>Ga0080004_1093806_pt1 | contig 93466 bp, 72 predicted proteins | sample WasSprMetagenome_FD_69207 | JGI IMG/M metagenome (GOLD analysis project Ga0080004, IMG submission 69207) | Sulfidic aquatic microbial communities from Washburn Spring, Yellowstone National Park, USA - WS (SPADES assembly) (version 2) | ecosystem: Environmental > Aquatic > Thermal springs > Hot...
TGCGCCTTCTCAGTTCCGCTTCCCAGATAACGCAAGCCTCGGCAAGGGCATGAAGGGAGAACCTGTTTTGAAGGGCATTTTGGGCATGTTCCAAAGCAGGTTCGGGAATGCCATATCGCCACTCAAAATCGCGGGAAAGCGGATGACCCGTTTTCGGCATCCCTAAGGTTCCCGATTTGACAGCATCATAGACCTGCAAAATCCATGGAGCGACGAAAACCGTCGCCGTCTCATCGCCCGTCGCCCACTCACGCAAACGGTCATGGGCTTCACGGGAGAGAAAGGGAAGATTTGCTGAGAATTGTGTTGAAATCGGCAAAGGTGCAATATAGCCCACTTGAAACTTTGCCTCGCCGTTCATGCGGACAGTCATCCACATTAAGCGGGAATTTAGAAGAGCCATGAGATGCCATACATCTAGTATTGGGCTAAAGGGGAAAACGCCGCACATTGCTGCGCTAAAGATGCAGCCTAATGGTAGTCGTCTCATGTTAAGGCTTTTTAGCGTGCCTTTTATGATACTCCCAGCCTGAGGACTAGTCATCCACGCCAGCCCAGCGCGGAAGTAGAAGGATTCGTTTTGCGGTCGGGATAATTGCCGTCCATTGGCATCACGGTAAGCCTTGATTTCCTCACCACCATTCTCCCAGTTGACGACAACTTGATAATCGCAAAAATAACTATCAAGCCACGAACCAATAGCGAACGGCACCCATTTTTTGCCCTGAAAGGTTTCCTCATTGCTTGTCCCAATCTTCTCAACGGAAACTTCCCACCAGAAGCGGGTGAAGCGAAGGTCATCGCTTGTTTGAAGACCGACTTTGACATCGGCGATTTTAGGCTTATCGGGCATTCGTGCCACATCCCTATCAAGTGGCGGAAATTTTTGGAACAGGTCTCTCAGCGACTTAGGCGCCCAGTAGGCAAAGGGCGTTCCGGGAACTTCCGCAAGTTCACCGAGCGTCACCGTGAAAACAACCTTATTTTTCGCCATCCCACTCACCTCCTTTGAACTTTTGAAGCGACATCCGATTACGCTAAGATTGTTCATCCATTTGCTTAAGGTAATAGCGAGTGTGACGGCTTTTAGGGCTTTTGGTGGTGATTCCCACAGTTCCTTCCTTTCTCAGGATATTAAGCCAACGAAGCACCGTTTGAAGTTTCAAGTTAAGAGTGTTGGCGATTTCGCGAGCCGACAAAGGTTCCCTTCGCTCTCTCAATAAAGCGACAATTTCTCTGCGGTGATCTTGGCGTTGTGGCATTTTTTCAAATTTCTCAACTTTTTCTGACAGGATATAGAAAGCCCATCGGCGAACGCCATAACGCATTAGTAAACCTTTGTTGACTAAGTCTTGCAACTCTCGGGTTGCTTGTGGAGTGTCGATTCGCGGGTTCAGTCGCCGATAGTCTGAGTGAGTTAGGTGTTCATAGCGACGGCAATAGAGAAGGGCAAGGCGTTGGGATTCCGTTAGGGCAACATGTCGGCTAATTCTGTTGAGCCAGTGGAGAGATTCCTCGTCCAGAAGGGATGAGTTGAAAGCCCGCACCAAAAAGGTTGTCCGCTTATCTTCAAATTGAGGTGGTGACAGGTTGGCGTTCCTAAGGGCTTCTATCATAGTGATGATGCCAGTGCCTCTATTCTCGCACATCATTCGGTTAGTTTCAACTGGTAGGTCTTCAGCAATGCGAACTAAAGTAGCATTGCGAGTTGCCATTAAGCCAGGTTCTCCCAAGCGATCAACGGTGACAGGACCAAATAAGCCTCCTGGGTTCTCTATCTCAATGCGGTCAGGGAAGATGCGAATTTGAACAGGTGAACCTTGCGCCTGAGGCGAGTAATCGCGGTGAATAAGAGCGTTAACGATGCTTTCCCTCAGGAATTCGCGAGGATATTCGGGAACTTCCTCCACGAAAAAGCCTCGTTGAAGGTAATGTTTCCTTAGGATTTGGTCAAGATTTTTCAAAGCGGAAAGTAGCATGTCTGGTAAGTTACCCTCAACTTTCACATTATCCAGAAACCTTTCGCCGGAAGGACCAATAACGCCGGGCTCAAGGGTGGGATATCGGATGATGCTTAAATGTAATTGCGGGAATTCATCTTGAGGATAAATTCCGAAAGCAAGGTAACCTGATAATGTAGGGCAAAGACCATTATTGCAGCGTGTAAGGACACCTAAACTGAGCATCAAGCGTTCATCGTCCCAATCCCGAAAACGGTCAGGATTACGATGGCGAACACGCTCCAAAAAAGCCTGCAGCCTATCACGGTCTAAATCTCCTATAGAGCGGTTAGGGACAGGCGAACGATCATAGCGAGGCTGATGTCTGGATTCCCAAAATTGGCGGACTTCATACTCTGTTAATCGGCGATTCCCGTCAGCAACTCGGATGAACGCACCGTGGAAAGGTCCTGCTCCTTTGTAGTAACAAGGCTTTTGGTCACTTGGTATCTCGGGAACTTCCACAACAACAACCCACTTACCCTCATATTGCAACACATCAATGATGGGACGAAGTGGGGGCTCCATGTTGTCGCATAAGTTAGCAAGTTCCTTTTGAATTTTCGCAGGGTCTCTAACACCAACTGTTTGAAAGCCTGATGCCTCGTCCAATCCCAGAAGGATAATACCACCACCCGGAGTGTTAGCGAAAGCAGAGAGGGTTTCCCATAGTCGTTCGGGTAACCCGTGCTTTGCTGCTTTGACTTCTATAGCCTGCAAGTCTGCGCCAACTTCCCTAAGTGTTTTGACCAATGCGTCCAGTTCCTCTATGGTCATAATGTCCACCTGCCCTGTCTCAACATTTTAACTAACATTCTCACTAACATTCTAACGCCGCCGAAGTTAGAATGTTAGTGAGAATGTTCCATGGCACATGGAGAGCCCTATAGGTGCCTTTTCAGAACTTCCAATGCCTCCCCAAACTTGACCCTTTTCTCGTCCCAGTCCCAATCGGTAAGCCTGAAGAAGGTGACGGGATGTTTCTTCCAGTCAATCCCGTCATCGTGGTGCCTCTTTCGTAAAGTGAAGGCTGCATACCTTGAGGTTGCCTCGTCGAGGACATTGAAGCCCAAATCCCAGACAATCTCTGGGAGCGCATCCGACCTCAAAATCTCCTCCCGCAACCTTTGGAAGGATTTCAAAAACAGAAAGGTCCGTCCCGTCAATGCACCTACATAGCCTCCATCCTTGCAGAGGTTTATTGCCTGCTCAATGAAGGCTGCATAGTAATCGTTGTGGGTTCTCGGGTAGTGCTGGCGGGCATACTGTTTGCAACGAGGCGGCATCGCTCCATACGGCGGATTCATGAGCACGACATCGTATTTTTCTGTCAGGATGTCAACGAGTTGGACTGCGTATTCAGCATCCATGCCGAAGAGCAGTGAACCCATGTCTTGCGCCTCAGAAGCCCTGCGAACGAATTCCTTGATGCGGTCAACGATTTCGGCGACAGTGAGTTCCTTCGGAACAGTTATCGGGACATCGCCTAAGGAAAGTTGCTCTTCCTGCAAGACGAACAATTGAAATTGCTCTTGCTTACGCTTCAGTTCCTTTGCCCTCCTTATCCGCTGCCTAAAAAGTTGTTCAAAAGGCTGCCTTATTCGTAGAAGCGAACAGATTTCAAAAGCGCTTTCGCAAGCTCGAAGGGTTTGCTCAACGATGCGCCGAAGGATTGGGTCATAGGCAAACTGCTGCAAAAATTGGGATTCGCGGTTGCTGTCAGCGAAGTGAATATCAGCGCAAATGATGTTGATCCTTTTTGGCTCAAACTTCGCATCTGGGTCGTTGCCTGACACGAAGCGTTCAAAGGTCGTGCGGGCTTTAAGCCAAAGGGCAATGGCGGCGATTTGACAAGCCCTAAGGTCAATGTCCACACCATAAAGGTTATGCTCCAAAATGAGGACTGGAATTTGCCACCCTGGCAGGTCTGGTTGCTCCTCACGCCACATCTCGAAAAGCAGGTCAAAAGCGCCGAGCAGGAAATGACCACTCCCACATGCAGGATCTAAAACCTTGATTTCCCGAACTGAGAGGGACCGGGCTGGCGGACGGAACTCGTTTTGGATGGGAACAAGGTAGTCAAGTTTTTCCCTTAGCGATGAGTCTGGGTGAGCTTCAAGCCAAAGTCGTCCCAAACTGTTTTGAACTAACGCTTTGACTATCCAGCCAACGGTGTAGAACTGGTTGAGCGGGGGGATGTCATCGGGCTTAGGGTTGCGCCTAAGCCTTCGCCTTATTCTCTCTCGTTCCTCGCTGTTGAAAAACTGGTATGCCCAACCAAGCAATTCAAACTCACGCCAGACTTCTTCGGGCAAGTCCATCAAAACTTCACGAATTTGGCGGTAAGCAGGTAATCTCGGCATCAAAATAGCATAAGGGCTGTCATCGCGGAAAAGCAAGCGCTCGTTCATTTTCTCCCGCATTTCGGAAAAAGCGACTTTCAGTGCTTCCTGCGCAAGTTTTTCAGGTTGGGTTGCAAGGTCAGGATAAGCGTCTGCTAAATCTCGTTCTCTACGTGAACGGTTGCCGTATTCTGGGCGAGCGGCGACAGTTTCAAGGATCAACCCATTGGCTTCCGCAACCCGCAAAGCCAAGAGGCGGTTGAGGAAAGTGAAAACGGCGTGCTTAAGGTAACGCTCCCTCGCCTCGCCAAAATCGGCAACCTCACGTTTTATCGCTTCTTGGAGTTGCCTTTGAACCTCTTGACGGTCCTGTGGGATAGAGACAATTCGGTCGGGAAGAATTCCGCATTGCCTTAGCAGTTGGTCAAACTCGTCGGTTAAAATTCTCCTACAGAAAAGCACTGCTCGCCGGATTTGTGCCCTTTGCTCTCTACTCAGAGCCATTCAGCCTTCACCCTTTCTTCCCCATCGGTTCGGCGTCGATTTTGATCTTGATAGGCCTTCCTGCTTCCGCAAAATATCTGCGAATTTCACTTGCAATGGCCTCGATTCCCTCTTCACCCTCAATGGTTCGCTCAATGTGCAACGATTCAAAGGGTTGCGGTCCTTTAGGCGGAAGTAAGCTATCCAGTTGCTTTCCTATTTCCCGACGCCTTATTTCCACTATCTCAACGCTCATTTGACCAAACGGACAGCGGCAATTTCGGCAAACGAATTCCGGCTCGGAAGGAAATCCTTCTTCGGCGCATTGAAGTCGCTTGAGCGGTTGCAACGAGTTTTCGGCTCGTTCGGGTTCACACTCAAAGGCAGGGTGTTTCCGTAGCTCTTCAATCGCTTTAGCGATGGCGCCTTGAAATTCGCTGTGTCGCCGAGCATAATCGTCGCTATATCTGCCTTGCAACACAGCAAAGTCATTTTGAAGCGATTGCCATCGGTCAAGGATGTCGGAGGCATTAACGCCTTCGGACAATCTTCTCCATCTTTCGGCGCTTTCTTCCTCAAGGCTCTCATCCCATCCTCTCACCGATTGGGTAAACGAGCGTAGCGTCCTGTATCGGTCAAAATCAAACCTCTCAAGTTTCCTGATGGTCGGCAGGTTCTGCTTCAATTCATCGATGATTTCTAAGAAGCGCCGCAGCCGAGAATTTGGCTCTTCAATTTGGGCGATAGCTGTCAATCGTTCAACAACTCGGGAGCATTTGTCCCTAAGTTGAGTGGGAAGACTATTATCACTGCACCTTATCGCCAATTGGCTTGCGGATTGACACCAATGTTGCGTTTGTTCCAAAACGATTGAAGCGACTCGCTCAAAAGTGTCACCACCTATGACGCCGAAGATTTCCGAGCAAAGTTCACTTGCTTTCCGCCAATCCACTTCCGGCAAGACTTCAAAAGTTGCCCGCTGAAACTCTCTTGCCTGGGAGAAGACATTGCGAACCTGTGGGTCATTTGGGTCAGGTATATCGCGGTTCTGGTATTTCACTCCAATTAAGCCCGCTTTCATCAATGTGGCTATGAAAAGTCGAGCCAAGCGAGGATCCCACCCATATGGTGGCTTTTCAAAGTGTTCGATCAATGCCCTACCGCTACAATCTAAGCCAAATTTCTGTCGGCGTTGAATTTCCGCCTTAACAATGCTCAGGTATCGGTTATCGCGCATTATTTGTTGGTCGGGGGTGAGGAGTCCAAGGTCTAAGTAGATGTTCGGCAGGGCGCTGCCAGGTCGCCAAGTCAAAATCGAAGCGCAATCTTCGTCCCTTGCAGGCCGCTTGTCAATGAACTCGGTATAAACTTGCTGAGCGATGGCTCTCAATTGTCCTCTTATTACCACTTCAATTCCATCTCCGCTTGGTTGAATTTCCTGACCGCCGATGAAGACCCTTCCTCTCATGAAAGCGCTTGTGATTAACTGAGGCAAACGAACATCCCAAAGTTGGCTGTCCTCCCTTTCCAATTGCTCCTTGTAACCGGTTTGCTCGTCTGAAAGGGTTCTCGTTCGCCACTGTTCCAAGGTCTTCCTGACGGCAACTGCTCGTTTCAGCGCCTGTTCAAATTCGTTGTCTCCCGATGCTTTCCAGAAAAGGGTCTTATTGTCGGCGATACTTTGCCCCAAGACGTTATCATCAGGCACATCGGCGAAAGGAGTGTAAAGGGCTACTTTCAGACCTTCATCCTCACGTATAGTTTCATCATCCACTGATATGGCTACCGGTAAAGGTCTTCGGATTTCACCATGCTCGTATCGTAAATCTCCTAATTCCCTCCTCAACAACTCCACAACAGCCTGTTTTAATTCGGCAACCGTTGGGTAGTTGCGGTTGACTTCCTGTTCAAGCATGTGCTGGGCAGGTGTCAGAAACCTATATTTGCCTTGCTCTTCTGCAACCCAACCTGCTTCCTGCAACTTCTGAAGACCATTTCGGACTTTCTCCCTAAGGGCGTTGATGTCTAAATCGGTGCTGTCAAACAGGGCAGATGCTAAGTTTTCAACGGTGCACGGGTAGCGTGTCCCAATTTGTTGAAGCAAGAACAGCGCTTTTGCGATCCTGACAACAGGCAAACCGTCAATTTCGCCCAGCCGTTCGATCTCGTCAAATGCTATTATTTGCTCAGAACGAATCGCACTGAGGGTTCTTCTGAGGCTATCGAAGAACAAGTCCAAAGGGATAAGCCAACCGATTTGTTGTTCTGCACCACAAGTTACCCCACCTTCGCCTTTCAAGATGCTATGGACGAGCTGAAGGACAGACCTTGCCGCACTGCTGAGTCGTCTCGCTTCCTCAACCGAACTGTGGAATGAACCCATGATGTCTTGGATGAGCCGAACGGAATATGGAGGGCAAGGATAGTGAGCAGTAAAATCAGGGTCCTGCCATGAAGAGTCTATTGTTAATGCCGACCTTATTGCACCGCTCTTTTGCATGAGCAACTGGTTGACTTCCTTGCTACCGTTGGGTGTTTTCTTCAACAACCTTTCGGCGACGACTTGTTGAACTTCCGTTGGCTCAAGATGGACTTTAGTTCGGAAGCGGTCTTGAAGCCAGTTCAAAATTTGTGCATCTCTCGTAAGCCGTGGGACAAGTTCCCTAAGGGCTTCTTGTGCCGAAGCGATGAGCAAAATTTTCCCATCGCCAGATTGAACGGCTTGTTCTGCCATGTTGTTCAAATCCGTCAGTCTGCTTACATTGTCACCGATGTAAAGCCCAACCTCGTCCAAAAGGACGACAACCCGACCATTGTTTTCGCCTATTTGCTTTGCGAACCCAACTAACTCGTTGGCAACCCTTGATGGCTCAACTACGCTGTATCTTCGCTTGCTTTCTTGAATTGCTCGGTCGGCTTCCTCTTCGGATCGGTAACGGTCGGGTAAAAGGACAAGCAATGCTTGCTTTAGCACAATTTCTGCGTTCAACCTCCGTTCCTCTTCCCAAGAGCGGTTAAACCTTTGCTTGACCCAATTTCTGAATTCGTCCCACTTGCCCAGTTGTCTCAGTTCTTTCTCCCATTCAGCGACCCAAAAGTCTGTGGACAGCCCTTGCGCTTCCATGAGGCTGCGGAGAATCAGACGGCTAATGGTTGACAATTCTGGACGCTGTGGGTCACAGTCCAGAAGGTTGATGAAGAGCGCCTTTGTTTTAAACTCGCGTTGCAACATCGGAAGGTAATTGTCAAGACCAAACTTGCGGCATAGAAATTCTTGAGAGGAGTGATGGTGACCATCTTCATCCTTCAACTCCCTATCCTCAAGCAAGTATCCTAAGACTTTCAGGAAGTGGCTTTTACCTGAACCGAAGAACCCACTAACCCAAACACAGACCCTTTCCGTTGCGCCTTGCTTCGTTTCAAGCAAAGTGTCTAAGATGTCCCTTAGAGCCGATTTGACCTTTTCGGTCGGAACATATTCGTCCATCTCCTTCCAAACTCGGCTTGGGTCATGGTCGGTGATTCTGATAACGCCTTCAATCTCACGAAAAGGGTCTCGTTCAAGGATGTCCTTGATTTTCATTACTCCCTCACCTCCAGTGGATAATCTCACCGCGATAGTAACCACCATACAAACCAGCAGACTCTGAATCTAAAAAAGCGCCTATATTTGTGCCAGGATAAGCGATGACGACAGCACTCCTGACCTTGCCTTCAAGATGGATTAACAGATGGGATGGGCGCATGAACGGGTAAAGTGCTCCAGTTCGTATAAGAAAAGCTGCTCCCTTTTCGGAAGGGATATGGGACTCAATGCATTCAATGACCACTTTCGCCAACTCACATGGTAGATATTGAGCGAGACCACTCTGCAACTCGGTGTGGTCTCGGCTTCGTTCCTCTTCTTCCAACCTTTTAACCAACCCGTCAACTTCACAGCCGAGCAAGGAAGCAATGGCTTTTTTCATTGCTTCGGTCAGCGAAACATGAACCGTTTGCCAACCTTGTTGGTTCAGCCTATTAGCAAGCAACCTAAACTGCCTAAGGGCTTCTCGCTCTTCTCTTGGCGGATATAACACACGGAAGAAGGGCACGCCGTCCATCGGCGTGAAAGTTCCCTTCAAAGTGCCTACCAGTTTGCTCTCCAATTCGCTAATCACTTCCGCCCAAGGCATTTACTAACCACTCCTTTAGCGTCGGAAATCTCGGCTGGAAATCAACGATGGAACCAGAGCGCTGATACGACCACCAGCCTCTCAGTTGCCCTTCAACAAGGAGTTCCTCTATTCGCCGCTCGTCTACCTGCAAAAGTTCCCAAAGAGGATGTTCCACTGCGGACCAGAAAGAACCGCCTTGCTCCCAGAACCAAAGCCAAAAGAATGCAAACGGCTTAAGTAGAAGCCACAACCTCTTCAGGTTCTTCTTAGGGCTTCTCTCCATCAAGTTGAAGCGCCTCAGCATGGTCAAAAACCCGCTTGACCATCTTTCTTTTAACTTCTCCGACCACTTCGCCAACTCAGGGTGGTTAAGGCTCAGCGCTTCCAAGTGCTGTCGGACTTCCTTTCTTGTCAATTGCGGATTTGAATTATTGACCTGTGAAAGCACCAAATCACGGTAACATCTCTCAGCTAAAGGGTCGGTTACGATGAAGTAGGGGAAAAGCGTTTGATTTTTCGCCGCTTCGGGAATTGAGAATTTGAGTAGCGTGCCGACAAGTTCCGCCGGCGGCAACCCTGAATTTGAAAGTAAGCGGCGACGGAAAGCGTAAAGCATGTCTTTAACAACCCACTTGGAAGTTTTGCCCAGCAGGTTATCCTCAAACGCTCTCCTCTTAACTTCAAGCTCATCACCACATTCGGCATATGCCAACAGCAGCCGTTTCATTTCCTCCAAACCGATGCCATCGCGTTGCAAATGGGCTTGGAACTTGACCGCTTCGGAAACCACCAACATCGCCTCACTCCTGCAAAGCCTTTAAAAGACAATCTTTTGGGTCGGAGTAGAAAGCCAGTTCAAGGCCAGAAAGGATTTCGGGAGGAATTTGCGGGATGTCTTTAGCGTTGGCGATGGGAACCAAAACCCTTCTCGCTCCGTTTTCCCGAGCCAGTTGAACACACTCCGCCAAATCCCTTACCGGAAGAACACCGCCTTGGACGGTGATCTCGCCCAACACCACCGTTGCAGGTCTGACCGGTTTATTAACCAATGCGGAAAAGAGAGCGATGAAGAAGGCAGATGCTGTCTGGCTGCCCTCCTTCGCTTGCATCAAGTTCACGACTTGGAAATGAACTTGAAGGTCTTCCAAGGACTTATCAATTGCAAATCGGTGCAGCTTGCTTTTCAGGTAATCATAAGCTGTTCTCACTGCTTCCCTCATCGCTGTCCCAGCAGCACCGGTCACGACATAACCGCTTCCTTTCATTAGCGCAACCTCAACGCGGAAGAGAGCGTAACGGTTGCTTTCCGCGTCCAACCCGACGGTGAAGACAGCACCTGACGGTAATGGGTCTGGAGGAATGACCATCGCTTCACCCTGCTCAGGTAGCGGGACGAACCTCTCCTCTCCCGTTGATTTGTCCAAAAAAGAGAGAGAAGTGTTCCAATACTCAACGCCTCCCATGCGCCTTAATTGCTCTTTGACTCGGCGGCGTAATTCCAAGGCAAGAGACAAATACTCTTCGAGTTCTTCCTTCCTCCAAATGCCATCTGGATGTAGCAACTTAAGCAGACCCGAAACCGTTTTCCTTACGGCCTTTTCATCCCTCCTGTTCAAAGCGCTGCCGAGCGAAAAGCAACCATCAATGGCGTCAGCAAAGCTGAATTTTCTCAGTTCGCGGAAGACCTCTGCGAGGTAATCAACGACCAAGCCATAATGCCCTGTTAACAGTGAACTTGTCAGTTTGGGCATCTCCCAACCGGGCAAATAAGCATGGAAGCGGTCAAGGAAAGCCAAATCCTGCATCTCGGTTGGGAAAGGCGTGAACAAATGGCTTGTCCGCAAGGTCGTCTCAACATCCAAGTTGATGTTTCCGATGAAAACTAAAGCAGCTAATGCGGTAATCTCTTCCCGACCTCTACTGAAACTTCCCGATTCCATGTAATCCTTGAGCAAGTTAATAGCTTGGGGGTTTGCGAGACGGGTCAAGCCAGCAACTTCATCAAAAGCTACAGCATCCCATAACCCGACGAGCCCAACCCGACCGCGACCGATGAGGGAAAAGAAGAGTGTAGGGACGGTTACATCGCCACCAGAGACTAAGATGGCATATGGTGAAACTTCGCGGTAAACATAGCTTTTGCCAGTCCCACGAGGACCGAACTCAACCAGATTGTAGTTGTTTTCCACGAGCGGAATTAGTCGAACAAGGTAAAGCATCTTTAAGCGATGGGAGAACGTCGTTGGTTCTAATCCGACGCTGCGCAAAAGCAGATCAAGCCATTCATCGCGGGAAAATTCGGAACGCTTTTCACGAAACTCCTGAAGCAAATTACCGCCAGCAAGTTGAATTGGGCGAATTTCTTGAATCACAAAGGGACGAATTTCACCTTTGTGGGCTAAAGATGGGTCGTAGGCTAAATCGACAACAGCCCAAATCCCACCGCCCAAAAGCCTCTCATAACGCATCATCAAATCCTCGCTGATGTGGACACGATCGATCTGCAAGTTCGTCAGGCTCGCCCAATACTTGTTTTCCGTCTCAACCAATCGCACTTTGACTTTATCAATGACCCTGTGACTTCCTTGTTCCCTCACCTTTGCTTTGAACAACTCTGCTTGGTCGGGACGAACATAGTGTTCGGTCAAAATGCGCTTAACTTCTTGCAACCCCGCCGCAATTACCTGTTCATCATCGGAAGCGCAATACTTGCCCAACAAGTATTCCAACACATAGGCAGGCACATTCATCTGCCCTTTCAACAAGTTAACCAAATCCTTCCGAACAGACCTGCCACGAAATGACCAAATTACTTTCTCGTCCAATATATCCACTTCCATTTACCTCCGAACATTCGCTTAACGATTTTTGCTACAAGGCGGTTGACCGCGTATCCCTTCCCACGCCACCATTATAGCACCTAAACGAAAGCCCGTCAAGAGGAGGCGATAACTGGTAATGACTGCGCTACCCATAAAGGGAATTCGGAATTGAAAATCGTAGGGGCAACCCCCTGTGGTTGCCCAAAATCATGGGCAGGCACAGGGGCCTGCCCCTACAGGGAAATTGCGGATTGCGAAAAGACAGGTCATCATTTCTCATTTTCGCAATTCGCCTTTCGCAATTTCTCATTTGTAGGGGCAACCCCCTGTGGTTGCCCAAAATCATGGGCAGGCACAGGGGCCTGCCCCTACTCGGACGAAGATCGGTTCGGCGGTCAAGGTGAGGGTTATTTGCCCCTTCGTGGGACGGACTGTTCGGCTATTGCCCATTAAGTCGGTGATGGTGATAGGTTCTGACGAAACGGAAATGCTCGCTTTCCGCTCCTTGTCATCGGCCGACCACAAAGCCCAAACCTCTCCATCATCGCCACTGAAAACGAGGCAGACGACCCCATCGGCGATTTCAACCCGACGGGAAAACCGTTTTCGGTGAAGCATCCTCGCCATCGTGTTGAAAGCGGCATAACCGACTTTAGGCGAACCATCAAATCGGATCAGACCGAAGTTATGCTCATTGTAAGTTGGGTCTTCGCCGTCGTCTTGGAAGTCGTAGACGAATAGCCGCTCAACGAAAGGCAAAGTCAAAGCCCAAAGAAACGTCCGGACGATATAGGCAGCGGAAAGCCACTGTGGCGTCCCGCCGGTGATGTGGGTTGGATAACCAAATTCGGTAAGCCAAACCTTTAAGCGCCCGACACCATGCCTGTCAAGCAACCCTTTGAGCCGCTCCATCTCATCAACAAAACCCGTTGTCTCAGGCGAACGGGGGTAACGGTAGGGATGAACGGAAATCGCGTCCATGAACTTCCCACCACCGCGCTTCAGCACTTCTTCGATGAACCTGAAATCCGTCCCGGCAGTGCAAACTCCAACGACGGTCGCCTTTGGGTCAACCTTTTTGACGGTTTCGTAAACGGTTTTGAGCAAGTTCGTGTAATCTTCGGGGTTCGGCTTCGGTCGCCAGAATCCGATATTGGGTTCGTTCCAAACTTCCCAATGCCGGCAAATTTGACCGTATCGGCTCATCAGCTCCACGCAATACCTTGCGAAGGCTCGTCGCCCCTCTTCGGTGTGGGGTGCGAGACCATTGTCATAGTGCCGATTTGCGTAGTTGAAGATGATAAGGGATCGGATGCCTAACTTACCTGCCGCTTTCATGTAGGCGTCGTAGTATTCGGGGAACCGGAACTCGCCCTTCTCCCCCTCAACATTGCTCCAGTAAAGTTCGTCGCGAATCCAAGTTGCGCCCATCCGCTCGATCAGTTCCAAGGTCTCAGGGACTTCGTGCTTGAATTGTCCAAAGTGCGTGCAGACGCCGAAAGGGCCGTCATCCCAAGCCGGTGCAGGTTCTGGCAACCAACAAATTGAAGTTCGGCTCACGGAAGGCGAAAAGTTTGAAGCCTTGATTTCAACCTCAACGAAGTAAGCTCCGAAATGAGTCAAAGGCAACGGAATCGAGCGCTCCCACGGCTTCGTTGGCGAAACGGTAACCTTGTCCTCCCAAAGTTGGCGAATCGGTTCTTCCCGATGATTGAGAAGTTGGGCGGAAACTTCAACCGTTGACGGCTGACCCCCCGTACAGGTCAACTTCAACTTGCCCAATGGAACATCCCTTTTACCCCAAAAGTAACCCCACCGATTTGCCGGCTCAAATTTTGCTTCAACGGGAATTTTCGGTTCTTCGCCGTAGTAGGCAGTTACGGCATCAAAAGCGAGGATGCCTTCCGAAGCTCGGACAAGGCTATCGAGGACGATGCTGAAGAAGGAGATGGGAAAATCCAGACGACCGTTTCCGTCTCCGCCCCAGTGGCCGTGAGGCGTGTCAAGGTGCGTCCAAAGAACCCTCCAACCGCGAAAATGAAGCACGCCCAAATCGTATTGGTGCCACTCGCCATTGGCGTCGACGAACCTTATGCGGACGATGTTGCCAGAACCATCGCCGCGAACAGCCACGCTGATTCTGCGAGGTTTTTCCGTCAACTTGTGAGGCGCGATGACCTCAAGATACTGAAGACCACCGACCTGCTCGAACTTGTAGCGCAACTCGGCGCATCTTTTACCTTCAAAGGCGTCCTTTTCGCTCAAATGCAGTTGGGATTGAGGATGGATTTGCATTCCACCTAATCGGAACTCCGCAGGTTGCTCAAAATCCTCAACGATAACTGCACCTTGTGGCATACCCGAAACCAAAAGGAGTGCCAGTGGCAAAACCATCTCTTATTTTCCCCCTTTCAAAAGCGCCATCCCATGGTCTGGCATAGGAGTTACGCAGTTGACCACATGCTTCTTATAGCACACAAACAAAAGCCTGTCAAGTAGGGGCAACCCCCTGTGGTTGCCCAAAATCATGGGCAGGCACAGGGGCCTGCCCCTACAAGATATGATCCCACGAACAACTTCGCCATCCACTTACTCGTATAAAAGCAGGGGCATTGGCCCTTGACAGAATCATCTTGCAGATATAGAATTACGCTAACGAGGAGGTCGGCAGACCTCCCTTAGACCTGGGAAGGGGGTAAGGGCAAATGTCTAAGGTCGTCGTTATAGGATTCGATGCCCCGATAACGAAATCCATAAAAAGGCTTATGGAAGAAGGAGATCTCCCTAACATAAGAAGATTGGCGGAAAACGGGGTCTGGATGGAGAACTGCATGGTGCCTCACCCAACCATAACCCCTCCTAACTGGACCACCATAGCTACCGGTGCTTACCCAGGAACCCATGGGATAACGTGTTTCCACCTTCCGGGGGAGGGGAAACGCCCGGGAAGGCCGGAGGTCTGCGGACAGGCCTTCAGATCCACGGATGTCAAAGCGGAGTTCATATGGGAGGCCGCTGAGAGGGTTGGGAAGAGAGCCATAGTCCTCAATTACCCCACAACATGGCCTCCGAGGATGAAGGATGGAATACAGGTTGGTGGGTTTGGGCTTCACGTAACCGATTGGAGGATGACGAGGGATTTGAAGCCACTCACAGGATGGCGCATGCTCATCAACCTTGCCGATCACCAATGCATAACCACACGGAACCTCCCCCTGGCCGACACGGTCTCCCTGACCCCTTGCAAGGGATGGAGGGATTTTCAGGATGGGACCAGGCTCGAGGCCGAGGTGGAGGTTGGGAGATATAACTCCCTGGATGGAGTCGAGCCTTCGAAGCTCTTCCTCCTCTTCGATCCGGAAAAGGGCGAGGCGCTCGGCTTCCCCGATAAATCATCCGATCCTATTTTCATCTGCCCCTTCGGTTCGTGGAGCGGGAAGGCGGTGCTTAGGTTCAGGGTGGGAGGAGGGGAGGAGAGGGATGGCACGTTCATGGCGAAGTTGCTCGACCTCTCGAGGGATGGGAGCGATGTAAGGCTTTACCTGACGACCTTCTGCTCCCTTCATGGCGCTACATACCCGGAGGGGATCGCCGAGGAGCTCGAAAGGAAGGTGGATAAGGGCTTGCCCCTTAGAGCCATGGAGGATGCCGTCGGACTTGGATGGATCGATTTCGAGACATATGGGGAGATGTTGGACCTCGAGAACGCATGGCTTGGCGAGGCAGCCTTTCACCTCATGACCACCAAGGATTGGGACATATTCTACATGCACGCACATGCCCCCGATCACACATACCACCTGATCATCAACAGGATGGATCACGATCCGGATCCAAAGCTCAGGGAAAGGCTGAAGGATCTCGAGCGCAAGGTTTACATATCTCTTGACCGGATGGTTGGGAGGATAATGGAAGGGGCCGGCGAGGATGCCATAATCGCCGTCGTATCCGACCACGGCGCATGCCCCACTCATCCGAACTATAAGGCCGTCAGCATATCGAGGATACTCGCCGATTCCGGCCTCCTTCATACATCGGAAGAAGGGGAGATCGATTGGAAGAGGAGCATCGCCTTCGAGGACCGTTCCGTATACATATGGATCAACTCGAAGAGCAGGTTTCAGGATGGGATCGTCGATGACGAGGATTACGAGGATGCGAGGGATAGGGTTATAAACGCCCTCCTATCATACAGGGATCCGGGGACGGGGAAATGCCCATTCGCGTTCGTTTTAAGGAGGGAGGAGGCGATCATGCTCGGGTTAAGGGGCGAGACGGTAGGAGATATCGTGTTCGGGATGTATCCCGAAGCCCCTGGGGAGCACGGAAGGCATATAACATCTGGGGAATACTCCTTGGGATCGATGAAAGGGCTCCTGATAATCGGAGGGCCGGGGATAAAGAAGGGGATCGTCTTGGAAAGGCATGTGAACATAGCGGACCTCGTCCCCACGCTCTGCTATCTTTCGGGAATTCCCGTTCCGACGCATTGTGAGGGATCGGTGATCTACCAGGCGTTGGAGGATATGGACGGGCCTTGGGCCGAGCTCCGAAGGCTTAGGGAAAGGTATGAGAAGCTTGAGGGGACGATAAGGGTGATGCGCTCCCTCACCCATTCATACGAATAGCGAGTTCTGGATAGCGATCCCATAATGGTTGATCGTGTTCATAGCAGGCACTTCGGCCCTCATGTTTGTATGATATATGAAAAAGGGGTGAAAAGATATGAAAGGGTTTTATATGTCGGTCATCTCTATCTTCTTGTTGGCCTTGGCTTCCTGTGAGGGATTGTGGTCTCCAACATCCACCAGGGAGCTCTGGAGGGATGCGATCCGAATAGGCGATATCCTCTCCTCGCCTTCATCATACGAGGGAAAGGATGTGACGGTGGTTGGATATTACAGGGGTTGGGACCTCTTCGGGGAAGCCGGCTGTGGCCCTCCGTTGACCAGAAGCGACATCGCTATAGCAGATGTCACGGGAGGGATATACGTAGTGGGGGTTGAGAGGATAAAGGGGATCGAGGAACTCAGCCCTTTTAGCTTAAAGGATACGGACCGGTTGTTCAAGGTGAAGGGGGTTGTGAGGGTTTCGGCATCCAAATGCCCTTATATAGAAGCTGTGGAAGGAGGGCCTGTCGAGGGATTGCCCGTGGGTGTTGTCCTGGGGGCGAGAAGGGTAGGTGGGATAGCCGCTTTCGACGAGGAGCTCATGATCATGGATAGCGGAGCCGCCCGCTATCTCGACAGAAGGGCGAGGAGGATATCGGATATGTCCGTGGGAAGGGAGGAGATATCGAGGGCTTTGAACATCCTCCGGGTCTTGCCCTCAGGGGAGATCGGAAGCCCCGTCCCCGATGGGTTCTCTTATATATTCGTCTTCTGGGATGATGGAGGGATTCGGACCGTAAAGCTTCACGAGATCCAGCTTCCCCGGGATGCGGAGGAGCTTCGGGGGATCTTAAACGGCTGGCTCTCCAAAGCCCGCGGTGGATAAGGCCGAGTTCCTCCCTTCCTTGACATTTGACGAAGGAGGTGGTATACTGATGGATGAAGGCATGGCAGGACCGGCTGTCTTCGAGGAAAGGAGGGGGAAGGAATTGAGGACGATCGTTTTCTTTTTGGCCATCGCCCTTATCTCCATCTCGGCTGGATGCTCGAAGGAGAGGGAGATACTCGCGGTTGTCGGAGGGAAGAAGATATATCTGGACGATTTCCAGAAGGAGGTATCGCGTATACCTCCTTTCTACCTTGCCGCATTGGAGAAGGAGAAGGAAGGGAAGAGGAAGCTCCTCGACCAATGGATAACGAGGGAGATCCTGTTGAAGGAGGCCAAAAGGAAGGGGATAGGGAGACGTCCCGATATAAAGGATAGGTTCAAGGAGATAGAGGTCATAGCGAAGAGGCAGAAGGAGAACATCCTCGTCGATGCCCTGATAGACGACGAGGTCATGGGGAAGGCGAAGACGGACGATATCTCTGCGAGGAGGTTTTACGAATCGAGGAAATCGGAGTTCGGGGGGAAGCCGTTCGAGGAGGTGAAGGAGGAGGTCAAGAACAGGATGAGGAGCCAGAGGTATGAGGAATGGATAAACGGTTTAAGGTCGAAGACGAGGATAGTGGTGAACGAAAAGGCGTTGGAGAAGCTGGTGCTTGTTCCAAAACCGCCAAAGGAGAGGAAGAGATGAGGGGAAGGATTATACTGGGATTGGTGGCGTTCATCTTCCTCCTCCCCATCCCATCATTTGGGGAGAGGAGGACGGTTGACAGGATAATAGCATGGGTCAACGACGACGTGATAACCCAGTCCGAGCTCGACAGGGAGGTCCTGTTGGTGATAAGGTCCTTTCCGGAGGAGTTCTCGGGGGCGGATAGGGATAAGAAGATAAAGGAGTTGATGGCGCAGAAGCTCGCGGCGCTGATAGGAAGGAGGCTTCTCATCCAGGAGGCGAGGAGGAGGAACATAGATGTAAGCTCGGCCGAGCTCGAGGATACGCTGAAGGCGGTAAAGGAGAAGATGTCCGATATGATAAAGGGCATTCCGGAGGAGGAGTTGAGGAAGGGGATTAAGGAGGAGATCCTCGTCCAGAAGGTTGTGGAGGCAAAGAGGGCTGAGCTATCGGCGAAGGTCCAGGTAACGGATAAAGAGATGGAGGAGCTATATGAGAGCTTGAGGAAGGGGGAGGATCCGATCCTCGTTAAGGAGCCTGGCAAGGTCCACATCCACCATATCCTCGTCAAGGAGGAGGGGAAGGCGAAGGAGGCCGTTGAGAGGATAAGGAAGGGGGAGGACTTCTCAAAGGTTGCGATCGAGATCTCCGGGAAGGAAGGGGATCTCGGCTTCATCTCATGGGATGATCTCGATCCAGCTATAGCCGAGGTCGTAAGAAAGCTAAAGCCTAAGGAGGTCAGCGATCCGATAAAGGGGTCGGAAGGATATCACGTTGTGATGGTCGATGAGGTTAAGGAACCCGTTATCGCAGGGTTTGAGGAGGTAAAGGATCTCATGAGGAGGGTCCTCATCGACCAGAAGATAGCGCCTGAGTTCAACAAATGGCTTAAAGACCTGCACGATAAGTCGAAGATAAGGATAGTTGGGACCGAGCAAGCCCCTTCATCTCCGAAATAGAGGATGAGGCTGGATAAGTTCCTGCAGATAAGCGGGATAGTGAGGAGGAGGACGGTCGCCAAGGAGATGTGCGATTCCGGACGGGTTAAGGTAAACGGAGTTATCGCTAAAGGCTCTAAGGATGTGAAGGTTGGAGATAGGATAGAGGTTGAGTATTGGGATAAGGTCGTGGCCTTTGAGGTTCTGGATCTTCCCGAAAGGCCTAAGAGAGGTTTTTCTTCTTCCCAGATCTATAGGGTGGTTGGGGAGAAGAGGATAAGGGGGTGAAGGAGGGTTGATAGACATAAGGCTTATAAGGAGCGATCCGAACCTCGTCCAGGAAAAGCTCAGGAGAAGGGATCCGAATATAGATATCTCTTATCTTGTGGAGCTTGACAAGAGGTATAGGGAGATACTTATAGAGGTCGAGGAGCTGAGGAGCAAGAGGAACGCGTATTCGACCGAGATAGGGGCCTTGAAGAAGGAGGGGAAGGATGCGTCGGCGTTGATATCCGAGATGCAGGTCGTTTCGAGGAGGATAAAGGAGCTTGAGGGGGAGATGAGGAAGCTAAAGGAGGAGATAGAAGGGATGATGCTTGCCCTTCCAAACCTGCCCCATGATTCCGTCCCCGTGAGCCAGAACAAGGAGGATAAGGTTATAGTGAGGGAATGGGGAGGGAAACCCTCCTTCGATTTCGAGCCCAAGAACCACTTGGAGATAGGGAAGAGGCTTGGGATAATAGATATGGAGAGGGGGGCTAAGATAGCGGGATCCCAGTTCCCCCTTTATATAGGCCCTGGAGCCCTCATGGAATGGGCGCTCCTCTGCCTGATGATAGATATACAGGTTAAGAAGAACGGGTATACGATGGTCTTTCCACCGATATTGGCGAATACTAAAAGCTTCATCGTTGCGGGAAACCTGCCGAAGTTCGAGGATCAGCTATATAAATGCAGGGACGATGACCTATATGCCATACCAACCGCCGAAACCCCTCTGACAAACCTCCACAGGGACGAGATCCTGGAAGAAAGCATGCTCCCCCTGAAGTATGCCGCCTATACCCCTTGTTTCAGGAGGGAGGCCGGATCCTACGGTGCGGAGGAGAGGGGATTGATAAGGGTTCATCAGTTCAACAAGGTGGAGCTCTATAAGATAACGACCCCGGAGACATCATACGATGAGCTGGAGGGGATCGTAAAAGATGCGGAGGATGTTGTAAGGGCATTGGGATTGCACTACAGGGTCTCGCTCCTCGTATCCGGAGATCTCGCACAACAGTCCGCCAAGACATACGATATAGAGGTATGGCTCCCAGGCCAAGGCATGTATTACGAGGTCTCCTCCTGCAGCAACTGCGAGGACTACCAGGCGAGGAGAGGGAATATAAGGTATAGGCCGAAGAAGGGGTCGGGCACTCGCTTCGTCCACACCTTAAACGGCTCAGGGCTCGCAACCCCAAGGCTTATGGTGGCCATCCTCGAGACATATCAGCAGCCGGACGGCTCCGTCATAATACCCGAGGCCTTAAGGCCATATATGGGGATGATGGAGAGGATAGGACCGTGAGGCATCTCCTTAGATCCATCCCCCTCTTCCTCCTGCTCGTGCCATCGGTGGCCGGTGGGATCGTGCTCAAGGACGATGTCGGGAGGAAGGTATGGATAAGGAGGAAGGCTGAGAGGATAATATCGCTCGCTCCAAGCTGCACGGAGATGCTTTTCGCCATGGGATTAGGGGATAAGGTTATAGGGATTACCGAACAATGCGACTATCCGCCGGAGGCGAGGAGGATAAGGAAGGTTGGGAGCTTTTCAAACCCAAGCCTTGAAGCCATAATATCCCTGAAGCCCGATCTCATCCTATCCGGTGGCGGCGTCCAGAGGGAGATCGTCCTCAGGCTGGAAAAGCTTTCTTTCCCCGTCCTGGTCCTTTACCCCAAGGACATAAGGGGTATATTCAGGGATATAGAGATGATAGGGATAGCCGTTGGGAAGCCGGAGAAGGCGAGGAAGCTCATATATTCCCTTCAGAAGAGGCTCGAGGCGGTGAGGAAGAGGGCATCGAGGATCCCTTATTCGAAGAGGCCCCGGGTATACGTGGAGATATCCCCGGATCCTCTTATGACCGTCGGGCCTTCCACGTTCTTAAACGAGATGATAGAGATAGCGGGAGGGGTGAACATAGCGAAGGGGATTAAGGGGGCGACGTTCCCTCGGATAAGCGCGGAATACGTTTTGAGCATGGATCCCCAGGTCGTAATACTCACATATATCCCAGGGAGGAGTTCCCCGATATCCTGGATCTCTAAGAGGCCCGGATGGGGCGAGGTATCCGCTGTAAAGGAAGGGAAGGTGTTTGCCGATATCGATCCGAATTTGATCCTAAGGCCGGGGCCGAGGATCGTCCTGGGAGTGGAGGAGCTTTATAAGAGATTTCATGGGAGATGAGGGATAGGCCCAAGATAGGGGTTTCCGCTAAGATCCTTATCATATCTATAATCCTCATCCTCTCGTTCTTCCTCTCCATAGGGGTTGGCCCTGTTTGGATACCGCCCCGGGAGATAGTGATGGCTTTTATGGGGAGGGATCTCGGGCCGAATGGCAGGATAATCCTGGACATAAGGCTGCCTCGCGCTGTTCTCGGGCTCGTCGTGGGAATGGCGTTGTCGAGCAGCGGCGTTGTTTTCCAGGGCATGCTCAGGAACCCACTTGCCGATCCATATGTCCTCGGGATATCGTCGGGCGCAGCCGTTGGGGCATCCATAGCATTCCTCGCCAAGATCGGATTCGAGTTCATACCGATCTTCGCCTTCATAGGATCCATCGCGACCGTCCTCCTCGTCTATCAGATGGCTTTGGAGGGCGGGAGGCTCATAACGGAGAGGATGCTTCTTTCCGGGATCATAATGAACTCCTTCCTCTCGGCCCTGATGCTCCTTTTTATGTCCATTTCCGGGGAAGACCTCCACCAGATAGTTTACTGGCTCATGGGGGATCTCGGGGAAGTGGACAGGAAGGTTATAGCGATCTCGTCGGCATATATGCTCTTCGGCCTTCTGGCCATATGGTCCATGGGAAGGGACTTAAACCTCATATCCCTCGGGGAGGAGGAGGCCTTCCACCTCGGGGTGGACGTCGAGAGGGCGAAGAGGTTCCTCTTCGCATCCTCATCCTTGGCCGTAGGGGCTGCCGTCTCGGCCACCGGGATAATAGGCTTTATAGGGCTCGTAGTCCCACACATGATGAGGATCGTCTTCGGGGCGGACAATAGGATCCTCATACCGGCATCCGCCATCGCCGGCTCCTCCTTGCTCCTCCTCTCCGACGTAGCCTCGAGGATGGTCATCGCCCCGGCCGAGCTCCCAATAGGCGTTGTGACGGCGATGATAGGGGCGCCGTTCTTCGCATACCTTTTGAGGAGGTCGAGGAGATGAGCGCCGTTCTCGAGGCAATCGAGATATGGTGCAAGTATCCGAGATCTCCAGGCCCTGTCCTGAAAGGTGTATCGCTGAGGATAGAAGAAGGCGAGTTCGTCGGGATAGTCGGGCCTAACGGTTCTGGGAAGACAACCCTCCTCAGGGCTTTGAGCGGGACCCTGAAGCCTTTCAAGGGGAGCGTCCTCCTCGATGGAAGGGATATATACAAGATGAGCCCTAAGGAGATAGCGAGGAGGATAGGGGTTGTAAGCCAGGATTCTTATTTCTCCTTTCCATTTACCGCCTTCGAGGTGGTGCTCATGGGCAGATCACCATATCTTAAGAGGTTCGAATGGGAGAAGGAGAGGGATAAGGAGATGGCGAGGAAAGCCCTCGCATTGACGGACGCCCTCCACCTCGCCTCGAGGAGGATAGACGAGCTTAGCGGGGGCGAGAGACAGAGGGTGATGATAGCAAGGGCGATAGCGCAGGAGACGAAGGTATTGTTACTGGATGAGCCGGGATCTTCACTCGACATAAACCATCAGGTGGAGCTATATGAACTGCTCCTCTTGCTCAACGAAGCGGAAGGGAAGACGGTGGTGATGATCTCCCACGACATAAACATGGCATCCAGGTATTGCAAGAGGATAATAGTGATGGACGAGGGAAGGGTAAGGATATCGGGAGCCCCGGATGAGGTTATAAGGGAGGAGGTATTGGAAGAGGTATACGATGTCGACCTGTTCGTCCACCAGAACCCGGTTACCGGAACCCCCGAGATAACCGTCCTTTCGGGAAGCGCTCCCGGAAAGGCGGGCTTGAAGGGGAAGGTCCACGTCATATGTGGGGGCGGAAGCGGGGAGCCTTTGATTAGGAGGCTCCTCGTAGAGGGATACGAGGTGACGGCCGGGGTCCTCAACAGGGGAGACACGGACCACACCGCCGCTGTCTCCCTTGGGATAGAGGTCGTGGAAGAGCTGCCTTTCTCGCCTATATCCTCGAAATCCATCTCCTCCTGCAAGGAGCTCATTCGCAGGGCGGATGTGGTGATAGTATCCCGCCTCCCATTCGGATGGGGGAACGTGGCGAACCTCGAGCTTGCGAGGGAGGCGAAAAGGTTGGGGAAGGATGTCATAGTCATAGGCGGGATAGAGGGCAGGGATTACACATCGGATGGATCCGCCGCCGCTATCTACAGCGAGCTCCTCGAGATGGGGGCGAGGAAGGTCGATACGATACACGAAGCCCTCGAACTCTTGAGGAAGGGGGAGGGCGATGTCGAGGAGGCTTAACCTCGCACTCCTTATATCGACGGTCCTCCACGCCGCGCTCCTCTGGATCGTATCGGGGTGGGAGTTCGGGTCGGGGAAGGGCGGCGAGCCGGTTCGCCGTCCCCTCGGGGAGATCATCGTCATAAGGAGATACATGCCTTCTTCCTGGATAACCCCTCATATACCTTTCGGGCTTTCCAAGCTGCCGATAGCCCCTCCTCAGAGGATCCCGGATATAGGACGTCCCTTTGAGTTCATTCCCTTCTTAACGGGAGCGATGCCAAGCCCTGTAACGGGTGGGATAAAAGGGCTGCACAGGCAAAGGTTGATGCTCGGCGAGAGGCCGAGCGCCGAGGCCATCCCCATCCCGATCGCATGGGGTGATGGAACCCATCAAAGGAATTTCGGGATGCCCGGGTTTGGATGGGGATGGATGGGAAGGACAGGGGGTGGCATGGCAGCCCCTGCGAGGGGTTTGCCGATCTCCGAACCGCTTCGGACCGGAACCCTTACGAAGCCGATGCTCCCCCCCATCCCTGCCCCGGCCATATCCAAGCCGGGGGCGGAGTTCGTCGACCTCATAGCCAGGGAATACGCGGAGTTCGCCGCAAAGGTCAGGGAAAGGATAGAAAAGGTAAAGAGATATCCGGAGGAATCGAGGGAGAGGGGGGAGGAGGGGAAGGTGGAGCTCGCCGTATTCCTCGATGGCGAAGGGAGGGTAGGGAAGGTGGAGATAAGCCGCGGATGCGGTTATCCGGCGCTTGAGAAGGCGGCCGTGGATGCGGTCATGAATGCACAGCCTTTCCCTATCCCCGAGAGGTTGAGGGGGCATGGGGTATGGATATCGGTGGCCATATCCTTCAAAATAGAGCCGATATGAACGGGGGAAGGATAAGGATACTGCCGGAAAGGGTAAGGAGCATGATAGCGGCGGGCGAGGTGGTGGAGAGGCCGGCATCGGTTGTGAAGGAGCTCGTTGAGAACTCCATAGACGCCGGCAGCAGGAGGATAACGATCGAGGTCCAGGGAGCTGGGAAGAGGAAGATAACGGTGTCCGATGACGGATGTGGGATGGGGAGGAACGATGCTGTCTTAGCGTTCGAGAGGCATGCGACGAGCAAGATAAGGGATGAGGAGGACCTAAGGGCCATAAGGACCTTCGGGTTCAGGGGGGAGGCGCTCCCGAGCATAGCGGCCGTTTCTAAGGTCAGGATGCTGACCAGAACCCATGATTCGATAGTGGGGACCGAGGTGGTGATAGAAGGGGGGAGGATAAAGGAGGTAAGGGATGCCGGATGCCCTCCGGGGACGATCGTAGAGGTATCGAGCTTGTTCTTCAACACCCCTGCCCGGCTGAAATCCCTAAAGGGACCCCTGGTCGAGTCAGGGCTCATAACGGCAACGGTGATGAGGATGGCCATCCCACACCCCGATATCTCCTTCAGGCTCCTCCAGGATGGGAAGGAGGTCCTGGCCGTTTCGAGGAGCCAGTCCGTTAAGGAGAGGATATCGGAGATATTCGGGATGGAGATGGCCAAAGAGCTTATCCCAATATCCTACGAGGGGAGGTATGCGAACATAAAGGGGTTTGTTGGGAGGCCGACCCTGACAAGGGGCAGCCAGGATTACATATATGCTTTCGTGAACGGGAGGTTCGTCAGGAACCGGATCATATCAAGGGGGATAGCCTCGGCATACGAGGGGTTGATCCCCCAGGACAGGTTCCCCGTGGCCTTCGTCTTCGTCGAGTTAGAGCCATGGAAGGTGGATGTGAACGTCCATCCGACCAAGATAGACATCAGATTCGACGACGAAAGGGCTATCTATTCGGATATATTCGAGGCGATAAGGTCCTCCCTCCTCCAGCCAGCCCCGATAAAGCATATAGCGCCGAGGATGGATCTTGGGGCTAAAGCCCCTGAAACGAGGAGGACCCCCCTTGAGCTATCTCCACGGGAGGATATTGCCTCCCAGGCTCAGGGATACAGGATAATAGGCCAGCTTCATAACACATATCTGCTCGTCGAGGTAGAGGACGGATTGCTCATAATAGACCAGCATGCCGCGCATGAGAGGTTGATATACGAGAGGCTCCTATCCTCGGATAGATGGAAGGAAAAGCAGCCGCTGCTCGTTCCCATCCCTTTCGAGCTCGACAGCGGGAGGGCTCAGCTCCTCCTCTCCATATCCGAAGGCCTTTCGGAGATCGGATTCGAGGTGGAGAGGTTTGGGGAGACATCCTTCGTCATCAGGGCAATACCCGTGGTCTTGGAAGGATCCGAAGCGCTCGAGGCGATAAACGAGATACTGGAGGAAGCCATGGATGGAAGCACGATAAGGGACGTCGAGAGGAAGAGGATCTGTTCCATTATAGCGTGCAAGGCCGCGATAAGGGCTGGGATGAGGCTCGATCCCCAAGAGGTTGGGGAGATGATAAGGCTTCTCGATAAGGGCCCCGCTTTCAACACATGCCCACATGGGAGGCCTATATCCTTTAAGATACCGAGATCGGACCTTGATAGGAGGTTTAGAAGGTAGGGGGTTGCTTCATCGCCCAAAATGAAGCATAGAAAGCTCGGGATAGGATCGATCTTCATCTTATTATGGGGAGGTATAGCTGTGGGAAGATCCCTTTGCGCTCCCCTCTTCTATTCCATAGAGATGGACGGGATAGGATTGGGATACATAAAGATGGAAGGGGGGAGGACCGAATCCGGCTGGGCGTTCAGGGAAACAGGGCTTGTGACGGTTGGGATAATGGGGGGAAGGAGGTTCGCCACCTTTTCCTCGGAGACCATCGCCACAAAGAGGTTCAGGGTGAAGGAATATAGGATATCCGTATCCTCCATAGGATTCTCCACCGAGATAAGATGTAAAAGGGAGAAGGATAGGATAATAAGATCTATCTCATCCCCTCCGGCCACCCCGAGGGTCCAAAGCTTTAAAGTCCCACCGAGGACCTTGATAGCCGACGGAAACTCGGCCGGCCATTTCCTCTTGCTCTCCAAGGTGGCAAGGGGGGAGGTAGAGATCTTCGATCCCTTCCTCGGGGAGAGATCTCGGGTCAAGATATCCGATGGAGGGATCAGGTCGATACGGGTTATAGGGAAGGAGAGGAGCTGCAAAGTCACGCTCGTCGACGGGAGGATGGAGATCTGGACGGATCTTTCCTCCGGGGATCTCGTGATGGTCCTCATGCCATCCCAGAGGATGACGATGAGGTTATCGGAGGGGAACGTGGTTGAAAGGATGGCCATATCGGACATCTCCTCGAAGCTGTTCTACCCATCTAACCTCCCAATACCTTCGGGAGCCGAGAGGATTTCCGTGATGATAAAGGCGGAATATCTCGTTGGCCTCCCGAAGGCGGAGGACCTCAACACAAGAAATCAGAGCTTCAAAGGGAAGATGGAGAAGGGATGGATAGAAGGGGTTATGGAGACGAGGTTGGTTCCATATGAAGGGAGGTCCGCCCCGAAGTTCCCGATCCCACATGATGAAAAGTATCTTTCCCCTTCTATCTTCATCGAGTCCGACGATCCCGAGATCAAGGCCAAGGCCTTGGAGCTTTCCTCAGGGGCGATGAATGCATGGGATGCCGCCCTCGCCATTGCGAGATGGGTACATGAGAATATAAAATACGAGATAGCGGAGAATCCATCTGCGAAGGCGGCCCTCTTGACGAGGAGGGGGGATTGTGGATCCCATGCCACCCTGGCCGTGGCCATGATGAGGTCCATCGGGATACCGGCGAGGATAGTTGGGGGGCTCTTGTATACCGGTTTGTATGGTGGATCCTTCGGACAACACCTATGGATCGAGGTCTACATGGGATCGGACGGATGGATCCCCATGGATCCCACTACCGGCGAGTATGGATCGATAAGCGTAGGGCATATAAAGCTTTTCTCCGACATGGGATTCGTAATACCAAAGGAGATCGAGGTAAAAGCCGGTTCCGAATGATCCACATCCCTCTAAAAGCACGGGTGTCCGACCCTCAGGCATAAAAGTAGGGGGCAGGCTCTGTGTAATAAACGTTGGAACGTTCAACGTGCTAACGGCCAATACGATTGGCCTGCTACCCCCCTTGTAACGTTGGAACGTTTAACGTGCTGGCCCCTCCGCCAAGAGAGGGGTAGAAACCCAACCATGTTGGGCGTTCCTCCCATTCCCAGGGGTAATACCCAAAAAGAAATTTGGACGGAGCAGTGGTTGACACGATAAACCCTTCATGGTAAAATTATAACTCGAAAGGAGGAGCAAGCTATAATGGATTTATTTCTCCTTTTTCAGCAAGTGGCATGTGCTTATCTCCATTGAAAGGAGGTATTCAGGATATGGGGCTTCCGAAAAGGCCTGAAAGGAAAGGAAGCTGGTCCGAGGCCGCCATCAGGGTCTTGGAGGAGAGGTATCTCGCCAAGGACGAGGAAGGAAGGACGGTGGAGACCCCCGATGATATGTGCTGGAGGGTTGCTTGGGAGATAGCCAACGCAGAGAGGGCTTGGGGAAAGGGGGATGAGGAGATAAGGGGGATAGCGGAGAAGTTCTACGATATGATGATAGATAAGCTCTTCATGCCGAACTCCCCGACCTTGATGAACGCCGGAAGGGGGACGGGACTCCAGTATTCGGCATGCTTCGTCCTGCCCGTAGGGGATTCGATGGACGAGATATTCGAGGCGATAAAGAGGGCGGCGATAATACATAAAAGCGGAGGAGGGACCGGCTTCTCGTTCTCGCGGCTGAGGCCAAAGGACAGCATAGTGAGGACGAGCGGGGGAAGGGCCTCAGGCCCTGTCAGCTTCATGAAGGTCTTCGATGCGGCGACGGACGCCGTGAAGCAAGGTGGGAAGAGAAGGGGCGCGAACATGGGGATCCTCAGGGTCGACCATCCAGATATACTCGAGTTCATAGAATGTAAGCTTACGGGAGGCATAACCAACTTCAACATATCGGTGGCGGCAACGGACGCCTTCATGAAGGCCGTTATGGAGGGCGGTGAATACGATCTCATAGCACAGCCTGGATGGCCTGCAAAAGGCGGGGGAAGGTTCAAGGGCGGAGAGGTCATAGGGAAGCTTTCGGCAAGGGATGTTTTCAATAGGATAGTGAGGGCGGCGTGGGCTACCGGGGATCCAGGGCTCATATTCATAGACAGGATAAACAGGAGCCCTGCGAACCCGGTCCCGGAGCTATGGGAGGTAGAGGCCACAAATCCATGCATAGCCGGCGATGCCCTCATCCCCACCGAGAAAGGCCTAATGCGGATGGAAGAGTTGGTGAGGCGCTTTTCCCTCGGAGATGACCTCAGGATCCTCGTGGATAACCGGATGGCGAAGGGGATGGAAGCCCAATTCGGGACAACCCTCCTACCCATCTCGCGGGCGATAAGAAGCGGAATGCGGGAAACGGTGCGCATCGTCACCGAGTCCGGCTACGAGCTCGTCCTAACCCCCGATCACAAGGTTATGACGAATAGGGGATGGGTGCAGGCCGGAGATCTTATCCCCGGGCAGGACAGGGTTTTGATCCAATCGGGGGCGGGCCGGTTTAACGAGGATAAGGCCCTTCCCTTTAGGGTTCGGAACCTCTTTTTAGGTGCTAACGGGCGCAGATATCGCTTTAACTTCCCATCGGAATGGTCCTATGAGCTCGGATTGGTCCTCGGCTGGCTTGTTGGGAGGGGTTGGCTCCGATCAGATAATAGGAACTACCGGGTGGGATTCGCCTTTGGCAGGGATGATCGGGGGATCATGGCCCGCATCCATGGGATCCTGTCTTCCTGGTATGGCCGAGAGATCAAACCGATCCTCCGCCAGGGAGGCAGTTACCACCTCTCATATCATAGCAAATTCCTCGTCGATTTCTTCCAGAAGCTCGGGGTGCATCCGGTGAAGGCCGCTGAGAAACGGGTTCCGGAGAGCATCTTCACCGCCCCCCGAGAAGCGGTCATCGGCTTCCTACAAGGGCTTTTCACCGCCAATGGAACGGTGAACCATCAGGAAGACATGAGTGCATACATCCGTCTGAGGTCCAAATCAAGGGCGCTTCTCCAGGATGTTCAACTGCTTCTCCTAAACCTTGGCATCCCTTCCCGCATCTACGATCGTAGCCGAGCTCCTCGTATCCCCTTTGAATTGGCGGGCGAGAAGCGAAGATACATCGGCGATGGCATGCTGTATGAATTAGATATCTCAAAAGAGCTGGTTTTGACCTTCTTAGAGCAGGTCGGATTTCTTGAGGATCGGCACAGAGCCAAGATCGAGCACCTCACCAGCAAAGGCCATTATGTCCCCTGCTTTCAAACACAGGTCGTGGCCATCAAACCCGCTGGCAAGCGGGAAGTCTACGATCTGACAGAACCAGTCACCCACTCCTTCGTCGCAAACGGGATCGTCGTTTCGAACTGCGGAGAGCAACCACTTTATCCCAACGAGGCATGTAACCTCGGCTCCATCAACCTCTCCAAGTTCGTGCTTGGGAGCGAGGAATGGCCTGTGAGGAATCCGGAAGAGGCTATAGAATGGGATAGGTTGGAAATGGTTGTCAGGCTCGCGGTCCGTTTCCTCGACGACGTCATAGAGGTCAACCCATTCCCCCTCCCGGAGATAAAGGAGATGGTCGGGCTCAACAGGAGGATAGGGCTTGGGGTCATGGGATGGGCCGATATGCTTTTTATGCTCGGGATCCCATACGATTCCGAGGAGGCAGCGAAGCTCGGGGAGAAGATCATGGGATTCATAGAGGAGGTAGGGAAGGACGAGAGCTCTAAGCTCGCCTTGGAGAGGGGGACGTTTCCGACGTGGGAGAAGAGCATATACAGGGGGATAATGCCTATGAGGAACGCCACCGTAACCACCATAGCCCCAACAGGGTCCATATCGATAATAGCGGATTGTTCAAGCGGGATAGAGCCCCTATTTGCCCTGGCATACGAGCACAGGGTTAAACAGCCCGATGGTGAGGAGAGGAGGATCTCCTTCGTGAATAAGATATTCAGGAGGAAGATGGAGGAGATAGGCCTTTGGAACGAGAGGATAGAGCGCAAGGTCCTTGAAGTAGGAAGGATAGGGGAAATAGAGGAGATCCCCGAGGATGTAAGGAGGGTTTTCGTCACGGCCCATGAAATAGCTCCGGAATGGCATGTGCGCATGCAGGCGGCATTCCAGAAGCACACGGATAACGCCGTCTCAAAAACGGTGAACCTGCCGAACTCCGCTACGGTCGAGGACGTTGCCAGGATATATCTTATGGCATACGAGGAAGGGTGTAAGGGGATAACGGTTTATAGGGATAGGTGTAGGGAAGAGCAGGTCCTATATGCCGGGACGGGGGTGGAGAAAAGGACGGCGGTGAGAGAGGTGAAGGAGGAAATGACAGGGGAGGAGAAGGTGATTCCGAGGCCGAGAACGCTCAGGGGGATAACGTATAGGGTCGAGACACCCCTTGGAACGGCCTTCATCACGGTCAACAACGACGAGCAAGGCGATCCATTCGAGATCTTCTGCAACATAGGGAAGGCCGGGAGCGATACGACAGCGGTAGCGGAAGCGATAGGCCGTCTCATATCCCTTATCCTCAGGCTCCCATCATCGCTCCCACCAAAGGAGAAGCTCCAGCAGGTCATAGACCAGCTCCAGGGGATAGGCGGTGGACGCCACCTCGGGTTCGGGCCGAGGCGGGTTAGATCCCTGCCGGACGCCATAGCGCAGGTCCTCTCCGAGCATCTCGGGACCGCCCCTTCCATACCCGACGAGATCCCCCAACTCTCCCTATCATTCGATACGATGGAGGAAGGGACGAGGATAGGTGACATATGCCCGAAATGCGGGCAGGCGACATTCGTATACGAAGAAGGATGCACAAAATGCCTTTCCTGCGGATACAGTGAATGTTAGGAGACCTGATTATATCGGCTCGTGAGCTTAAAAAGGTATACGGATCCGGGATCCTCGGGAGGAGGAAGGTGGTGGCCCTCGACGGGGTCTCGTTCGATGTGTTCGAGGGGGAGGTATTCGGGGTCCTCGGGCCTAACGGGGCGGGGAAGACGACGCTCTTTAAGATCCTCCTTGGCCTCGCTAAGCTAACATCCGGGAAGGCCACGATAAAGGGGATCGATATAAGTTCGAGGGATGCGAGGAAATCGATGGGATTCGTGGCCGAGGAGTCTTATTACTATGGACATCTCAAGCTGAAGGAGCACATGAAGATGATGGCCGATCTCGTCGAATTCGGCGGGACCGAAAAGGACATGGACGACCTCCTGGAGCTCGTTGGCCTCCTCCCCTGGAAGGATGCGAAGATCTCAACCCTATCCAGGGGGATGCAACAGAGGTTCGGGATCGCCCAGGCGCTCCTCGGGGATCCGGATATATTGATCCTGGACGAGCCCGCAACGGGCCTCGATCCAATAGGGAGGAGGGAGATAAGGGATCTTATGGTATCCCTTAAGGAGAGGGGGAAGACGATCCTATACAGCTCCCATCAGCTATCGGAGGTGGAGATGATCTGCGATAGGGTGATGATACTCGATAAGGGAAGGCCGCTGAAGATCTCCTCCCTGGATCTCCTAATAGGAGGCCTTGGGGGTTTCGAGATCGTAGCATCGGGGGTCAGGACCCAAGATGGGGACGAGCTGTCCGGGCTTTGTTCGAGCGTTTTAAGGAAGGGGGAGAGGGTCGTGCTCCGCCTCGACGACGAATCCCTGCTCTTCCCTTGCATCGATATCCTAAAAGGGATGGGTGCGAGGATAGTATCGATATCCCCTGTAAGGGAAAGCTTGGAGGATGTCTTCATAAGGCTGGTGAGGGGGGATGAGGAGGGTTAAGGCGATAGCCATATGCACGGCCCTCGAGGCTTTTAGGAGGAGAACCATTTACGTGGTCCTCTTCTTCGCCCTCGCCCTTATCCTATTCCTCGGAAACGCATCCTTCTTCGGGCTTGGGGTTCAGGAGAAGTTCCTCAAGGATTTCGGCCTATCCCTCCTCTCGCTCTTCGGCCTCCTCCTTGCCTTGTATCTATCCCCTGGCTCGATCCAGACGGATATAGAGAGGAAGACCATATATAATGTCCTCTCCAAGCCCGTGAGGAAGGAAGATCTAATATTCGGCAAGTTCATCGGGATATCGATCGTGATTTTAGCATCGTTCGCGATAATGCTTTCTATCCTTGTTTCGTTTATCCTCATAAGGGGAGGGTCGGTGGGGCTCGGGTTTCTCACGGCCTCCGCCCTTATATACTTGGAGATCCTCATCCTCGTCTCGATATCCATCTTCCTATCCTCTTCCATCCCTACGGTTATTGGGGCGTCGATAGTCTTGGCTATCTACGTCCTCGGCCACATGAAGGGTGGATATATGAAGGAGCTTAAAGGGGATGTGGCATCGAATTTAGCGAGGATCGCCCTCTCCTTCATCCCAAGCCTTTATGGGTTCGATATGAAGTCGATCGCCGTTCACGGAGGGGTTATCCCCACCCTTTACCTCCTCCAAATCCTCGGATATTGGATCATATGGGTTGTAATCCCGCTTTGGCTTGGATCCATCCTTTTGGGGAGGAAGGACCTATGAGCTCCAAGTCCCATATCGTAGTAATAGCCATTATCTCTTCCATCCTCATATCGGCGGTCCTTGAAGACGAGATCCTTTGGGGAAGGGAAAGGGCTGGGATAAGGGACGAGGTGGAGAGGACCCCGATGGGGGTCCTTCTCTCCATGATGGGGGGCCTGAAGGAGCTCGTGGCGGATATCCTATGGATCAAGGTCGATGATTACTTCCACCACCATATAGACCCATCGGGCAAGGGTGCAACCCTTTTGGGCGAGAAGGACATAATGCCCATAATCAGGCTTCAGACATGGCTCGACCCTCATTACGTAAAGGCATATGTTATAGGTGGATGGCATCTGGCCTTCAACCTCAATAGGGTCCCTGAAGGGATAAGGTTTCTGGAAGAGGGGAAGAGGTTCAATCCCAACGAGCCATTGATATGGATGGAGCTCTCGAGGATATATTTCTTCAAACTCAAGGATTATGCGAAGGCGAGGTATTGTGCGGTGAGGGCTATGAGGCTTTCCAGGGACAAAGACGAGCTGGCCTCTTCCCTTTGGCTTATAAGCAGGTCTTATGGGAAGATGGGGAAGGAGAAGGAGGCTTCCTTTTATGAGAAGGCCCTTGAAAGGGTTGCAGGAAAGGGGTATGTCGAGAGAAGCTTAAGGGAAGCGTTGGAGGAGGCGGAGCGAGAGCATGAGCATGAACATGGGGAACATAGCAGATAAGGTGGAGATGAGGAAAGGGGAAGTATGGAGGGTTCGCATAATATGGGGATGCACGGCGGCGATCTTCGTCTTAACGTCCTTCGGCCAAAGCGGGCTCTCCCCAACCGTGGCGATGCTTTCAAGGATATCGGCCATCCTGGCCATGGCCTCCGTCCTTTGGGGGCAGATGAGGAACGGATGGATATGGTTTCCATCGAGGAAGTTCCTCTTCATCTCCCTATCCCTCCTTTCCTGGCTCCTCTTCTCCATAGCCCTCGCCCCTTATAAATACCTCGGGTTCTATACGCTCTGGAAGTTCGTGCCGGCAGCGGCTATCTTCGTCGTGTTCCTCCTCCTCGACCCGGAGGACGACGTAATAAGGCCCTTCATGTGGCTGGTAGCCGTGGTATACTCCATCTCGGCCTTTTATGCGCTGTTCCAGAGGTTCGCCCTTGGAATCCCAAGGCCATCAGCTTGGAGCACAAGCCCGCCCTTCCTTGCGGGGGAGCTTTCCTTCGCGCTCTCCGCCCTCCTCTCGATCCTCCTCCTCAAAGGATCCGAGGCAAGGTATCTGAAGATCCTGTTATGTGCCATGATCGCCCTCGTCGTCGCTGGGATATTGGTTACGGAGTCGAGAGCGGGGGTGATAATGCTCGCCCTCCTCGCTGTATTTTACGGGACCATGGTCAGGAAGTGGGTAGGGCCTCTCCTCGCAGCCGCTATCCTGCTAACATCGATCTTCGCCCCAAGCCCTATATCGGACAGGTTCAGGGGGAAAGGGGATATATATGCATTCACAAGGGTGGATATATGGAAAGAGGGGTTGAGGATGATGCTCGATCACCCGATAGCCGGGGTCGGGTTCGGGAATTATCGGGTTGTGGAGCCGCAGTATCTGTTCCCCGTAGAAGAAGCTGTTGGGAGGTATGCTAAAAGGGCGGTCCTTGCTCATAACGAGTATATCCAGGCGGGGGCGGAGATGGGGATTCCGGGGATGGCCCTCTTCCTGGCCTTCATCTCCTTCCCGCTCATCGCAGGATATAGGGCTTTGAGGGCCTCTGAAATGGGATCGAAGAGGAGGATGTTGCTCTCCTTCTCCTTCTCATCATCCCTTGTCTCGGCCATACATTCCCTTTTCGATTTCAACCTCCATATCCCAGCCATATCCGTCCTCACGGCCTTCTCCCTTTCCCTATGCATCTCCCACGGTTCCCTCGATCCCATATGGATCAGGGCCCCGAGATCGAGGCTATGGAGGATGGCCCTTTTCCCCCTCGGACTTTCGGCCATAATCTACTATGCCACTGTGTATCTCGGGGATTTCCTCGGGAACAAAGGGGTTTACGCCTTCCTATCCGGAAAGCCGGAAATGGCGGAAAGGCACCTCGGAATGGCGGTAAGATGCGATCCCTTCAGGTCGGAGCTGTGGCAATACAAGGGACGGATCCATTCCGAAAGGTTTAGGAAGGAGGGGAAAAAGGAAGAGTATGTTAAGGCTATAGGGTGTTTCCTTAGGTCCGCCTCCTTAAATCCTTTGGACCCTAAAACCTACTTCTACGCCGCATCTGCCCACAGGGAGCTTTGGATGAAGACGGGAAGGAAGGAATACTTCGAGGCGGCGAGGGAATCCCTGGAAACGGCCGTTGATGTCGCCCCCTATGATATCTATCCGAGATACGAGTTGGTTCGCCTCTTCCTCCAGGCTGGGCTCCTCGATAAGGCCAGGCCTCATCTGGAAAGGCTTGTGGAGCTCGAGCCGAACTTCATATACGCCCATTTCCTCCTCTCCAAGGTGCTCGATAGCTTGGGGGAAAGGGGAAGGGCGAAGAAGGAGATGGAAAAGGCAAGGGAGCTATGGAGGAGGTTTTCGAAATACAAACCATCCCTCGATTACGAAGCCTTTATCTTAACAAAGCCTCCATTCTAATCCTATTCGCCCTCTCGAAATACGATTCCAGCGTCTCGAGCTCGAACTCCTCTGCTATATCCTCAGCGCTTTTCCCATCCATATGCGAATAAAGGATGAACCTCCCCTCGGGGGAATAGACATCGAGCTCAACCCCTTTCCCATACTTCCTCTTTATCTCGTCGAACTTCGCGTTGTTGTAATCTATGTGGCATACCACGTAGTCCAGGTTCACGACGGAGGACACGATGGGGTTATAAGCCTCCGAGATCGCCATAACCTTCCCCATGGGGTTTATTATCGAGCTATGTGGACCGGTTATAGCGGAGGCGAACCATACCCCGAAATCATGTGCCCAGATACGGGCTTGGATCCCTCCTCGATACATAGATGGGAAACATATGAGCCTGGGGCCCTTCGATCTATCCCTCATCGCCGATTCTATCACATCCCTGAAGTTCAGGTCGAAGCATATGGCGAAGGCGATTAGGCCGAAATCCGTTTGGAACGGCCGGGATTCCAACCCAGGCGTTATACCCTGCTCCATCTCCCCTATGGTCGGATGCATCTTGTGATAGCTTCCAACTGGGAAGCCATCCCGGTTTATCAAGATACACGAGTTATAGACCTTATCCCCATCCCTCTCCGGCATGGCGCATGCGATCCACGTCTTATATCTCCTGGCGAGCTCCGACAACCTCCCGACCGTTTCCCCATCCATGGTTTCGGCCAGGTCCACGTATCTCTCGCAGCCCAAGACGTTGAAGAACTCGGGGGTTATCACGATATCGGGACCATCCCAACAAGCCTTCTCTATGAGGCCGCACATCGCCCTGATGTTGTTCTCCTTCCTTTCCTCCTCGGTCGCTCCTCCGGCCCCGGAGAAGGATATCGCCGAAACCCTCACATATCGAGCCATCTTCTATCCCTCCCATATGCGATCTATGATCGGCCAATGCCAATTATATCACGACCTTCCCCTTACCTGCAATCCCCAAGGCCCCCATGCCTGCCCTCAATCAGGATTTCGGAATTGGAAAAATCCTTGTAGGGGCAGGCCCTCAATCAGGAATTCGGATTTCGGAATTCGGAATTGAAAAATCCTTTGTAGGGGCAGGCCCCTGTGCCTGCCCATGATTTTGGGCAACCACAGGGGGTTGCCCCTACAATATTCGCAATTCGATATCCCCTTCCTTGACATCTTCCCCTCCTTATGCTACGATTAGAGCGCAAGGAAGAAGCTCCCGATAAGGAGGGATACCATGGAAGGGAAAAGGGTTCCCATAATCCTGGATACCGATATAGGTTCCGATATAGACGATGCCCTATGCCTTGCTTATCTCCTCAGGAATCCGAAATCCGAGCTCCTCGGGATCACAACGGTCACGGGGGAGGCGGAAAAGAGGGCGTCCATAGCAAGCGCCCTTTGCATGGCGGCCGGAAGGGATGATGTCCCCATCCACAGCGGGGCTTCTTCCCCCCTCCTCGTCCCACAGAGGCAGAGGACGGCCCCTCAAGCAGAGGTCCTTGAGAGATGGCCCCATAGGTCCGATTTCCCGGAGAACACGGCCGTGGAGTTTATAAGAAGGATGGTGAGGTCGAGGCCGAACGAGGTGACGCTCCTCACCGTAGGTCCGCTTACAAACATCGGGCTCCTCTTCGCCATCGATAGGGAGATCCCGAAGCTCCTCAAAAAATTGGTGATGATGTGCGGGGTTTTCACCACAAGGACACCGGGTGTCGGGTTTCTCGAATGGAACGCCATTGGAGATCCCCATGCTACCGCCATAGTCTTCGGGGCAGGGGTTGGGGAGCTCGTATCCGTTGGGCTCGATGTTACCTGCAGATGCGTCCTTCCCGCCGACAAGTGCAGGGACCTCCTTAAAGGGGATCCGCTCCTCGACCTCATCCGCGATATGGCCGAGGTCTGGTTCAGAAGGGCTTCGCATATAACGTTTCACGATCCCCTGGCCGCCTCCATCATCTTCGATCCAGATATATGCAGGTATGAAGAAGGGGAGGTGGAGGTCGAGCTCACAAGCCCCAGGCTCCAGGGCATGACCCTTTGGAACCCAAGATCCTCAAAGAAGCCCCATAGGATAGCGATCGATGTCGATCCTCAGAGGTTTTTCGAGCATTATTTCGGGATTGTCGGAGGGGCAGGGTAGAGATGGGATGGAATACGAAGCTCTTTGGGATCCTCCTATTCCTCTCCGCCCTCCTTTCAATAGGAAGAGATCCTATAGCGGCGCAGGAGGAGGATGGGAGGATAGAGGGCTTCCTCAGGAACTCGAAGACCGACGAGCCCATATCCGGGGCCGTCCTAAGGATCTATTCAGCCGGATATAGCCTTAGGCTCCTTTCCGACGGAAACGGTGCATTCTCCGCATCGGTCCCCCCGGGGATCTACGATATAACCGTCTCCCATCCTGGGTTCCGCACGGCTACCCTTTCCGTAAAGGTTGAATCGGGATCCACTTCAAAGCTCGATATATCCATCGATCCGATCTTCATAACCATCCCGGAGATAACGGTTCCGGGAGCGAGGGATATCGGTTACAGGGCTAAGGAGGCACCTATCCCAAGCGTATCCGCCTTCAAGGCAGGACAACTCCTCTCCATTCCCGGGACTTCGGAAGACATATTCAGATCCCTTAGATATGCTACGGGCGTCATATCCACGTCCGACTTCGTCCCCCAGCTCTATATACGTGGTGAGGGACCGGAACACAACATCGTCTTCATCGATGGGATCCCTGTTTACTCCCCTTATAGGCTTTGGGGTTTGATAAGCACGTTCAACTCGGAGATGGTGGAGTCCGTCGAGCTCATGGCCGGTGGTTTCCCGGCGAAGTTCGGGGATAGGCTCTCGGCAGTCATGGAGGTGAGGACGAGGGAAGGGAGGAGGGACGAGATAGATCTGAACTTCGATGCCAACATGACGAACATGAACTATATAGCGGAAGGCCCGATGCCATGGGGATCTTGGCTCATAGGGACGAGGAGGACGTATTACGATCTGGCCTTAAAGCTTTTCGTAAAGGAGGATATAGTATTCCCTTACTTCTACGACGTTCAGGGGAAGGTATCGATATACCCATCTCCGGAACATAAGCTCTCCATCTTATGGCTCGATGGGACGGATGCTTTGAAGATAGCCTACTCGAGGATAAGGCAGGAGGGGGAATCCGGGCGTATCGTTTCCGTATCGGCGGAAAGCGAGGGAGGAGGGGGGATATGGGGCCTGTCGTGGACGTTCAGGAAAGGGGGATTGAATTCGAACCTCGTCCTATCCAGGACGAAGAGCTCTATGGGGGTGAAGTTTTCATCTAACATCGGATACGACATAGATGTGGATGTGGGGACCGGGGAAAAAGGGATCAGATGGGATCTCTCACTCGGATCCATACCCTCGCCTTTTGGGGATCATCGTCCTGAACTCGGGATATGGCTTAGGAAGGGGGACAATAACCTCAGGTGGCGTTTCGACCTCCCGGAGAGGGTCAGGAGGATATTGGAGGAGAGGCCAAGGGGTTGGGGGGAAGGGGAACTCCTCCAGGAGTTCGAATCCGAAGAGAGGACATGGAAGGTTGGAATTTATGCCCAGGATACATGGAGCCCATTGGAGGGGCTGAACTTGCTCCTTGGTTCGAGATACGACAGATGGTCCCTTACGGGAAAGGAGGTTTTCTCCCCGAGGATTTCTGGATCGCTGAAGCTTCGGGAGGGGATATCGATAAAGGGGGCATGGGGCATATATTCCCAGTTCCCAAGCTACGAAGCCCTCGCCGAATCCAATTTCCTCCCCGATCTCTCGGCCAACAAGGACCTGAGGCCTGAGCTCTCAAGGCATATCATAGGCGGGGTAGATCTGAGGTTTGGGAGGATCTCGACGCGAATAGAGGGATACGAGAAGGCGATGTGGGACTTAATAGTGCCGGACCCGGCGAACCCTTCCATCCCCGTGAACTCCGGGAGGGGAAGGGCATATGGTTTGGAAATATCGGCGGAAATCAAGGATCTCCCGGACTTCCCCCTCTCCGGCTGGTTTGGATATTCCTATGCCGTGACGAAGAGATTTATAGGGGATGAGGAGTATATCCCCCAATACGACCAGAGGCATACGGCAAATGCGTTCATCAACTTCAGGGTTACGAAGAGGATGAGTTTAGGGGCCATCTTGAGCTATGGGAGCGGCCTTCCTTATACCCCACTTTCCGGAAGGAGGTATGACGAGGTCCTCGGGAGATGGGTTCCGATATGGGGGAAGCCATATTCTGCGAGGCTGCCCTATTACCTGAGGCTCGACCTAAGGATCGCCTTAAGGCTTTCGTCTAAAGCCGGGAGCTTGGAGATCTATGGGGATTTGATAAACGCATTGGACAGGAAGAACGTTTATTCCTACAGGTGGAACGAGGATTACACCGAACGGATCCCCATATACATGTTCCCGAGGATGCCGCTTTTGGGGATAAAGGTGAGGTTCTGATGAAAACGTGGGTTTATTCGAGGAAATATGGATGGTATGCGCTCCTGATCCTTACATTCGTGAACTTGTTGAACTACTTCGACAGATACCTCCCTTACTCCCTCCTATCTTATATAAAGCTCGAGTTCGGGATATCGGATTTCAAGCTCGGGCTCCTCGGAACGGCTTACATCGTTACATTCGCATCCCTTACCATCCCCCTCGGCGCCCTTGCGGACGCATTCTCCCGCCCGAAGGTGATAGGGGCATCCGTTGGGCTTTGGAGCCTGGCCACGCTCCTTTCGGGGATCTCCCCATCCTATTGGATCCTCCTGCTCGCCAGAACGCTTGTCGGGATTGGGGAGTCGAGCTACGGACCTTGTGCTACGGCTATGATCTCGGATTACTTCGGGGAAGAGGAGAGGGCGAGGAAGATATCCGTTTTCACGGCGGGGATGGCGATAGGGGCTGCGCTCGGACTTGGGGGAGGAGGGGTTATAGCGAAGTATGCCGGATGGAGGGAGGCGTTCCTCATAGCGGCAATACCCGGCCTCCTCCTCGCCCTCCTTTCCTGGAGGTTGAAGGAGCGTAGGAGGCCGGGGAAGGAGGTAGGGATGGGTTGGAAGGAGGCAATGGGATCCGTTCGGATCGTCCTTAGAACCCCGACGCTCCTCCTCGTTTACGCCGGCGCGATCCTGGTGACATTCTCCATAACCGGCCTCATATCATGGGGTCCGACGTTCCTTATAAGGAAACACGGGTTCGATACGGCAGGGGCCGGGATATACGTAGGAGCTATTGGGCTTATATCCGGCGTCCTCGGCGTCCTATCCGGAGGCTACTTGGCCGATATGATTATGAGGTTTACGAAGAAAGGGAGATCCATATGTGCTGGGATAGGCTTCCTAATAGGATCCCCTATAATGCTGGCGGCTGTGCTCACGGACAGCCCAAAGTTGGTCGTCCTCCTCTTCTTCATCGCTAACTTCTTCTATACTTGGTATAACGCTCCCATGGCATCCGTCATATACGACGTGGTGAACCCGAACGTAAGGGCGACGATAATGGGATCGCATGTCCTCGTGGTCCATCTCTTCGGTGGCTCGATGGCGCCTTCCTTCGTCGGGCTCATCTCGGATGAGTTCGGGCTCCAAAGCGCTATGGAGATCCTTCCGGCTATAAGCTTCATAGGCGGCTTGGTTGCCATCTCCTCCTCCTTCTTCGTTGTCGGGGATATGGCTAAGGCGAGGATTCAAGGGATGGAACCGCAAAAGGCTGCCCGACGTCTAATCTTCGAGCGCGAACAGGATATAAGGAGGTGATGTTAAGGCTTGAGAAGGCATGTCGTTTCCGTATCCTTCATCCTCATAGCCATAGTATCGACTGGCTTAAGATCGGCGGAAGGGGCTAATCTCGGACAGATCCTGCCATACCTTTCATCGTCGGTTCCAGGCGATGTATTAGGGGCGCTCTTCTTCTCCACCGAGACGTTCCAGAAGCTCGGATCGCTTAAGGCATTCAAGCCGAAGCCTGAGGAGGAAAGAGCAAGGGAGATCCTCGATTCCATCCTAAAGGAGGTAAAAGGCGAGATTATAGAACCTCCCGAAAAAGGGGAAGGGGACGGTTGGGGTTGGCTTAAGGGCTTCCTGGAATCCGTCGATCTATTAGGGATCGTTGTCTTCATGGACCTCCCAGCCCCCTTAACGATCGGACACATCGTGGATAAAGGGAAGATCGAGGATTCCATGGCATTCCTCGAAAGGACCTTGGAGGAATCGTATGGGGAGATACGAGCGGAATCGAACTCGTTCGGAGGGCTGGAAATAAGATCGATTTATACAGGGGATGGGAAGGAGCTCTTCTGGACGATCCAGGAAGATTTTATCCTCCTTTGGGGAGATGATGGCTTGACGGACAAGATCCTCATGACGTTTTCCGGGGATTTCCCATCGCTTGCAAACAACAAGAAGTTCTCCAACTTCTTATCCTCCATCCCTCCCGATGCCGACGTCTTCCTATTGCTCGACCTGCCTTTCCTCCTATCCACGATCCCCATCGAGAGCTCTTTAAAGGAAGCCCTTGGGAGGATGGACATCGGAGGGCTTGCCTCTTATGCCTCCATATCCCCCGATGGGATAAGGGACTGGATCGGGTTGGATATCGGGAAGGAGCTGATAGCCCCTATATCGGACCTCCTATCACATAGGACCCCCTTTAAGTTCGAAGGGATCTCCGATATCCTCGGCTTTGGGATCGCAGGGCTTATCGCCGTATCCTTCGACGACCTAAACCCTATTTGGGATCTGGCGAGGTCGAAGTCCTTAAGCCCCGCGAAGCTCATGATCCTCCAGATGAGGCTTGGGTTCAAGGTCTCCGACCTCATGAAATCCCTTGGTCCGAGGGTGGCGTTCCTTATCTCTCGGAAATCCGTAGGGGCGATGGTGAAAAGGATTATAGAGACAGGGGATATATCTGAGGGGATAAAGGCGGCTTTGGGCAAGGGTTCCGCACTGGCGTTCGAGGTGAGGGACAAGAAGGGCCTGGACGAGATTTTAAGGAAGTTAAAGGATAGGTCGGAGATCCCGGCACCTGAAGGGGTGGATATAGTTCACGTGAGGATACCGGCCCTCCCGAACCCTGGGAACATCATGGATATCCCGTCCATCGAATTCTACTACATGGAATCCCCTAAATGGTTCGTCATATCGAGGGATCCGAATGCCCTCCTCCCTATCCTATCCCCCTCCGCCGAGCTTGGGAACGAATTAGCAGGGCTTCCATCCAAGCTCAGAAGGGATGAGGTATTCGATCTCGTATATTTGGACGGGCCGGAGATAGGCGGGGAAATATGGGATATATGGGGCAAGGGGATAAGGTCGGCTTTTGGAGGGAATGAGGATGAATGGAGGAAGGCTATGGGATCCCTTCCGAAGGTCTTATTGTCCTTCGATCTCTCGGATTCCTCCCTTCAAATCCTTTCCTTTTCCCCGATAGGCGGGGTTGGGACGTCCCTTATCCTCCTATCCCTTTTATTCGGCTATACGATCACGGGAGGGATATAGGGTGGAACGGATCCGGTTCGGGAACACAGGGCTTTACGTCTCCCGCCTCGCCATAGGGACCGGGACCCATGGCTGGAACGGGAGGTCGTTGCAGACGGACCTCGGATTCGACGCCCTCGTCGGCCTCCTCAGGGCATCCGCAGATCGAGGGGTTAACCTCTGGGACTCAGCCGATCAATATGGATCCCATAAGCATATCCGGGAGGCGATGAAGGGGCTTAAGAGGGAGGAGATAGTGATTATAACCAAGAGCACATCCGGGGATGAAAGGGGGATGAAGCAGGACCTGGACAGGTTCAGGAAGGAGCTCGGAACCGATTACCTCGACGTAGTCCTCCTCCATGCCATAGCCGATCCTAAATGGAACAGGAGGAAGAGCGGGGCTATGGATGCATTGGCCAGGGCTAAGGAGGAGGGGATCGTCAGGGCTGTCGGGATATCGTCCCACAGCATTGGGGCCCTCAGGACCGCTATATCCGAACCATGGGTGGATGTCGTCCTGGTCCGGATAAACTATGCTGGGATAGACATGGATGCCGATCCAAAGGTGGTTATCCCGATGATCCGGGATCTCGCTGAGAGGGGGAAGGCCGTATATGGGATGAAGGTCCTCGGATGCGGGAGGTTAAGAGGGGATCCGGAGAAGGCGATCCGTTTCGCGCTGGGTATACCAGGCCTCTCGGCCATAACGATAGGGATGGTCGGGAGGGATGAGCTCGAGGTGAACGCGAGGATCGTGGAAGGTTTGGAAGGCCATCGGGTTTGATCGAAAGGAGGGGAGGGCTGTGAATCTCCTCATAACGGCTTTCTTTTTCCTCTTCCTATCCCCCTCCGTGTTCGCATCGGAGGAGATGGTGATAGAGGGGTTCGAATACGGGGATCTCGAGGTAGCAAGGGGGGAATGGATCCCACAGGGCCAATCGCCCCCCGTGGATCTCCTCGAGCTTCCGGGGAACCTGATCTTCCGATGCGGTTTCTCGGGCGGCATGGATAGATGCTATTGGGACAAGGCCGTCGAATTGAACTTCATAAACCTATCGAGGATAGAGCTTAAGCTATACGTAGAGAAGCCGGAGCCCATTGGAAGGGCAACTATCTACTTCAAAAGCGGGAATGGATGGTATGCCGGCTGGTTCTCCCTCGGCAAGAGGGGATGGCAGACGATCTCGATCCCTAAATCCTCTTTCGAGGTGGAGGGGGATCCGACGGGCTGGCACGATATCCAGGGGATAAGGATCTCCTTCTGGAGGGCTTCGGATTCCACGGAGGACACGGAGCTTGTAATGGGGCCGATGAAGGGCTTCTTCGGGACAATTGCCGTAGTTAGAGGAAACTCGACGATAAAGAAGGGATCTCCGGAATCCCAGGCGGTGAGGAGCTCGGTTTGGACGGCCTTAAGAGCCCTCCAGTTGCTTGGTGACGAGATCTGCTTGGTCGACGACACGGAGCTCGAGGCCTCCACCTTCTTCGGCTTCAGGATCGCCATCTTCCCATATAACCCTGATATATCGGAAGGGGGGATGAGATGGATAAGGGATTTCGTCGGGTCTGGTGGGAAGATCATGGTATTCTATAGCCTTCCCGATCGGGAGCTTATGAGGATCCTCGGGATATCGGGGGCATTATGGAGAAGGGCCGGATACGACGGGGAGTTCGAACACATAGGGTTTCGGGAAGGGGAGATAGAGGGGGCTCCGGCCCTCGTAAGGCAAGGATCGAGGAACGCAACCGTTCCGGAGATCGAGGACGGAAGGGTTGTTGGAGAATGGGTCGACATATCCGGGAAGGGGACTGGGATCCCGGCCGTTACCATCTCCAAGAACGGGGCATTCGTGGGCCACGTGCCCCTGCCCGTCGATATCAGGGCTAAGGAGAGGATGTTCTTAGCATTGATAGCCGCTCTCGCCCCCGATATGAGGTCCATCCTGGCCCATAGGTTCCTCCTGAACGCCGAGGCCCTACCATCCATCGGACTCCATAGCTGGGACGATGTCAAGGCCTGCTTGAAGGATAGGATGAAGGAGGTGGATATAGATGCGGAGGCCGAGCTTTCGAAGAGGTTCCTGTGGATCGAACAGCTCAGGAAGAGGTCGAGGGAGATCCTCGAGGAGGGCGGAAACCTCGATGTGCTGTTCTCGATAGGGGAGAGGATAGGACGGGAGGTGAAAGACGTGTTCTACAATGCTTTTCAGATGAAGGAGGCGAAGTTCAAGGCCTTCTGGTGCCATTCTCCATTTGGGGTCCAGGGTATCGATTGGGATGAGGCCATAAGGGCGCTTGCGGAGAACGGGTTCACCGCGATAATACCGAATATGCTCTGGGCGGGATGCGCTTATTATCCGAGCGATGTCCTCCCGGTGGCCGATGAGGTATCCGAAAAAGGGGACCAGATAGCAAAATGCCTCGAGGCATCCAGGAAATACGGGATAGAGGTCCATATATGGAAGGTCAACTGGAACCTCGGCTGGAATGCCCCCGATGATTTCGTGGAGAGGCTTAGGAAGGAAGGGAGGCTCCAGGTAGACAGGTTTGGGAAGGAAGTGAAATGGCTTTGCCCATCCCACCCCGATAACTTCAAGCTCGAATTGGATTCCCTTCTGGAGATCGTTAGGAAATACGACGTAGACGGGATACATTTCGATTATATAAGGTATCCGGACGGGAATTCCTGCTATTGTCAGGGATGCAAGGAGAGGTTCGAGCAAGCCATCGGGGAGAAGGTGGAGAACTGGCCAGAGGACGTGATATCGGGAAGGTTCAAGGAGGAGTTCGCCAATTGGAGGAGGGAGCAGATAACGAGGCTTGTTAGGGCCGTGAGCGAGGAGGCAAGGAAGATAAAGCCTGGGATAAAGATCTCGGCCGCCGTGTTCGGGGATTACCCCTCCTGCCGCGATACGGTCGGGCAGGATTGGAAGAAATGGGTGGAGGAGGGATATCTGGACTTCGTCTGTCCGATGGATTACACGGCCGACAACAGCCTCTTCGAGAGGCTCGTCAGCGAGCAAATCGGGATAGTTGGGGGTAAGATACCGGTATATCCCGGGATAGGGGCTTCGGCACCGGGCCTTCCCCCGGAACAGGTGGTCTTCCAAGCACAAAGGGCATTGGAGTTGGGGGCGGATGGCTTCGTCATATTTAACTACGATACGAACACATTTCAAGAACTCCTTAAGGCATTTGGGAAGAAGGATAAATGAAATTTCGGGTGGCTGAGTTAGATTGCGAACGAGGAACATAGCTGCAAGGGATTGGAGGGAACTCGGATATCTGATGGCGAGAACGGCATCCGGCCCCTTTATCCCCCCGGAGGGCTGGAAGCCCCCGGGAAGGGGATTTGTCAAGGAATGCAGGGATATCGTTCTGGAATTCTTTCCGGAGGCGCTTGAGAAACTCGAGGGGCTTATAGAGGGATCTGGGCTTCCAAGGGATTATTTCGAAGCATGGTTCCTCTCCTATATCCCCGCCGGTTCCTATCCCGGCTGCACCGCCGTCCTCCTCTCCCCAGAGGTTACGGAATACGGCGAGATAACGGTCGGGAGGAGCTATCACGGACCCTACTTCGCCCTGCCGTGGAGGGAGGTTAGGAGGATAGAGTTAGGATGCGAAGCCGTCTCGTTATTAGGCTGCACCCACAACTGGGTTGGGATATCGGATTGCCTGAACTCCAAAGGCCTTCTCTGCCTCGTCTCGGCCCTCCACTATCCGAGCTCCGGATCGCCATCCCCCGGGATCCAGTGGCATATACTGGTGGATAAGGTGATGTGTAGGTGCGAAAGGTGCGATGAGGCCGTGGATCTCCTGAGATCCGCGAGGCACTTAAGGCCCCTTAGCTATCTCCTGGCCGATTCAAGGGGCTCGGCAGCCGTCGTGGAGGCATCCCCCGAGGGATCCTGGGTCAGGCGCCCGAAAGATGGATATCTTATAGCCACAAACCATATCGTCTCAGAAGGCGGGAAAATCCCCCCTAAGGGATCCATAAGGAGGTTCATAATGGCCGAGGCTAAGGTCAGGGAATGGTTGAGGAAAGGTTCGGGAGGGGAGGAGCTTATAAGGTCCATTCTCTCCGATCACGAAAGCGGAACATGCATGGGACCACACGACCTAAGCTTTTCAGATCTATCTTCCTGGGGAACGCTCTGGGCCCTCATTTGGAGGCCGTCCTTTGAAGGATTCCTCCTCGCCCCCGGACATCCCTGTAGGACGGATTTCCTCGCTTTTCACATAAGGAGGTGAAATATTGGGAAGGCTTGAGGGGAAGCTCATAATGATAACTTCCGGCCCGACGAGGGCATATCTCGACTCAATCCGATACATAACGAACAAATCCACGGGGCGCTTGGGATCCCTTCTCGCACATGAGGCCTTGAAGGAAGGGGCAGAGGTCGCCTTCATATACGGTAAGGGCAGTATGAAGCCATCGCCGAAATGGGGGAAGAGGATAAGGATGATAGAGGTGGAGACGGTTGGGGAAGTTGCGGAGCTGGTCCGTAATGAGCTCTCCTCCAGGGATTACTTCGCTATGATACATTCCATGGCCGTCCTCGACTTCGAACCGGTCGAGAGGGTGGAGGGGAAGGTCGGGAAGGAGTTAGGGGAATGGGTTATAAGGCTTGTCAGGACGCCGAAGGTCATAGATATAGTAAAGGGGATAAGCCCGAAGACGGTCCTTGTGGGGTTCAAGTTGGAATACGGGCTCGATGAGGGATCGCTTATAGAAGAGGCGATAAAGACGATGAAGAGGTCCGGTGCGGATTTAATCCTCGCAAACGACATGAAGTCCATAGAGGCTGGGAGACACATAGGGTATCTCCTGGACAGGGATAGGGGCCTTATAGGGAGGTTTTATGGGAAGAGGGCGATAGCGAAGGGGATAATAGAGGAGCTTGGAAGGAGGGGATGAAGATGGCTTCCGAGATGGAACATATATCCGGAAGGACGATAATCTTCGGGGTCACGGGAGGGATAGCGGCTTATAAGGCCGCCGGGATCGTCAGCAGGCTCAAGGCTCTTGGAGCGGATGTCCACGTCATCATGACGAGGAACGCGACGAAGTTCATAACCCCCCTTACCTTCAGGGTCCTTTCCGGAAACCCCGTAGCAATCGATATGTTCGATCCAAGCCATCCACATGGAACGGAACACATATCCCTTGCGGACATGGCAGATATAGTTGTCGTCGCACCGGCCACGGCGAACATAATAGGGAAGGTTGCAAATGGTATAGCGGATGACCTCTTATCCACCGTCATAATGGCCACGAGGGCTCCCGTCCTCTTCGCCCCGGCCATGAACGTCCACATGTATGAGAACCCGATAGTCCAGGGGAACATAGAGAAGCTGAAGGGCTATGGATATTCCTTCGTCGGACCTGAAGAAGGGCCTTTAGCATGTGGGTATGAGGGGAGAGGGAGGCTGGCAAGGGAGGAGGAGATAATAAAGGCGATAGCGGAGATACTCGCCAAGCGTTTCAATGGATGAAGGGGGGTTGGGGATGAGACCTTTTATAGCGTTTCTGTTCCTCGTATTCCTTATGGCCTTGGCGAAAAGGCCATCTTATGCATTTCAGACCGAGGATGGGAGGCGCCCGTGGATCGGAGCCGTTTACTTCTACTGGTATGAATGGGATTACGAGAAAAAGCTCGGGAATTGGATGGGAGGGGTTCATAACACCCCACTTTTCGGCTACTACGATTCCAGAAGCTTTGAGGATAACTACAGATCCCTCTGGCTTGCATCGGAATGGGGATTCACCGATCTCTTCCTCGATTACTGGGGGGCTCCATGGAAGGGGGAAGGGGAGGAACCACGCGAGAGGACCGTCCTAAGGGCGGCGGAGGCCCTCAGGCAGAAGGGATACCCAATACATATCGCATATTATCAGGACGGCACGAACTTCGAGATGAAGGATTTCTCCAAGAACATAACGGAGAAGCGCGATACATATAGGTGGCTTGAACTTTATGCGAGATCGCCGGCATGGTGCTGGCTTAACGGAAAGCCGTTCCAGATGGTCTATGCGAGGAACGGAACGCCTGTCCCATCCCAGGACCACGAGGGATTCAGGACATGGCTGAGGTCCCGTTATAAGGACATATCGATTTTGAACTCCTCCTGGGGGACGAACTTCGGATCCTTCGACGAGATAGACATGGATTTCAATGCCCTGGGCTATCAACGCGCTTATTCGATAAGGTATCAATATGAGCTCTGGAAGAGGGAATGGGGGAAGATGGAGGATAGGATAAGGGAGGAACTCGGGCTGCCGGGGCTTATCGCATCGCTCGACGTGGGATACGGCCCCTTCCTCGGCTTCGGATATGCCGAATACGTAAAGGCATTTGGAGGCCCTCATTCATATGCTGGGATATTCGGACAGCCTTTCGAGATGGACGAGGAGAGGTTTATACAGAGCGTCCTCGCCAAGAGATACGGGGGCGTCTTCTTCGATCACCTCAAAAACTGTTACCACGACTGGAACATAAGGATCCCGGGGACGGCTTACCTTCCGGATCCCTTCGTATACCACAGGTTCTGGATAGGAAACCTCATGCGTTACAGCGAAGGGGTCCTCCATATGAGCTGGAACGAGTGGTGGGAGGGGTCCAATGCGGAGCCCACGATGGAATGGGGGAAGAGGTTCTGCGAGGAAAACCTTTTCTACAGCACCATCATGCAGCTATGCTTCGATTCCATAAGGGATTGGAATAAAGACGCCGAGGTAGCCATCGTCCTTAACGACTGGATATTCGAGAGCGGCCTCGGCGATCCGAGGGACCTTTACGAGCCCTTACAGGCCCTTCGAAAGCTCAACGTGAAGTTCGATATCATCCCCAGCGACGACCTATCCTCCGAAGAGCTCAGGAGGAAAAGGGTTCTCATCGCTCCATCCGGATTATGCGGCTTTGGGGAGAATCGGAATGGGGAGCGGATAGCGGATCTAATCTTAGGATGGGTTTCGGAAAGAAAGGATGCGAAGCTCATCGCCACAATAGGGGAAGATATCTGGGATGGGATCGAAGGGAAATGGATCCGCAAGAAACTCGACGGAAAACCGCAACCCGGAGGGGACATCAACCTCTTCGTGGATCTCGGGACGGAGGGGGACGAGGAGATCCTCGTTAGGGGATACAGCGGCCGAGAGGATTGGGGCGAGGTGGAGACGGATAGGGGAAGGGAAAGGATGACGGTTCGCTGGACCCCAGCCACAGGCCGCGAGACCCTCCTCTTCCTTCCAGCCTCCCCTTATAGGGACCATGTCCTTAGGATAGCGGGGAACGCCATCTGGCCCAACAGGGCTTTTATCTCGATAGGGAGTAGAGAGCTCGGCAGCTTCGAGATCCATCCCGGATATTCCATATACGAGGTCCATATCCCTTCGGATTTCATCGGACCCTCGAGGGGAATAGAGATAAGGGTATTATACGAACGTTCCAACGTCCCGGGGAGGATCTCCCCGGATAGATATAGGGGCGAGAGGAGGGTCTGCAACCTCGCCATAAACTGGATCCAATTTTCCACGAGCAACGTCCCAGCGGGGGAAAGACGAAGGATGGGGATCTCAAAGATGCCCGAGAGGAGATCGATACAATGGCCCCTGGAAGGCGGGAAGACGATCTCCTCCTATGATGATGGAATAGCCAGGGAGATCCTGTGCGGGCCCGAGGATAGGATCCTCCTCGTGAACGGCAGGTTCGGAGGGGATGAGAGGTGGTGGGGAAACCTCCTTAAGGACTGGGCCGAAATCGATGTCCCACGATACGTGCGTGGGGAAGGGCTGATGGGATCGATCTTGGATGCCGGCGATACGAGGATCGTCTTGATAGAGAACAGGGATATATCTGGGGAAAAGGACCTTATATGCTCAATCCCATCGTACGACCTCCCTTTAAGCGAAGCCATCGCCCTCTCCCGCGATGGATCCTATATGGAGCCGGTAAGTGTGGAGGTGGATGATAAGGGGAACTACATTCTTCGCGATAAGGTCCGCTACTACGCCGTGTATGAGCTTGCCTTCTCCCCTGTTCGATGCGATCTCCCGGAGATCGTCCTCCATCCGGGAGAAACCTCGACCATAAGGATGAGGTTGAGAAACATGGTCGAGGAGAGGATTTCAGGGGAGGTATCCTTGGAAAGCGTTATCCCAAGCATAGGATCCAAGCCGGTCCAGGTAGAGATAGCCCCTTCACAGGACCTCGAGATCGAGATCCCCGTTACGGCTGCGACATATGCGGATTGGGGGAACAAAACGGTCCTCATCCGCCTCTCCTTTAACGGCAGGAACTCATACCTTATCCGAAGGATCCTGGTCGAGGCCAAAGGGGAGGGGAAGACGGGGGAAAAAGCCGTTTTGGGGAAGAAGATGAAGACAGGTGGGAACCCGATAAAGGTCGATGCTCGGGAGCTCGGAACCGGGAAAGGGGTTTTGACGGTCGAGACGGACGAGATAAGAGCGATCCTCGACGAGTCGATGGGAGGAACGGTTAAGGAGCTCGTATCCAAGGGATCGGGACGTAACTACGGAGCCGGGAGCTTCGGGATCTCATACGGCAGGTTCTCGAGATATGATCCTAAGAAGCCGGCCGTGACCACATCCGATTTCGTCGTGGACGAGATGATCCGCCAATCCGATGGAAGCGCGATCGTAGAGCTTGTAAGCCTGGAACCCGAAAGAGCGGTTATCAGGGCGAGCTACGAAGACGAAAGGGTCTGGGCTCGGCAGACATATACCTTCTATAGTGCCGGGAGGTATTTCAGGATCGATGTTGAGGTCAGGCCAAAGGATCTCAAGGGGATTGAGGAACTCGTCGTGTTCGACGCAAGGCTCCTTGCAAACAAGCTTTGGAAATCGTTCCCGAACTTCGTGGGGATAGAGGGGGATGAAGAAAGGATCCACCATGGCTGGCGGATGGGCCCATGGGTTCCCCCGTATTTCACCCTCATGAACCCCCCTTCCTTCGATGAGGGCATATCGCTGATATTAAGGGATGTATCCGGTGTGGGGATGGTGCGACAGGGGTTCTGGGGGAAGAAGAGGCCGGAGAAGGGGCCGAGGGAATATGCGTGGATAGAGCTCGTATCCACCGATAAGGGGGGATCGAGGCTCACATGTTGGGTCCTATTCCATAGCGGCCATCAGGTTGTCGCTGAGGAGTTCGATCCCCCGGAGAAGGGAGGCTCAACGATGGCGAAGCAAGAAGGGGTTCGGTGGCTCAATAACCTGGTGGCTGAGCTGCTCGATGTAACGCCGGTGGACAACCCGAGCCAAAAGGAATGGAGTTTCACCAACCCACGGGAAGGATGGGTCTTTATCGCCAGCACGGCAAAAGTAAAAGGCTCTGAAAAGCTCTGGATAACGATAGATAAGGCACCGAAGGAGCAAGCGGTCATCGTGCATCAAGCCACCCCATCGGACGATCCGTCCTACGAAGAGGCGATGTGCTACCTTTCGGCAGGCGAGCATACGGTTGGGTTCTGGAAGGAGGGACAACCGACCGTAGAACGCATCATCGTCCGTGCTATCCCCGAGTTGATCTTTTGCAAATTCCAGTATAATCCTCATATTAGTCCCCATGGCCCCTACGATTGGGCGTTCCTCAAAAGACATGTCCTCCCTCATGTCAACACCATCGTCGGAAGCGGGGCCGAAGAGCATCGTCCATTTGTAGAGGAGTGGAAGGAGGAAGGCAAGAGATGGATAGTGGAAGTCTATGCAGCTCCTTTCTTCCAGGATATGACGGCCGACGAGGCTTATCGTTATTGGACGGAAAACGTTGGGTTCCAAAATCCGCTTTATGACGGCGTTATAGTCGATGAGTTCTTTGGAGGAGAGAGACCTCGCTATCGGGCCATCATAGAAGCCATCCGCCAAATCCATCGGAACGAGCGTTTTCAGGGAAAGGTTTTCTACCCATACTGCACTTCCATGTACGGCGCAAAGTCGAGCGAGGAGTTCATCAAGACGGTGATGGATGCAGGCTATCGCTTTGCATGGGAGAGGTATCTGCAGGAACAATCCACGGAGACGATGGCTAAAACCCATCTTATGGATGCCCTTGGCCAAGAGATGCAAAAATGGCGGAAAGCCCTGCCCGATTGTGTCGGACATATGATCGTTTGCTTCGGTTATATGTCCATGATCACGACGGAGAGCTTGAACGTGAATCCCCAGGCGGACTTCAAAGCCTGGCTTGACATGCAGTTTCAATATATCGCCACAGATCCTGCTTTCTTCGGGTTATATGGCATAATGGCATACACCAGCGGTTATGCCGACGAGGAGACCGTCCGCTGGGCTGCTAAACTTTATCGGCATTATGGCATCGAGGGCAAGAGGGAGAAGCTGTCCGAGCTGTATGGCTTCAAGTATCGTTTAGACCACCTCGAAAACCCGGACTTTGAAGAGGGGCTGAGGGGCTGGACGGTAGAAGCCGCTGAGGAGGGGAGCGTGGAGGCCAAAAACGTGGAAGGTTATGGCTGGCTCCAGGGACGATACCCCCGAACAAAGCTTGGCGATTCCTTCCTTTGGATGAAGCGGAGCAGCAAAAAGCCGAATAAGGTTTCGCAAGAGATCAAAAACATGCAACCTGGTAAGCTATATTCCCTCAAGATGGTTACCTCGGATTACAATGACTTGATGGAAGGCAGGTCTTTTGAACGGAAACACGTCATTTCCATCCAGTTAGATGGTGTGGAGCTCCTTCCCGAAAAATGCTTCCAATTCGCTGTCGCCAATAATTATGCCCACCACTGGGGATCTTTTAACGATAAACATAAGTTCTGGATGAATTATCACCATTATGTTTTTCGTGCTAAGGGCAGGACCGCGAAATTAACTATATCCGACTGGACAAGCGAAAGGGAGCCAATCCCTCCTATCGATCAGGAGTTAATGGTCAACTTCGTTGAAGTTCAGCCATATTTGGAGGAATAGATCCTCATCAGCTCATTCCGTCGATCGGATGCGGAAGGCGAAGGCATGATCGCAAGGCTTCCGGGATGGGAGGAAGAGGGTTAGGCCGTCCTTGTCCCGTTTCCATTGGATTTCTTCCTGGCTTCCCAAGAGCTCTATCCGAGCGATGCGAAGTGGGGCATGAACCGAGCCCTCCGCCAGGGTTTTGATCGTTATTTTACCGTCTTCAGGCCATCCAAGGGCAATGGCGTAGAGCAAATCCCCTTTGCGTGTGAAGCGGATGTCCTGGCTGGTGAACGCGGCATGCTTCGTATCGGTGAAATATCCCGATGGCACCTCGGTCGGCCCTTCCCCGAATACCTTCCAAGGACGCGTTCCGTATATGGCCTCGCCGTTGACCTTGAGCCAGCGCCCTATCTCCTTCAGGATCTCCCGCTCCTCCTCCGGTATGGTTCCGTCCGGCTTTGGACCGATGTTCAGCAACAGGACCCCGTTTTTGCTGACGATGTCTATGAGGGCGTGGATGATCTCGCCCGCCTTTTTGTATTCGTGGTGGGCGATATAACCCCACGAGTTCTTGGAGACGGATGTATCGGTCTGCCAGAGCAGCGGACGGATATCGGCCAATTGTCCTCTCTCGATGTCGAGGACGGCCACCCCATCCGGGAAGGAGCGGTGTTTGTAATTAATGGCCACGCCTAAGCCCCATTGGACTGCCCGATTGTAGTAGTAGGCGGCGAAACGGCGGAGGTAAGGCTCGAAGACCGGCTGCTCGATCCACCAATCGAACCAGAACACCTGAGGCCTGTATTTTTCCACCAGCTCACAACAACGGGCTAACCAATCGTCCAGGAAGGCCTGATCGGGCTGGGTCCCTTCCGGTTGAGCCGGACCGTAAAACCCTTGCCAGCTCGGGTCTCGCACATCCGAGTCGAACTGAGTTCCGGGATGGAAGAACCACCAATGCTCGGCGCGATGCGAGGAAAGACCGAAAATAAGCCCCCTCTTTCGCACGGCCTCCGCCAGCTCGCCGATTATGTCCCGTTTCGGACCCATTTTAAGAGCACACCATTCCGAAAGGCTGCAATCATACATGGCGAAGCCATCGTGATGTTCTGCCACCGGGACCACATACCTCGCCCCTGCCTCCACGAACAAATCGGCCCATTCGTCTGGATCGAAGCGCTCCGCCTTGAAAAGAGGGATGAAATCCTTGTAGCCGAACTTGCTATGCGGTCCCCACCTTTCCAAGTGATGTTGGAACTCAGGACTCCCTTGCCTATACATGTTTCTCGGATACCACTCGTTCCCAAAGGCCGGGACCGAGTATATCCCCCAGTGGATGAAGATCCCGAACTTAGCATCCTTATACCACCTTGGGATCCTATACTCCTCCAGGGACTCCCACGAGGCCTGGAACGGCCCCTGTGCTATCACCTCATCCACCATCTTTAAGATCCCCGCAGCATCCATAATCCCCCCTCCTTTATCCTCAATCAAAATACGGCAGGCACCGGGCAAGGTCCACAACCATATTGTATCGCCGATCCTCTTAATTTCCACTTTTACCTCATTTCCGGACTTATCGAGCGCGATGGCATAGCTTGCCTTGTTAAGGGGATCGGGAGGTATTCCCAAACCCTTGGCAATCCTTCCCACCCGCAAGCCGATCTCGAACGCCTCGTCCCTTGGATGCGCAACGATGGCGATCCCGTATCCCTCTCCCCTTCGCTCCGTCGTAATTACAACCATGCCGTTGGTGATGACCTCCCCGAAATCCACCTTTTCGCCTTCGAGGTTCACCCTGCCCTTAACCCCCTTCGGCTCCTTAGGCTCCATCGGCTCGAAATCGATCCTTTCTCCATGAACGATAACCACACCGATCCCGTATCTCATGCTCCCGTCATCTTCACCTCGCAACCTCAACCGCCCGGAGGCGTCATAAAGCCCAACGCGAACTTCATAGCGTCCGTCGGGGATGCCCTCGGGGATAGGAAGCTCATATGGACCATCGACGACTATATGGTTCGCCCTCCAATCCCGCGTGTTCTCCCTGGGCTTGTGGTCATGCTGGAAAACGATACCGTCGGGGCGCTGGGCGATCTCGTAGTTCACGAAATGGACGAAGACCGTAAGGTCACGGGATCTAACGTGGTCTATGTTTCGTTTGCCGATTTTAAACTCATAAGTAATCCTGATCTTGCGAGCTCCAGCCCTTTCAACCCTCGCAGATGGCTCGACATCGCATATTGTGCCCTCTGCCGGAGGGAAGGCGCGCCCGTTGGCGAATATAATTGGGGCCGGCATCCCCTTCGTATCACGACAGTAGTCGACGGCGAAATCGCCGTTTGGCCCAAGCGCCGTATATGCCTCGAGGCCATCTGCGAGCGCGAGGAAGCCGAATTTCGGCAGCCTCCTCCCCTCAACCTCCCATGCCTTATCCCCGGCGTTTACCCAGATCCTCAGGCCCGATTCGTATTCGATGAAGACACGGTCAAAAGGGAGATCGAGTGCAAGGGCGATGGAAGAAGGCACAAGCTCCCCATCCACTTCGTGGAGGATGCGCCGAACTTTGCTCGTGCAGTAACGTGCCTGAACGGGTCGCACGAGGTAATACTCCTTCAAGACCCAATCGAGCGCATGCCATAGTCCGGTTGGCACAAACCCCGCATGCCCGAACGCCAACTCCATTGCGCGATACTTGTCCAGCTTCTCAGGGGAAGGCATCCCCTGCCAATATCCCTCCGGATCTTCCTGCCACCTCTCCCAATAACCCATGCCATGATTGACCTGCTGGGGGTGTATCTTGAGCATGTCGAAATCGAGAACCCAAGGCGCCCATTCCTTCCTGTCGACCTGTGCCTCTACTCCATCAACCAGCCCGGCCCACCAGAAATGCTGCCAGCCTTCCCCGAACAAAGGGCCCTTATGTGCCTCATGGCCGACCCCGAACAACTCGATATTCCCCTTCGTTCGCCCTGAGAGCATCGCCGCATCCTTTTCATCGGCATCGTAATCGAGGTGAAGCCATGGTGGAGCACAAGAGTTCACGTCATAGAATCCGGCCGTCGTCCGATAACGCCTGTGTATCTCGTGCGAATAGATCCTCGCATATTTCGCCATAGCCCAGTTCTTGTATGCATAGCTCTGCTCCCCAGTTCCTGCGTTGAACCACGCCTTCCTCATCGTCCCATCCGGGTTGAGCGCCACTTCCCTTTCGTTCCATTCGTGGGATTTCGGATAGAAGTCGATGTAGTTCTCATGCAATGCGAAAAGCCATCCGGCTTCGCCGCATGCATCCGAAAGGGCGATGGCCCCTTCCTCCCCGCCAAGTTGCTCGTTTGCCGGGACCGTCGTCGGAAGATGGCTATCGTAGCCGTAACGTTGCCAGACATGTTTGAGCATTACGGCACGGCTTACCCCATATGTGCTGAGCTCCCGAACCCATTCGGCATCCTGGGCCAGATGACCACCCCAGATGTCGAAAACGATGCGGTCGGAGATCTGGCCAAGATACGGGGACGGCTTCCACGGGATGTTGGGAAGGATTTCTGGGAACTCGTATGAGGTTGTGAAAAGACAGAGTTCATATGCGGGGTTGCGCGTCCCATCCGTCTTACGTTCGTAAGTCGCTATGCCCTCATCGAGATATGAGCCGTTGGAGCGAGTGAAATCGATGAACATGGATGCGAACGCACCTTGGGCCGGAAGGTAATAAACGTGGGTGGCGAATAGATAGGGGACGAAGATGCTACGGCGTAGCTCGGCCAAAGGGCTTCCGAAGTTCACATGTGCTACCCAACCCCCTTCCCCTTCGAACTCGCAGAAGAGGGTCTTGCCCTCGATCCAGAAAGCGCTTTGTGCATCGTATTCGTGGCCGTCGTATCGGAGCATATAGGAAATCACAAGCTTTCCTTTGTCAAACGATCGCACATGGGCGTTTACGATCTCCGAAGGGCCCTTCTCCCCATCGATCCGACCGCCTCCATATGGGAAGAAACCCGGCATATCGTCGATCCTGGCCTCGACAAGGGCTGGGAAAAGGCCGGGCTGCAGCCGCACGACATATGCGATCTTACAATCCTCGCCCTCATAGCCGAACTCGAAATCCGATTCCCCGATTCTTTCGGCGAAGTTGCGATGCCTATAATGCGTAGATGGACGGACCCCAAGCGCATGATCGTTGGAAAGGCCATCGAGCGTCCAGTCCCTTACCTTCGGCAGGCGAGGCCTTTCCGTAACCCCCTCTATCACCACCTTAGGATCGCCCCAAAGCGAGTAATCCCAGCTGGCATCGTTCTTCGGGCCTGCGTTCACCTCGAGCCGAAGCAGGATCTCCTTTCCAGCGAAATCACCGAGATCTATTTCGTGCCATTCCCAGTCGTCGGATTTTATATGCTTCCTGAACCTCTCTTCCCCGTTTACGAGGACTGAGAAGGTAACCCCATCGCTCCCCTTTCGCACGTTCTCATCCCTTAGCATCGCGCAGCCGAAGGAGAACCTCGCCTTGGCGTTTTCCGGGAGCAGGAGGCGATATTCGGCGTAAGTGGATCCACCTCCCTTCCGCCAGGGGCAGTGCATGAGCAAGGTCTGGATCCCATCTTGCTCGCGCCATGGCGTATATGAGATGCCGGCAACTGGTTCGAAGTGTCCGCTCCAGCCAAGCCCTAACTCTACCTCCCGCTCCCCTGCTATTTGATAGCCGATGCGATAATAGCCGATATCGAGCAAACGAGTCGTTCTGGCGATCGAGACAGGGGGCAGTCCCTGGACATAGGAGGCCGTAAGCGCCCCAATTACCGCAAATGGATAGAGAAAGAGCACGGCTAATACCCCCTTTTAGTGAATTTCGGAATTGGCCCAAAGCACATGAAAAACCCCCTCGTTTGCCATTTCAGATGTCCCCTGCACGGAGCCATCCCACCAAACAAGATGCCGGTGTCTATTCAGGTTTTACACCGTGACGAACCCCCTTGTCAAGAGGAATCATTTGGGGGCAGGCCTTGTGTAATAAAATGTTGGAACGTTTGAACGTTTAAACGTTGGAACGTTCAACGTGCCTGCCCATGATTTTGGGCAACCATCAAGAGAAATTGCGAAAGGCGGAAGGCGAATTGCGAAAATGAGAAATGGTGACCCGTCTTTTCGCAATCCGCAATTCGCATTTCGCAATCCCCCTGTAGGGGCAGGCCCCTGTGTAATAAACGTTGGAACGTTTGAACGTTTAAACGTTGGAACGTTCAACGTGCCTGCCCTGATTTTTTTGGCAACCACAGGGGGTTGCCCCTACAATTGGTTTGCCTGATGTTGTCATTTCGGACCATGCCCATGGGAACATATCCTTTGTAGGGGCAGGCCCCTGTGCCTGCCCATGATTTTGGGCAACCATCAAGAGAAATTGCGAAAGGCGGAAGGCGAATTGCGAAAATGAGAAATGGTGACCCGTCTTTTCGCAATCCGCAATTCGATATCCTCAATTCGCTAAAGTTCGGTGGAGGATCCATCGATAATATAGGGTGGAAATGAAAGAAGAGATGGATCCACGTGATACCCCGGTCGGGGATCTCCATGGGATCCGAAATCGGGAAAGGAAAGGAGGTAAGAGGGGATGGGACTTAGGATAAACCAGAACATAGCAGCTCTGAACGCCCACAGGAACCTCAGCATAACGGACGTCGCCTTGAGCAAATCCCTCGAAAGGCTCTCCTCCGGTTTAAGGATAAACAGGGCAGCCGACGATGCCGCGGGCCTGGCGATATCCGAAAAGCTGAGGGGCCAGGTGGGTGGCCTCAAGGGGGCGATAGCCAACGCCCAGGACGGCATAAAGCTCATAGAGACGGCCGAAGGCGCATTAAACGAGGTCAGCAGCATACTGCAGAGGATGAGGGAGCTTGCCGTCCAGGCGGCTAACGACACGGCCACGGACGAGGACAGGGCACAGATACAGAAGGAGGTGAACCAGTTAATAGCCGAGATAAAGAGGATCTCGGCAACGACGGAGTTCAACACCAAGAAGCTCCTCAACGGCTCGATAACCGGGAACGTGGAGGCAAGGTCCGCATCCGCCGAGATCAGCGCCAACGAGAGGGTTGGATCCACCCCGGCGGACTTCATAACCAGCGTCTCCGCCAATGCCAGCGTGGACAAGGACGCCGTAATCCAGCTCAAGGTCATAAGCGACGGCACCAACACAAGCGTCGTGGTATCCATGGCGACGAGCACAGGGGCTCCGACAGAGGTCACGACGGTGGCAGCCGCTGCAACGGCTATAGGAGTGGCTGTTGGAAGCGGGACCGTCACCGTGAACGTCGCTACAGCGGTATCCACCGATGCCGGCAAGGTCGCCTACGTGAAGGTGCTTGGCGCAATATCCGCTGTCACAACGGATAACTCCCTCGCCTTCATGATAGGGGCGAACCAGGGCCAGGTCGTGAAGCTCGGGATAGCCGATATGTCCTCCGAGTCCTTGAGGATCGAGGGGCTGAAGGTCGATACGATGTTGAACGCCCAGAACGCCATAGGCGTGATAGACTGGGCTATAAACAGGGTATCGACCGAGAGGGCAAAACTCGGGGCCCTGGAGAACAGGCTCGAGCACACGATCGCGAACCTCGGCATCGCCCAGGAGAACCTTACGGCCGCGGAGTCGAGGATAAGGGATGTGGACATGGCCTTGGAGGTGAGCAAGCTCACCAGGAACCAGGTGCTGTTACAGTCCGGTGTGGCGATGCTCGCCCAGGCCAACGCAAGCCCTCAGGCGGTCCTCGCCCTCCTGCGGTAGTTCCGGAGGGGCTACGGCGGGCTTCCTCCCGCCGTAGCCCCATCGACATAAAAAGCAGATAGGGTGAAGGGAGAAGATGAGGATAGAACCGATAAACCCTATGGGATACATCGAACGAGGCTTTCCTAAGGAGGTGAATCAGGATACCAATAATCCCTCCACATCCATCCGTTTTACCATCCATAAGGATACAGGGAAGCTTCTAATAAAGGTGATAGACGAAGGGACGAGCGAGGTCATCAGGGAGATACCCCCTGAGAAGATATTAGAGGTGGCTAAGGTGTTAAGGGAAGTATCGAGGAAGCTCGGGATATTGGTCGACGAGAGGAGATAATCCCATGTCCGACATACTTAGGATAAGCGGCCTCGTATCCGGGATAGATACCAAGTCCATAATAGATCAGCTAATGGCCATAGAGAGAAGGCCTATAACCATCTTAGAGCAGAGGAAGGCCATATTAGAGGAAAGAGCGAACGCCATAAAGGATATCCTCACAAGGATCTCAAACCTTCAGGCCAAAATAGCCCCATTGCTTTCGAGGGATACATTACGGGCAAGGAGCGTATCCTCATCGGACCAATCCCTTGTAGAGGCATCGGCCCAGCCCGGAACCGCCCAGGGGACGTATAGGGTATACGTCTCGAGGACGGCAACCCAGACAAGGGTTGCGGCAACGGGATCTATCGGCGCCCCAATACTCAATACGTCCCTCCAACTACAGGATCTCAACACATCCCAGCCTATAAAGACGGGAACCTTCACCGTGAACGGTCATACGATAGAGATAAAGACCGTGGCCGCAACCCTCCAAGAGGTGCTCGACGCAATCACGGGCCATCCAGGGGAGAACGTCACCGTCGACGGCAAGAGCTCCGGAGTTGTGGATACAGGGATAATAAGCGCAAATATATACGAGAACGAAAACAGGATAACGCTTAGGGGAAACGGGCCTATATCCCTTGGATCATCGGGCGATACCAGCAACTTCCTATCCGTCATGCGCCTGTTCAGCGGAGGATCGACCGTGGTGAGCAGCGGAGGGATAGGGGTATTACAAACGTGGCTTCCGCTCGAAAACGCTAAAATAGGAAAGAAGTTCGCGTCGGAAGGGCTTCAATCCACCACGAACGGGGCGTTCGCTATAAACGGGGTGACCATATCCTACAACACATCGACGGACACCATAAAGTCCATAATGGACAGGATAAACTCCTCGGAAGCAGGGGTCATCGCCTCCTATAGCCCCTTAGACGATAAGATAGTTTTAGTATCTAAATCCACCGGATCCACACAGATAACGATATCCGACGTATCCGGAAACCTCATGCGGGCGCTCGGGCTCCTCGGGACCACCACGGTCTCCGGGGTCGTCCAGAGCTCCTCTAACTCCGGGAGCGTAACGGCGACATCAGGAGGGCTCCCAACATCCAACGCCAACGTGGTCGTCCAAATAGTCCAGGGCGGAGCCCCTGGCGCGGCCACATACAGGGTTTCCCTCGATGGCGGGGAAACATGGGGGAGCGAAACCGTTATCCCAGGCTTCGGAACCCCAATAGATGTTGGAAACGGGGCAACAATAACCTTTTATGGGACATCCTTCTCCTCGGGCGATACATTCTCCTTCACAACATCCCTCACGATAGGCCCGGTGACACATACCGGGACGGGGACGGCCACCTATGCTGCCGGAGGGGATCCTACGACGAACGCGCAGGTCGTCATAGAGATAGTGGAAGGGGGAACGGATCCGTCAACAGTCCGATATAGGATCTCCATGGATGGGGGTTCCAACTGGGGGGAGACGAGGACCGGAATAACATATGGCCAGCCGATATATCTGGAAAACGGCGCTACCTTCACCTTCAATGGCCCCGGCGCAGGAACGCCCTTCGTCACGGGCGATAGATACTCCTTCTCCGTCTTAAAGGCCCACTCCCAGGGATACAACGCAAACTTCAGGATAGAGTCGGATTTCGGGATATACGAAGGCGAGAGCCGGTCGAACCGCATATCGGATGTGATACCCGGGTTGACCTTGACCCTTAAGGGCAAGACCACATCGCCGGTCACGATAACGGTATCTCCGGATCCGAACCCAACTGTTAACGCCATGAAGGATTTGATATCGCAGGTCAACAGCGTCCTCTCATTCATAGATGAAAAGACATCCTTCGATAAGGCTTCTGGGAAAGGCGGGCCTCTCATAGGGGATTTCTCCATATCCGCCATAGGGAGCCAGATAAAGCGGATATTGTCCGGGAGAGTGGATGGGCTTTCTGGGAAGTATTCATCGCTCCAGGAGATAGGGATAAGCACGGGAGCTATAGGGAGCGCGGTAGGGACGACGAAAACCTTCATCTTAGACGAGGGAAAGCTCTCCTCCGCCATACTGGAGGATCCGGAAAAGGTGGCGGATCTGCTCTCCATCATAGGTGGGAGGATAGAACTCCTGGCGGGAGGGACGGGCAGCATAAAATCCGCTTCCGGAAGCCCGAGGGACGAGACAAGATCGGGAACGTTCAGGATAACATCGGATGCATCCGGAAACATCTCGGTCTGGTTTACACCCACTGGGGGAAAGGAGATCTTCTTGGGGGATGGAACCATATCACCTGGGGGGACTAACTCCTTCATCATACCGGGCGTTGTGCTCGTGGCGAAGGATCAACTTGTAGCCGGGACCGACTATCTGAGATACGATGCATCGAAGAAGGGGGTCATGGTTAAGTTCGATGGGTATATAAAGGGGCTTCTTGGCTCAACCGGTTCCCTTTCCCTCAGGAAGAGCTTGTCCGATAAGGAGGTGGAGCTCCTGGATAAGAGGATAGAGGAACTCGAGGAGAGGCTCAATGCGAAGAGGGCGGACCTCGAGAGGCAATTCCTCGCCATGGAGAAAGCCCTGATAGCAATAAAGGCACAGGGCGACATGCTTCGCTCTATGCTCGGTTTAAGCTGATAAAGGAGGGTTGGAGATGCACGATAGGTATCTGGAGATGAAATACATGACGGCTAACCCTGCGGAGCTCATATCCATGCTTTACGATGGGGCGATCGGATTCCTTAAGAAAGCCAAGGAGAGAATGATGAAAGGGGACGAGGAAGGAGCCAACAACTACATGATGAGGGTTCAGGACATAATATGCGAGCTCATATCCTCCCTGGAGCTTGAAAAAGGCGGGGAGATAGCATCGAACCTCCTAAGCCTTTACATGTATATGTTGAAGAGGTCTGTGGAGGCAAACGTCAGGAACGATCCGGATATAGTCGATGAGATATCCACCCTCATATCCGATCTCAAGGATGCATGGGATGAGGCGATGGGGATAGGGAGAAGGATGAAGGAGGGGAGGGCTTATGTCCTCGATACCTCGGTTTAGAGAAGCCCCTTCGGATCCACTGACAGCCTTAAAGGAGATCCTCGGAATGGAGAGGGAGGCCCTGGGGGAAGGGGATTGGGCTAAGGTTAAAGCCCTTGCTATGGAAGCCTGTCGGGAAATAGAGCTCCTCAAGGAGATGAACCTGGCAAGAGGGCTTATCCTGGATCTATTGCTTGAGAGCGAAGGGATAGAGGAGGAGATAAGAAGAAAGGCAAAAGGGATTAAAGAGGAGATAGCTCTAATCGATTTATCACTCCATGCACACCGCACTTACATGGAAGGGAGCGTTAAAGATGAACCTCACCTCGAATGGAAGGCATGAACTTCAACCAATATTATGGTGGAGGCGAGCGGATTTGAACCGCCGACCTTGTGCCTGCCGAGCACACGTTCTCCCACTGAACTACGCCCCCGTTTTTTATTATTTTACCTCATCCCAACGGTCCTTGTCAAGATCCGCGGACAACCGACCTTTGCTGACTGCATTACCCACAAGGTAACCACCCCCTTCATTTGAGCATGGGAGGATCTCTTGTAGGGGCAACCCCCTGTGGTTGCCCAAAATCATGGGCAGGCATGTTGAACGTTCCAACGTTTAAACGTTCAAACGTTTCAACGTTACAAGGGGGGTAGCAGGCCAATCGCATTGGCCGTCTGGAACTGGAGGGGGCTGACATGCAAAAACTAAGGAAGGCGAGCATACCGATCATAGCTGCGAGCTTCATTGCCTTCTTCATCGTGCTCCTGGTCACCGGATCAGCGCCAGCCTACTTTCCCTTAGCCCTGATCCCCATCATGCTTGCAGCCGTTTTGCTGGGAATCAAAGGGGGAATAGCCTCCTCCCTGATCGCCATGGCGCTGGTTTCGCTAATGACCACCAGGGAGCAGGGCCTGCCCTGGCCATCGCACTATATCCCCAACCTGATGATGGGCTTCCTTGTTTACCTGCTATCGGGCCTTCTCGCAGGGCTATGGTCCACCGCCGAAAGAAGGCGAGCAAAGGAACTCGCACGCCTGGCCGATATCCTGCAACTCAGCACCGAACTGGCAACCCTGCGCGAGGAGAGCGCCGTCCTAAACACCCTGGTGAGCCGCATCGCCGCCCTGGCAGCCAGCTCCGCCTGCACGGTGATGCTGGTGGATGAGGTCGCCAACGAGGCCGTGTTGGCCGCGCAGGTGGGATTGCCTGAAGGCACGCCCCTGGGCCTGCGCGTTCCCCTGACCCTGCCCATCATCCGCCGTTCGCTGGAGACGGGCCAGCCCATTATAGTGCCGGATATAGACCGGGACGCGCCGGAGATGCGCCAGGTGCTTGTCCGTAAGGACATCCGGGCCTTCTTCGCCTATCCCCTGGTGCGGGAAGGGCGGACCTTGGGCTACATCACCCTGAGCAGCCCTACCCCACGCACCCCTTCGGCCGAGGAGATCGCTGCCTATTCCTTGCTGGCAGAACGGGCGGCAACAGCTATTGAGACCGCGCGGCTTTGTGCCCAGGTGCAGCACAGCTTGGCGCGCATCACCAGCCTTTACGAACTCAGCAGCGAGGTCCTGGCCACCACTACGGTAGAAGAAGCGGCAACCCTGGTGGCGCAAAAAGTGGTGCAGGTCACTGGGGCACAATCGGCGTTGATCAACCTCTTGAGCCCAGATGGCAAGATAACCCTGCGCATCAGCGTGGGGGCCTCTGGCCCCTTGCCGCCCGAGCCGCCCCCACGCCCCACCGGCGCCACCATGACTGTCTTCCGCACCGGCGAACCCATTGTCGTCGCCGGCCTGGATGAGCACAGCGATCTGATCAATCCCCGTCTGGTGGAAATGGGGATTAAGGCCTTCATCGGCCTGCCACTTAAGGTAGAGCAGCGCGTTACCGGGGTCCTCTTTGTGCGCTATACCGAACCGCACCTTTTCTCTGCCGATGAAATCCAGGCCCTGACCATCTATGCCAATCATGCGGCCATAGCCTTAGAGCGGGCTCGCCTCCTTGAGGAGACCCAGCGCCGCCTGGCCGAACTCACCACCCTGTTCCAGGTCTCCAGAGCATTGCGCGAGGCCAGGACGGTGGAGGATATGCTGCCCATCATCTTGAACTCCACCGCTCAGGTGCTGCAGTGTGATCAGGGAGCGCTCTCGCTGGTGGACCGCGAACACGGTGAGGTGATCGTCCGCGTGACCACACCGGGCCTGGAAAGCCTGCTGGGGATGCGAACGAAGATCGGTGCAGGAGTCGACGGGCGCGTGGTGCAGACCGGACGCCCAATGCTTCCGTCCGATTCTGCCGGTCTCCAGGCGCCCGATGCGGTGCGCCAGGTGGGCGAATCACGGACGGTGGTCTGTTACCCCCTCAAGGTGAGTGAGGAAGTTGTGGGGACGATTTACCTGGGAACACCGCGGGAGTTCTCCGAAGGAGATCTAAGGCTTTTGGAGGCCATCGCCGACATGGCCGCCAGCGCCATCCGCCGCGCCGGCCTCTTCGAAGAATTGCAGGCCCGGGTGCGGGAGCTGACCACCGTCTACGAGGTCGACAAAATCATCACCGCCACTCTGCGCATAGAGGACGTGCTGGACTTCGTCGTCGGCGCCGCCTGTGAGACCCTGCAGGCCGAAAGCGCCTATCTCTTCCTGTGGGATGAGCGGGAGGAGAGGCTGGTCATGCGGGCAGTACAGGGGCTCTCATCGGAACTGGTTGGGCAGGTGAAGTATCGCCTGGGGGAGGGGCTCTCCGGCTGGGTCTTCCTGGAGGGCAAACCCGCCAACGTCCCTGACCTGTCTGCCGATCCCCGCTGGAAGCGGGAACCTGAGTACGAGGCGGCCCTCCCTTCCGGTCAGGCCCTTAACGCCCTGGTGGTGCCCCTGGTGATGGGCACCAAGACCCTGGGGGTGCTGGGTGTGGTTAACAAAATCGCGGCCCCGGCCTTTTCCGAAGGCGATCAATCCCTCCTCATCTCCCTGGCCGGTCAGGTGGCCATCGCTATTGAAAACGCACGCCTCTACGAGGATGTGCGTGGTCTCTCCATTGCCACCATCCGCTCCCTGGCGGCGGCCATCGATGCCCGCGACCCCTACACCAGGGGCCATTCGGAACACGTGGCCCGCCTGAGCATGCTCCTGGCGCGGGAGCTGGGCTGGAGCGGTGCCGACCTGGAGATGCTGGAGTTCGCCGCCCTGCTGCACGACGTGGGCAAGATCGCCGTGCCTGATGCAATCTTGCGCAAGACCGAGCCGCTGACGCCCGAGGATTGGAACAGCATTCGCCTGCATCCCTACCACAGCGCCCAGATGATCAAGCCGGTGGAGCCGTTGCAGCGCATCATCCCCTGGATCTACCATCACCATGAGCGCTGGGACGGGACCGGTTACCCCGACGGGCTGAAGGGGGAACGCATACCCCTGGGGGCGCGCATCCTTGCCGTGGCCGATGCCTTCGATGCCATGACCTCTGACCGGCCCTATCGCAAGGCGCTGAGCCGGGAGCAGGCTATTGCGGAGCTGCGGCGCTGTGCCGGCACGCAGTTCGACCTGCAGCTGGTGGAGGTATTCGTGCGGTTGCTGGAGGCTGGGATAGATATAGCGGGGGGGGGGAGAGGACCTTCTGGCGCCGCCGAGCCGGTGGTAGCCGGGGATCGCTGAGAACCCTTGTCGTTGACCTGCCGGGCTTTTGCTGTATACTTACCCGCGTGATTGCGGCCTGAACACCGCCGGCAGCCTGGATACCGAGCCCATGCGCCAGTCATAGCGAGGCGCCCAACGCGATTGGGCTCCTACCCCTCTCTTGGCAGAGGGGCCAGCACGTTGAACGTTCCAACGTTCATCACACAAGGGGGGTAGCAGGCCAATCATATTGGCCGTTAGCACGTTGAACGTTCCAACGTTACAAGGGGGGTAGCAGGCCAATCGCATTGGCCGTCTGTCTTAGAGCAGGCGGAGATGGGTGACCCGCGGGTCTATGATCACTTCGTCGGCCTCAAAGTCCAGTTTCAGCCGCCATTTCTGTAGGGTTGCCGCGCCAATGACCACCGGTTCGGAGAGGCCGGGGATGAGCATGAACTCATCCGAGAAGCGGTAGCCGTCCAGATAGAAGTTAAGCGCTATCCTCTCCGTAGCGGTCAGGGTCCCTCCCTCCTTGGCCGTGCCGAAATCCATCGGTTCCGGCAGAGGTTCTACGGTTCCCAGTTTCCTGGCCAGTTCAGGCCGGATGCAGGAGTAGGTGGAGCCGCTGTCAAATACGGCCACCCCTTCCCAGCTTCCCTTTGAGCCGGCCAGACGGATGCGTTTCTGAATGACAGCCATAGATGCACCTCCAACCAAATTTTACCACAGATGTGCTTTGTTGAACAACCTTTCAACCCCAATCTTTGGTTTTACACAATTATACCGCAAACCGCCCCATTTATCAAGATCCGTGGCCCTGACCTTATTCCGAACCATGTCCATGGGATCATTTCTTGTAGGGGCAGGCCCCTTAATAAACGTTGGAACGTTTGAACGTTTAAACGTTGGAACGTTCAACGTGCATGCCCTGTTTTTGGGCAAACACCAGGAGAAATTGCGAAAGGCGAAGGGCGAAAGGCGAAAAAACAAATTGCGAAAGGCGGAAGGCGAATTGCGAAATATGGAGATACCCAATCTTTTCAATTCCGCAATTTTCAATCCGTTTTCGCATTTCGCAATCCGCAATTCGATATCCTTTGTAGGGGCAGGCCCCCGTGCCTGCCCTGTTTTCGGGCAACCATGAAATCTCTCATTTGTCATCTTTTCAATTCCGAATTCCGAAATCCGAATTTCGAATTTCCTTCGAGGCCAGCCCATCTCCTTGACATCCCATGCTGGTTTATGTAGAATTCGAATAAAAAGGTGGTTATCGGGATGCTCCTCTGCGCTTCCTGGGGAGAGGATGAAATGGGAAAGATAACGGAGAAGGTAAAGCTCACGAACCTGTTTGACGTGACAAAAACGAAGGAAGTCGAGGCGGTTATCGATACAGGTACTACGATGCTCGTTTTGCCTCAGGATATCATCGACGAACTTGATCTGAGAAAGATGAGGGAAGTAAGGGTTCGATACGCAAATAACGAAACAGAAATTAAATCGATTTATGGTGTTGTAACTGTGGAGATATGCAGAAGAGCCGGTGAATTCAATGTTTTAGGGGAACCAGAGGGCGCTCAGCCGCTTATCGGACAAATAATACTTGAACAGTTGGATCTTATAGTTGATCCAAGCGCTCGAAAGGTGATACCCAACCCGAGGTCTCCCGAGATGCCCATGATAGAGATACTTGCCCATCTCATGTCCGCAGAACGTTAGGCAAATAAGAAATGTCTTGGCCCTGAGGCGGATAATATAAGGGTGATACGTGAGGGCTGCAAGGGGAAGATGCAAGTGATAGGTCGAGGGTCGAAGATGAGGCAACAACAGCCTGGCGCTGGGTGGTGCCCAACATGGTTGGGCTTCTACCCCTCTTGGCGGAGGGGCCAGCACGTTGAACGTTCCAACGTTCATCACACAAGGGGGTAGCGGGCCAATCGTATTGGCCGTTAGCAAGTTGAACGTTCCAACGTTTAAACGTTCAAACGTTACAAGGGGGTAGCAGGCCAATCGCATTGGCCGTATGGTGGTGCCCAACATGGTTGGGCTTCTACCCCTCTTGGCGGAGGGGCCAGCACGTTGAACGTTCCAACGTTTAAACGTTCCAACGTTACAAGGGGGTAGCAGGCCAATCGCATTGGCCGTATGGTGGTGCCCAACATGGTTGGGCTTCTACCCCTCTCTTGGCGGAGGGGCCAGCACGTTGAACGTTCCAACGTTACAAGGGGGTAGCAGGCCAATCGCATTGGCCGTATGGAATGCCCAACATGGTTGGGCTCCTACCCCTCTCTTGGCGGAGGTGCTGAGGAGCAGAGGAGAGGAACAGATGACCTGAAAAAGGGGACTGAAATGACCGGAGACCGGGGACAGGAGACGGTGGACGGAAAGTGCGGGAATAGATGGGCCGATAAAAAGGGATTGCCCAACTTCACGGTTCCCGTAGGAAAAGCGGCTTCCACCAGGGTCATTTCACCAAGAAGAGGTGAGAAGGCATGCCCCAAATAGGGGTCTATAGCGAGAAATGCTTGGCATTCGTGAGGGAGGTCTGCCAGGCTATCATTGATCGTGACCCCGATGTCTTAGCTATCATGCAGTTTGGCTCTTCCATCTACGCTCCGGAATCCGCCCTGGATGTCGACCTCCTCGTGGTGACTAAGAAACGCAAGGGATACGAGGTTTACTTGGATGCCACAGGAAATGCCCCTTTCCATGTGGATATAATCCCTTTGGAGCCGGATGAAAAAGCAAGTAAGGAGATCGCTGCTGCTATAAGGGGAGCATCTAAGCCGCTTTATGGGAGGAGAGAGATTGTAGAGGGGATGGTGAGGGACGTACCCATACCGACATATGATGAGGCAAGACGCGTGATCTCGGCTGGGGATGACCAGATACGGATGGCATCAGCTACATCGGACCCCGTTGTGCAGGAAACACATTATCGAAACGCATTTAACACCCTTTTCGATGCTGCTCGTCTGGCAGCAATGGCATTCTTGAACACAGAAGAGACAAGGTGGGAGCAATTGAGAGGCCAAATGCCTTTATCATTTGACAGCCGATTCCGGCAAATCATCGATACCCTGCACGTTGAATACTTCTACCTGCGTCATCTCCCTTCACGGAGCATAGAGGAGGAATACCGAAGATGGCGGGATATCGTCCTTCAGTTCATCAACGATTTAGAATCTGCTGAACGACAATAGGAGTTACGAGTTGACCGCGAACCCTTCGGACTGTCTCTAAAGTTCGAAATTCGCACTCCGAATCAGCTTCCCTATCTTTTTCGCAATTCGCATTTCGCAATCCAAATCGGCCTTCCTATCTTTTTCGCATTTCGCAATCCGCAATCTAACCCATCCATCCCATCTTTTCAATTCCGAAATCCAACTCAGCAATCCTCGAGATCCTTCCCCGTTATCCTCCTATATGCCTCCCTGTATTTCTCGGATGTTATCCTCACCACATCCTCGGGAAGGGATGGCGCCGGCGGATTCATATCCCACCCTATCCCCATCAGGTAATCCCTGACGAACTGCTTGTCGAAACTCCTCTGAGGCCTCCCAGGCTCGTATTCGTCGGCCGGCCAGAACCTCGAGGAGTCCGGGGTAAGGAGCTCATCTATGAGTATGAGCTCATCGCCAACAAGCCCGAATTCCATCTTCGTGTCCGCTATTATTATCCCCCTTTCCAATGAAAACCTCTCCGCCATCTCGTAGATCGATATTGAGAGATCCCTTATCTTAAAGGCGATCTCCTCCCCGACGAGCCTTTCCACATCCTCCATCGTAATCGGCTCGTCGTGGCCCGTTTCCGCCTTCGTCGACGGGGTGAATATGGGGGATGGGAGCCTTTCCGATTCCCTTAATCCGGAAGGAAGCTCTATCCCGCTTACCTTCCTCCCGCCAACGTATTCCCTCCACGCGGATCCCGCCAAATACCCCCTTACGACGCACTCGACCGGGAGGGGCTTCGCCTTCCTCACCACCATCGACCTCCCCTTCAACGCCCTCATGAGATCGTCCGGGATTTCGGCGAACTCGGGAAGGATCCCTTCGAGCTCCTCGGAAACGAGGTGGTTTCCGACCAAATCCTTCGTCATCTCGAACCAGAAGGCCGAGAGGCCGGATAGAACCCGCCCCTTGTCCGGGATCCCGTTCGGGAGGACCACGTCGAACGCCGATATCCTATCCGTGGATACGATTAGCAGGAGATCCCCGAGATCGTATATGTCCCTGACCTTCCCCCTTTTATAAAGGCAGAGGCCTGGAAGGTCGGAATAGAGCATGAGATCCGAGCCCACGGCCGCCTACCTCAGTCCAGGGAATCGAGGGCCTTCGATACCCTTTCGATCCCCTCTTCTATCCTCTCTATGGACGCGGCGAAGGAGAACCTTATATGGGAATCGGATCCGAAATCGGCCCCGGGAACCGTGGCCACGGCCGCCCTCTCGAGGAGGTATTGGGAGATATCCGTCGAGCTTTCCAGGACCCTGCCTCCCGCCTTCCTCCCTATAAAGGAGGAGAAGTTCGGGAAGACGTAGAAGGCGCCTTTGGGCTCGCATACCGAGATCCCTGGGATCCTCCTAAGCCCTTCCACTATCGCCTTCCTCCTCCTCGCGAACTCCTCCACCATCATCCTCGCCTCGCTCCCGTCGTCGCCCCTTATGGCCTCGAGCGCCGCGAACTGGGCTATGGAAGTCGGGTTCGACGTCGTCTGGCTCTGTATGTTGGCGATGGCCGAGATGATCTCCTTGGGCCCCGCCGCATACCCTATCCTCCACCCGGTCATCGCATACGTCTTCGAGACGCCGTTCACCAGTATCGTCCTCTCCTTTACATCCTCGCCGAGGGATGCCATGCTCCTCACCTTCACCCCATCGTATACTATCTTCTCGTAGATCTCATCAGAGATTATGTAGACCTCGTTTTCAACCCCTATCCTCCCTATCTCCTCCAGGACATCCTCCCCATATACCGCCCCGGTTGGGTTACATGGGCTGTTTACGAGTATGGCCTTGGTCCTCCCGGAAACCTTGGCCCTTATAAGGTCCGGATCCGGGACGAACATATCCTCCTCACGGGCCTCGACAAACACAGGGATCCCGTTTGCGAGCCTTACCTGTTCCGCATAGCTCGCCCAATAGGGGGAGATGATGATGACCTCGTCCCCATCGTCGCATATCGCCTGGAATATGTTGGCGAGGACGTGCTTAGCACCACAGGATATGACTATCTCCGATGGATCATACCTGAGCCCGTTCTCCCTTTCGAGCTTCTCCGCAACGGCCTCCCTTAGCTCCGGGATCCCGGATGCCGGGGTATACTTGGTGAACCCCTTCATTATCGCCTCCACAGCCGCGTTCTTTATCCTCATCGGCGTATCGAAATCCGGCTCCCCGACGGAGAGATCTATGACGTCCACCCCGGCATTCCTCATCTCCTTCGCCTTTGCGCTTATGGAAAGGGTTGGGGATGGGGTTATCCTCCTCGCTCGATATGAAATGCCCAACGCCATCCCTATCTCCTCCCCATCCTCTTAGCCAGGAGCTCGAACGGAAGCCCCCTTATCTGGGCTGCATCCCTGCACATCCTCTGATCGAAGCTCGCGCTCTTTATCGACCTTATCTCCGGGAAGAAGAGCTTCGTCTCCGATTCCCTCGATACTATGTCCACATTCCCTTTGTAAAGCCTTATCCTCATCCTCCCCGACACGACCTCCTGCGACTTCTCTATGAAAGCGTCGAGGTCCTCCTTAAGGGGATGGAACCATTCCCCATGATAAACCATATAGGCCCATTTCTGATCGACGAGCTTCTTAAACTGTATCTCTTCCTTCGTAAGGCATAGCTGTTCCAGATCCCTATGGGCTTTAAGTATAACCGTTGCTGCCGGCGCCTCATATACCTCCCTCGACTTGAGGTCCATTATCCCATCCTCGATTATATCTATCTTCCCTATCCCGTGTCTTCCGGCCAGCTCGTTCAAAGCCGATATGATATCCCCAAGCTTCATCCTTCTCCCATCCATCCCCACCGGTATCCCGTCCTCGAACTCGAGCTCTATGAGCTCCGGACTATCCGGGGCCTCCTCAGGGGGGACATACCAAATCCATACCTCCCTCGGAACCTCCATATCGAGGTCTATCGCCCCGCTCGCTATCGACCTGCACCAAAGGGTTTTGTCGTCCCCCCCTGGTATCGTCTCGGTTATCGGTATCCCCCACGCCCTGCTTAACTCCTCCTCCTCCTTCCTCGTCAAGTCGAAGTCCCTGACGGGGACGAGTATCTTCAGGCCTGGGGCGAAGAGCTTGAAAACGTTGTGCATCCTGTATTGGTCGTTCCCCTTCCCGCTCGATCCCTCCATTATCGCATCGCATCCCGTCTCCAATGCGACCTTGGCAACCTCCCTCGCTATGAGCTGTCTCGTCATCGATGTCGAAACGGGATAGCCGAGGTAATCGGAGTTCGCCCTTATCGCCTTCGCAACCCAGACTTCGGAGAACTCCTCCTTCTTATCCACGAAAACCGGCTCTATCCCGAGGACCTTCGCCTTCTCCCTCGCCATCTTCATCTCCTCCTCGCCTTGTCCGACATCCACCGTCACGGCCACTATCTCCTTCGCCTTATACTTCCTCTGGAGGAGGGCGATGCAGAGGGCGGAATCCAAACCTCCCGAATAAGCAACCGCCACCTTCTCCACAGGTGGCGTCTCCGTCTGATCTATCTTCCTCTCTATATCCCTTACGTCCACCTTATCCCCCCCTTAAATCAATAGGGATGAAATCCCTTTCGGGATATCCCTCGTAATATCCTATCGGCCTTATGAGCTTGTTGTTCTCGAGCTGCTCTATGACGTGGCTCGTCCACCCCACGATCCTGGCTATCGCGAAAAGGGGGGTGAAGAGCTCGGCGGGGATCCCAAGGCTCTTAAAGAGGATCCCGGAGTAGAAGTCGAGGTTCGGATAAAGCCCCTTCTCCCTTTCCATAACCTCCCTTATCCTCTCGAGCATCTCGAACCAGCCCATGTTCCCCGTCTTCTCGCATATCTCCTTCACGTATTCCCTCAGTATCTCGGCCCTCGGATCCATTATCCCCTTATAAACCCTGTGTCCAAACCCCATGACCCTCTCCTTCTTCTTGAGAAGGCCGATTATGTAATCCTCGACGTTATCCACGCTCCCTATATCCCTGAGCATCCTGATGACCTGCTCGTTCGCCCCTCCGTGTAGAGGCCCTTTCAACGTCCCTATAGCCGATGTTATGGCGGAGTGGATATCGGAGAGGGTGGATATCGTCACCCTGGCGGAGAAGGTTGAGGGGTTTAGCTCGTGGTCGGCATGGAGGATCAACGCCTTATCGAGGTAATTGGCCTCCTCATCGCTCGGGGGCTCGCCTTTTAACATGTATAGGAAGTTCGCGGCATGATCGAGATCCGGATCGGGCCTTATCGGCTCCTCCCCCTTCCTTATCCTCTCGAAGGAGCTCACTATGACCGGGATCTGGCTTGTAAGCCTTACCGCCTTCCTCCTCGCCCCCTCTATCGAGTCGTCCTCCGCATCCTCGTCGTATGCCTGTAGGAAGGAGACGATGGTCCTCAAGGCGGACATGGGATGGGATGTGATGAGCTCCCTCATGAGGTCGAACGCCTGAGGGGGGAGGGACCTCGCCTCCACAAGCTTCCTCTTCAGGTCCTCGAGCTCCGCCCTTGTCGGCAGCTCCCCAAACCACAGGAGGAACGTCACTTCTTCGAAGGTGGAGTATTTCACGAGATCCCTTATGTCATACCCCCTATAAAGAAGCTTCCCCCTCTTCCCATCTATGAAACATATCTTGGACGTCGTGACGACGACGTCCTCGAGCCCTTTGTGAACGAACTTCCCCAAAATCCTCACCCTCCTATATGTCCATGGCATTATAGATGAAATCGTAAAGGCCGGGGCACTGCTTGTCGAGGTGGAGTTTGGACAGGATCGCCTGAACCCTCAATATCTCCCTCATCTCCTCATAGCTCCTATAGGAGAAAGGATCGAGCTCCCTTATCCTCTCCTCCGATATCCCGGGAACCCTGACGGGGACCAGGACCTTCTCCCCGTATATCGGATGTGGCTTGTATTCCACGGCCCCCCTGGCGGCCTGGAAGAGGAAGAGCTCCGTCTCCTCTATGGATGGCCCCGTCCCCCCTATAGGCCTTATCTTCCCATCCCTCCTCTCGAACCTCGCCTTCGGAACCATCAGCCTCTTCCCACCGACCTCCATCTCCACCCATTCGTATTGAGCCCCAACCCTCCCCGTCGTGTTTATGAGGTATACCTCTATCGGGTTATCCGTCCCCTCCCTCGCCTTCATGAACTCGTAGAACCTGTTCACATGTGCGGCGTTCCCAACCCCCATCGTGAAAGGAAGACAATACCTGCTCTCGTATTTCTCCTCCCCTACCCCCTCCCTACCCTGTGCCGGATGCCCGGTCGTCCTTCCATCGGCGAGGACCTTGGCGGCGAAGGCGGGGTCCGCTATCTTGACCCATGCGTAATCCGATATATACGCAGGGCTTATGAAGACGGCCATGTTAAGGGGTCCTGACGAATCTATATCCCCATCGAAATAATCCCCCATATCCTCGAGGTATAGGACGGACCTCGCGTTCCTGTTCGGAAAGCCATGGTATTGGAAAAGCTCCCCGGCGAACGATACATCCCCGGTCTCGTCCCATTCGGTGTTCTCGTGGAGGGCTTTTGGAGATCTCGAAGCCATGTATATAACCTCCTGATCCTCATCCACATCCTCGGTCTTCGTCCAGCAACCTATCTCCGAGCCGGCGACGTATTCCTCGAAAACACCGACTATATCGTCGTTCTTCACGACCTGATCGAAGACGAAATCCCTCGGATCGAGGCCGAACAGGTCCAAGAACTTCTTCGCTATCCTATCCGTTACGACGTATAGGCCGTGGGTGGACTTCCCGCTTCCCGTAAGCCCCCATACGCACATTACTATCCTCTTATAACCCCCATCCACCCTCCTCACCGTGAACTCCCTTAAGGCCGCATGCTCCCCAGTCCCCCCAACCTTGTAGATGTGATATATCCAGTGGGTGAGGAACCCCTTCTTCACTTCCCCCTGATACGAGCTAACTGTAACTATGGTGTAGTTATGGTTCGGGAACCTTATAACCCTCAACATCTGGGATCCTCCTGGGACGTTCGGGTTTTCGAGGTAATGGGGGATCATGAAGAGCTCCACATCCGGATCCTCCTTGGGATTCCCCTTATAATAGAGCTGGGACCATCTGTAAGCTATATCGGGGAACTGTGGATCGCACCAGAGGCGTGCCTTAAGCTGGGATCTCGTCCCCGGCTTCCCGATTATCCCGTCCACCTTTATCATCGGCCTGCATAGGATATGTTCCAGGACCCTCAACATGAGCTGTTTGTGTTCCGGCATAAGATCCTCTTCCCTCTCCACGACCACGCTCTCCTTGGCGCTCCTATTCCATATGTTCGAACTCCACCCCCAGCTCCCGTTCTTATACCTTACCCCGTATAGCTTCGCCCTTTCCAGGAGATCGGGCGGGTTATCCAGGACGGCCGTTATCCCCGCCTTCTTCTTCTCCTCCATTATCCTCCTGAATATCTCCTTAAACCCGGAAATCGTTATATCATCGATTCCGAAAGCCATCCCTTCTCCTCACCCCCAGCTTTTTCTAAAATTATACCACACCCTCTGGGCATTGTCAAGGGCTTGTGAAAGAATTTTTATATGGTCTAAATTTTATCAGAAAAAGGATCATACGGTTGCAACCAAAGGATCTACATGTAGGACAGGCCCTGTGTAATAAACGTTCCAACGTTTAAACGTTCCAACGTTACAAGGGGGGTAGCAGGCCAATCGCATTGGCCGTATGGCGGTGCCCAACATGGTTGGGCTTCTACCCCTCTTGGCGGAGGGGCCAGCACGTTAAACGTTCCAACGTTACAAGGGGGTAGCAGGCCAATCCCATTGGCCGTATGGCGGTGCCCAACATGGTTGGGCTTCTACCCCTCTTGGCGGAGGGGCCAGCACGTTGAACGTTCCAACGTTTAAACGTTCAAACGTTACAACGTTCATTAGGGGATTGCCCCTACGATGTGGGATAAGGGATCTATAGGCGGCAGTTGACTACACGTCCATTCTTATGGTATAATTAAAATGAACTCGGAATCCATCAACAAACGGGGCGATCGATGGAGGTGATCTGCCTCGATGGCTACCTTGAGGATCGTAAAATACGGGGATCCGATCCTTTCCAAAGTCGCAAGGCCTGTGGAAAAGATCGATGGGGAGATATCGAGGGTGGTGAACGATATGTTCGAGACGATGTATGCCGCGCCAGGGGTCGGGCTCGCAGCACCACAGGTCGGGATCCCGCTCAGGATCATAGTCCTGGACGAATCCGTTAAGGATGGGAGGAGGGATAAGCCCATCGCCCTCATAAACCCGGTTATAAAGAGATCCTCAGGGCTTATAGCGGCCGTCGAGGGATGCCTGAGCATCCCTGGGATATACGAGCTGGTGGAAAGGGCAAAGGAAGTGGTGGTCGAGGCTTTAACCCCGGAGGGAGAGGAGGTTAGGGTGGAGGCCAAGGATACGTTGGCAAGGATACTCCAGCATGAGATAGATCATTTGGACGGAATCCTGTTCGTGGATAGGCTCCCACCTTCCCGCCGAATGATGCTAAGGCGGGATCTGGAGAGGATAAGGAGGAGTTCTATAGGATGAGGTTGGCCTTCATGGGATCGGATGATTTCGCCATCCCATCCCTTAAAACGTTGGCCGACGAACACGAGCTCCTCGCGGTTGTCACACAGCCGGACAGGCCAAGGGGTAGGGGGCTTAAGCCGAAGCCAACGCCTGTTAAATCCGCCGCCGAGGAGATGGGGATAAAGGTCTTAGAACCCGAGAACCCGAACGATCGGGGTTTCCTCGAAACCATTCGGGGGATCGATCCGGAGCTCATAGTCGTGGTGAGCTACGGACATATCCTTAAGGCCGATCTCCTGAACCTCCCCCCAATGGGATGTGTGAACCTACACCCATCCCTCCTCCCGAAATACAGGGGAGCGGCCCCTATAGAGCGGGCCATAATGGATGGGGAGGAGGAGACGGGGGTTACGACCTTCTTCATGGACGAGGGGATGGACACGGGGGATATAATACTCCAGGAGAGGGTCCGGATACATGAGGACGATGATGCGGCGAGCCTGAAGAGGAGGTTGGCGGAGTTAGGGAGCGGGGTCCTCTCGAGGACGTTGAGGCTTATAGAGGAGGGCAGGGCCCCGAGGATCCCACAGGACCATATGATGGCGACGTATGCCCCGAAGATAAGGAAGGAGGAAGGGGACCTGGATTGGTCCCTTCCCGCGAAAAGGATATCGAACATGGTGAGGGCCTTAGGGGATTGGCCTGGTGTCAGGACCTGGATAGATGGGGTGGAGATGAAGCTTTTGAAGGTCGAGCCGGTGGAATGCGAGGGTTGGGAGGGCCTCGTTCCGGGAACGATCCTCGAGAGGAGGAAGGATGGATGGGTCGTGGCCACGGGTTGCGGATGCATCCTGGTAAAGGAGGTCCATCCATCGGGCAAGAGGAGGATGACGGCCGACGAATACGCCCGCGGCCATAATATCCTGCCCGGTATGAGGTTCGAAAGGAGGTGAAGATGGATGAACTCCCTTAGGACCGCTTTCTTGCTCGGGCTTTTGACCGTCCTCCTTATATTGATAGGGGACATGATAGGCGGTCAACAGGGGGCTTTCCTCTTCTTCCTCATAGCCCTTGGGATGAACATGCTGACGTATTGGTTCAGCGACAGGATAGTCCTTGCGATGTATGGGGCGCAGGAGGTGAGCAGGGGGGATGCCCCGGAGCTCTACAGCATGGTGGAGGGCGTGGCGATGAGGGCAGGGATGCCCGTCCCGAGGGTATACATAATCCCAACGCGGAGCCCGAACGCATTTGCAACTGGGAGGAGCCCATCCCATGCTGCTGTTGCGGTTACGGAGGGGATACTCAGGACCCTTTCTAAGGACGAGCTCGAGGCCGTCATAGCCCATGAGATAAGCCACATCAAGAACAGGGACATACTGGTAGCAACGATAGCCGCCTCCATAGCCGGTGCGATAACGATGATAGCGAACTGGATGAGATGGGCCGCCATATTCGGAGGGTTCGGGAGGGATGATGAGGACAGGGGAGGGGCCTTATCCCTCCTCTTCCTCGCCATAATAGCCCCGATAGCCGCGCTCCTCATCCAGCTTGCGATATCGAGGGGAAGGGAATACATGGCCGACGAAGGTTCGGCGAGGATAACGAGGAGGCCTCTATCCCTCGCCAACGCCCTTATGAAGCTCGAGGCCGCCGCATACAACATCCCGATGAACGCGAACCCCGCCACCTCCCATATGTTCACCGTTAACCCCCTGAGGGGCGGCGGGATAGCCACCCTCTTCTCCACACATCCCTCGACGGAGTCGAGGATAGAGAGGCTCAGGAAGATGGCGAGGGAGATGGGGCAGATTTAGAGGATATGGGGAACATAATAGGGATGACGGTTGGGGAGATAGGGGATCTCTCCATATCCCTTGGGGAGAAGGGATATAGAGGGGATCAGATAGCGAAGTGGATATACCTTAAAGGGGCGAGCTCTTTCGACATCATGACAGATCTCCCCCTCCCGTTCAGGAGGAAGCTCGAAGAGGTGGTGGGGATAGAGAAGCTGTCCCTCCTCGACGTGAAGAGGGCTGGGGATGGGACGAGGAAATACCTATTCGGCCTGAAGGACGGGATGGCGGTGGAGTCGGTCCTCATCCCAGAAGGGGCAAGGGTCTCGGCATGCCTCTCGACCCAGGTTGGATGTCCGATAGGGTGTGCGTTCTGCGCATCCGGGCTCGATGGATTCGTGAGGAACCTGGAGCCATGGGAGATAGTGGACCAGGCGATACAGATGGGGGTCGAGTTCGGGAGGAGGATAAGCCACGTGCTTTTCATGGGGATGGGGGAGCCGCTGGCGAATTACGACGGCCTTATAAGGGCTATAAGGGCGATAAGGAGCGGGATGGGGATAAGCATGAGGAGGATCACGGTATCGACAAGCGGCCTCGTCGACGGTATAAGGAGGCTTTCGGAGGAAGGGATCCCCGTTACCTTGGCCATCTCGCTCCACTCGGCGGACGATGGGATAAGGTCGCGCCTCGTCCCCCTGAATGGTAGGTATCCGGTCTCCGCCCTCCTCGACGCCGCTAAGGATTATGCGGAGAGGACGAAGAGGCGCGTGACCTTCGAATGCGTCCTTATAAGGGACCTGAACGACTCCCCGGCCGATGCGAGGAGGCTCGGGAAGGCCATAAAGGGGATCTTATGCCATGTTAATCTTATACCGCTGAACATCGTGGAGGGATTGGATTTCATGCCCCCAGATCCGAGGGCCGTTGCCGAGTTCAAGTTCGTCCTGGAGGGAATGGGGATACAGACGACCATAAGGAATAGGAGGGGGGAGGAGATAGGGGCTGCTTGTGGGCAGCTCGCAATGAAGGGATTGGGCAGGTGAGGCTTGAGATTTGAGGAAGATATGGGAGATCTTTCGGATCCCCACCCTCCTTATCCTCACCTTCCTCCTCAGCGCCCTCGTAACGGTGGCGGTCATGGGAGGGAAACGGAGGGAGAGGTTTGTTCCGAACGTCGTAGGCCTTCCCTTAGAGGAAGGGGTGGCGAAGCTCAGATCTCACGGGTTCAAGGTAAAGGTTTCCGGGAAGGAGCCATCCAGGTGGATACCTGAGGGGCATATATCGAGCCAGGATCCGGAGAAGGGCAGGCTCGATATCGGGGAGGTCGTTTACCTGAGGCTGAGCAGCGGGAAGCCGTTTGTCAAGGTCCCATCCCTTAGGGGGATGAGGTTTGAGGAGGCGCTCCAAAGGCTTCAGGATATGAACCTGGATCTCGGGTCCGTATCCAGGGCTTATTCCGGATGGGCGAGGAAGGGGATCGTGTTGGCACAGTATCCGGAGGCGGATAGCGTGGTCAGGGAAGGGACGAGGATAGGGCTTTTGGTGAGCAGGGGGATTTATCCGCCGAGCTGGTGGTGAAGGGATATGTTCGACGGCCTTACTCAAAGGTTTCAGGAGATATTCAGGAAGCTTCGCGGGAAGGGCTGGATAACGGAGGACCACATAAGGGAGGCCCTGAGGGACGTCAGGATAGCGCTCCTGGAGGCGGACGTCAACCTGAACGTCGTAAAGGATTTCCTGGAAAGGGTTAGGGAAAGGGCCTTAGGACAGGAGGTCCTTAGGGCCTTGACCCCGGATCAGCAGGTTATAAAGATAGTAAAGGAGGAGCTGACGAGGATAATGGGGGGATCGCGATCCGAGATAACCTTTTCCCAGAACCCCCCAACGATCCTCATGCTCGTAGGCCTTCAGGGGAGCGGGAAGACGACGGTGGCGGCGAAGCTCGCAAGGAAGCTAAAGGCGGATGGGAAGAACCCGATCCTCGTAGCGGCCGATGTATACCGTCCGGCGGCTAAGAAACAGCTTCAGGTCCTCGGGAACAGGATACAGGTCCCCGTATATGAGGATTCCGGATCCGATCCGGTTGAGATAGCCGTTGGATCTGTTGAATATGCGAGGGGAAACGGGTATAACGTCGTCATCCTCGATACGGCCGGGAGGCTCCACATAGACGAGGAGATGATGGAGGAGCTCATCAGGATGAAGAAGGCCATAAACCCGACGGAGGTCCTGCTCGTGGCGGATGCGATGACCGGGCAGGATGCGGTGAACATCGCCATAGCCTTCGAGAGGAAGGTCGGGATAGACGGGGTGATATTGACGAAGCTGGACGGGGATGCGAGGGGAGGGGCGGCCCTATCCATAAAGGCGGTGACCGGAAAGCCGATAAAGTTCGTAGGCGTTGGGGAGAAGCTCGACGCCCTTGAGCCATTCCATCCCGACAGGATGGCCTCGAGGATACTCGGGATGGGGGACATCCTGACGCTCATAGAGAAGGCGGAGGCCGCCATGGATAAGGAAAGGGCCGAGGAGCTCGAGAGGAAGCTTAGGGAGGAGAGGTTCACCCTTGAGGATTTCAGGGATCAGCTCAGGCAGTTGAGGGAGATGGGGCCCCTCGACCAGCTCCTCTCGATGATCCCAGGGCTTAAGGCGATGGGGAGCATACAGGTGGACGAGAGGAGGCTTAAGAGGATAGAGGCCATAATAGATTCTATGACCCCCGAAGAGAGGGAGAACCCTTATATAATAGATGGGAGCAGGAGGAGAAGGATAGCGATGGGGAGCGGGACATCCATTCAAGATGTGAACATGCTCCTAAATCAGTTCGAGGCGATGAAGAAGGTGATGAAGCAGATGGGGGTGATGGGGGCGGGGAGGAAGAGGATGCAAAGGAAGAAGGAGAAGAGGAAGAGGAGGAGGTGATGTTGCCGGGTGGCGGTAAGGATAAGGCTTATGAGGATGGGGAAGAGGAATAGGCCCTACTATAGGATAGTGGTGGCCGATTCCAGGAGCTCAAGGGACGGGAAGTATATAGAGGGCCTTGGCGGATACGACCCGATAAATCCTCCACATGTGAGGATAGATGAGGAAAAAGCACTTGAATGGATAAGAAAGGGGGCTGAGATCTCGGATTCCGCCAGAAAACTCTTATCTAAACATGGGATTCTGAAGAGATTACAGGAATCCCGGGTCAAGCTAAAATCCGGAGAAGGAGGGGGGAACGTAGATGCTTAGACAGCTCGTTGAATACGTCGCCAAAGCTCTTGTAGACAATCCAGATGAGGTCGAGGTCAAGGAGATCGAGGGGGAGAAGACGACCGTCATAGAACTCAAAGTCGCTCCCGAGGACGTAGGAAGGATAATAGGAAAGAGCGGGAGGACGGCCAAGGCCCTTAGGACTATCCTGAGCGCTGCCGCCACAAGGCAACGCAAGAAGGCAGTCCTCGAGATCCTCGAATGAAAAACCATAGCCGGGGAGGGGGGAGCCTCCCCGGCTATCGTCCGGACATAAGGCCATGAGGGTAGATATACTCACCCTCTTTCCGAACATCTTCTCCGGCCCTTTTGAGGAGAGCATCATAAAGAGGGCGAGGGAGAAGGGGCTTATCGAGATAAGGGTTGTCAACATAAGGGACTACACTACTGATAAGCACAGGACCGCCGATGACCGTCCATTCGGCGGCGGGCCTGGCATGGTCCTCAAGCCGGAGCCGATATTCGCGGCCGTCGAGGAGCTTAAAGGGGAAGGGAGGGCGAGGGTGATACTCACCACCCCACAGGGTCGCCTCTTCACGCAGGATTATGCGAGGGATCTGGCGAAGGAGGATCATATCATAATAATATGCGGGAGATATGAGGGGGTGGACGAGAGGGTGAGGGAGGCCCTCGTCACAGATGCCATATCCATAGGCGATTACGTCCTCACAGGCGGGGAGCTGGCCGCGATGGTCATAGTGGATGCAGTGGCCAGGCTCATACCGGGGGTTCTTGGGAACGAGGACTCTATAACGGAGGATTCCTTCTGGAGGGGATTGCTCGGATATCCACAATACACCAGGCCCGCTTCCTTCAGAGGAATGAGGGTCCCCGACGTCCTCCTCTCCGGAAACCACGCCATGATAGCCAGGTGGAGGAGGAAGGAGTCGTTGAGAAGGACGCTTTATTACAGGCCGGAACTACTCCAGAAGGCGAAGCTCGAAGAGGAGGATATAAAGCTACTCGAGGAGATAAAGAGGGAGATGGGAGAAGGGAGGTGAAGGGAAATTGGAGGATCTCCTCAGGTCCATCCAGGAAAAGATGGAGAAGAAGGATTTGCCGGATTTCGGCCCCGGCGATACCGTAAGGGTGTATTTCAGGATAACGGAAGGGGATAGGGATAAGGTCCAGCCGTTCGAGGGGGTTGTGATAGGGAGGAGGGGATCCGGAACCTCGGAGACCATAACGGTGAGGAGGGTTTCATACGGCGTTGGGATAGAGAGGATATTCCCGCTTCATTCCCCGAGGCTTGAGAGGATAGAGGTCCTGAGGAAGGGAAAGGTCAGGAGGGCGAAGCTCTATTACCTCAGGGAGAAGAGCGGCAAGGAGGCGAGGATAGAGGAGAAAAGGGAGTTTTAAAGGTGGGACTTCTCGCCATCTTCGCCACATCCTTCCTAATCGGGCTATCCGGAGCGATGATGCCAGGGCCGCTCTCGGCCTTAGCCCTTGTTGAGGGGCCGAGGGCAGGGCCGATGGCCGGGATATCCCTGGGGATAGGTCATGCCTTCGCCGAGCTCCTCGTCCTCCTCCTTCTCGTCCTCGGGCTCAAAACCGTTCTCTCCTCCCCCCTCGCCTTGGGGATAATAGGGATATCGGGAGGGGGGGTTCTCATGTGGATGGGGGTTGAGGCACTGAGGCTGGCGAGGCGCAGCGAGGGAGCCTGGCTCGCATTCGGATCCTCCCGAAGCTCCCCTCTAAGGCTTCCAATCGTCGGGATAACCGTTACCGTCTCGAACCCTTATTGGCTCCTTTGGTGGGCGACAATAGGGGCCGGCTATCTTTCCATCTCGTCGAGCTCCTCATTCCCCGGGATCTCCTCCTTCTACATAGGCCATATCCTATCGGACTTCTCCTGGCTGTTGCTCCTCTCGACGATATCCTCCAAGGGGATCTCCCTTAACTCCCGGATCTACCGGGCTATAGTCCCTATATGTGGGATCTTCCTCATCGCCATGGCGGCCTTCTTCATAAGGTATGGGATCCGCTCCTTAACCGGGTGAAGAAAGGGGTGATCGGGGATGAAGATGACGGAGACGAGGCTCGAAAGCAAGGATGTGTTCGAGGGAAGGATAATAAAGGTCAGGGTGGACAAGGTCCTCCTTCCAAACGGGAAGGAATCGACGAGGGAGGTCGTCGTCCATAGGGGTGCGGTGGCCATCGTCCCCATCCTGGATGAAAGGAGGGTCCTGCTCGTAAGGCAGTTCAGGTATCCAGTTGGCGAGGTCCTCCTCGAAATCCCCGCCGGAACCATTTCGGATGGGGAGGATCCGGAGAGATGTGCATTGAGGGAGTTGGAGGAGGAAACCGGTTACCTCGGCGACCTCTCATACCTCTGCACCCTCTTCCTCGCCCCTGGTTATTCAACGGAACGCATCCACCTCTTCATCGCCACCAACCTCAAGAGAACGAAGCAAAATCCGGATGAGGACGAGATCCTGGAGTTGGTGGAAATGACGATTGAAGAGGCCATATCGATGATAGGGGATGGAAGGATAAGGGATGCGAAAACCGTTGCCGGATTGATCCTCGCAAGGGAAAGGATCTGTAAGGGATGAAGTTCCTCGACGGCATAGCGATGAGGGCCATAGCATCGGAGATGAGGATGGCCCTTATGGGAGGAAGGATTACGAAGATCCTTCAGCCGGATAGCTCCTCCATCCTCCTCCAGATAAGGCCTGGGGGCTTCCTCTTCCTCTCCATCGACCCATCTATGCCGAGGATATACGTGGTGAAGGGGTTCCCAAAGCCCTCTTCCAATCCGCCCGGTGGGTTCTGCGCGCTTTTAAGGAAGTTCCTGGAGGGCGGGAAGGTCATCGGGGTGGAACAGGATGGGCTCGACAGGGTTATAAGGCTCAGGGCTGAAAGCGGACCCGATGTGGGATTTAAACTTACCCTGAACCTCGTGGTGGAGATAATGGGAAGGCACAGCAATGCGATATTGGTGGATGAGGGGGAAGGGAGGATATTGGGATCTATGAAGGCGGTGACGGAGGAAAAGAGCAGGTATAGGCAGATCCTACCAGGCCTCAAATACATCCCCCCTCCTCCCCAGGAAAAGCTCGATCCTATGTCCGTGGGGTTCGATGAGTTCTTAGCGATGGCGTCCTCCGGAGCGAATGGGATAACGAACGGGATAATGGGGATTGGAAGGCATCTGGCGGAGAGGATATACATAGCCCTCGAGAGGGAAGGGGAGGAAAGGGCATGGGAGTGGTTCGAGGAGATAAGGAGGAGGATAGCGGATGATAGGTTCGATCCCGTCCTCGTCCTCTCCCCATCCGGGGATCCGGTTGCGGCGTTCCCCTTCCCCGTCCCTTTAAGGGATGAAGAGGCGATGGAGAGGGTCGAATCGATGAGCGATGCCATAAGGACGATCTCAGACATATCGCTGGAAAGGGAATTCCTGGAGAGGGAGAGGAAGAGGGTCCTCTCCATCCTGAGCTCATCCCTCGATAAGATGAGGAACGCCCTTGCCCGGATAGAGGAGGACTTGTTCAGGATAGGGGATCCTGAGATCTATAAGGTAAAGGGTCAGGCCATCCTTTCTAACATCGGATCCATAGAGAAGGGGATGAAGATCGTTTCCCTCAGGAACCTCTGGGATCCTCAGGGACAAGAGGTCGAGGTGGAGCTCGATCCATCCCTTACCCCATCCGATAACGCAAACGTTTACTTCCAGAGGTTCAAGAAGGCCAAGGAGTCGTTGGAAGCGATAAAGAGGAGGAAGGAAGAGGTTCTGGAGGAGATAAGGTATCTCGAAGGCCTGGAATCCATCGCTAAGGTCGCATCCTCCCCGGAAGAGCTATCGGAGATATGGGAGGAGATGATGGAAGCAGGGATCGTAAAGGGGAAGAGGAGGGAAAGGGGGATATCCGGGCCGAGGGAATACGTTTCCCCGGACGGATGGAAGGTCGTGGTCGGGAGGAACGGCATACAGAACGACAGGATCTTATCCGAGGCATCCCCTAATGATATCTGGATGCATGCGAGGGGGATCCCGGGTTCCCACGTCATCCTCTCCCTTCCGTTTAAACCGAAGGACCTCTCCTCGGCCCCTCCCGAGGCGATAGAGGTTGCGGCGAAGGCCGCGGCGTATTTCAGCTCGGGAAGGGGTTCGGGGAAGGTGGAGGTCGATATGACCTTCAGGAAGCATGTGAGGAAGGTGAAGGGATCGAAACCCGGGTTCGTGACCTATTCCAATGAGAGGACGATCGTTGTGTATCCCGATCCCGAGGTCGGGAGGATGTTCGAAGGGGGTGAAGGGCTTGCTGGAGTTGGATCGGATTAGGCCTGCGATGGAAAGGCTTTTCACCGTTAACCTTGGCGTCTCGAAGGAGGAAAAGGCCTTGATCATCTGCGATAGGCCATCCGGCGCTAATCCATCGCCGAAGAGGGAGGAACTAAGGAGGATAGCCAGGGAGATAGCGGAGATCGGCCTGTCCTTTTGTAAGGCCTCCTATGTGGAATACATAGAGACGGGACGCCATGGTGCTGAGCCCCCCTTAGAGGCGTGGAAGGCCGCCTTCGGGGAAAGGGCTATCTCGGCCCTCTCCGGATCCGGGTTCCTGAGGCCACTCCTCTCCAAGGAGATAGACGAGGATGGGCTGAGGACGGTATCGGAGATGCTAAAAGCTTACGGGGAAGATGTCGTGGATGCTGTCATCGCCCTCCCATGGTTCTCCACGACCCACACCAGGTTCAGATCCCTCCTGACAGATCTCTTCGGAACAAGATACGCAAGCATGCCCCTATTCGACCCGGAGATGTTCCTCGGATCTATGGACGTGGACTGGGATGAGGTTGCCAGGAGGACGAAGGCCATCGGGGAGGCTATAAGGGGGGCGAAGGAAGCCCATATAAAATCCCCGGACGGCACCGATCTGACCCTCTCCATCGAGGGGAGGGAGGTATGGCTCGATACGGGGATACTGAGGGAAAGGGGCAAGTTCGGGAACCTCCCGGCGGGCGAGGCGTTCATCGCACCGGTAGAGGGAAGCGCATTTGGCAGGATCGTGGTGAGATGGGCTCCTGAAAGGCCTCTTAAGGAACCGGTCAGGATGGACGTAAGGGAAGGGAAGGTCGTATCGATATCGGGGGAGAAGGATTTCTGCGAGGAGCTCTTAGGGATATTCCGGTCCATCCCGGGTTCTAACGTCGTGGCGGAGCTCGGGATAGGGACGAACCCGAAGGCATCGAGGCTCGACAACATCCTCGAGGCCGAAAAGGTCCTCGGCACGGTCCACATAGCCCTTGGGGATAACAGCAACTTCGGAGGGAAATCGGTGGCGATGTTCCACGAGGATTTCGTGATAACCGAACCAACCCTCACCTTTAGCTGGAGCGACGGAAAGGAGTTGACGATAATAGAAGGTGGAAGGATAAAGGGCTTTTAGATTAGCGGGTCCTATGACGGAGAGGGGGTGAGATCATGCCGGAACTCAGGAAGGATATAGTCACAAGGGAATGGATCATACTCGCCAAGGAGAGGGCGAAGAGGCCCTCCGACTTCTCCAAGGCCGATAGGGAGGAGATCCCGAAGACGGATCCGGCCACATGCCCCTTTTGCCCCGGAAACGAACATATGACCCCGCCCGAGCTCCTCGCCTATAGGAGGAAAGGGACGGAAAGAAATGGACCCGGATGGTGGGTGAGGGTCATCCCAAATAAGTTCGCAGCCCTTTCATACGAAGGGACCCTCGAGCATAAGGAGGTCGGGATATACGACGTGATGTCCGGGGTAGGGGCCCATGAGGTCGTGGTCGAGATGCCGGAACACGATAAACAGCTTTTCCAGGCGGATAAGAAGCAGATAGAGGAGGTCATATGGGCTTACAGGGATAGATACATGGCCCTCAGGGAGGATCCGAGGATAAAATACATCCTCATCTTCAAGAACTACGGGGTTACGGCCGGATCCTCGATAGCGCATTCCCATTCACAGATAGTCGGAACCCCCGTGATCCCGCAGAAGATAATGTCGAAGATAAGGGGCGTGGACCAATATAGGGAATATGTGGAGAAATGCGTTTACTGCGATGTCATAGATTGGGAGCTCCAGGACGGCGAGAGGGTTGTCTCGGAAAACGAGTCCTTCGTCACCATAGCCCCATTCGCCTCCAGGTCCCCGTTCCACCTCCTCATCCTCCCGAAAGAGCATTGCTCCTGCTTCGCGAGGATGGACAGGATAACGATAGCGGACTTCGCATCCATCCTCAAGGATACCCTTGTCAGGCTCGACAAATGCCTGAACAACCCACCTTATAACTACACCCTCATAACAGCACCTGTGGAATCGGACCAGCTCGAGAACTTCCATTGGCACCTCGAGATAATACCGAGGCTTACAACCCCAGCCGGATTCGAGATAGGGACAAGCATATACATAAACGTCACACCTCCGGAGGAGGCGGCAAGGTATCTGAGGGAGATATCGGTGGATGAGGGAGAATGCAAGACGGGGTGAAATAACCATATCGAAACTCGTCCTTATCCTGATCCTATTGGGGGCGGGTTACTTCATCTGGAAGGCCTATATAACCCCCTATTCCAAGCTCTTATCCTTTCAATCGTTCCTTTCAAGGGAGGCGGATAAGGCGCAGGAGAGCACGGATTACGAGATATCGGAAAGGATAATGAAGGAGGCTAAAGCGCTCGGCTTCATCATCTCCCCGGAGGATATAAGGATAGAGAGGAAAACGGAGAGGGTGACCATAACCGTCACGCTCTTTTATGAAACAAAGGTATGGAAATACGTGAGGTCGATGAAGAAGGAATTGATGGCGGTTGGATCGACGGTGGAATAATGGGATGGAGAGGTATAGGGGGATAATACCGGAATGGGATCTGTTTTTAAAAGCCCTTGAAAGGCCTCTGCCTCCGACTATAAGGGCGAACACGATAAAGATCTCACCGGAAGAACTAAAGTATAGGCTTGAAAGGAAGGGGGCCGAGGTCCTGACTTCGGAATGGTGCGACGTCCTGATGGAGGTCCACGGGATTAAGGGCCTCGGGAACACCTTGGAACACTGGCTCGGCTTCTACTATGTCCAGGAGGCCAGCTCCCTTCTACCGGTTATAGCGCTCGACCCAAAGCCCGGCGAGAGGATCCTCGACATGTGCGCGGCTCCAGGAGGGAAGGCTACCTATATTGCCGCCAAGATGGAAAACAGGGGCGCCTTGGTTGCGAACGAGCCAAGCGCGGATAGGATAAGGGGCTTAACCGCTAACATCTACAGGATGGGGGCATTCGTCGCCATGGTCACACAATACGATGGAACATCCTTTCCAAAGGGGATGGAGTTCGATAAGATCCTCCTGGATGTCCCATGCTCGTGCGAAGGGACGGCGAGGAAGGAACCATGGCTTAAGGAAGGGGCGAGCTTAAGATACATCCTCAAAATCAGCTCCCTCCAAAGGAGGCTGATCTCGAAGGCCCTGGATCTCCTAAGCCCTGGAGGGCTCCTCGTCTATTCCACATGCACCTTCGCCCCGGAAGAGAACGAGGACGTGGTGGCCTATGCCTTAAGGAAGAGGGACGATGTTCACCTCGAGGAGGTCGTCCTGCCGGTGGATTGCTCAAGGGGGATAACCGAATGGAACGGAAAGGAATATGGGGAGGATATGAGGAAATGCGCCAGGATATACCCACATCAATTGGATTCCGGAGGTGGTTTCATTGCCAAGATCAGAAGAGGAAAATAAGCTCGAGGAGATGGCGAAGAGGTATTATGAGGAGAGGTTCGGCATCCCTCCATCGGAGTTCCAAGGGAAGAGGTTCATAAGGAGGGGGGACGAGGTATGGGCCATCTCGTGGGAAGGGGTGGAGATCCCCGATTGGAAGAGGATCCAGGCACTTGGGATGAGGATCCTTCACATAATGGAACACGGGTTGAAGCCGACCAGTTATGCCCTCCAGTTCTTCGGAAAGGCGATAAAGAGGTCAAAAGCCGAGGTCTCGATAGAGGAGCTCAGAGAGCTCGCCCTCGGGCATAACCTCAAGAAGGATCTGGACTGTGGGAGGGGCTACGTAGCCATAGTCCATAACGGGGATGTATTTGGATGCGGGTTCTACACCGGGGAGGAGCTCAGGTCGGAGATCCCGAGCGCCAGGAGAAGGGAGCTTTTAGAAGCGATCCGCCAGGAAAAAGAGGGGGATGCGATATGAAGGAGCTACATAGATGGGATCTAAGCCCAAGGGATGCGGAGAGGATACAGGTAGAGCTTGCAAAATCCATCGTATCCAAGCTACCGGATGGATTCGAGCCAAGGGTGGTGGCCGGCGTGGATGTCCACATGACCTCGGAAGGGAAGATGAGGGCGGTCGTCGTCTCCATGAGGTTTCCGGAGCTAATAGAGATAGAATCCGTGTCGGCCGATGTCGACCCCTCCTTCCCATATATACCCGGACTTCTCGCCTTCAGGGAAGGGCCTGCCGTCCTTAAGGCCTTCGAAAGGATCGGGACGAAGCCGGACTTAATCCTTTTCGATGCCCAGGGCATAGCGCATCCGAGGAGGCTTGGGCTCGCCTCACACATGGGCCTATGGCTTGAGATCCCATCCATAGGATGCGCCAAGAGCTTGCTATATGGAACCCACGGGGCCGTTGGGGAAGAGGTTGGGGAGAGAAGCGAGATCTTGGACCCAAGGGATGGAAGCGTGATAGGGTTCGTATTAAGGACGAGAAAAGGGGTCCACCCGGTTTACGTCTCCATCGGCCACTTGATAGATCTGGAGAGCGCCGCCGATATGGTCCTTAGGTGTTGCAAGAAATACAGGATCCCTGAACCTATAAGGCTCGCCCATTCAAGGGCACAAAGAAGGGATACGGAAGAGGAGATACAGGGAAGGCTTTTCTGAAAAGCATCTCTACAGCACCCCCCTCTCGGCGAAAGCGGAGATGACCCCGTCCACCGATAGCCCCTCGAAGCTCTCGACAACCAAATCCGCTTCCAGAAGCATCTCCCTGGGATAGGATGTGGCGATGGCAAGGCACCTCATGCCTGCCGACTTCGCCGATCTCACCCCGTGTATCGAGTCCTCCACAACCAGGCATTCATCCGGAGATATGGGGGGAAAAGGCACGGGATCGAGGGAGTTTATAAGACGAAGGGCTTTTCTATAAGGCTCCGGATCCGGTTTCCCCTTCCTCGTATCCTCAGCGCCTACTATGGCCTTGAAGAAAGGCTTTAATCCCACCGCCTTGAGGATCCTCTCTATCTCCTGCCTCGACGCCCCCGACGCTATGGCTATCGGAAACCTCCTCCCCGCTTCCTCCACGAATTCCCTCGCCCCCGGGATTAGATCCAATCCTTTGGCCGTCGCCTCCTCGAACCTCCTCCTCTTCTCCCTGACAAGCTCACCTATATCATCATACCTTATGCCCTTATCCCTGAGGATGGAATATATGCAGTTCCAGTCATCAAAAGGAAGATATCTTTCTAAGTATTCCTCCAAACTCAGGCTCTTTCCGAAACCGGCCACCATATCCCTGAGAACTCGGAAATGTATCCTTTCGGTATCCACTATGACCCCATCGAAATCGAATACAATAGCCCTTATCGTCTTCGATTCCCCCTTTTCCCATAAAAAATAAAGGGGGGCGGGTTGGGAAATCAACCCGCCCCCCTTTTACCCAGGACCCATCCCTTAATCCTTTATGTAATCCTTCATGTTCACAAGAGGTGATGTCGTCAGCGCATAGACGATGCAGTTTATCATCCATTGGAA
>Ga0080004_1124105_pt1 | contig 93345 bp, 100 predicted proteins | sample WasSprMetagenome_FD_69207 | JGI IMG/M metagenome (GOLD analysis project Ga0080004, IMG submission 69207) | Sulfidic aquatic microbial communities from Washburn Spring, Yellowstone National Park, USA - WS (SPADES assembly) (version 2) | ecosystem: Environmental > Aquatic > Thermal springs > Hot...
AAACCCATTCTCACTAATCGACTATAGAATAAGACGTGTAGCTCCGTCCACGATTGTATTTCACTCAAACCCCAAATCTCATCTATAACCAACTGGACTGAGTCACGATAGAGCTTGAGAAACTCGACTAGGAGTCCCTCATCTCCCTTGGGAGTGACCGCCTCCACTCTAGCGGTCACAGTAGCCCTCACAGGGAGACTCATCAGTACACCCCTCTACCCATTTACTACACTTAGCTTATAAAGCGTTTCACACAGCACACGCAGAAGAATAACCACATACTCACATTTACTTACAACTAATCACAACTATTTTTAGATCGGTCACAGGCTTTTAGTTGTAATTATATCGTGAAATTTAAAAATTCGGTAGGATTTCATTTTTCTCTCAGAAATTTCTTGATTGTTTCGAGTTTTTCAGGGCATATTTCACTTTTTTCCCTGCGTTTTAAAGTGTTGATAAGCTCATATTCTGTGTCAACTTCATCAAGTAATATGAATAGTGGGGAGTTTAGCTGAGTTAGCAGTTTTAAAATTTCAAGTTCGCATGTAGAGATCTTTAGCTCTCTACATGCACTTGGTTTTTTCGAAATTACATAGAAGCCTTCACACTCGTCAATATATAGTTCTCGTAGAATTAGACATAAATGCTCGCCGCTAGGTAGTGACCAGATAGTGTACTTATCAGAACCCCATATATATACTTGGAAACTACCACTATCACATATAATTATTTCTTTAATATCGTGTTTAAATACGATGAGGGAATTCTCTGTTAAAGAGAATTTTATAGCCCTTCTAAATGATAATCCTTCACAGTAATATACATTATTAAATCGATTACATAGAGATAGGTGATCGCTATTCATATAACTCCCCATTAACTATTAAACCCTACAAACCCTCCTAGGTTATATAAAGCACTTTGTAGTAGTAAAAACTGTATGATGAATTTGCCGAAGACGGAATTGTGAAGAATCTCCCGATAACTGATATCGGTGTTTTAAACGTGTTTAGAAGACTTGAAATGATTGTGTTAGATTATGACCTCTCAGCCGTTATTAATGATACCGACTTCTATGAAACTTTCTGTAATACTCTCCGAGAATTTGGAGAAAAGTGCATTAGTTTTAATGAGTTCTCAAAACAACTTGAATCAGATACATTGAAGAATAGAATTCCACGAATGATTCATGAAGATTATTTTTGGAGGAGATTCCGGCAATCATATATCTCAAGGCATAGTTTCCCACGCACTGGCTTACGAGAATTTTTACTCTTGATGAGGAATCTAGGTATTAAAATAGTGGTGATTTCAGGTAGAGAGACTCACCCGGAGTACATATGGAGCGATCTACGCAGACATGGTATTGACGAGCTGATAGATGATGTGATTACTATGCATACTCTCCCCTTGCTCTCTCTGAGAGAAGAGTTCTTGTTTGATAAAACACCCCTCATTGAACATGCTAAGAGGAAATATAGTGTTCTAGGAGAGTTTATATGTATAGGTGACTATGTAACAGACTATTATAGTTGTATTAAGGCTGGCGGCGTCTTTATTGGTATTGGTAGTGCTGCAAGAACAAGTATTCTTAAAAAAGCAGGTGTTAGTTTTATTGCGGAGAACTTCTACGAGGTGTTATTAAGACTTTGGGAGGCAGCTTTTATTTAAGCAGATGCTAAGATATATTTTCCATTACTACTATCTATATAAACCTCTCCACGAGAGATCAAATTATTAAGGGCTTTTCTGATCTTATCTTCACTAGCTATACCTGAGAGTATGTGGTGAATTTCTTTTAAGTTCATTGGCTTATAACTAAGGATCTCTTTAACGATCTCCACGAGCTGATCATCGTTGGGGGCGCTTGCAAGAACAATATCGCTGTCTTCATGTAGTACTTTTAACTTTATTCTTTTTGCGAGCTCATTTACTTCCTCGGGTTTTAGCTCAATACTCTTCATCGTAACCACGCTCCGTATACTACCAATGCTAAAAACTCCATTTAAACATTTTAATTTAGGGGCGACTAACTACGAGACTCAATATAGTGTTCTACTATGATAAGCGAGTGAGATATAGTGTTAATCCACTAATAGCCGCTATTGATAGAGCTTGTCGTGATGTGAACATAGATCTCGCTAGTAGCCTTAAAGATGTTTATATGAAAGCAAGAGACATCAGGTCTCGTGGAGACACATGTGTAGTAGCTTTCAGCCTGCTCACCACAATGCTTACTAATGAAGCTTTTTTCTCAGATCTCGTTAAGTTAGTTAAAGACTTGAAAAATAGAGGCTGTATTACTATTGCTGGAGGTCCTCATGCCACAGGAGATCCTCTTGGTTCTCTGAAATCCTTGGGATTTAATTATGTATTTATAGGAGAAGGTGAGAGCTCTTTAACAGAATTTATTCTAGAGCTTCAAAATGGAGGTGATGTGAAGAGGGTTAAAGGTTTAACTTACATAGAAGACGATAAACTCATTTTCACTGGTAGAAGAGTGCGAGTAGACCTTAATGAATACGATCCTTTCCCATACTGGAGAGGTATTTTTCAACCAATAGAAATAACTCGGGGTTGTCCTTATGGGTGTTTTTACTGTCAAGTTTCTTATATGCATGGGTTTGAATATAGACATAGAAATGTTGAAAAAATAGCATACTATGTTGAAATATTTCTTAAAAGACATGGTAAAGATGTGCGATTTATTACTCCAAATGGCATGTCTTATGGACTTAAGACTTCTTCCCAAATACCTAGAGCTGATTTACTTGAATACTTCCTCAGCTCGATTAAAGCTATTTGTGATAAGTATAATGGTAGATTATTCTATGGGACATTCCCCAGTGAAGTTAGACCTGAATATGTCACAGATGAAACTATGAGAGTTTTAAGTAAGTATGTAGCGAATAAGAGGATAATTATTGGTGCACAGTCTGGTAGTGAACGCTTATTAAGATTTCTACGTAGAAGACATAGTGTTGAGGATGTAAAAAACGCCGTGGAAGTCGCATTAAAATATAATTTTATACCCGATATTGATCTCATACTTGGCCTCCCAGGAGAGGAGAAAGAGGATATGTTTGATACACTTAAGCTAGCTAAGTGGGTTGTTGATAAAGGTGGTAGAATACACGTACATTATTTCATGCCATTACCAGGTACACCTCTAAGTAATACAACCCCTACTCCAATACCAGTAGAAGTCAAGAAGCACATAGCACGTATTATTGGCTCACACAGAGGTTATGGTGAGTGGTTACACCAAGAAGAAATAGCATGGAAAATAGTTAAACTCAGAGAAGCCGGTATTATAAGGCCTAAATATGGGGGTTTGAGCTTTTACTCAATATAAAAAGATCTAGCGCCTCTTATAATTCTTTACCCTCACAAGAGTCTAATTACTATTTATTCTCACCCCTTTACTTTGGTGTATTGATATTTATGAATTTTCTTTTAAAAATGGTCAAAGTAACCTAGTGAGACACGAAGAAGCAGGGGGTTTTCTATTTCTCTCTTGAAATCACGGTCCTCAGCGCCCGGTTTCATCAACATGTCAGCTTGGGATTCATGGTCATCCCGTCAATATACTTTCACAACTAGAGTTAAGTACTAGAGTTAAGTCATTACTTTATGTCGCGTTGACTTCTCCATAAGGTATTTTTATTAGCTTGGTTTAAAAATCTTAAAGGTATAATTTTGCTCTTTATTTTTCATATTGGTCTTGCTCTTAATGTACTCTGTGAGTAGAGGGCAGAATACTGGGTCGTAAAAACCACCTTCATAGCATTTTTCTGTTTGAGGACATGAGATGCATGGTATAGAAAGAACTTCTCTAACGACTTCATCTATATCTACATAGTCTTCTCCGATCTCTTTAAGTACTTTAATAGCTATTTCAACGTTGGGTTTTACAATGTAAGTTTTCCTCTTATTATATATAATTGGAACTCTTTCTATGACCCCTATTTTTTCAAGCTTATTTAAAACTTTAGAGACGACCTTTGGATTAAGCTTAGTTTTAACTGGAATCATGCTCTGATATACTTCTTCGCCATTTTTGCTTTGCCTTAGTAGCCATTTTAATAAGATTACATCATTCTTGTTGAGACTACTCGACATGTTAATACCCTTTAATAGCCAAAACATACCTCCACTTAGGAGTAGCGTTTAAGGTGTAATATACCTTTTATTCTTTTATTCTAAATAAACAATATGACAGCTAGAAAGAGATCACATTAAAATATCGATATCCAGGGATTCGACTAGTGAGCTATACGCGTTTCTCACAGCGACATCTGTTAAGCCAACAGTACGTCCTACTTCTAATTGGCTACGTCTCTCATTGAGTAATATGCAAGCCAGATATACAGCAGCTGTAGCTAGGCTTGCGGGACTCTTACCGCTAACTTTAATGTTGTCTTTGACAGCTGCAAGGATCTCGTTTGCCAGTGTTGTGTTATAGGGTTTAAGGTTTAAACCCCATGAGATGTAGTTTACATAGTATCTTGGATCACTCGTCTCGGAGAGAGGTTTCTCAGTCTTATTTAGGTTTCTTATTCTCCTCAGACCTTCCCATAGATCACTTTCAGAAACTCCAAGTTCTTTTACAAAGACTTTAGCTGGTTTTGGATATCCACATACCTTATAAGCAATGTAGAGAGATGCTATGACAATTCTCTTAATTGTAGTCTCTTTAAAACTACAACCCTTTATAACTCTGTGTAATATTTCACCAGCGGTTTCAGCGACAGCTGTTGGTGTATTTAGTACTTTAATAAGTTCGTTAAGTTCTCTCAGCGCTTTAGTTAATCTCCGCTCATTCTTACCTATTCGAGCATCAATATTTCTAGCAACCCACACACGCCCCTCTCTCACATGTTGTTTTAAATCACCTGAGATCTCCGTACTACCAACTCCACGGTCATGTACTCTACTTGTATAAGCTCCACTATACCTAGGTAGAGAGTCTTCTCCTAACACCTCCTCACTACTGTGAAAAGGATGTTCATCTAAAACTGTACCACAGTGTGCACACACATATACGTAGAAATGCTCATCAAATACTACATTATTACTTTTACAATAAGGACAAGAGATACTAGCTATATTAACTCACCTCTTTTCTCTCTTTGCTTTCTTAGTAAAATAAAGTCTCTCTCGCCTAGATACTAAGAATTCACCGAGATCTCTATCATCGAGTTTAACAACTACTCTAGGATCATCTACACGACCAATAATATCAGTGACAACACCCACTCTTCTACCAGAATCGTTGAATACGAGAGAGCCAAGGCATTCAAGAACATTTTTAACAAGAGGTTTAACAATAACGTATCCTTTTTTACTATAGGTCTCAGGGATACCTAGCAATCTCACTAAAACCCCCTGGTAGTTTGTTGTTACTAACCTAGTTAAGTCGTGTATCTGGTTATACAAAATATTTTACAATAAACCTACAATACGTCATACTTAAAGCATCTAAATCAACATCAGAATAATACAAGTACGCAGAAACATAGAAAACATAAAAAGAAACACACATAATATATTGTAGCTTTTACCACTCGCCAAGATTTGTGATTGACTGTGAATACTTTTAATTACTTGGTGAGTGGTTCATCACGCTACCCCCAAGCCCCCTCACCGCAGTAACTCAGCCCTATCGCCAAGGGCTTCACAGCCCTACAGCTCTTGGAAACCTGGAGACACCGATAAGTATGTAGATCCCTGGAGTTTATAGATCCAGCAGAAACCTGGCACACCTTATAGCTCTGAGAAGTACTTAGAAATATACACAGCTATTTACAAATCACTTCAAACTTACAACAGCCTAATTCACAGTTAAATCAGCTCTTATCTAGTGTTTATTGTGTCTTGGTGGTTTTTAGTTTCTCTCTTAAAGCTTTTGCAAGTAGTAAGAGGGTTTGTTGCTTACTTATATATTTATTAACAACTATTCTCCCCCTAATAGTGGGATCTTTAGGGTATTTTTCTTCTAGAGAAATTTCAGGATCTAATCCTATTTCTTTAGCGACGGTCGCGATCACCTCGATACTAGGGTTTTGTATAGCCAGGGAGCGTGGAACTTTTCTACCCTCTCTGCGACTTCTATTATAGTCAAAGTAGACGGGATATATGACTACTCGCTTGCCACAATATTCTCTACTCAAGGGTAACAACCTTTTCACAATCTTATCTCTGAGAAAACCTCCTTAGAGCTACTTAATTAATACACCGTTTAACACGCCATCTTGCCCTGGCCTAGAAGTGATCTTTACTAATCCTAACTCTGTTTTCACTACAGAGCCTTGAGATATTATTTTGGATTTTGCATATTGTGGGTTTTCAGGTGTTTCAACAACATCAAGCACTTTAACCTTCTTGACAACGCCATCTGGTAAACATACATTAACATATATTGCTTCTTTTAACCTAACTTTAATATTACCACCATAAACACTCTCAATTTTTCTCTTTTCTTCGCCTCCTATTTTTGTAAGAGTAGGAGGTGAGCCGAGTTCATATTTTCTCTTCACTTTTCTATGTTTACCTCTAAACCCACCACTTGGTTTCCGCAAGTCACTACCCTGGTAGTAAGACAAGATCTCACCTGACAACACTAAAGTAAAGGTTATTTCAAACCTCTTTAAAAACACTATGTATAGAGTCTACTATATCTTATCGTACTTAGGTGAATATGGTGTCTATAAAGTGGTTTAAGAGATTTACGAAGAGGTTGACACTGCGATTTCTACCTTTTATACTTAAACCAGTATATAAGCTCTACGAGAAGTACTTGTGGATGCAAATAGAGAGTGGACCAATACCACTACATGTGGGTATTATTCCAAATGGTAATAGGAGATGGGCTCGAGAAACGGGTTTACCTATACTAGAAGGACATGTTTACGGCTATGAGAAGTTAAAAGATGTTTTAAAATGGCTGTGGGAGCTTAAAGTACCATATGTAACAGTATTTGCTATGAGCACAGAGAATTGTCTCTACAGGAGTAGAGTTGAAGTTGAAAACTTATTTAACATCATTAGAAAGGGGCTAGTAGAACTTCTTAATAGTAATGAAATACACAAGAACAGAGTTAGAGTGGCTGTTATTGGAAGATTAGAATATGTGCCTAGTGATATAAAAGATCTTATTAGGAAGCTAGAAGAGAGTACTGCAAGTTACGATAACTATTTCTTGACAATTGCACTATGTTATGGTGGTAGACAAGAAATAGTAGATGCTGTTAGATCTATTGCACACGATATCGCCAGCGGCTTATTAAGAACAGATGAAATAAATGAGGAGGTATTTTCTAAATACTTGTATACACGAAATATACCAGACGTTGACTTAATAATTAGAACTAGTGGAGAAGAGAGAATAAGTAACTTCCTACTCTGGCAGTCTGCTTATAGTGAGCTCTACTTCTGCGACGTCTACTGGCCTGAGTTTAGGAAAATAGATTTGTGGAGAGCTGTAAGAAGTTATCAGAAAAGAGAACGTAGATTTGGACGTTAATTACTCTTCCTCGGAGACTCCATGTAGTATTTTAAGTTCTTCAAGACTATACCTCTTCTTATTAGGTTCATTTGTTTTTGCCATTATAAATCGTCTTTTAGACTCTAAAAGAGCTTTCTCTTTCTCCTTCGCGATGCTTGTAATCAGGTTATTGTATTCTTGTCTAAGTGCTGTTAATTTCGATGTTAAGAACACTATGTTGTTATCGCACTCACTAATTTCTTTCTTCTTATTTTCAAGGAGATTTTTTACACCCATATACTCTGAGAGACAAGCGTTAATTCTGTTCTTTAACTCTACTATTTCATTACTTTTCTCGTTAAGCAATTTCTTAATTTCACTAATTTTACTTGTAAGCTCACTAATACGGCTTTTAAGAGACAAATAAAGCGCGCGAAGTTCTAAGTACTCTTCTCTTTCTTTCCTAGCATTTAGAGCTCTTTTTATAAGTGAATTATATGCTTGAATTTTCCTTATAACCTCTTTTTCTTCTTCTAACGTGAGAACACTGGTTTGTAAACGCCACTCTAACTCCTCTATTTTGTGTTTTACAGTAGTTATAGGTATTTTAACTTCCTGAACAAGAGTTTGATATGTGTTTTTCTTATTCTGCATAAGTTCTTTAATAGCTCTTAACTCATCAATTAAACTTCTACGCTCTTCTACAAGTTTTTTAAGCTCTGCTACTAGGGCTTTATGCTCTCCTACGCTTTGTTTAAACTGAGATCTTATTTTCCTAAGATTTTCTAGAAGAGCATTTTTCTTTTTTCTAATCTCTTCGAGCTCACTTACGAGTTTAAGTCTCTTCTCTTTTAACATCTTAATGGTTTCTCTTACTTCATGTAGTTCTCGAGCAACGCTTTCAGCGCGCTCTTCAAGTGCACTTAGAGAATTACTCATTTAATGTGACACCTTGCTTAGAATAACACGTGCATCTACAACAATGGCTCCATTAGAGTATACTATTACAGGATTTAAGTCTATAGAAGATATTTCCTCGTTCTCCATCATGAGCTTTGAAGTCTTTACTATGATCTCAGCTATGGCTTTCCTGTCTACAGGTCCTTGTCCTCTATATCCCTCTAATATTTTACTAGACTTTATCTCGTCGATCATTTCAAGAGCATCGGTGATTCTTACAGGGGCTATTCTGAATGATACGTCTTTAAGGACCTCAACGAAAATTCCTCCAAGTCCAAACATTATGGTTGCTCCAAAGACGCGATCTCTCACACCTCCTACAATCACCTCGAGACCTGGTGGAGCCATGCGATACATTAAAACTCCTAGAACTCTGGCGTGTGGAACTCTAGTTGAGACTGTTTTCAACATCTCTTCAACTACACGAGCAACTTCATCCCTGTTCATTAAGCCTAATCTTACGCCTCCCACATCGCTCTTGTGAATAATGTCTGGAGAAACTATTTTTAACGCTATTGGGTATCCTATTGTATCCGCTAGTTCATAGGCTTCTTTGGGATCTCTCGCTAATAGGGTTTCAGGTACAGGTATTTCATAGTATTTTATGAGTTCAAAAGCCTCGTGTTCCAGCAATTTTAACCTTTCTTCACTAAGGGCTTTTCTAATGATCTCTTTAGGGCTTCTCGTGGTGGTCACCACGTGTTTTTATTATACTGTACGTATAAAGAGCTTTTAACGCTTTTGCAAGCCTCTCGGGAGATTCAAAAACAGTTACTTCTCCCTTCTCGAGCTTCTCTGCTACTTCGAGAGAAACTTCACTACCGATAGTTAAAGCAACTATTGGTTTTTTATATTCATTTTTAAGCTTAATAATGTGGTCTATAAATGATCCCTTAATACCCGGTATTTGTGGTAACGCGACTACTACAATAGCATCTACGTAGGGTTTTTCAATTAAAATATCAAGTACGCGCATATACCTCTCATCGTCAGCATCACCGGTAAGATCAATGGGATTTTCTACAATGCAGTGAGGTGGAAGCTCTTTTCTTAATATATATTTGAGATCGCTAGGAGTCTGAGGTACTTCGAGTCCAACACTAGTTAAGGCATCTGTTAACATGACGCCAACACCTCCAGCATCTGTTACAATATAGACTCTATTACCCTTCATTAGAGGTTGATGTAGAAAGATCCTGACAACATCCATCATCTCGTCAAAACTATCTACCTCGATTATGCCTGCTTGTTTAAAGGCAGCTTTATATATACTATATTCACCAGCCATAGCTGCTGTGTGACTAGCGGCTGCGAGACTACCTCTACTAGTCTTACCGGCCTTATATATTACGACTGGCTTTTTCTGAACAACTCTCTTAGCGACTTCAATAAATAGTTTACCACGGCCTGGTTTTAAGTCCTCTATATACATTAAAATAACCTTGGTCTTTTCATCTTCGCCGAGATATTCTAAAAGATCAATATCGTCTATGTCTATCTTGTTACCATAGCTAATAGCCCTAGAAACACCGATATTATGATAAGCCATCCAGTCCATGAGAGCTGATGAAAATGCTCCACTTTGACTTATGAAGCCTACAAATCCACGAGGCGGTCTCTTCATTTTAGGCAAGAAATATGTGTCTACACCACTCCAGTTATCATAAATCCCAATACAGTTTGGACCTAGTATTCTTATGCCATAGGTCTTAGAGATTTCTTCAAGTTCTTTTTCTAGCTTCTCTCCTTCAGGCGTACCTGTTTCTCTAAAGCCGCCGCTAATAACAATAGCCATACGTATGCCTTTAATAGCGGCTTCACGGATAACAGCTGGAACGCCGGGGGCCGGTATAGCTACAACTAGGAGATCTGGTGTTTCTGGGAGATCTGTAACGCTCTTATAGCATTTAAGCCCAAAGATCTCATCATAGCCTGGGTTTACAGGATATATTCTCCCATGAAATCTCTTAATAAAGTTCTCTAATATGGCACGTCCAATTTTGCCTTCTTTTGGCGTGGCTCCAACTATTGCAACGCTCTCGGGATTAAAGAGTTTTCCAAGAATATGTTCCACCCTTAAGCACCTAAGTCCACTATAAGTACATAAAGGTTTTTAAAATATCGTTGTATAAATTAACATGGTGTAGTCTCTTATGGCGTCTTATATAGAGATCTTCATAGAGTTCTTTAAAATAGGATTATTTATGTTTGGTGGAGGTTATGGTGGAATAGCATTATTTTACAAGGAACTTGTTGAAAATAAAGGGTGGATTAGTGAAGAAGAGTTCCTTAAGATTTTAGGTATTGCTGAAAGCACACCTGGACCTATAGCTATTAATACAGCTACATGGGTTGGATATATACTTAGAGGATTTCCCGGCTCTATTATTGCAACTATGGGGGTTGTTCTCCCAGCATACCTTGTAATATTAGGTGCTGTAATAGTCTTTAGACCCTATTTAGAACATGAAATAGTTAAAGCTATTTTTAGAGGTATTAACGCAGCTGTTATAGCATTAATTCTCTACGCATTCCTCAGATTAGCGCGGACAGTTCTATTCGTAAAGAACACTTTCACATTAGATCCCATCTCAATAACTCTATTTTCAATATCACTAATACTCTTATTGACAACTAAAATACATCCAATAGCTATTATAGGCTTAACAGCTACATTAGCACTATTAATAAAAGCACTTGGTCTATAAGAAAACACAGTGTTTTTACTTTTAATAAACACAAAACACTAAGCTAAGCGTGTTATTTGCAAGTAGATCCCCTACTCCTACATCTCGCAGTAGAACGTGGATTAGACGACTATAATATATAGAAGTGAGATTTCAAGAACAAATAATAAGGTCTCAGCAGCATTGTATTATAAGATAAGAATAGCGGTGTTGATATTAGAGTCCTAGTTAACAATGCTTTAAGCTTTTGCGTTAACTAGTAATTAATATTTCTCCATAGCTTTACTCATCGAAAAGGGGAAAATAGTGGGACAGGTGAGTAAAGTTAGAGTGACTTCTAGTTCTAGTACTTTAATGAAAACCTCGAAGGGTTTTTCAAGGGCACCAAGCTACATAAACTTAAAAACTCAAAACAACAACTAAGGTCGAATATTTGATACTATTATAAATAAACATCACCCTTAGGATGTTTTAACCAAATCACTATATATTAAATCTTCCGCTCTCTTGTCGTGATTAGTGCTAAGTGTTGGCAAAGCATTTATAAGCTTTAAAGCAAGTTATGAGTTAGATACCCAAGATACCATAAAACAATATAAACTCGTATAGAAGCTGAACCTCTTACAAAACCAAAAGCGTAATACATGTTGAAAAACTACTTATTACTCTATTCTATTAATACGACTTGCATGGGTTGGCTTTGTGGTTGACTAGGAGGTGTTTTTTCTGCTTGTTTAACGCCTATTGCAGGTGCAAGTGGTAAGGCTTCTAAAGACTCTATTGCGTCGATATGTTTTTTAAGAGATTCTTTTTCTTTTATGAGTATTTCAAGGCTTTTCTTCATGGAGTTTAATGCTTCTAAGTAGGGTTTTTCAGGTATTTCACCAGATAGATAGCTTGTCTTTAGTGAACCCATGGATTTTTCGACTTCAGCTATTAAACCCTCTACTTCGTGAATACGTTTTCTCAAAACCTCTTTTACCTCGCGAGCACTATTCTTTAACTTAGCTAATTCCTCTTCAAGCTTCTTTTTAAATCCTTCATAGACATGTATTGGTATTTCTTTTTTAGAGTAGAGGTCTTCTAGTGAAGCGAGTCTTGCTTTTACTATTTTTAATCTATTTTCAATAAGAGTAGCGTTATATTCATGTTCTGGTATTAATACTACTCCCTCTACTGAGGCAGAGAACCTCTCTATTGGTACTTCTCTATATTCAACTTCATTGAAATTTACCTCGAGAGCGTATACTCGGCCGTCAGTGTTGCTGTAATAGCTTACTATATAGCCTAATCGCCTACCATAGGGATCAACAACCGGTTTATTAAGACACTCTGCAATTTTTTCAATAGACTCACACACCATGATAACTACACCATAATATTCTTCAATAATTTATACTTAAAAATAGAGGGATACAAGAGTTTACACTTGAATAGTGAAAAAGACATTAGAAATTTTCAGAAGCCTGGTGTTCGCCATCGCTACTGCTCAGCGCTTTTAACCCTCATCATAAAAACCCTACGTTGTAATATTAGCCATGCTCCTTAAAACTCTAACCCACTCGATTTTTATGCTGGGGATTAGATGTGAGTGAGACTACTGTAAACACTATAGTGGCATTTTTAGAGAGATTAGTAAGCGTATTTAGTAGTGTGAGTGGAGTGGGTTTCTGGGTGTTTTTAGTTGGATTTACATTAATATTACTAGTAGTGGCGGCACTATTCATAAAACTTCTCATTACTCTAGTAAAGCTAATACCAAATATGACTGTAGGGCAATTTCTAAAACTTATAGTAGTTATGGGAATAGTACTCATAGTTGCCGGGTTCTTTATTCCATGAGGAACGAAGAGAGATTAGGGCTTACGTGGGAAAACTCTAAAGCCAGGATATCTGGGTTTTTCGAGTTCATCGTGTATTTCAAGTAACCTATTATATTTACTAGTCCTTTCACCGCGTGAAGGAGCACCTGTTTTAATTAACCCAGTTTGGAGAGCTACCGCTAAGTCAGCTATAAATGTATCTTCAGTTTCACCACTTCTATGACTTACAATAACCTTATAATTGTTCTCTACTGCGAGTTTTACAACATCTATTGTCTCTGTGAGTGTTCCGGCTTGGTTAACTTTTACTAATATGGCATTTGCACTATGTTTCTCAATACCCAGACTTAATCTCTTGTAATTTGTGGTAAAGAGGTCGTCGCCGACTATTAAACACCTTGATCCCAGTTGACGCGTTAACTCGGCGAAGCCTTCAAAGTCCTCTTCGTATAAAGGATCTTCAATACTAACTAGTGGGTATTCTTGAATCAGCTTCTCGTAGAAGGATATTAAGTCATCCCTGGTAAACTCGAAACTCTCAACAACATATATGTTCTTATCTCCTCTATATAACCTAGAAATAGCAGCATCTATTGCTAAAGCTACTTGTCCTCCAGGCTCATAGCCAGCCTTCTCTATAGCTTTTATAAGTAAATCTAGGGCTTCACGCGTTTTTTCAAGTGGCGGGGCATACCCCCCCTCATCACCAACATTAACAGCGCTGGGGCCATATTTATCTTTTAATATTAGCTTTAAGACATTATATATTTCAATAGAAGCTCTCAACGCGTCTGTAAAATCACTAAATCCTGCTGGCACGATCATGAATTCCTGGAAGTCTAATTTGTTCCCAGCGTGAACACCGCCATTAATTATATTTAACATTGGAACAGGTAAGAGATCTGCTTGAACCCCTCCAATATACATGTATAGTGGAATTCCTAGTGTTGATGCAGCTGCCTTCGCTACTGCGAGACTTGTTGCAACTATAGCGTTACCTCCAAGTCTACTTTTATTAGGTGTACCATCTAGCTCTATCATTTTCTCATCAATATAACGTTGTCTTAAGGCACTTACACCTATTATAGAGGGTCCAATAATCTTGTTAACGTTTTCAATAGCTTTTGTTACGCCTCTACCTAGATACTCTCTCCCACCATTACGTAGCTCTACAGCTTCATGTTTACCCACAGACGCGCCACTAGGAGCATTTGCCACCCCCACACCATAACCCTCAGTTACAACTTTCACCTGTATTGTTGGATTACTTCTACTGTCAAGAATCATCCTAGCTTTTACATCTCTTATTATAAAGGGCTCTTCTACCATACTATAATTTAGCATTTACAACACCGGGTACTAGCAGTGAGTAGTATATTACTAATAGTTAATATAGTATTGTCATATGTGATCTGGATAGTATCTACGAGAATACTTTATAGTAAAATCAAAAATCTCTTGATCTATGTTACATTGACATGTACTATATACTCTCTCTTACCGCTGTACTATGTCCTAGTATACTATAAACTAGTAGTTTTACTACCAATTATACTAGTGTATATTTTAACTCTAATATCTCATGGTGGAACAAGTTTCCTAGAAACGGCTTTAATACCCTCTCCTATAATAATAGTCTCAGTATATTTGTTAATGGTGTACTAAGTTTGAAAAAAGAGAAAAAGACATTAGTGTGTTCTAAATGTGGTTCAAATAGCGTAGATGTTGTAAAAACATGGAACCTTATATCACCATTACCAGATAGAGAGGGAAGAATAACTGTTACTATAATGGGTGTATTAAAGTGTAAAAAGTGTGGATACTCCTGGAAGAGTGTAGTTAGTAAACTTAAAGTTGGAACAGGTATAGAGGTCGAGGAGGGTAAGAAGAAGGTTATTCCCGAGGAAGAGAGAAAACCAAAAGAGATCATAATTGACCTCGACGAGATTAAAGAAGAATAGGCCGCTCCAAATATGCCAATTAGATTAACACCACTATTATTCATACTACTCATACTTGTATTCTTTGCATTACTATTAGGGGTATTTTCACGCGAAGTACCAGCTGCTATTGTTAAAGGACGTAGTATGCTTCCACTACTAAGAGAAGGCGATATAGTGTTTATTATACGTTGCAAACCAGATGAGATCAAAGTTGGCGATATAATAGTCTATAAAAGTAAAATTGAGGGTAAACTAATTATTCACAGAGTAATCAACATATTGTATAGTAATGGAGAATATTATTATATCACGAAAGGTGATAATAACGCGATCATGGACATAGGCGAGTTTGATCGAAGCCTCGGTATTAATCAGAAGAGAGTTGTAGGTAAAGTTCTCTCGCTCGGCAATTATGTATTCAAAATACCTTACATAGGTAATTTAGCGTTAATGTTGAGAAAGAGTTAATGAAAGTGCATCTATTCTTACGTTAATTTTCGGAGCTCAACGTGTTCTATTACATCACGTATAAAAATACCTGTGCTCCTCATACTTAATAGTTTTTTAAGATACTCCTTATATGTTATGTTTTTACGTTTATACCATTCCTCATATGATTCTCGGAGCTTTTTAAGTGCTTCAGAGTGGTATTTACATAGAGAGTTTTCATGTATTTCTCTACGACACATTGGTATAGAGCACTTTGCATAGCTATTTATAATACCCAATCGCGACGAGAGGAGGATTCCAATATTATTTATTTGTTGATTAAAGCTTTCTAAAAGCTTCCCTATAACGCCTTTTGCTTCTTCAATTACCTGTATTCGGCTCTTACTACCAACTTTAACTTCACTTATTAATTGTTCAAATTTCCTAGTAAGATCTACGCTCGTGAGCTCTGGGAAAAACTGGGAGATAACTTCTACTACCCCTAATCCCAGATCAGTTATTTCAATACCATTCCTAGTGTTCTTCAAGTATTTTCTCTCAAATAACTTCTCTATGATGGGTGCTCTAGTAGACTCTGTTCCTATTTCAACACTTTCCATCCACTTTAAAACATCTATTTTCTTTAACTTAGCTGGAGGCCGTGTATAAGACTCTCTTACTATTACACTTACGACTTCAATACGTTCGCCACGTGTTAACTTAGGTAATATCTTTGTCGAAGGCGTATGATAAGGATAATATATAAGCCATCCTTGAAATTCAACATTAATACCGCTACATATAAACTTATAGCTTGCAGATGGTGTTTCTAAGAGTGCTCTTGTATAAGAAATTATAGCATTTGGCGCGAAAGCAGCTAGGAAACGTCTCACAACGAGATCATATATAGCCCATTGCTCTCTCGTTAGATTCTGTGGAATATTGCCGGTGGGATATATTGCTGGATGTGCTGGATCTTCTTTTTCGCCTTCTACAGGCCTTAAAACACCGCGTGTTTCTTTTATTAATTGAGAAATTAATGTCTCATATTTATTTATACGTGAAAGCTTCTGTAGTATTTCTCTATAGTTTAATGTTGGAGGGAGTTTCTGACTATTTGTTCGCGGATAGCTTATAAGTGCTTCTAAATAGAGATCTTCCGCTATTTTTTGAGTTTTCATAGGGCTAAAACCAAAAATTCTGGCAGCTTCGTACTGGAGATCACTTAGATTGAATGGTGGTGGTGGAGTGAGTTTTCTTTTCTCAATTGTGTAATCGCGCACGAGGAGATATTTATCTCTTAGAACAGTGTTTTTAATAATATTAGCGTTATTTACACTGTCAACAGGATTCTCTATAAATTCTGCGGTGAATACTCTATCAGTTTTTCTAAGCTTAACGGTTACTATGTATTGTGGTAGTGGGATAAATAATGCTCTCTCCAGCTCTTTCTCTGTAATGAACTTTAATGTTGGGGTTTGAACTCTCCCAGCACTTAGGGTAATTTTTCTCTTAGTAGCGTTAAAAACGGCTTTCATTAATGCTCTACTAACATTAATACCCCAAACCCAGTCTAGCTCGTGTCTACAAAGCCCTGATTCTATCATGTCGTAGTCTAGTGATGTCAAGTTTTCAAAAGAAGATTTCAGCTCACTATGTACTAGGCTTGAGAACTTAGCTCTAAAAGCACGTTTTTCATCTCCGTGAAATTTTATTATAAGATAGCCGATAACGCTTCCTTCAATATCATAGTCACATGCATTTACATAATATAAACACTTGTGAGCAAGTTTATCAAGAAGTTCGAGATATAAGCGAGTATACTTCTTTTCCTCATCAATTACATATGCAGGAACCCATTTATACTCAAAAACAGGGTATTCTTGTAGCTCAGTGTATAATGTGTAGAGATGACCTACTGCACTAGCAACATATATTACTTGTGACGTAGATTTAATTTCATAGTATGATATATTACCATATTTCCTAATGATAAAGTGTTGTGAAAGTGCTTCAGCTATTCTCTTAGCTGCCTTAGGCTTCTCGGCTATTACTAATATAGGTCCTCTCAGCGTCCAAATGCTAGTTTTAACCTGCACATCAGCCCCTATATGTGAGTTACGTACCATTTCAGTGTAAGCTTTACTTGTAGTTTTATGGTTATGTGAATACATATTTTCTCCTAACCGTAATATATGTACCGCGTATTACTCATTAAAACACCGGTACTGGTATAGTGAGAAGTAGTAGTATTAGATATGCTAATATACAGAACTTACACTGTGATTTATCATATTGATCAGCCGCTCCTGGATGAGGATTTCTATTAACCACTAGCTGTAAAAATGTAACTAGTAATCCAAGACCCAGATAGAAATACCCGGCTTCACCGAGTATGAGAAGTGAGAAGCCTAGTACTAATAGTATGATTGATACTAGAAATCCTAATAGCCTGTGTTTACGTGCACTCATAATACTCCTTGCAATGTGTCCACCATCAAGCTGCCCTATTGGTAGTAGATTAAGAAATGTAACCATGTAAATAACGTATGTTATGAATAGCAATGGATGAATAATGAGAACTCCGTGTACTGGGCGAAGCCTTATTAGTAACTCTAATGCAAGATTAGATATGCCGATCTGTGTTATTACACCTTTTTTAATAAGCTCCTCAGCGACCTCAAATGGTATTACAGGTGAGAGAAATAGCCCTACAAGACCTACTAATGTTCCAGTTACGAAGCCCACGAGGGGGCCGCTGATACCTAATTTTGCTAGATCTCTCCTACTACATGGAGGAGTTTTAGTAAATATTACAGCGCCAAATGTACCTATAAATCCGAGTTGAATTGGCGGTGCAGGTATTAAGATGGGGCCTTCACTCTGAATACCTGTATGTTTATTCACGTAAAGATGCCCTAGCTCATGTGAGAGGAGAACTAGTAAGAATAGTATAGTGTAGAGTATTGAGGTAGTGTACTTATCTATGTATAGTATGTTGTACCCAATAATAGACTGCAGGTTTTCAAGGCTCTCACTTAGCCCTAAACCGGTGAGAAATACAGTTATAAATGTCATTATTGCTAAAAGCCACTTATACCGAGCTATCCTAGGAGTAGTTTTCTCATAGACTACTACTCTTATAATTGGAGGTGTTGTTTTTAATTGAAATACCAATAATCCATGTTCTTTAAGCAATTTCTCATATATTTTTCTAAATACACTGTTTTCTAATGGTGCATTTATAACGAGGTCTACAGCACTATAATATATCCTAGACTCTACGACTAATATCCCAGCTTTCGAGAACAGAGTTAAGATATCTCCTAATTTCTGGTGTAATAAGCTTGTCGACTGAGATAAGCTCGTATCTGCCACCCTCTACTGGTCTCAATATGGACATTGGTAATCGACTATTTAATAACTCAACTATAGCAATATATATAGGATCCTTCACAGAGATATTATTTACATCTATTAGTGGTGGAGCCCCCATAGCTAATTGTAAAGCTCTTACCCCAATGACTCTCGCCAACTCAAAGCGTGTAAGTTTTGTCTTAATAGCACTCCTATATACAGCTCTAATATCCCACTCTTTCTCACTCACAGTAAACACACCTAAAAATTAGACACAGTTTAAAGGATGAGAAACAAAGAGATTTAAAAAACAATTATATTAGAAAACTATATGTATTGTTAAATTCTTCTCCCTAGAACTCTGATGAAGGCTTAAAGCTCTCTTCCTCCTCTTTCTTTTCTTTTTCTTTCTCCTTCTCTTTCTTAGCGGGACTAGCAGCTATTACATCATCTATTTTCATAATTGCTAAGGCAGCTTCCACAGCTGTTTTTATCATAGCTTCTTTTACTAGTAGAGGCTCTATAACGTTCTCCTCAATCATGTTTTTAACTACTTCGCCGGTGATTACGTTAATACCGGCGTGTATGTGACCTTCACCATGGAGTTGTCTAAGCTTCATTAATACTTCAAGCGGATCTTTACCGGTAGAACTAGCAAGGATCATTGGTATCTCCTCAAGTGCGGCTGCAAACGCCTCTATAGCGAGCTGTTCTTTACCGCCAACTTTTGCAGCGTAATCTCTGAGTTTCATGGCGATTTCTAACTCGGTAGCACCACCACCAGAGCATATTTTTGGTGTTTTAAAGACATTTCTTAAAACATTTAGAGCATCTTTTAGACTCCTCTCAATTTCATCTAGTACCATGTCGCTTGCTCCACGTACAAGTATAGTCACGGCCTTGGGGTTTTTACAGCCTTCAACAAATACCATTTTGTCATTACCAATTTTCCTCTCTTCAACTAGTGCCGCATATCCTAGGTCTTCTGGCTTTAAGTCTCTCACGCTACTTACAATCTTACCACCTGTAGCTCTCTCGAGCTTCTCGAGATCGCTCCTCTTAACTCTTCTCACAGCTAAAATACCCTTCTTAGCGAGGAAGTGTTGAGCAACCTCATCAATACCTTTTTGACATATTACAACATTAGCACCTACTTCGGCAATTTTATCTACCATTTCTTTTAATATTTTAGCCTCTTCGTCGAGGAAAGCCTTAATCATATCTGGACTTGTAATGTTGATCTTAGCTGTTATCTCGGGCTTTTCAACTTCGAGAGCAGCATCTAATAAGGCTATTTTTGCATTTTCAACTCTCCTAGGCATACCTGGGTGAACAACCTCTTTGTCGATTACAATACCATATATCAACTGTGTATCTAGTACATTACCACCTTTCTTCTTCTCTATTTTAACATCATCAACTCTGAATTCCCTCGTTTCATCGGGCTTTTTCTCTGAAACTGTAAGAGCAGCATCTATCGCCATCTCTGAGAGTTTACTTGATACAATGTCTCCACCAACATATTTACTCGCAATAGCTGTTCTCACAATTTTTCTGAGGATATCTCTATCTTCGATATTTACTGGTACTGCTATCTCCCTGAGTATTCTAAGAGCTTCGCGAAGAGCCTTTGTATAGCCTTCAATAATGATACTTGGGTGTATATCTTGATCTAGGAGTTCTTCGGCCTTAGCTAATAATGTACCAGCTAATACTACAGCGCTTGTGGTACCATCACCCACTTCAGCATCTTGAGCTTTAGCAACTTCTACTAGTAGTTTAGCTGCCGGGTGTTGAACCTCCATTTCCTTAACAATAGTAGCTCCATCATTAGTTACAGTAATATCACCAAAACTATCAACAAGCATTTTATCAAGTCCACGTGGTCCAAGACTAGTTTTAAGTACTTCAGCTAAGGCCTTAGCAGCAGCTATATTTGCTCTTATTGCGTCTCTTCCAACTGTTCTCCTGGTGCCCTCTTTGAGTATTAATACAGGTATTCCATAGAGAGCCATATTGCTACGCCCTCTTCGTAAGCCTTTAATGGATATTAAAAGGCTTCTATATAAATCTTATTTACATAATTATGTAATTTTTTAATGAGGACAATAATGTTGAACACGGGCACTCCATCATAAAGAAATATAAATACCAATACTGCACTTTTAAGCTATTTAGAGCTGAGAATTAGAGAGAAGTATATTAGGATTGATGTACAATGTACGAGTTAAAAAGTAAAGAAGAGTTTATCAGAGCCCTAAATGGTAACGAAGTAGTACTTGTAGGCTTCTATGAACCCGGCATTCGTGAAAACAACATCTTTAACGAATCTCTAAAGAACTTGGAGAGAGTTATTGATCAGAGAATATTAATCTGTAGAGTTAATATGAAAGATCACCCCGAAATAGAACACGACATCTACAAAACACCAACTATTAGAGTATACTATAGAGGAGAACTTGTATTTGAACAAATAGGATGTCTCAATACTGTTGAGTTAAATGTTAAGGTTATTAGAAGAGGTATTAGAGAAGTGTTTAGAAAGCGTAATATTAATGTCAAGATATAATGTTAAATTAAGAGCGAATTATACTTGTAGTTCTCGAGAATTTATCTCCTCAGTAATCTTAGAAATTTCACTTGAGATCAGGTATATTGGGTATACTACGTTGTTCTCGAGTCTAGCTCGTGGGGATCTAGGATAATAAACACCCTTCTCGCCTACTAAGACATATCCATACCTCAAAACCTCATTTAACTCAGCAACACTAGCTGTTTTAACGTATAGTTCAAATTTATCAGTAAAACTCAGAGCTCTCCGAATATATTCTTCTGTTACAACATGTCCACAAACACTACAAGAATTCTCAGGTGTAATGGCGTTAAATTTACATTTAGGGCACTCTACCATGCCTTTAGGTCCATGAGTATTCCATATGTGTCTTAACTGTTCAATTAAGTCTTCTCTCTTATACGTTAGAGCTAATCTATAAAGCTTCCCAATTTCGGGTATCAGTGTTTTTGAGCCATGAGAGACTATATACTCTAATTGCTCAGGCGTAGGCTTATCTAGAGTTTCGAGTAACTTTGAGACAACATATTCGTAGAGAACGCGAATATTCCTTTTAGCTTTTTTCAAAATAGCGTCTATACTTGGTTTGCTACTATATTCAGAAGCGATCATTTCAACTATCTCTCTAACTATTTGCTTAGAGGTCTCTTCTGGAAGGCTTAGATCATCTGTGAGAGAGAGAAGGGCTAACATAGGTTCATAGGCTTCTTCAAATAACTTATCAATATCATGTTTCTTGCTTCTACCAGTTTTTCTCTTGGTAGATGTTTTCTTAGTAGTCTTCTCGCGAGTTACTTGAACTTGAGGTGTTTGTAAATGTTTTCTCTCCTCAACTTCAATCTCTTTAGCTTTTCTTCGCCTACTTGGAGTATTTTTTTGTTTTCTAGGAATACTATACCACCAATTATCTAGAAGCACTATTCCTCTCTATTTAGTACTTTACTTATAAAGTAACTAAGTATTAAACTAGCTACATTTCTCTTTGATCGGAGATTATTTAAATACTCTATAATGTCACTAGTACTACCCTTACCACGTAGTACTTCTCTCTTAATTTCTCTTGCAATAGCGTATAATAATCTTTCATAGTCCTGATAGCCTTCAACTCTATCACTATAGTACTTGTTAACGAGCTCGTCAATTATGTCGCCTACAGCGCTGTCAATGTAGTCTACTAGTTTACGCTTGTACTGGCTTTTCATATTACCACACTTGTAAACCACGTAATAACGGGTTATTAAAGCTCAGAACTTGGTTTAATGCAGAGTGCTTGTGGTATATAGTTATTTTCCTTGTATACTAGTTTTAAAACGCCAGTGCAATTTAAATTGTAAACAATACTCGCTGTAAATACTGTGAATACAAGGCCATCATGATTGGTCTTTACGCCGTTTACTGCTTCATGACCTCTAATAATATATCTCCCCCTAATTAATTTCAGGGCCTTATTTGTGACTTTCTTACCAAATAAGACACCAGCACCTCTAGGAGACTCTAAGTACTCTAGATCCTCTTCCACAGGATCGTTCCACAATATTTCTTCAAGTACTCTACTTGAAAACCCCTCTCTCCCAGCTTCAAACGCATCTTGCCAACTACTACTAGTTAAGACGGTGAGTGGGGGTCCTCCATGTAGAGCTATAAAGAAGTCTTCTAGAATAGCTACTAGTGGTAGAGTATTAAATAAGTTTAGTGATGTCTGATATAGATCTCTCCATGTAGAGCTAAATCTGGTGCTTAAATAATAGGGGTAATCATGTGGATATGGTGTTAACCATGTGGGGGGTTCATGGTTACCTCTCAATAATACTATCTTATCATGGTAATTTTTCTTTAAGAGGAGAACTAATGTAAGTGTTTCTAACTGATAACTCCCCCTATCAACGTAGTCTCCTAGAAACACTGTAATACATTCTCCAGTAAGCTCGCTCCACATAGATTTTAAAACACTATGTGCAGAGCTTAGATCACCGTGTAAATCGCCAATAAAGAGAAAGCAGGGAGCTTTTGGTAAAATAATAATGCCGGGTTTAATTATGCCTCCACCACGAGGGGGTATTGTGACAATGCTAGTTGATTCTTCTAAAAGCCGTCTGTATTTACTAGAATCACTAGTAATCTCTTTAACAGAGCTCAAGAGGTCTTTTAGCTCGTGGCTCACGAAGTATACACCATGAAGACTAAGCGTTTATATAGATCAGCACGCTCGTGCACAGTCACTCCTCCTAGAAATTGCTAGTTTCATCATTGTTTATGCTCGGTTTAATGCCTTTAAATCACTACTCATTGCCGGAGGTATTCCTCATCGCCATTTTACTCTATTTTTAAGAGCTCTTTTAATCTATATTTAACACGCTCTGCTACGAATTTACCATCTACACTTCCACGCACAGCCTTCATGACTTCGCCCATCACAATGTTAAATGCTTTATCAGGCCTCTCTAATATCTTAGCTTTAAATTTCTCAATAGTACTCGTTATAAGCGTGTCAAGCTCTTCTATACTTAACTTTTTAATTTTAAGAGCGTTTACAGCGTCTAAAGCATTTATTCCTGGATTTTTAGCCATATAGGCTAAGATGTCTGGAACAGCCTCTTTAGCTATAACTCCATCAGCTAGAAGCCTCACAACGTCCTCGATAGATTCCTCACTTAACTCATCTACGGGAATACCTTCTCTTCTCAACATGGGTATAGTGTTTATAAATATTGATGCTATCACAGTATAAGGGACCTTATATCCATATTTATCAGCAAGATATTCGTAGAAGTCCAACATGAGGTCACCTAGTAAAGCAGAGGCTAGCTCCCTGCTCAACTTATGTTCTTCTATAAGCCTCTTGTATTTTACATCTGGATGTTCAGGCGTGTATTTAGAGGCCTCTTCGAGAAGTTCATCTGTAATAAGTACTGGTGGTATATCTGTCTCGGGATACATGCGTGCAGCTCCAGGTCTAGGTCTCATATATCTCGTAGTGCAGTCGGGATTTGCAGCCCTAGTCTCCTCCGGAATACCGATAATAGCATGTGAAGCTCTCTCAGCCACAGCTAATAATGCTCTTTCAGCTCTTTCTGCGCTATCAGCTACTATTACCACAGCGTCTCTCGTGGGGTCAGCGCCCACGGTAGAATATAGTTTTGAAACCTCACTCTCAGATATTCCATATCCTGGTAATTCATCTGTGTGAAAGATTCCTCCAACACCCCCCCATGCTTTTGCATAATCGCTTAACTCTGTACCAAATCTCCTATTTGGCTGAATACTCCTTGAGAGTAATCCTTTAAAACTGGGTAGTACTAATGCAGCTACAATACCACCACTCTCTAGTGCTTTCTTTATAATTTTAGATGAAGTATTCTTGAAGACCTCTGTCACATCTATAATATTAGGCTTTATATCCTCAGGTCTTAGGCCTCTAGCTCTCAGTTCATCTCGTATTTTTAAGAGTTCTAATTGCCTTTTAACTTCATACTCTACAACTAAAGGTATCATGTAAAGGTGTTGTATTCCCTTAATTTCTATTTTAGCTCCACCTGTAATACTGACGTTAATGTCTTGTCTAATACTACCAAGACCCCACTTAGCTTTACCAGTTAATCTAACAAGTTGCCCGATTTTAAGTGCTACTTTGAGAGCTAAATCTGGAGAGTCTATGTCTGGTGCTGTAGCGATCTCTATGAGTGGTATTCCAAGCCTATCAAGCATGTAGACTACTTCTGCAACGCTTTCTCCGGTTTTTCTTGCAGCGTCTTCTTCGAGGCACAGGGTCTGTATACCTATTTTTCTCCCTTCAACTTCAATATAGCCATTTAACGCAATTAAAGCTGTTCTCTGGAAGCCACTAACATTACTACCGTCAATAACAATTTTCCTCATAACGTGTACTTCATCTACAATCTTCATATTCAGAGCTTTAGCCACAGCAAGAGCTACTAATAGTGATTCTCTATCTAACATGTGTGGTGGCTCTTCATCAGCCTCTACAAGACAAGACTCCTCTAAAGGTACTAAGTAGTGGTAAGTCCTCTTCCTACTCCACTCTACGAGTGCAGCTGGGTCTACTTCTCCTACTTCACTTCTAGCAGGTCTAAGATATCTTATAAACTCATCTATGTGGCTATTAGCTAGTCTAGTTGGACAAGGACAGAAGAGTTTTCTCTTAGTATTTAACTGAATGTGTATTTCAAGCCCTACTTTTAACCCTAGTGACTTATAGTCTAATATATTATTCATGAGGCCACCTCGGGTAGAGCTTTAATGAATGTCTCTCATTTAACTCTCCTACGAGATTCCTAGTCATCCACTCTTTAACTTCTTTTACATCACGTGTTAGAGACCCTAGTATCCAAGAGAGTTTTACATATGCTACTTCAGGTAACATATCTCCCCCAGGAATTACTCCTGCTTCGAGTAATCTACGCCCAGTACTATAAACATTCATATTGACGTGTCCAAATAGACACTGACTAGTCATTACGACAGGGATATTATTTTCTACAGCTCTCCGAATAGAATCTATGACTCTGTTCGCTATGTGGCCAAGCCCGGTTCCCTCAATAATTATTCCGTGAAAGCCCTTGTCAACTAGAAAATCTATTATTTCTTCTTGTATTCCTGGATAAGCCTTTATGAGTACTACTTTCTCGTCAAATTTTCCTCTGAGAGTAGGAGTTTTTGAGGGATCTCTATATTCAAAAATTCTTCCAGTAATTCTTATCTCCCGCTTAATTGGATCCACACGTGCTATAGGAATGTCATTTATTGATTGAAAAGCATCTCTCCTACTAGTGTGCATTTTTCTCGTTTTAACACCTCTATGTACTAGTGTATAGGGGTCTGATGGTGTAGCATGCATGGTGATTACAGATTCTGCGAAGGGGGCTCTAGCTGCTACTAGAAATGCTGATATTAAGTTAAATACGGCATCTGTACTAGGCCTATCACTACTTCTCTGTGATCCCACGAAAACAACTGGTACTGGTTTATTTTGTATAGCAAAAGCTAGTGCAGATGCTGTATAAGTCATAGTGTCTGTTCCATGTGCTACTATAACTCCACTTACACCACTAGTTATTTCTCTATAGACATTTTCAGCTATGTGTCCCCAGTGTTGTGGTGTCATGTCTTCACTAAATATGCTCATTAACTCTTTAACATCAATTAAAGCTATTTCTCTAAGTTCAGGAATCCACTCAGTTATTTCATCTACTGAGAGCGCGGGAGTGACAGCGCCTGTCTCGTAGTCTACTTTAGAAGCAATAGTACCACCAGTGCTAATTAGAGTTACTCGCGGCAGATCTCCCCCCATGTGGGCGGTTTTTGAAGTAATTGGGGGTTTCCCAGCAGATCTCGCTTCAACTAATTGAATATCTAATACTTTATCTACTCTGACTCCGATGTTATAGCCATTTTCAAGTTTAATTATAATTGCTTGTGAAGTGCTATAAATTACCGGCCTAGGCATTAAAATACCATGTAGTATGGTATTATCTTTTAAAACTAATGTAACGATATCTCCGGGCTTAATACCTCTAGATGCTAAGAGCTCTGCTACTAGACCAGTATAACCATAGTAAACTCTCATAATTAATTACCGCTTTTTATAATTAATATGGTTAGTTAACTATTTTAGCTTCAATTAGAACTAGAGAGTAAAGTGTTAAACATGGGGTTTTAATTAATAAAAGTGCTGGGTTTTAAGCCTGTAGAGGAACGGTTTCTTGTTGTGGTTTAACAATAAATCTCTTAACATATTCTACTCTATTTCTAACTCTGGGGGGTTTATTCTTTTTCGGCTTAGGCGGTATTTTTGGTGTTTGACTTCTAACCTTACCTGCTTTTGTCAGTGAGCCGTGAGTAGGCACATAATCACCTCTATAGATACTTAGTTAGTGGGGTATTTAAATACCCGTTCTAGTTATCCTATTAAGGCTGATATTTATGTCTACTAGAGTCTATGTAATTGAGACTCTTATAGGCGTTATAGCTGTGAATGAAAGTGGAGAGGTTGTGGAATTTATAGCTGCTCCTCAAAAATTTGATGACTTAGTAGAGTATGTTATAAGTACTGAGAGAGGAGATCTCACACCACAACTCATAGAATTATTCAGTAAATTGAAGGAAAAAGGTATTAGTGACGTAGTTGTTGAATCTTACTCGGCAGCTAAGGCTGCTTCTTCACAGGGGCTTACACCAGTAGTTTTATTAGGATCAAAACTCATTCTTCAAGTAAGAGAAAAATTACCTGAATTAGCAGTTAAATATGGCTTTACTACAAGTGTTGAGGGGTATTTTGAAAAACTACATGAAGTGATGTTAGAGTGTACTAGGAGAAAACTAAGAAGAGCTGCACAGAAAAGAGACTTATTAGCAGTTCAGGCTATTAGAGCTATAGATGATATTGATAAGACAATAAACCTATATGTTGCTAGGTTGAGAGAGTGGTATAGTTTACACTTCCCAGAACTAGACGAGCTAGTAAAAGATCACTTGGAGTATGCTAGGCTAGTACATGAGCTTAGAGATAGAGCTAATTTCACAGTGGAGAACCTTATTAAACTAGATATCACAGAGGATAGAGCTGAGAAAATAGCGTCAGCGGCTAGTAGCAGTATTGGGGCTGAATTGAGTGATTTCGACTTGAATTACATTGGAGTATTAGCAGGTATAATACTGGACTTATATAAGCTTAGAGACACCCTTGAAGACTATATTGAGGCTGTAATGAAAGAAGTAGCTCCAAATATAGCAGCACTAGTGGGTTCTAAGTTAGGTGCTAGACTACTAAGTTTAGCCGGTGGATTAGATAAAATGGCTAGATTACCGGCTAGCACTATACAAGTATTAGGTGCGGAAAAAGCTCTATTTAGAGCGCTGAGAACAGGTGGTAAACCACCAAAACATGGTGTTATATTCCAACATCCAGCAATACATAGGGCTCCAAGGTGGCAGAGAGGTAAAATTGCAAGAGCCCTTGCAGCTAAGTTAGCTATAGCAGCTAAAGTAGACCTCTTCACGGGTAGATTTGTTGGTGATAAGCTTCTAGCAGAGTTTCAGCAGAGAGTAGAAGAAATTAAGAAACTTTACCCTAAGCCACCACCAAAAGTAGAGAAGGTTAAAACACCTGAGAAGAGAAAGAAGAAGAGTGAGGGAGAGGGAAAAAAGAAATAGGTGTATTTTGTGAGTACAGTTCTCTCTATAAGACCCCATGAGAAGTACTATGGAGTTTACGTAGTAGAACTTGAAGATGGCTCAATAAGGTTAGCAACAAAGAACCTAGTACCAGGTCATAGAGTATATGGTGAGAGGTTATTTAAACAAGGTAATTTAGAGTTTCGAGAGTGGAATGCATTTAGAAGTAAACTAGCTGCAGCATTACTTAAAGGACTTGACGATCAACCGATTAGAGAGGGAGATAGAATACTCTATTTAGGAGTAGCCTCAGGTACCACAGCTAGCCATATATCAGATATTGTGGGGTTACGTGGGAGAATATACGGCGTTGACATAGCACCTAGAGTTATGAGGGAATTTATTATAGTTGCAGATGTTAGGAAAAACCTTTATCCAATATTAGCTGATGCTAGAAAGCCCTTAGATTATAGACACATAGTTGAACTAGTAGACGGCATTTACGCTGATATAGCTCAGCCAGAACAAGCGGCTATAGTAGCTGATAATGCTGATGTATTTCTAAAAGACTCAGGTTACTTACTGCTAGCTATTAAAGCGAGGAGTATTGATGTAACTAAAGAGCCTAGTGAAATATATAAGAGAGAAATAAATGTACTTAAAGAGAGAGGCTTTGAAATATTAAGCGTAGTTCACTTAGAGCCTTATGATAAAGACCATGCAATGATACTTGCACGTTATACTAGAAGAAAGTAAGTATAACGGGTTTTGGGAAGATTAAATAAGTTTTTAATTGTTTTTAATTAAATTATCTCTTAGGCTAAAACACTATGAAGAATGTAGAGTTAACTGAAGAAACAACATCTGTACTTAGGAGAGCTGGGTGTAGAGTAGAGGTTATATCTTACCCGCCTGAGAATAGAGGTATAGATGTAGTGGCATATAGGGATATAGGTAAACCACTGGTTATTAAGGTATCAGAGGACCTCGAAGAAGTGAGTAAAGCGGAGTTAGAAGACTTAGAAAAGAGTGGTAAGGCGTATAGTGCAGTATCACTACTAATAGCTCTTAGGAGAGGTAGTAGTGAGCTTGAAGATGACATTATATATGAGAAACGAGGAGTTTTCGCCGTAACAGTAAGAACTCTAGAGAAATACCTCACTAAGAATGAGAAACCTATAGTTATATATAGTAGAGGTGGATATTACTTAAAGATAGATAGTAAGGTGTTTAGAGAGAAATTAAGAGAATATGGATATACCAGGGGTGAGTTAGCAGAGTTACTAAAAGTAACTAAGAAGACTATATATTTATATGAGCGCGGAGAGCTACTAGTACCTGTGGATAAGGGGCTAATACTAGCAGAGCTCATTGGGGAAGATATTTTTGAAGATCTAGATTTTGCAAATCAACAGGGGATAATGTACAGTGAGGAAATAACTAGTGATACTCCACGCGATGAAATTGAAGAAGTCTTGTGGGAACTAGCTTCAAAACTCAATAAGTTATTTTTAAATTTCACAAGGACACCTATAGATATCGCTGTTAAAAATAACACAATGATCATACCTATCACAAAAGCCATCAATACAAACGGCCTCCTCAGAAGTAAAATCGAGAATGCAGAGAAAATAGCTGACCTAGTAAACGCGCCCTTAGTAGTTGTAAAGTCCCTTGCCGATATTAAACACGTAAAAAACGCTATTTTAAAGAAAACACGTGGTTAAAAATGAAACTAGTAATAACTGGTAGACCAGGTGTAGGTAAGTCTACATTATTTAACACTATTGTAACTTCATTGAGGGATAAAGGAATTATTGTAGGAGGTATAATTACACCTGAGGTAAGAGTTAGTGGTAAAAGAATAGGATTTAAAATAGTGGATTTACTGACAAGTGAAGAGACATGGCTTGCTAAGAAAGAGTATCCTAGTTCTGTGAAAGTGGGATCTTATGGTGTACTTATAAATGAAGCCTCACGTCTTGTAGAGAAAGCCCTGAGTAGAGCTATTAGTGAGGCCCTGGTTGTTGGAGTAGACGAGGTTGGACCCATGGAACTCAAACTTCCAGTTTTCAAGCCACTTTTATTAAAGCTTTTAAAATCTGGTAAACACGTAATTCTAGTTGTTCACTATAATCTAAGTGACCCAGAGATCACCAGTGAAATTAAGGATGCTAAAAGAGTCGTATTAAACATGGAGAATAGAGAAGTATATAGGAGAACACTACCTTTAGAGGTCCTCCGCGAGCTTAAATTAATCTAACAACTCTTAGAAGTTTTGTTATAAGGTCATCTGGATCTATATCAGAGATCAATACGCGTTTAACGCGTTCACGTACGCCGTAAACAATGTCTATTTTTGAAGAAGGTATTTTTAATGTTCTTGAGAGAAAGCTTATAAGTGCAGCATTCTCTCTACCAGTTAAAGACTTAATAGGTGTTTTAAATACTAATTCATCGCTCTCAATAAATAGGGCTTCTTCATCACCCTCTTCAACTCTAATTACCACAAGAGTACCTTCGTCAGATTCATTTATATTTTTCCTAAGAACAGAGAAGACGCGAGCTCTGAGATCCTCAGACACAAATACTACACCCGGTATAGTTTATACTACTAAATACTTTTATTTCTTAGAGCTTCTGAAATGAACTATTATTTAGAGGACTTAATGTATTTGATTTTACGAGGATTTGAGGAGTATTTCTTTTAACTCTTCGAGTGGAGCTGTTGTTTTTATCCCTCGAATATCCATATGTGTTCTTGTAGCTTTGAACCCTTTCTCTCTGAGCTTGGTAATTAATGTGTTGATTTTAGGCATATTTATTTTTAGAACACCACATAGTTTATCTAATCTAACATATAGTGTATTTATTTCTGCCTCGTTTTTTAAGAGTGCAAGTATTTTTATAGTATCTGGGTTTAAGAAGTTCATAGTATTAACTTCACGTAGAGCTCTCTCTGCAATCTCTGGGATTGTAGTATTACATATCCAGATCTTTCCAAACACTACGGGTTTTTTACCACTAGAACAACTTGGTACATCAATAGCTTCTCTAGTGTAGCCACGTTCAAGTGTATCTGGACAATACCATATATAGCCTAGACATCCACTGATCTGTTTATATGCCCTACTATAGCTCCTTTCTACTTCTAAAAAGACCCTTACATAGTGTCTATGTACCATTGAGAGAAAAGGTGTAATAGAGAAGCCTAGTGCAGCGGATCTCAGGGCTATATTAGCTAGTAGTAGTCTAAGTGCATATTCCTTGCTGAAGTCAACTTTAATACATCTATCCCAATATCTTACCAGAGTCTTATGTGGATGTGTACATGAGAGAGGTGCTAGATCTGTTGCTGATATACCAATAAAAGCCCTTTTAGCTAAAGGTTTAAATACCGAGTCTATGAAGGGTACTGGTGATCCGTAGGGGTCGACGTCAATATAGTCTACGAATATTCCTGAAAACACTAACATGTTTAATAGAGTATTAGCTTCTTGATTATATGCCTCTAATCTTTCCTCCAGCTTATTTAGTGAAATATTTCTTTTAATGTAATAGTAGGCTCTTGGATCAACATCATTTAGTAATCCATAACCACCGACTTCTAACCCTATTCTAATACCACGAATACCTGTACCCGAGAGGAGGTCGATGTAGAAGAAGTTACGAGTATTCATAGTAGTCTTTAAAAACACTACTGTGAGATCTCTACTCACTACTGCATGTGGATTATAGAAAACAGGCATCCAAGCAGGCTCTATACTACCGTCTTCTCTCCTATAAAGCTCTATTCGAGGAACTATGAGCTTAGCTAACCCCTCCTGAATAATCTCTTCACGCTCACTTGCAATGTTAGGAGAAGCTGTATACATGTTGTAATCATCAATAATAATATTATTGATTTCTCTAAATATATCTAACATGAGGTGATCTCAATTATGCGAACAGTATTCAGTCTGAGAGCTCTTCATCACAAATCTGACGGTTTACTACTCATCACTTGTAAATTTATTTATACCTCAGAACTCTTTTATTTTTGTTATCGCTTAGCTTTATTAATAATGTATTCTACAATGTAGTCTGGTGGATTTACGCCAGTAGCTCTACGTAAACCCTCCCAGTGTGGGAAGGCGTTTACTTCTAGGACATAGTGTTTTTGCGTCATAGTATCATAGGCTATGTCTACGCCAGCGTATTCTAAGCCCAATATTTTAGTGGCTTTTAATGCGAGATTACATATTTCAGGTTCTTCTTCTACTTTAACAGCTATACCTTGAGCTCCTTGAGCGATATTTGTCTTCCAATAACTACTAGTTCTCTTCATGGCGCCAATCACTTGATCACCAACTACGAAGACCCTGTAATCATATCCTGGTTTTTCAAGGTAAACTTGATAATAACTCGGTATACCTGCATTTCTTAAACTCCTAGTTGTGTTAAAAGCCACGTCTGGATCAGCTATTAAAACACTACCAAGACCTAGACTACCCATAATAGGCTTTAATACCGCCTTCTTCCTGATAGATACAAAGTGCATAGCTGAAAACGGGTTTTCAGTTATAAGTGTCTCAGGGACAGGAATACCGCTCATAGATAATTTAAGAAGGCATCTCCACTTATCTCTAGCCGTGAAAGACGCCACGGGATTATTTACAACTGGGATTTTCTGTGCTAGAGCTTCTAAGACACCAAGCCTCTTCATAAAGACCTCTAGGCTTAAGAAGAAACCTATATTTCTAAGTATAGCAGCATCTATGTCAACCTCTTCTTTTCCATGATATATAATGATATCTTTCCCCGATATTACAGCGTCTAATATATGTGCTTTTAAATATATAGGAGTGTGATTTCTCCTCTCAATAGCCTCTAAGAGTTCTTGAGCTGATCTAGGAGGTGTACTCCTATATTCTATTACAGCTATTTTCACACATACCACCTCGTAGATAAAATAGTGTAGATCAATAATAACACGCCAATAGATATTGCTGTAAGTAATGAGAGTAGTGTAGGCGAGAAGAACATGCCCAGAAGAACACCTATTGAAGTTGAAAACACTATTAATTGTGAGACACCTTGAAATTCACGCATACTACGCATTTTTTCACAGTAAATTAAAAGTATTATTAGTGAGATTGCATAAAGAGTTAAGCCTACACTTACCACGTAGTAATTATTGGGTATTGCTACTAGAATAGATGTGCTTACTACGAGTACTATTAATAGCAAACCCAATGTTTTCTTTGTTAAATTCACATTTACCCACCACATATAAGCTGGTTTTTAGAGTATTTTATCTTCTATGATATTTTAGTATTTACTTCTCACTTTTACCACATGGAAATAGCAGGTAATATGAGAGCATTGCTATATAGATTCCAGCTTCTAAAGGATCTGTGTTAATGAGTATCTCTAGTGTTGTATGTGGCGCTCTCGCCCAATATTCTCTCCTAACTCGATCCTCGACACTAGAGAACACTAGGAGGGCTTTTTCCACTCTCTCAGAGAGCTCTGTGAGGCCGTATTGTATTGGTAAATTAGATCTTCTGAGAGCATATATAAGTGTGAGTGTAGCTGGTTCAAGAAATCTACTTGAGAAAACTACTATAGGTTCTCTAGATTCTACTACTTCTTCGAGAACACCTCTATATTTCTCTATGAGAGATGGTAAAAACTGTGCAAAACCCTCTTCACCGTGTTTAGCTAGTCGTAGACCTCTACTCTGGAAATTACCGCGATGTTTTCTCGCGAGAGCGTGAAATACTGAGAGTCCTAGTAGTAGTGAAGCTTCAACAGGGTTGTTAGCGCTATATGTTTTCACATTGTAGTGTTTTAGTAGTGTTTGTAATCTCTCATCAAGAGGTAGTTGTGCAAAGGCTAGGTATCGGTATTCGAGTGTTTTTATTGCATGTAATGCTGATATGAGCTTAGAGTACTCTTCTATGCTAAAAGCCAGTATTGAGCCTTTTTCTCTATATGGTAGTAGGTGTAGTGAGATCTCTTCAACTTCTCCTAGAATACACTTTGAGCTACTTGACATTATAGTTAAATACCAGTACATTATACTAGCTGGTAAATAGCCGAGACCCGTATATGTTATGTAGAGGTCTTCACTAGTTTGATTTAAAAAAGACTCAATTAGTAGTGAATATTCTCTAGCTTTCTCCTCTATGTGTGAGAGAGTTTTCTCGGCTTGTTCTAGACAAGTGCTGTCTCTAAGCTTTTGCAACAACTGCATTCTTTCTCATCTGGTTCGCTTGGTAATAGCTCTACTACTCGGGGTATTAGTCTTTTAACTTTTGCAACGTTCTCACTCATAGTCTTCATTACTTCTTCAGCTGTAACAGGTCTCTCAGCCCATACATCGTAATCAGTAACCATAGCTATAGTTGCATAGCACAATTGTGCTTCACAAGCTAAACTCACTTCTGGAACAAGAGTCATTCCAATAATATCTGCTTTAAAGACATCTTTCCACACCCTACTCTCAGCTCTAGTACTAAAGCGAGGACCCTCAATACACACGTATGTTCCTCTATTGTGAATTCTAATATCAGGAAACTCTAAGCTAGCTTTTAATATAATCTTCCTCAAGTGATCGCAGAATGGATCAGCTGTACTTACATGTGCTACTACACCTCCCTCAAAGAACGTGTGAGGTCTTATACCCTTAGTCATATCTATAAACTGGTCGGGTAGTACGAAGTCTCCTGGCCTATAATCTTCTCTCAGACTACCAACAGCTGAGACCGCTAATACCCATTTAACGCCAAGTGTTTTTAAAGCCCAGATATTAGCTCTATAGTTAACTCTATGTGGCGGTATTCTATGTCCACGTCCATGTCTAGCTAGAAAAGCAATTTTTCTATCTCTAAGTTCACCGATAATAATGTTATCACTTGGCATGCCATATGGTGTGTAGACCTTTATTTCTCTAATATTCTCTATCCCGGGTAACTCGTAGAGACCACTACCACCAATAATACCTATTTCAGCTTTAAGTTGGGGCTCTACTAGCACAGAGTTACACCACTATTTTGTATTTTTTAGTGTTTTCACTATATGTTATAATACCTTTTTCCACAAGTACTTTTAGAGCTCTCTTATAGTATTCATCACCTACATCTATACTATACCACTCTCTAAAACCACCCACGATCTCCTCGTAAGTCCACTCGGTCTTACCGATCTCTTTATATGTCTCTGTGAGCATTCTCTTAATGAATTGATATGTATCTTCTAGTCTTGTCCATGGGTATTGAAACCAAATCCACTCTTTAACCTCAATGTAATAGTAGTCTGGTTTAAATTTAGCTACAGGACTAATCCATTGTAATGCAGCTGTTTTCGCCTCGAGCGGTCTCCAATGATCTCTAATGTAATTTCTAGCTAAAGCTAAGGTTTCTCCTGTATCAACAATGTCATCTACGACTAGTATTCTTAGTCCACTCGCATCTATATTATAGGGGAATTTTAAAATAGCTCTTTCCTCAGCTTTAGCAGCCTCAGTCCAGTGTTGACTTTGAATACTCATGAGGTTCTCTACACCTAGAAAATCACATAGTAATCTTGCAGGTACAAAGCCTCCGCGTGAGACAGCTACTAAGAGGTCTGGTCTATAGTTATCTCTAATAATTATATCTGCGAGGTGCATTGACCAATCTACAATTTCCTCCCAAGAGACAAGTTTAGTCTTTACGCGGGGCATTCTCTCACAATAAGTTTATGGTGAGCTTTCAGCTTATAAAGTTGTCTATGAGGATTAGACGTGAACAGCTATTTCTCTGCTAAAATAAGCCTACTACTAGTAGTAAAGCCTCTTCCAGCGTGGTGTAGTAGTATTCTCGTCTTTGATAGATCCCACCCATATTTAGTGTAAAGATCTTCTCTCACATATATAGCTTTAACCTCAGCAATAAATACTGTAGATTCATCGAGATCTATCTCTTTAACTACTTTACACTCAAGAAAACCCAACATGTCTTCTAATCCAGGCGTGTTAATATTCTTCGATGGTATGGTCTTTAAGCCTAGTAGCGTTAACTTATCTACTTCACGGCCACTTATAGAGCCTGCTTTGAAAACTATGTTAACTTGTTTCTCACTAGGAATATTAATCGTAAACTCACCTGTTTCTCTAATATATTGATATGTCAAACTACCTTTCCACACTGAGAGAGCAACTAGAAAAGGTTCATCTGAGACCGGTGAAACCCAAGAAGCAGCCATAACATTCAATCTACCACTACTACTACGTGAGACAACTAAGTAAACTGGTCTTGGATGTAATACATGGTAACTATCTAGACTAATAGACTTATACATAACTCATACACCAAGATAGTTACACTCAGAACAACATATTTAAGAATTTAAAGCTTACTTAAAGTAAAAATAAGTATAGTGCGGGGGTGCCCGAGCTTGGTCAAAGGGGTCGGGTTGAGGACCCGATGGCGTAGGCCTGCGTGGGTTCAAATCCCACCCCCCGCACTACCTAATATAGTTTTCTACTAGGAGTCTTAGGGTAAAAGTTATAAGCCAGAGTACGTAAAGCTTATAAATCCTGCCGCTACTCTAGATCTTAGATAGGTGTCTCTAAAAATGAGTAAAGTTTTAATAAGTATGATACTAGCGGTACTACTAGCTCTAAGCCTACTCTACATAATACCTGTACAGGCACAGGAAGTTCCTAGAGGACCATGGGTAGATGAAATAGTATTTGATTCTAGTAGACCTGAAATTGGTATTGAGAGATTAATAGCTGGTGAAATTGACTGGTGGCATGACACCGTAGATGATCCTGGTACGTTTAAGAGAATACAAGATGCAAAGTTACCTTACACTGTATCTTATGGTCTATACTACGAGTTAACATTTAATTACAGGTGTAAAATGAATGAGACAACTGGAGAAATAATTGAGCCAGTCTTTCCTAATCCAAGTAAACTACCAAGACCTGAAGTTGAAGGAAAAATACTAATGAACCCGTTCTGCAGTAGGAGAATTAGAGAAGCTATGCATTATATTGTAAACAGAGAGTTTATAGCGACACAAATATTTGGTGGATTAGCTGAACCAAGATATACAGCTATAACACCAAACTTCCCAGATTATGGTAGATTATATGATGTATTAATGGAAATTGAAGAGACATATAAATATGATCTTGAAAAAGGAAAGGCTATTATATTTGAAGAAATGCAAAAACTAGGTGCTACTCTAGTAGGAGGTAAATGGTATTATAAAGGTGCACCAGTAATAATAATCTTCTTAATTAGAACAGAGGATTTAAGAAAAGACATAGGCGACTATGTATCAGCACAACTAGAGCTATTAGGATTTACTGTTCTGAGATACTATGGTACAGCTAGAGACCTTGCACCATATTGGATACGTGCAGATCCTGATGACGGAACATTCCACATATATACCGGTGGCTGGATCACTACAGTCGTAGATAGAGATCAAAGCGGTAACTTCGGCTTCTTCTACACAAAGCTCGGTAGACCTGAAACCTTGTGGAAGAAGATTATTAATACTCCAGAGTTCTACGAGGTAGCTGAAAGACTCTGGAACTTAAACTTCACTTCTCTAGAAGAGAGAAGAGAACTAATGACTAAGGCATTATGGCTATCTATGAAAGAGGAAAATCAGAGAATATTCATAGTTAATAGAGTTGCAGTATGGCCTAGAAGACCACATGTAGTATTAGCATCAGATCTCGCTGGTGGATATTCTGGTGCATGGCTATGGCCATGGACAATTAGAATTGTAGGTCAAGTTGGAGGTAAACTTAAGACTTCTATGAGAAGTATTCTCGTAGAGCCCTGGAATCCTGTTGGCGGTAGTAACTGGATCTTTGATCAGACCATAATTAGAGCTACTGGAGAGACTGCTACAGAGCCAGACCCATACTCTGGTCTATATTGGCCACACAGAGTTAAAAAAGCTGAGGTTTACGTGCAGAAGGGATTACCAGTCTTTAAGTCACTTGACTGGGTTACATTAGAATTTGTCGATGAGAACAAGGTTCCAGATGACGCGTGGTTACTATTTGACTGTAATACTACAAAGATATATACTGTTGGAGAAGTTAAGGTTAAACCAGAACTACTAGGAGCTTTTGGTGTGACGCCGGAAGTTAAAACAACATCTTTAGTTAAAGTTGTAGTATATTACGATGAAAACTTGTTCCATGGCTATAAGTGGCATGATGGTAGCTTATTCAGCCTAGCAGATATAGTCTACACATTTATAATTACATTTGACAGGGCATGCCCAGGTAGTAAACTATATGATTCAGCATATGTACCAAGCTTCCAGTCTTGGCTATCACAGTTTAGAGGATTCAAAATAGTTCAGAAAGATCCACTTATAATAGAATACTACACTGATATATGGTATATGGATGCTGAGTGGAGTGCAAGTGGTGCGGCAAACGCTTTCTGGCCATATTATAGTCAGGGTCCCGGGCCATGGCATGTTGTTGAGATGATTGCTAGAGCTGAGAGAGATGGTAGATTAACATTTACTTCAGATAAGGCTCAATTATTGAGAGTTGACCAGGCTAACTTGATAGGAGGTGTTTCACTAGGCATTATTGCTGGGTATGTTGATAAGTCTATTGCTGAGAAGTGGATACCATATAGAGAAGTATTAAAAGACTATGTTACGGAGACTGAGGCTGTTACTAGGTATATTAATTTAAAGAACTGGTATACAGCTAAAGGCCACTTCTGGGTTGGTAATGGGCCATTCTATCTAGAAAAAGTAGACTATGCTGCTAGAACAGTAACTATTAAAGCATTCAGAGAACATGTTGATAGAGCAGATAAATATGCGTTCCTAGCTGAACCACCAAGACCAGTTGTTAAAATAGAAGCGCCATCAGAAGTAACAATTGGTAAAGAAGCTGAAATAACCATTAAAGTTCTCATGCCTACAGGTGAACCATATAAATCCGAATACGTAGAGCTTGTGAGATATATAGTAACACACTTAGGAGGTAGATTTACAGGACTAGCTGAGCTTGTAGAAAAAGGTGTATATAGAGTAAAACTCACAGAGGCAGATACAAGTAAACTAGCACCAGGACCAGTATCAATTAAAATAATAGCTGTCTCAAGAATAGTCGGTATTCCAACCACTGAGGAAATAGTCATAGTAGCAAAGCCATATGTCCCAATACCTACACTTACTCCATCACCTACTCCAACTCCAACAACTCCGCCAACAACACCACCGCCAACAACTCCATCACCTACTCCAACTCCAACAACACCTCCACCAGCGATCCCGCCAGAGATGATTGCAATAATAGTAGTGGTTGTCTTAGTGGTCATAGCGCTCATAGTGTTCCTCACGAGGAAGAAATAATTTAAAACTCTTTTTTCCTAATACTTCTTTTCAACTCTTCAATTTAAACTAGCTTAAGAAGCTGTATAGTGTTCACGCTTCTAATAGCGTTTAAAGAAGAACTGATCGTTAGCTACAGAGGATATATTTACATTATTAGGTAAAGATCTTCTTCTTGCTAATCGCTGAAAATCATATTGAACGCTATGTGTATGTCAAATATTTTTAAATAAGCTTTTTGTAGAATAAAGTGTTAAGGGGGTAATAGTTGTGAGTAGTGCTGCACGTAGGAGAAAAGAAATAGTGCGATATTTGAGATTTGTAAGTGTTAGAAGCGCATCAGTACTAGCTGCCCTAGTACTTGGAATGTTACTTGTCGTTATTATTGCTAATCTTGGCGGTAAAATAGATCAGATAATTGAGGCTGACATTAGATTTTCAGTTGGCATGGTTTTTCAAGACCCCACTATGAGAAAGCAGATAGAAGAGAGGTGTAAACAAGAGTGTTTAGCTAAGGGTATTGAAGAAGAGGAAGCTCTAAGAAACTGCATTGAAGAGTGTAAAACGTCATGGGTAGAAACACAAGTTGAGATCTTAAAACGGGCAAGAGGACTTGATAAACCCTTTGCTATAAGGGTGTTTTACTATTTAGGAGATGCTTTAACACTTAATCTTGGAAGAGCAATATATATGCATAGTGATACAGGATCTTCGAGAGTCTGGGACATTATTATTGAGAGACTTCCAAATACAATTCTACTATTTACAACAGCTAACTTAATAATATTCTTTGCAGAGCTGTTTTTAGGCTTAATGCTCTCAAGAAAATATGGAACAATACTTGATAAATTAGCAGTTTCACTAGCACCTCTCTCTTCAATGCCCGGTTGGTTCTACGGGTTATTTATGATCATAATATTTGCCTTCTGGCTAAAAATATTACCAAGCGGAGGTATGATAAGCCCTGAAACACCCCCAGATCCTCTCTTAAGAGCACTAGACATTATGAGACACATGATACTACCACTACTCTCTTGGCTAATAGCATATGTGCCTATAGGCGTCTACTACTATAGGACATTTTTCTTAATGTTCTCAACAGAGGAGTATGTAGAATATGCTAGAGCACGCGGCATTCCTCCACGGATCATTGAGAGACGATATATACTCAGACCTACACTTCCACCAATAATAACTACACTTGTACTCACGCTCATAGGATCGTGGATGGGCGCGATTATTACTGAGAGTATATTTAGATGGCCCGGGCTAGGATCTGTACTTGCGGAGGCCATAGCGCGAAACGATTCACCAGTAATTGTAGGTATAATAGCGGTATATGCATATTTACTAGCAATAAGCGTAATTGCACTAGACTTCATATATGGCATTGTTGACCCAAGGGTTAGAGTAGGAGGCGAGTAGTATGAGTCGGAGAACTCTAATATTACTTAGAAGAGCATTGCATTATAAGTCTTTTATACTGGGAATAGCTATTCTACTATTTTTTATTGGGCTCTCTATATATGCAGAAGTAACTTGGCCTTTTGAAGAAGCCATTGTTTTGTGGAATAATCCCGAGGCATGGCTTGAGTATCCTAAATTTGCTAAACCAGAGTGGATTACAGTATTCACAGGTAAGAGAGAACTGAGGGGTTCTCTTATATTAGACTCGCGAGTAGCAAACTTAACCGAGTGTGTAGTGGAGATATATGAAAATAAGAGTTTAACGATGTGTAAAGATCTATATAAAGAGCGTGAGATTCTCGCTGTAGGTAATCAACGAATACTAAGTGGTATTACCGAGATCACCTTTAACTACGAGTATGATGAGTTTCCATCAGGTGGTAAATATGAAGTTTACGTAAACACCACAGAAAAAGTCTATGTTGACCTAGTACTTGTAAAGCCTAATGGCCTAGAAATTAGGCTGGAGGGAGGGTTTTACACAGCTGGTACTATACTAAAAACTCTTGAAGTAAAGCCTGGAGAGCTCTCACGTATTCAATTAAACTACGCTGAAGTTGTCAAGAAAACCTACGGTGTAGATGTAGATGTTAGTAAAATAGAGCCTGTAAAACTATTATTTATTGACGATAAACTCTTTATTGAAAAAGGTATATATAAGCCATTAAATGGAACATATAAGCTCGTAGTCAGTATTTACTCAACAGATATAAACGCCACTGCAGAGATAAGGGTATTAATACATGGCACTATTTATGGAATTGCAGGCACTGATAGACTAGGCCGAGATCTCTTCATGGCCATAGCGTGGGGTGCACCTATTGCAATAGCATTTGGATTAACGGCATCTGTACTCTCAACATTACTTACAATGGTATTAGCCGCTATTAGTGCCTGGTATGGTGGAGTATTAGATAATGCGATGGCCCGTATTAATGAAATATTTATGATAATTCCATTTCTACCAACTATTATAATGTTGAGATTGTTTTATGGATTAGATTTGTGGGGGATGTTATGGATTATAATATTGTTTAGCGTGTGGGGTAGTGGCTTAAAGACTATGAGGGCGATGTTTCTACAGATCAGGGAGATGCCATATATAGAGGCTGCTAGAGCATATGGTGCTAGTAGTGCTAGAATAATAATTAGATATATGGTTCCAAGAGTAATACCAGTACTTATACCAAACATTGTAATAGCTATACCGAGTTTCGTATTCTTAGAGGCAGCTTTAGCTATTCTCGGAGTATCTGATCCGAGGCTTATAACGTGGGGTAAGGTACTTGAAGATGCCTATGAAAATGCAGCTCTTACTCAAGGGCATTATCACTGGATACTAGGTCCAGCAATAGCATTGTTCTTTATGGCTATAGCTTTTGCACTAATAGGATTTACACTAGATAGAATATTTAATCCAAGACTAAGAGAGCTCTAATACTATATGGTGATTTAGAGTGTCAGAGGTGTTAAGAGTAGAAAATCTTAGAATGTACTATAGAACTATGAGTGGATTAGTGAGAGCAGTTGAAGATGTGAACTTTAGACTTAGAGAAGGCGAGACAATAGCATTAATTGGAGAGTCTGGTTGTGGTAAGACATCTCTAGCACGGGCTGTTATAAGATTTCTGCCGAGAAATGTTGCAGAGCTCAGCGGTAGTGTAGTAATTGATGGTATTGAAACCATTGGAATGAGTGATAAGGATTTTGACTCAAAAATCAGGTGGAGGAAGATAACATATGTCTCACAGGCGGCTATCAGCTCATTAAACCCTGTCATTAGAGTAGTAGATCACATGATCGAGCCATTAGTAATACACTTCAAAGTACCTAAAACAGATGCTATTGAACGTGCAAAAGAAATTATTAAGAGAGTTGGGATACCAGAAGACTTCTTGTGGAGATATCCATTTGAGCTTAGTGGTGGTATGAGACAAAGAGTTGTCATAGCAATATCTCTTATAACAAATCCAAAAATAGTTATATTAGATGAGCCGACATCTGCATTAGACGTTATGACTCAAGCTAACATATTAAATATGTTAAAAGAGCTCAGATCAAAAATAAACCTCTCATACATATTTATAACACACGACATAGCAGTATCAAGTGAGCTAGCTGATAAAGTTGCAGTAATGTATGCTGGGTGGATAGTTGAACTAGGTCCTGCTGAGAAGGTCTATGTTGACCCGCTACACCCATATAGTAAAGGTCTACTTGGAAGTGTTCCAAGACTGAGGTCTGATGTCCCAGTGACATTTATACCTGGCACACCACCAAGCCTAATAAATCCACCTAAAGGTTGTAGATTTAGACCTAGATGTAGATATGCTATGCCTAAATGTGAGGAAATACCGCCTGTGATTAAAACAGGGTCCGAGGAGTATGTGAGGTGTTGGCTTTATGGAGAAAAGTGAAAATATGAGTCGAGGAGATATACTGGTAGTTAAAGATCTCAGGGTGTGGCATCCGGTTAGAAAATTACTCTCTATAGTTGGCTATGTGAGAGCTGTTGATGGAGTAACTTTTAATATTCCACGTGGTAGAATAGTAGCTATTGTTGGAGAATCTGGTTGTGGTAAAACTACATTAGCGAGAGCAATAATGGGGTTAATTCCAGCTACTAGTGGTAGTATTATATTTGAGGGCAGAGATCTCACGAAACTCCCGAGAACAATTATTAGAAAATGGTATACTGGGCAAGTAGGCCTTGTACAACAAGACCCCTACGCTGCTATGCCCCCATTTATGACAGTTAAAGGTATATTGGAAGAGCCTATGAAAATACATGGAGTACCTAAAGAAGAGAGGTCTAAGAGAGTTCGTGAAATGTTAACTGAAGTAGGTTTAACACCACCAGAAGACTTCGTATTTAAGTATCCACACATGCTTAGTGGTGGCCAATTACAGAGAGTGGCTATTGCGAGAGCACTAATATTAAGACCTAAACTAGTCATAGCAGATGAACCCGTCTCTATGCTAGATGCATCAGTTAGAATAGAGATATTAACAATGTTTAGAGAACTCAAAGAGAAATACGATTTAACAGTAATATACATAACACATGACTTTGCAACAGCAAAACACTTCTCAGACGAGATCATGGTAATGTATGCGGGGCAAATAGTAGAGATCGGAGATGCGAGAGATATTATTAAAAAACCAAAACACCCCTACACAGAAGCATTAATAAGTGTGTTACCAGACCCAGATCCCCAAAATAGGTTTACAATTAAGAAGACGCTTCCAGGTGAACCGCCAAGCTTAATTAATCCACCACCTGGATGTAGACTTTGGCCTAGATGCCCATATGTCATGGATAAATGTAAGAGAGAAGAACCATCATTAATAGAGATACAAGATGGAAGAAAAGTGAAATGTTGGTTATATGCCTGAGAGTTTAAAAGAACTAGTAGAGCTCGTTATTGGTTTTTTAATGTTAATATCAGGCTGGATGCTCTCCTTTTTAATAGTTCTCGAGATCTTGCCTAAGAACTTCATACTCACACTTTTAGCCTACGCTCTCTCACTAATGGGATTGGCATTAGCGTTACACGGCTTTACAGGCATACTCATACTGAGAATAAAGAGAGGAAAGAAGGGTTAATGCTTATTGATTTAAACTACTTTACTTCTCTTAAAAGTTCAACTATGTAAAGTGTGTCTTTAACACTCTTAACTCTAGCTAAATAACTCCCTCCAATTTTCACTTTTAACTTGCCTGGTGATATGGCAACTAGACACTTATCCCCGTATACGCCAAGATATTCTCCTCTAAGCCATCCGCGTGAAGTTACAACTATTTCAACTACATCACCTAGTTTAATTGGGCCCTCTACTCTCCTAGTATAAGTCATACCCCACTCCTCCATGCTCCACTTCAACCGCACGCCTAATTTTCTCTCAAGGAATTCTATAAATCGCCAAAAATCACTCCACGAAACTTCTCTTAAACCACGACCTCTACCATACTTGTGCTTAATAAACTTCTGTACTGTGACAGGAGGCCACTTCTTACCAGCACCTATTCTCAAAGCCCACTCTAAGACTTGCTCTACATCTTCATCATTAATACCCGGCAACCAGAGTGGTGTTACATGTAAATCTATACTTGTCTCTCTCACTAAGTATTCACAGACTTCTATTACTTTCTCAACGCTATAAGCAGGGGTGCCATATAGTAATTTAGCCTTATTTGAATTTAATGTCTCTAAGCTTAAATTCACTCTATCTAAACCTGCTTCATGTAAGCGATCTACAAGTCTCTTTGAGAGAAGTAATCCATGTGTTTCAAGAGCAACAGATTTCACACCACTAATACCCTTAAGACTTTTAACTAGCTCTACGAGGTATGGATATGTGAGAACATCCCCAATAGTATCTATAAGGGCCTCTACATAACACCCTTTAATAGATACAGCCTCTTTAACACCTCGCACAATTGGCTCTAAGTCAGCGATAAACTCAGCCCACCTATTACGCGAGCTAAGACCAGCATCAACACTACAAAATATGCAGTTTTGTGGACATATAGTTGTAGGTCTCACCTGTAAAACATTAGTACCCCTATCTATAACACCAAATGCTATATATCCATACGCCGGTGTACGTGGAGGAACCCTATAAATTAACCTACCATTTCTAAACTTGCCTATAATACTGAACTGCACTCTACTACTCTCCCACACTACTGGGTCTCTTAGAGACTTTATTAACTATGAAGTTCTTATTTCTTTAAAACCATAATACTCGTTAATGAGGGGCGGAATATTGATTATTAAAGGTATATTTAAAGACACATTTAACCTTTAACATAAAGACTACTTAAAACACTCATTACACATCTAGGTCTCTCACATCGGTAAACTATATGTCTACGTATTTGTGTGTGACTATTAGTTCTCAAGATCTGTGGTTGAAACGTGACAGAGAAGCTCGTAAAGGCGGCAAAGAACTCTGAGATTGGTTTAAAGTGTCTCAAAATATTATATTGAGTTCTCTAGAAGATCGACTGATATATAGAGTTACTTATTAATGGATCTTCAAATATTTTTTAAATATTTCATATTGACTATGAGTGATTTTTTCTGAGAGGTCGTCTAGTTGAATAAAACTCCACGGTAGATCTTTTTCACTTGGATACCCCTTAAATACATAGTCTAAGTTAAATTCTCCTCCAAGATCTCTCACAGTACTTCTCCAACCTGAAAGACCGCCGCCGTGTTGAGCCCATAATATAAATAGTCTACCTAGAGGTCTAGGTGCTAGTGCTAAATATGCCTGGATAATACTAAGATCTATGTCATATACTCTGGTCTCTATAAGTCCACGTAGATTTGACTTATAAATTCTCAGTAGTGACATGAGGTCTTCTCTTTTAAGCATACCAATCCATTGAAAAATTGTGTGAGGTTTAGGGATAAGAGGATTAAGCGTTACAGTAATTCTCCTTTTCTTACTCTTAGCGTACTTTGATATTTCACGTAACACTTCTATATCTCTGTAAACTTCACTTATATCTAAACCCTTTATGCCATAAATCATGTATAGCTTAATGTCAAAACCAGCATCAATGATATCCTTAATAAGCGAGATCACGTATTCCATAAGCCCTGTGTACTTAAAGAAGATAAATTGTAGTAGCCTAGAAAAAGATTCAGGAGCTATTGTAAGTGTTCGTTGTCCAAGCATTTTAATGAGCTCTAGTGACTTAATGAGATATGAGTTAAGTCTAAGAGAGGGTAGAGAAGCTGTAAAACCCTCTTTAACCAAGTATTCTAAGAGCTTAGAGTGAACAGGTGTTACTGGGAAAGATAGAGAATATATTATTACTCTCTTACCGCTAATAGTATACTCTAAACCCTTATTAACAATATACTTGAGTGTAGAGAAACCCCGTTCACGATATGGTTGAAAAACACGTGTTTCAAGACAGAAACTACAGTGAAAAAGACACCCCCTACTAACCTCGAGCTTTAAACCTCTACCATAAATAGGCTCTATTTTAGTATTTTCAACTTGCCTTATAGGATACACCGTGGAGTCTAAGTCTCTAACATATTCTCTCACTACAATATTACTTGTTAATCCTGGCACATAGACAAACTTAAAACTAGAAATAGCTTCAAGAAACCTCTTCTTGCTATCTCCATATTCAAGCCAGAGCTCTATAATTCTAGGTATTGTTGCCTCAGCTTCACCAATAATAAAAACATCTACTATATCACTATATGGTAAAGGATTCTCCATTACAACAGGGCCACCAGCTATTATGATGTGATTTTCTCTTTTACTAGAGAAGACTTCTACTCCACCAGCTATTAATAACCTTACAAAATTCACAAAATCTAACTCGTAGTGTAGAGATGTAAGTATTAGTGGAAAGTCTCTAAGTCTACTCCCAGTCTCGAGGCTTCGAGGATCTTTTTCTACACCGCGGAGTCTTTTACATGAGAAGCGCTCAAGATAAACATCTTCAAAATTATTTACAAGAGTATATATAATGTCTGGTGCAAGCCCAGAAATCATCACACTATAGATGCTTGGATACACATAAGCTACTCTAGAGCGAACTCTAGATAACCCTTTTCTAAATATGTTAAGCTCCATATTCCTCATACTCGTATAAGCATTTATATACTATATATACATACAAATACTTGGTGGGGACATGCTTGACTACTCCAAATATTATAGTAACTTAGCGAAGAGAATTAAAGCATCTGAAATTAGAGAGATATTAGCTATATTAAAAACAAAGAGAGATGTTATCAGCTTCGCCGGCGGAATACCTGACCCTACTCTCTTCCCTAAACAAGAGCTTGTAGAAATAGCGAGAGATGTTATTGAGCAATATGGTGACGATGCACTACAATATAGTGAAACTAAAGGTGTTAGAGAAGTTAGAGAGGCTGTGTGTAAATTTATGTATGCTAAAAAGGGGTTTAAATGTGACCTAGAAGATGTAATTATAACTACTGGTAGTCAATCAGCATTAGACATCATAGCTAGGACACTGTTAGATCCTGGCGATGTAGTCATAACTGAAAACCCCTCATATTTAGCTGCAATAGGGGCTTTTAAAAACGCAGGTGGAAGACTCATTGGTGTAGATATTGATGATTTTGGTATGAAGACACATGTTTTAGAGGAAATATTGAGGTCTATGTCTGAGGTGGAGCGTAGTAAAGTAAAATTTATTTATACTATACCAGTAGCTCAAAATCCTACAGGAGTATCACTTAGTAGTGAACGTAAAAAACACTTATTAGAAATAGCATCAAAATACGACCTACTAATATTAGAAGACGACCCATACAGTTACATTGTATTTGAAGAAGGCGTTGATAAAACCCCTCTAAAAGCACTAGATAGAGAAGGAAGAGTCATCTACATTAGCACCATCAGTAAGATACTTGCACCTGGATTAAGAATAGGGTGGATAATTAGCTTAAATGACTTAACCAGAAAAATAGAATTAGTAAAACAATACGTAGATTTACATTCACCAACTTTTACTCAGTACATTACAGCTGAAGCTATAAAGAGAGGTGTTATTGACAAGGTTATTTCACGCGCTATACCACTTTATAAAGCGAAAAGAGACTTAATGTTAAAAGCCATGAAAGAGTATTTCCCAGAGTATACTTGGTATTCTAAGCCTGTAGGAGGATTATTCATATTTGCCTATGTTTACAAGGAGGGTTTTGATGCCGGTAAATTGTTACCATTAGCTATTGAGAAGTATAAAGTAGCCTATGTTCCAGGCAGTAGTTTCCACGTAGATGGTAGAGGAGCTAATAGCATGAGGATTAATTTCAGTTATTCAACATATGAACAAATAATAGAAGGTATAAAGAGATTAGCAACACTAATAAAGGAAAACTAGTCAAGAATGATGATAGTACCTAGTCCACGTGGTGGTAAAAGGCCTTTTACAGCCTCTAGATCGCTAACTTTAATGGTCTTTAGGGCTTTTTGTAGTATTTGAAGAACTTTTTTACTCTTACTCATAATTACGCTTTCTAGTTCACTTATACTAATACGCCCTCTACCAATAACATTAACTTTCACATTAAAGCTGTCTTTAATCGGCATCCAATTTGTTAGTGAGAGAGCTGAAATAACGAGATTACTGTATTCTAATTCTCTCATAACTTTATATTTAGATGCTATGTCTAAGCTAGTAATAACTATTGTTCTCCATTTCTTATTTAGATTACTTATATGTGATGCAACGTTGAGATCAAAAATTAAAGCATTTCTTTTACCACTCTCGCAGTAAAGCTGTGTTTCAACACCCATCTCTCTGAGAAGTAATCCTAAAGCAATACCTATAAAACCACATCCTTCTACTAAAACCGGCTCTTCACATTTAGATGCAATTAGTAGTGCATGATTTAATAGTGGTTTAACAGCATCTTGCGGCATTGGTGATGTTACTTCCTCTTCTAAATAAGAGTCATCTAGTGATACGTAATTTGAGAGTAGTCCATTAACACTTATACTTAATAATCCACGATTACCCAGCGGTGTAATAGTATAATATTTACCAGTATATTCAGTCTTTCCGCTGAGAACTTCAATAACTCTTACAACACCTGTAGAGCCAAGCGTAATTGGCTTAATTAGTGGAGTTATACCCATTAGAACGCTTCTCTCTAAGTCTCCAATGTACACGTATAGCGTCTTTGCGAGGATTTCACTAGAGACAATAACGGCTGGATATTCTATGACATCTATAAATCCACTACTATATATTAGTGATTTCTGCTTCAACGACTATTACACCTAGCTGAGTAGTTTTTCTTAAAATAACCTTATAAGCTCCAGAGTAGTTAAGTAGCTTTGAATAAACTTTTGGTGATGTGTGAGTGTCTACGAATCGAGAGACTACGGGTAAATTCCCAGTTCACTGGATAAGTAAGGAAGCTAGGTATAAATTAGTAGAGTTAATGCTGAGTACGAGGAGCTTAACAGAGTTAGCAAAAGCCCTTGGAGTAACACCTACAGCTGTGAGAAAATATGTTAAAAGAACAGCTCATCCAAGTGACGAGATCTTGGTGAAGGCTCTTGAAGCCTTAGCACCATATGAGAGAGACTCAGCTATGTCTATTATAATTAACGATCTTGTGGGAGCTATTAAAGCACTATATGAGAGTGTTGAAGAGAAATATAAAGCTGAAATAAGATCTAAACTAGCAGAGATCGTGAAATAGTGGTTAAATTTGAATTCTAATAGTGAAAAGCCCTTTTTATCCACAGGTAAGCTCATTGAAAACTACAAGTTGCTTGTAAATTACATGAAACAGTGCAGGGATGCGGGTTTAGATTGTAGTCCTCTAATTCCCAGCTCAGATTTCCTACTAGAGGTAAAGAGACTTGTAGAGTCAGATTATATCTCAAAATTCTCAGACCTCGTTAAATTAGTTGAGAAGAAATTTGGAAATCTTATAAGTTGTGATTTAGCATTAAGAGTCTTCACAGAGATCCATGGGTATGTTGTGAGTTGTGATCTAGTGAAAAACATGCTTATTACTCAGTTAGCGGGTTGGATTATTGAAATGCTAGAGACACTTGGCTATGTGAAAATAAAGTTCTCGTGGAGATAAAATGGCGAAATTATACACAGTCAAGAACATTGTAGAGAGAGTAGTTAATTATCTTAGAAGAGAAGGATTCTACGTAAATTACTGCGAGATTAGAGAGCATAGAGGGAAATTTGAGATACTCTTAAAATTAGAGAGAAATATCGCTGGGCTAAGTATTATTAAAATTGTTTTTAGTAAGAAAGGAGAGAAACTCTTTGTTTTTACTGGAAAAACTAGTTTGGATTTGAGATTAAAGAGGTTTATAAAGAGAATAATAGAGGCTGAGAGGAGTGAAATCACCTTACAAGAAGAGGATACAGGTAGCAGTGCGATTACTAAGTGAGTTTATTAGGAGACTAGAGGAATTAAACCGATCATCAGCTGTAGAGATCTTGAAGAAGATCTATAGCGAACAGAGACTTCAGCCAATAAGGGGTAAAACTACACCACCAGACTTATATGATAAAGAAATGGCCACACTTTACGTTGTTAGCAAATATGGACTTAGACTAAATGAGGAACATCCAGAGCTCCACTCAAAGATATTCTATATAGAAGAAGCTCTTGAAAGCATTGTAGAAGACATTGTAAATGATAGAGTTAATGAGGCTAGAGAGAAGTTGCGCGCTCTCTCACCAACTGGAGTTATAGATAGCAATATTGTTGCTAGATTACTTAGAATACCGCTTACAAAGCTTATTCTAGGTTTTACTCGCGAGGAGGATTTCAAAGAGATCTTACAGAGAGTTATCAAAGCTATACCAGAAGAAGAGAAAACAGTAATTAACTACGTGAAGTTTTATATTAGTTTAAAGTTGTCAGAAGCGATCTACAGGGGTGAGGTTAAGAGTAGAGAAGTTAAAGAAGCTTATAAGAAAGCCTTAGCAATAAGGCTTGGTTTTCCAAAGGCAACTCCAAGTGATAGCTATATATGGGAAGTGGCGAGAGCTGTTTTTAATATAAGTGAGAAAAAGATAGGCGATATTCTCACAGTAGAGAAGAGTAGTAAAGATACTAGTGAGATCCGGGGGAAGTCGCCTGGAGAGAAAAGACCTTAGACTTTATTCTCTCAACTACCATTTCGTGGAGTCTTACAAGCATTTTCCTCATATCTTCCATTAAAACAACATCACTATATCCATGTACAACTATGTGATGTGCAAAAGGAGATGGCACGTCGAGAGGTCCTATAAGTTTAACTTCAATTTCACCTCTCTGAACAGCTTTTAATACTTCTACAGCCTCATCTATATGCATATAGTCCATTAATATCTCTCTGTAGGTTTCCTTTAACACCGGGAAATCGTTGATCTCCTCTACAGCCTTTAATAACTCTTCAGCGTTAACCTGTAGCTTATGTAGAGACTTCTCGGCATCTCTATAACGTCTCAGTAGCATAAAGCTTCTGACAGCTACGTGTCTAAACCTCCTCTTTATGAGATCTGTTCTCCTGATAACTCTTACCAACATGTCCCAGGCCTTGTCAACTGGTATAGAGTAAAAAAGCTTTAGATAGTCAGCATCTAGGCGCCTAGGTAATGTGAGCATAAAGCCGTTATCTGTAACAGTGATTTTCACATTAACTCCTAGCTGTGAACCTACAACATAAGCGTAGAGTCTTGCTAAAGCCTCATTAGCTTTTCTCCCAAAAAGAGCGTGAACTATAATATTTCTCTTTACCCCCTCATCATAGATCTCTATTAAGATGAGCTTATCTGATGGCACTAAACCCCCAGTATATTGAATTTGTTCTAGAATATAGTCACAAATAGCTTTAGCAGCATGTTTCTCCAGCTTATACTCTTTAGCAAGGAAGGTAACAACTTCATCTACACCCTTTTCTCTCAACATTTCAGCCACTATTCTCCTAAATCTCCCAACTTCGATGGCAGAGTCATATGCTAGTGGTAACATTTCACTAAACCATGTTGGAACAGTGGGTCTTTGACCATCAGCCCTCTTCACAATAGCTACAAATCCCCTACTCTGTAAGTATTCGTAAACTCTACCGCCTAGCACGAAGAGATCTCCCGGTGTTAAATACTCTACAAAACCCTCCTCGAGATCGCCAACATATTTGCCGTCGACAGTAAAAACCCTCACTTTACTCTCATCTGGTATAACACCACTATTTAAATAATATATCATTCTAGTAGTCTTCTTTTTACCGAAAACACCTTCACTCTCATCAAGCCATATTTTAGAGTACACACGTTGGTGCTCATAGAAATCGCCTAGTCTACCAGCTAAATAGCGCACAGTGTTCATGAAGTCTTCGTAGCTTAAAGTGTGAAAGCTATAAGATCTCTTAACTAATCTATAAGCGTCTTCAATTCTCCACTTATCTTCAAGTGCTAATCCCACAATATGTTGTGCTAATACATCAAGGGGGTTTCTAGGTATTCTAATTCTATCTATTCTCCTCTCTCCTGCTAGTTTACAGAGAACAGTGCATTCAATTAGATCATCTCTGTCAACAGCAATAACAAACCCCTTACTTAGCTCCCTAATGTGATGACCAGATCTCCCAACTCTCTGCAGCAATCTTGTAGTGCTCTTAGGGCTACTCAATAACACAACGAGGTCTATGTAGCCTATATCTATTCCGAGTTCTAATGAAGTAGAACATACTACTACTCTTAAAAGACCCTTTTTCAATTTTTCTTCTATTTCGAGTCTAACATCTCTACTGAGACTACTATGGTGAGCCTCGACATCGTCAATATTTAGTATCTTCTCTTTCTCCATGATCTTTCTTAATTTAAAAACAACTCTCTCTGTGGCACTTCTGGTATTTGTGAATATTAATGTTGTTCTATGCTTTTTTACAAGGTCAATTACACTCCTATATATAGATTCATTTAAGATCTCGGCGGGGGTGTGTATAATGTCTATAACTGGTACTTTAACGCGAATATCTAGTTTCTTATCAAATCTAGCGTCTACAATTATGCAGTCTCGTAATTCGCCGTTATCTCTATATCCTACAAGGAATGCAGCTACTTCTTCAAGTGGCGCTATTGTAGCGCTTAATCCTATTCTCTGTAGTGGTCTTTGAGCGAGGTGTTCTAATCTCTCAATACTTAGTGCTAAGTGACTTCCACGCTTACTAGAAGCTAATTCGTGAATTTCATCTATAATAACTATATGAGTATTTTTAAGAGCTTCTCTGAATTTTGGTGCATTGAGAGCTATAGCTAAACTTTCAGGTGTTGTTATTAATATGTGTGGGGGATTCTTAGACATCTTCTGCTTTTCATAGGGGCTTGTATCACTAGTTCTAACAGCAACCCTGATCTCGGGTAGCTCAATGCCCATCCCACGAGCAATTTCAGTAATGCCTTTAATAGGCTCGTAGAGATTTCTTCTCATATCGTTATTTAAAGCTCTAAGTGGACTTACATAGACGACGTATACACCGCTTGGTAGCGAGTTATTTTTCTCATAGTACTCGTAAAGGCGGTCAATTATACCGAGAAAAACAGCCAGAGTCTTACCGGTGCCAGTAGGACTAGACACGAGTACATTAGCTCCTCCTTTCACTAAAGGTATAGTCTTTCTCTGGACAGGTGTCATTTCTTCATACCTAGACTTAAACCAAGCCCTCACATAGGGTCTTAAGAGGCTTAAGACCTCTTCCTCGCTAGGATCACTGGTTGCATAAGTAAGCACACCAATACACCCCTCTTAACACCATACAACATGTGTGTTTTTAAAGTGTTTGTTTCAGATGGAATCACCCGTAAAATGAGAAGTGTAAATCCAAATAAACGCGGGGATCAATGAATCCTTAAAGGAAATCATCCTCTTTAAGGTAGTAGTTTGGCATTTTTACTTATAGAAGACGTCTCTAGGGAATCTTGCTACGACATATAAGTATGCTGAGGCATGTAGAAGTAGGAATATAGCTGTTAATATAGCTTTTTGTAGTAGTGTAATTGCACCTGCGAATAGGAAGAGTAATCCTATTAGGAGCTCCCAAGGTATTCTTAGCCCTGCATATACTTGCTGGTAGAATCCTTTAGGCGTTCTCTTGTACTCAGTTTTAATTCTAAAAATTGCTTTCAAACTACCAGTAAGGGTATAAGGCGAAATTGCATCTGTAACGGCGGCTAATCTACCCATTAAAGTAAGCGTCTCCCATGTAGTACTAGTGTTTACTCTTACCTCTCTGTAGAGCATAGTGGAGTGTATTATCATGGCTACAATGTAGAGAAGCAGTAGTGGATAAGCTGCTGCAAGATAGTCAAAGGGGTATTTAAATTGTAATAGAGCTAATAGAATACTACCTAGAAATGTGAGAACTTGTGGTATGTATTGAAGTAAGTAGAAATATGCTTCTAGTTTGACTGATAGGGGATAATTAGATCTAAATATGTATCTCGCTCTCGTAATAGCAGTATCTAATGCTCCATATGCCCACCTGTATTGTTGTACTCGAAAAGCTCTATAAGTAGAGGGGTTTTCAACGTAAATAGAACACTCATCTACATAAGCTACTTTAAACCCTGCATACATAATTCTAGCACCTATCTCCATGTCATCTTGTACTCTACTCTCGTCCCAACCTTTGAGGATCTCCTTTAAGTAATCAGACCTGTAAAGAGTGCCCGTGCCTAACGGATACGTGTAGAGTCCTAATATACTACGTGCTTTATATAGTGTTGTAGTCATGTATTTTAAGCCAGCTGCTAAAGCTCTACTTAATCTACTCTCGTAGTTTAATGGCCCCCATCTTCCAACGACACATGCGTATTCACTATTAGACTCTAATATGCTAACAGCAATGTCTAAAAAGCATTTCTCAGGATATGTGTCAACATCCATAATATACACGTAGGGGTTTTTTGAGGCATAGAGGCCTATATTAAGAGCCCCTGTTCTAGCACCTTTAGGAATACTCCTCCATATAAACCACACGTTACAACCTACTCTACGTGCTTTTTCCACAACTTCTACTATGGCATTCTTCACTGAGAACTCATCATCAGATATTATTATAACCTCGTAGTTTGGTATGTTTAACTCACATATGCGTTTAATAGCTCTCTCAATATATTCTAGAGGCTCTCTCCTCACCGGAATAATAAAGGAAATATCATGTGCCTCTCTCTTTAAATATAAATATCTTATTTGTGACTTGCTTTTACTCACATGGATTAAGAACGCGTAAGCTATGTACATTACTATTTGTGGAACTAGTGCAAACATTACTGCAAATAATCCAATAATGTATAAATCTAACACAGATAAGCACCGCAGCAACTACTACATCTATATATTTTACTTTAGAGATTTATTGATATATGGGTGAGAATGTGATTGTAACTTGGCACGGCCATGCATGCGTGTCTCTGAGCGTAAATGGCTATGTTGTTGTGTTTGATCCTCATGATGGTGTTAGCTTAGGGTTAAAGAGGCCCAGTGTTCAGGGAGATCTTGTCCTCGTGTCACACGATCACTTTGACCACAACGCCGTTAACGTTGTCGCTAAGAGGACAACTAGGGTCTTTAAGATGTTCTATGGCGAGACTGTAGTTGACAATGTAAAAATAGAGGGGCTAAGAACTTATCATGATAAGCAGAAGGGTAAAAGGAGAGGAGAGAACGCAGTATACGTGGTTACAATTAGAGATCTCAGGGTAGCACACCTCGGAGATCTAGGTGAAATACCGGGAAAAGAAATCTTAGAGAAACTAAAAGGCGTAAACCTCTTAATTATACCTGTTGGTGGGACTTTTACTATTGAGCCGGAAGAGGCTTGGAGTATTGTTGAGTTAACAAAGCCTAGGAATATAATGCCAATACATTACTGGATACCAGGTTGTACTTTACCCTTAAAACCCGTAGAGGAATTTTTAAAACATGTGAGGGAATATAGTGTAATCAGATTAAATATTAATGCATTTAATCTACGAGAACACGACAAATCTATTATTATAACTGCGTCACCGTGATAATAATTGTCTATACACCACGCAGAGTCAATTATAGTAGAGCTAGATATGTTAAAGAAATACTCGAAGATCTTTTTAAAAAAGTACACTGGAATGTTAGATTATCAGCTAATGCAACTAATTAATAAGGCTACTACAATATATAATGTACTAAGAGACTATGAAAAACACATTAAGAAAATGATGAGGTTTTAGGTCTCGGAGATGTGAAGAAGGATCAACCGGCTGAGGTGTAGAAATCATGGCATATACCTGGGAGCCTAAATGGGAAGTTTTTGAAGTAGACGTAGAAGGTATTAAGTTTAGGACTTGTAGAGATAAGATCACAGGGCTCATAGCATGTCCCATATGCATACATGCAGCTTCAAAATGCCTTGGTGAAAAAGCCCCATCAACATATACATATGAAAACTCATTTTTCTATACTATCGAAGACTTATTAAAACACATGAAAGGTTATCATTTACTCGGCTTAAAGAAGAGGGTCAATAAGCTCGTTGAAAAGTTGCGTGAAGAAGAGTAATATGTTAATAACGAACTCGTGATCAAGGGAACCAATATTAGTGATAATTATTATGAAGTTTTGTTTATATGGTAATCCAACTATAGATGTTATAATTACTAAGGAGTTTAAGAGAGTAACTTATGGTGGTGGTGTTTATTACTCTGCACTTCCACTTATAAAGCGTGGTTTTACAATAGAAGTATACTCTGTATTTAATACGAGATTAATAAAACATCCCATAGCTTCATACATTGTGAAATCACAATATTCAAGTAGAACTAATATCTTTAACCTAGAGTACATTGATAATAGTAGAGTTATAAGAGTACTTGAAAAAGCACCTGCAATATACTCGTGGAATAGTCATGAAGATTATTGCTACACGGTTGTTAACCCAGTTATAGGTGAAATAGATATATCACTACTTAAATTAGTGAGGACAAAGTCTCAAATAATAGCCCTGGATATACAAGGATTTGTGCGTGATATTAATACCAAAGGGATTATATTTTTAAAGCCTATTCCTCATATTTTTGAAGCTTTAATGCTCGCAGATATAATTCATGCAGATCTCGAAGAGGCATTATGCCTTGTAAGCGGACATGGTGATCTGCGCAGAGGTCTTAGCATGATCACAAGAGAGGCGAGGAGTATTGTGGTAGTCACTAGCGGGTCTACTAGGATTTTAATAGCTCACCAAGGTGTTGTAAGAGAGATAAATGTGTCAGGCGAATATACGGCTATAGAGAAAACTGGTGCTGGAGACTACTTTTTAACGGCATTTCTACTGGAATATCTAAATAGCAATGATCCATTTGAATCAGTGTACAAAGCTCACATGGAGGTAACAGAGTGGCTTATGAATAGGGATAGAGAGCTTCATCGCACCCTCACTACTCAACGGGAGAGCTCTTAATGCTAGACGTTACCTAAAGTGTGTGGCTTAATGCTTCTATAGCTTTAATGCTGAAATTCTTGTAGTTAGCGTAAATGGCTAAATTGCTTTAAACCCCCAACTGTATAGCGTATTTACCCTCCACATTGAGTAGTGAGGGTGCTCTGCAATATAATCTTTCTATTTAACCTCTTATAAACTTTACTTAGATCTCAGCTACTTGTGGTAAGCCGCCGTCAAGGGCCTTCGTATAGGTAATTTCCCATGTTAACGCTCTACGTGGAGGTATATTAATGTGTTCTCTAATAGCCTCTATAAGCTCTTTCTTTGTAGGTGTTCTTCCAATAAATCTCAATTTTCCGTTTATAAAGATCTTGGGTAGGTCTAAGGCTTCTTGCTCGATTGGATCTGTAAGCCACATGTGTACTGGTATTATTTCAACCCAGATATTATATTTATCAAGTAGTTCCTCGGCAACGTTAAATACTAGTCTAAGAGCATTATCGCTCTCCTCGCTGAAATCTAGGTAAAGTTCAATAACAACCTTTATAGTGTCATTACTCTCAACACTCACATAGACACCTAGGAGGCTATGTAGTAATAGTTGCTTTAAAAGATGAGAGAGGGTATAAGTTACACTCACAATATTAGCTTTTAATAGTCTCCTTCTTATAGGGGTGTATGAAGTCCTTTGGAGCTTTATCAAATACTTCAAGGTATTTTCTCAAAACTCTCGGTATAGTTACAGTTCCATCAGGATTCTGGAAGTTCTCAAGTATAGCTGTAATAGTCCTAGTACTCGCTATTGCTGTACTATTTAATGTGTGTACATATTCTCTAATCATACCTCTCTTCCTAATTAATCTAATCTTCAACCTATAACTCTGCCAATCAGTAGTGTTACTACAACTTACCATTTCTCTAAATAATCCTTGAGCAGGCATCCACACCTCTAAGTCATATTTCTTAGCTGCAGGAGCACCCAGATCTCCGCTAGCAATATTTACAATTCTATAGGGGAGTTCAAGACTCCTAAACAACTCCTCAGCATTAGATATAAGCTCCTCCATAATATCCCAGCTCTCCTCGGGCTTTGCGAAAACATATTGTTCAACCTTATGGAACTGGTGTACTCTGAAAATCCCCTTTAAATCCTTAGATCCAGCACCAGCCTCTTTTCTAAAACACGGTGAGATCCCCACATATTTTAATGGTAAATCCTCCTCTGGGATATCTTCAAATGCGTGTAAAGCTGCCAATGAGTGCTCGGCGGTTGCAATCAAGTAGAGGTCTTCTCCTTCAATCTTATATATAGCATCTTGAAAAGCAGTGAAGTCTATAACTCCCATCATTATCTTATATCTCAACATGTATGGTGGTAATACGAGGCGATAACCCTTCTTAACTAAGTAGTCAATAGCATACATTAAGAGGGCCATGTCGAGGAATACTATGTCATCGAATAAGTAGTAAAATCTACTGCCAGCAACTTCACCAGCCTTGAGAGTATTTCCAAGTCTAAGAACACTCTCTAAGAAGTCAGCGTGTCCAATAGGCTTCCACTCTATAACTTCATAGTCTACTTTAAACCCATATTTTTCAGTTTGATTTTTAAATTGCTCAATAAAACCACTCCACACTTTAGGCTTACCCCAGAATCTAATTGGAACATTATAAGAGTCATCAGGACCTATAGGAACACTTTCATGAACAATATTTGGCAGGCTTAAAAGAGCCTTCTCTCTCTCCTCTTCAATAAATTTCAACTCTTCTTCGACTTTATTGAGTTCTTCAAGGAGCTTCTTAGCCTCCTCTAATTTAACCTCTCTTTCAACACCCGTTAATTTAGCCACCTCACGACTTATAACATTATGCTTATGTCTCAGCTCTTGTACCTCAGTGAGTTTTCTACGCCATTTTACATCAAGCTCGTAAGCTCTATCTACAATACTGGGGTCTATAAATCTCTTCTTCACGTGCTCTCTCAGTAACTCAGGGCTTTCTCTTAGAAGCTTGAGTATACTCCAGCTCACTTTAACCACCTATTCTCTATCTGCCCGAGTAGACTCTTCATACATAGCGGCAATATCGTATCCAAATCTCTCTTTAAACAATCTCCTACCCTTCTCAGTCATTCTTAGAGGAGTCCACGGTGGATCATAGACTATATCTATGTCAGCGTCTATGCGTAATCTCTCCTTCAGCTGATCAATGATCATTAATGGGATCACATGTGCTAGCGGGCAAAGAGCCGTCGTTAATCCCATGGAGATCTTAACTCTCTTCTCGTCTAGTACTTCAATATTATATATTAAACCCAGGTTATAGACATCTATGCCTATTTCAGGATCAATTACTGTTTCAAGCACCTCAATAATCTTCTTCTTCAAGTCTTCACTACTATGCAATTGAGTCACCTTATTATGTAAATTATTAATCTAGAGAGTGATTATAAATATCCTCAATAACCATATTCAGCCCATAGTTCTTCAGGCTTCTTCTTAGTTATTTTCCTCGCTATTTTAAGCATTAATTTAAGCTCACTTATAGAAGCGTGGTCTATAGGTCTACCTCTCCTACCACTACTCTCCCATGCATTCATAAGCCTATTCATAATATCCTGAACTTCTGGCTGCGAGTAGAAGGCTATTTTATAGATAACCTCACTACTCTCATCAATGAGGCTTAAAAGTTCTTGTTTAATCTTTTCAGACTTTTCAGAGTCCTCATGTTTTCTCTTAAATAACACACATTACACCACTACTTATAATGCTACAATTCTCTTTAAGTCTAATTTACCCTCACTATAGCCTAAAACATCTAAAGCCCATCCCAGCTTCTCTACCAGTATTAATACAGCTGCTTGTGGAGGTATAACACCATACTCTGTTATAATCGCGTCAATATATTCTGGTGGTGTAACATCAAATACAGGGTTAAGCACTTTTACACGTGGATGTTTCTCAATCCACTCTCGAGAAACAATCTCCTCGGGAGACCTATATTCAATTGTTACAAGTTCACCTATAAGAGTGAGTGGTGAAAACTTATAAGACTCAGCAGCTACATAAACTCTAGTCCTAGCCTCTTTCGCTGCAAGAGCTACTTGACTAGTACCTACCTTGTTGACAACAGCACCATTACTAGTAACAGTATCAGCACCCACAACTACGTAGTCTACTTCGTTAATAACATATCTCACAGCACTATCAGGGATCTGGACAACTGGCACACCACTCTTCGCTAATTGAGTATATGTAACTCTACCCTGATAGAAAGGCCTAGTCTCAGTGCTATAAACTCTCACAACTCTGCCCTGTTTATAAGCCTCAATAATGACTCCAACAGCGGCAGTACTATGACAATGTGTTAATACAATTGAGTTTTCTTTTATTCTCTTAGCCCCAATTAAACTAATCCTCTTAGTAGCCTCTTCAGATTCTCTAATGAAATTATCAGCTTGTTTTATAACGCTCTCTCTAGCCTCTGAGAAGCTACTACTATTCCTCAGCGAGCTTAACACATAGACTACAGCGTTTGGTAAACTAATAGCAGTTGGACGCGTTGATATTAATAATTCGCCAACTTCAACCATGTATTTCTTAAATAACACTAAGTCTTCTACACCATTATAACTCAATGCAGCTATTTTAAGAGCTTCTGCAGCAGCTCTCGCAATTCTACCAGCTCCACGTATCTTCATCTCTCTTATTCCACTAGCTATTTCTAGTACTCTTTCAGGATACATGTTCATAGAGAATTACACCTCTATAAGTGCTTTTATACTATTCATAATCTCCTCGAAAGATCTACCAGGGGAGGTAATAGGCCTCTCAATTAGGCTTAGAACTAGGGGTATAGCTTGTGGAGCGAAAAGACCATACTCTGTTACAATAGCATCTATGTACTCTGGGGGCGTTACGTCATAAAGTGGTACTCGAGCTTTATAATCCACAGGCAACTTAGTTATTTCCTCTTCTGATATGAGAGATCTCCAATCATACTCTGGAAGTTTTAAGAGTTCACCGTAAAGAGTTTCAGGACTAAACTTCATTACTGGTGCAACTACAAAAACCCTTTTACGAGCTTCTTTTGCAACTAGAGCTATAAGACTTGTACCTATTTTCGAGACAATTGCACCATTAGAAGCTACAGCCTCAGCTCCTACAATTACTTTATCAATATTTTTCATGAAAAACCTCACAGCGGAATCTACTATTAAATAAACCTCAAAGCCTAAGCTCTCAGCATACTCCGCTAATAACAATCCCTCACCGCCTGGACGTGACTCTGTAACATAGATCTTTACATTTTTACCCCGCTCACTGAGATGTTTTAACACTCTTCTCACAGCTAAGCTATTACTATTACTCAATAATACCTCGCCACTGGCAATTCTCCTAGACATGATCTCAGCTGCTTTCTCTAGAGAATTCTCATATCTCTCTCTGAGCTCAATAATGTATTTATCTATATTGATAAAGCCGTGTTCGAGGATATATAGTCCAATTTGTCTAAGTATATTCTGGACAGCCATAGATGCTGGTCTTTCGTTTAAAATAAAATCCTTTAACTCAAATAAGCGTTTTACTAGCTCTTTTTCACCACTTTTAATAGTTATTGAATAGAGTTCATCTAAAATATTAAAAACAAGCTCAGAGCCCGTTAACTTACGCATTTCTTAATCCCTTTCTTAAACTTAAACCACAGAATCTATGCTTTTATTTCTTTCTCTAAATCTTATTCTTAATGGTGTGTAGTGATGAGTTTGAAGTTTATTTTAAGCTCTATACTAGTAGTGATCTTGACTGCGGCTCTAATTTTAAATAACAGTATTACATATTCCCAGGGAGAAGTTAAATACATGGTAATAATGTATGCTCCACATATAAGTTTAAATAGCATTCTTAATCGTGCAGAAGCACTTAATATTACTGTCTCAACTATACAATTAAAACTCGACGGCCCCTTAAACCCAGATTACTACGCCTACTGGCTACTATTGGGTAAAAGACCAGTAGAAAACATCTCACTATTAGAATACAAGCCAAGTGTCAAAGAAGAGGAGAGATTACGATTACTCTGGAGTAATGCAACACTAATAGATATACCACTAGTTAATTTAGAGTTAAATATTTCAGCTGTAAACACTATGTATAATTTAACATTTAACACGCTTAAACCTGAAATTCTCGAAGTCCCCGTTAATAACTCAATTTTTTGGAAACAGCTCAATACTACTATTAGAGTTGAGCTTAAAGATGTCGAACTCGCAATTACACTAGAAAAGTACAATGTAACTCTTGCTCTGAGTAATATCACGATTTATAGAGATACAACTCCTAGAGCTATTAATGTAACAGATTTAGAGGGTGTAGCTAATGGATTATACTATATAGTCTTCTATGTTCTTAATGTTGAAAACAACACCATTAAACTACTCTTCCCAGGCTCGTTGAGAACTAGTGGTTTCACATCCGAGGACATTAAGCCTATTGAAGGCCTATTAGTACCGTGGACACTTATTTACACATATAGAGACTTTTATATCAAGCTACCTGAAGATGTAAGAGAGTGGATTATGAATTTAACAATTGAGGCAACTCAGAGGATATTGATAAGAGCTATTGATGATACAAATACTAGTATATATATCATATATGCTCCACACATAGTAGTAGCTAAAGCTCTCAATATAACTAGTAGTGTTGATGAGAGACTTAGTGACGCCGTATTCTCGGTGTTTAAAACATTTATTCAATTTAGAAAACCAGGTTTCTTCTTAGTTTTCTTTAACCCGGTGGTTAATGAAGAAAGTGGATTCGCAGCTTTTTATGGGAGTTATACTATGAGCTCAGACCTAGAATTCACAGTATCACAATTCACCTCAATACTCCTCTCTTATTCGCAAATATCACCAATACCAGGTTTAATAATATTAGGTAATTCTGCTAAGCTTAGTGATAGGGTTAAAGAGTTAGAGAGACAAGTATCTGACCTCACTAGTAAAGTTAATGAGTTAAATACGACACTCCAAGACACTAATAATAGACTTGCATCATGTGAGAGTACTAGAGACCTATTAGAAGTGAGGTTAATAGGTATTAATGAGACTTTAAAAAGAGCTGAGGAGTTAGAGAGAACAGCATATTTATATATTTCAACAGGACTACTAGTTACAGTGGCTATAGGAGTCTTAATGGGATTCTTTGCTATAAGATCTTGTAGAGCAATTGGTCTTAGACATGTGAGAGAGATTAAAAGTAGGTTCTTGTAGAAGAATTAAATATTAAAACTAAAGGCATTGTCTAAGAAGAGTTCTCATAGAAATGCTACTTATTCACTGCTACAACTACTTCACATAAAATACTGCTATTGCTAGTAATGAAAGCATTAAAACAAGAATATTCCAAATTACACTTTCACTTTTACACAATTTAAGAGCTAATTTAAAATCTAATAGTGGGTAGAAGGGGCAAACCCCTTTAATAGTAATTGCATCTAGTAACACGTGACTTACCCAGCCAATTAAAAATGCTATTCCAAAAACCACTACTTGAGGTACTATAGCATAAATAGTCAATATTACTATTAGTGGTATAGTAATATTATGTAGAGTTCTTCTATGTTTAAGTCTTAAATCTAGATCTGGTAGTGTTGAAGACAATACAGCTATAACTATAAACGCATAGTAAAGTTGTAAATTGACATTAAAGTAAACCTGCATACTCCTCAAAAACCAGACCGCTATTGCAAGAGCAAAAAACATGTGAGTAATTTTTCTCACAAAAATTACACCTAAGAACTCCTCAAGATCTCTGCACGGTCTGGATAGCCAACAACGACTATGTCTACTAATTCTCCACCAGGAAAAATGCCTGTTTCAATAACGCCATGTACTAATTTAAGCTTTTCATGTGTGCTCTTAGCGTCTACTATTGGTTTAAGTGGCTTTAAGTCTACAATGTAATTTCCATTATCACTTATAATGGGACCATCTTTACCGGTACCAGTTCTAATTTGAGGTTCAAACTCTAATTTCTTTAAGTATTTAATTGTATAATTTAAAGTTGCCGGCACAACTTCTACTGGTATTAACCTAGCGTAAAGGTATTCTAAACCAGTATACTTTGTGTAGTCTACAATATATATCCTAGTTGAAGCTGAAAGAGCTAAGAGTTTTTCTCTTAGTAATGCTCCGCCACGACCCTTAACCAAGTCTAATTTACTTGAAACTTCATCAGCGCCATCCACGTAAATGTCTAAGTAGTCTAGTGTTTGAATATCTAGAGAGCGTAACCTAAGCTTACTATACAAGTAGAGAGCAGTATCTACTGAGGATGTATAAACATATTTATCTCTGAGGAAATCACCGCAGAGATCAATAAATACCCTAATAGTAGAGCCAGTACCAATACCAATAAACCTCACATTAGAATAACTAGATCTGAGGGACCTACAAGCCTCACTAGCCGAATTAAACTTACCAGCCTCCACATCACTCACAATAAAACACCCATAAAACAACTCAATAAGAGATATATAAAAACTCTTTAAACAAAACCATAAAAGAACATTAAAAGCTAGATACAAGTATAGAATGCTTCTTATAGAGCTTTAATAAGTATTTAACCCTAATCTAAGTTTTCCTCATCCTTCTCAAGTAACATATCCTATAGCCTAGTAATCTAGCTAGGTAGAAGCGTATATGATTAGTTATTCGCAGCAATTACAAATCAATTCCCCTAGTAACAACTATAACTATAAGATTATAGCTTAATGATCCTGATTCTTAGGAATCTTTCTTCTAGTATATCTATTCTCTAATTGCTCTAGATTTCTTCTCTTTTACTACTTTTATAGTGATTATTGAGTGATCTGGGATAAGTTTACTGGTTTTCCTTCGCGTAATATAAATTCTGGTATTTTGTCTTTATATTTTTCAAGGAATTCTCTGTCTTTATCTAGTTTTCTCTTATTATCTACGAGCATTACTATTATGCCATCTCTCACAGGATACCAGTGTTTACAGTTTGAGCAGTATAAGATGGCTGTTTTAATACCTATTTTTAAGCACTCGTAGCATGGGTATTCTTTACCTTGTATAATGTTTTCTCTTAAGTAGCCACAATAACTTTTACATAGTGGTATCTCGACGCCAGTTACATCGACGTTTTGCTTCTCTTCTTCAATAACATAGAGTTCTAGTGGAAACTTCTTACAATATAAACACATTAATACGTCAAGACCCCAATATCTCATCAAGACTTGATCACCTCTTTAATAATATTTTCAACTCTCTCGAGAATACTCTTAGCGATCTCCTCGCTCTTAGCTTCAAGCATAACTCTAAGTAAGGGCTCAGTACCGCTCGGCCTTACAAGCACCCAGTAGTCTCTGGAGATGACTTTCACGCCATCAACAGTAATAAGTCTCTCACTCTTAAACTCCTCTTTGACGAGATCTATAATTCTAACTGCTACATCTCTACTCATAGGATATTTCTTTTTCACAATATAGTATTCTGGGAGTTCAGAAAATAACTCTGAAACCCTTCTCCCACTAGTAGCGAGCATTTCGAGAAAAAGTGCTAATGTCATAGCACCATCACGTACAAATTGATGTGGTGGATACATAAATCCACCATTTTCTTCAAAACCACAAAGAGCATCACCAGCACGCATCATGGCGTGAGCTATATCAACACTACCAACTTTTAACCATATAACCTCTACTCCAAGGGATCTCAATATATCCTCCACGAGGACACTTGAAGAAACACCAGTATATACTTTACCAGTAAGGTTCTTGTAGAGCTTTAAGTGCTTAGCTAAGAGAACAGCGGATCTATCGCCCCAGTAGACTCGACCTTGTTCATCTATAAATATAGACCTATCTGCATCACCGTCAAGGGCTACTCCAAAGTCACAATTACATGCCTTAACAACTTGAGCAGTATTGCTAAGTGTTTCAGGCGTCGGCTCTGGTGGTCTTGTAGGCTCATAGTTAAGATCGCCATTTATCACTACAGGCTTAACTCCAAGTTCTCTCAGTAAGCGTGGTGTTGTAAATACACCTACATTGTTAACAGGGTCTACTAAGACTTTAAATCCCTTCTTAACAATAATATCTTTATCAACATGTTCAAGTATAGCTTTAACATATAAGTCATTTACACCAATATATTTCTCAACACTCCACACAGCACTACGCCAATCTATAACTCTAAATTTCTCGCTCCAAAAGATCTCTTCAATAACTCTCTCTTCATCTCTACTTACTTCTACCCCATGTGGACCAATAACCTTAATCCCATTATATTCTGGTGGATTATGACTAGCAGTTATCATTACACCTCCATCAAAACCCTCAGTTTTTACAGCATATTGAAGTGCAGGTGTAGGAGTATAACCTGCATCATAAACTTTAACACCTGAAAGCACTAAAACACCCATTAAAATATTCTTAATAGCATCGCCGCCAGCTCTATAATCATAGCCCACGAGTATTCTAGAACCCTCTTTGAAATATGAGCCAATAGCCCACGCTAACTTAGCTATAAATAATGGTGTAAGCTCAGAAGCTATAACACCTCTAACACCATCAGTTCCAAAAAGCCTCTTCAAGAAACCCACCAATCCTACTCTTCAGCTTCTTCTAAAACATCTTCTAATATTTCATATATTTCAATACTACCTCTACGAAGATCAAATACGGGTGTAAAACCTTTTTGCTCAATCCACAACCTAGCTTTAAGCGAGGCGTTAGTTAAGTAGCTTAAAGCCTCTTCTAAAACCTCTTCTATGTCTTCACCACTATCACGTAGATCTTCAAGAACTTCACGTAGCTCTTCACCATGTTTAACACTGATATAGACCAAGTTACCTTTAAATTCAATAGTCAAGTAGACTGGTAGAGTACCATGTGGAATGACGAGCATAGTATCACTCGCAACATTAACTTTAAAACCCTGTTCTTCAAGATATCTGGCTAAGCCATAAACACTCAACTTATTCAACCCCTATGTACATTTTATAAAAACTTGGAATAAAAAGGTCATTAGCGGAATAACTATGGCGTGTAAGTAATGCGCGAGAAGAGTATATTATTAGTTCTCTCTGTGAACACTAATAAGAGCTTAGATTGGGCTTTGAGAGTAATTAATAGTAAAAGAACTGAAAACACTTGGATTATTGTTGACGAGAAGACTATGAAGATTTTAGTTAAGAGGAATATAGTGGGCTATGTAAGCGAGAAGATATTTGTATATAGTGGTAAGAGACCTGAAGAGTTCTCACTTAGAGTAATAGCTCTGGTTAAACCTGATGAAGTATACGTCTGTGATGAGAGAGGTTTACTAGAGCCGCTAATTAAGTTAATTAGGGTTATGAAAATTAAAGTATATGAGTGTTAACCTTTAGTGTGAATTTCAACTATATCTCCATCTTCAACTACGTGTTCTAATCCAACTCTCTCACCTGGATATTTCGCAGAAGGCCCCCAAACTCTCGCATATAAGAAATTTTTAAGCAACTCGCTGTGAACGCTCTCAGCAACGTCACGTATAGTAGCACCTTTTCTTAAAACTAAAGGCTTTTCTGCTACACTGCCACTTGGAGGCTTAGTGTATACTCTAATGATCTCTAGTATCCGGTAGAGAGTTGATGCTATTTCCTCTAAGCCCTTATTACTAATAGCAGAGCCTAGTATTAACGGTGCTCCTGGAAGAATTGTTTTTATATATTCAAGCTCACGTTCACTGGGGGCTTTTAGGTCTACTTTATTCACAAATATCACAACCGGCTTATAGACTACAGCTTCAAATAAAGATTGTTCAACATCATCTAGTGAGACTTCACCATAGATCTTTACGTGAGCGTTAAAGATGCGATAGCTCTCAAGTAGCTTCCTAAGATCGTCAATTGTGAAGTCTAAGAGTTTACCCATTAATGTAACCCTTATACCTGTTTTACCCGTTCTCACAATATTGATGATGACTCTGCCTTTAGGCTTAGCTAAGTATATTCCCTCATCTCTTAGATACTCTACAAGACTTTCAACGACGCTTACAATATCACTAGTAGCATCAAGCACGAGGATAACGCCATCAGCATTTCTAATGAGTGCAATTGTTTTCCTGGCCAACAAGGTGCCAGGCTCTAATGGTGGTGTATCTACAAGTTGAAAATATATGTCCTGATATTTTAACATGCCGGGAACAGGGTATTGTGTAGAATAGGGGTATTCAGATATAATTGTCTTTGCCCCAGTGAGAACATTTACAAGTGTACTCTTACCAGAATTAGGTGGGCCAATAACAACTATTTGAGCAGCCCCCTCTTTTTCAACAAATATTGTTGATTTACTAGTAGACTTTTTCCTCTTCTTCTCTTCGAGTTCTTCTCTTAATTGTGCCAGTCTCTTAGTAGCCCATTCCCTTAGTCTTTCAGTACCCTTATGTTTGGGGACGCTAGATAAGAACTCTTCTAGTGCCTTGATCTTCTCCTCTACAGTCTTAGCCTCCATAACTTTAATCCACTTAGCTCTAGCCTCAGCCGGCAGGTTTGTAACCATAGTCACCTGCCACAGGTTATATACTATAAAGAGGGCTGTTTCCGTTACTAAGGTGGGTTAGGGTTGTTTGAGTCCTTTTAGGGCTATGAGATACGCTGATGCTGTGTGCTTGTCTAGCCGATGTTTCTCCGTTATTTCATTGTGTTCCCTGGAGCTCGTCGTTCCCTTAGGATCTACATATCTGACTTCTATGCCATATAGTGGTGCCTTCAATGCTATCATCTCAATGACCGAGCTCCTGAAGACTGAGACTCTGTAGTTGTAGTTCTCGTGCCTCCTATCGCCACTCCTAACCCATAGAAGCTTTAACTTTCCTAGAACTTCTGGATTCTCGAGGAATATGACCCTGACTCCATGGTGGTGTGCGTACTTCAGCATCTCGTGGACTCTCATACCAATAATACTCCTAGCTCTACGTCTACTACAACCCTTCCTAGAAGCCTCCTCGAACCAGAACGTGTAGAAGTCTCTGAGTCTCCCATCGCTATCGACTATCGCTAGGTTCATCCTATCCACATTCACATCTACGCCGGCATAGAGCTTACCTCTGTTCACGTTGACCCTAGAGAAGTGCTCTGTGTAGAATCTGTATTGTACTGAGACCTGTATCTCGCCGTGAACCCACAGATCCCCTTTTCTCGTCCCAAACCTGTTTAGCTTGACGCGGGCAACGTATGGCTCTCTAAGCTCTAACACCTTACTTAACAGCTCTCTATATCTTTTCGAGACCGTTGGCTTGAGTGAAACTGTGTCAACGCTTCCCTGAAAATCCACTACCTTGACGTCGAAGCTGAAGTCACCATGCATCTTTATGTTCTTACACGGGTACTCTCTCTCGCTTTGCTGGAAGAGCAACCAATCCCTGAACTCTATCTCGTTGAGTGAGACACCCAGCACTTGAGCGGACTCGTAAACGGAGTAGAGCAATGTTATGACACCATCTACGTACCGCCTATTTGGCAGTAGATCCCAGAGCCTCTTCCTGTATGCCTTCTTCAAGTAGATCTCAGATGAGATCCTAGGAGACTCTTGGAGAACGATGTCGTGAAACCTCAAGACAGCAAGCCTAAACAACCTAGCCGTAGAGAGCAGTAGCCTAGCCTCTCTACAACAAACGTTAAACGGGAGCCTTATAGTCAAGTATACGTCGCTCATAGGGGTTTAAACCCCGATAGGTTTATAAACCTCTAAACCCTAATAAGCACCCGTGCCCTCTCGGTGCGCGAGGGCGGACGAACCGCCGTAGCCCGCCGAGAGGAGACCGTGAGGAGCCCGGGGGTGGCACTAAACAACCCTAAAACATCAAAAACGACCACTCTCGGGTGAACGGTTTAACGCTTAACTAAAGTACTATTTCTTAGTGTATTCTAGTAAACTTCTATCACTAATCTTACGTTTTTTTGTAATATACCATAGTGGTGCTATTTTTCTCAAAACTCTCCAACTTCTCCTAATAAATAATGGTGGTGTAATGTGGGAACTATAGTACTCTAAAACCCAGTTTTTTGTATCTGGATCTGTGATATAACCTGAACCGAAGTCTCCAAAAACCCTGCGTAAAACTATAAGGTTTAGATCCCGCGAGACTTTTGCAATAATACTTGCCGCAGCTACAGCAGTATATTTTGTATCAGCATGTGGCTCCATAGTGAAATATACATGTTGTTTAAATATGTTTCTTAGAGTCTTCTCAATGTTCTTACTGCATCCTTTAACCTCATCTATAAATATGTGGATTTCACTAGCTTCTCTATTTACAATATGTGAGAGTATGTTGAGAATCTTAATAATAGCCTTCTCTTCAAGGCTATTTAAGTTCTCTTTATCGAGTAAGTGTGGTGGTATATAGATTAGAACCGTGAATACCCCTGACTCAATAATAGTTTTATAAAATCTTAATCTCTCGCTTGGTGAGAGTGATTTGCTATCTTTAACACCTAGTAGAGCTAGTTTCTCAAAAATACTAGGGGTACCCATAACACCAGCTACTACCATGTCACCTATGAGTGGTCCTCTACCAGCCTCATCAATACCAATATAGTAAGCTCTCACAATACTCAGCCAGCGTGAGTGATATCTAATCTTTTCTTTTTTCATAATAGTATCAAACTAGGTTATAAGGGAGTTTACTCCTACTAGCTGAGAGAGGGGTGTAGAGTATATGAGTGGTTTTTACGAGAATCTAGAGCTATGGGTTAAGAAGCAACAAGAAGTAAAAAACCTATTTGGTAAAGCAGAAGAGAATTATGAGAATGCAGATAGGTTAACTCTAATAACTCTCTCTAGATTAGCATTTCACCAAATAGAGAGAACTATTGAGGCTTTTGATAATTGGCTTAAAGACCCCATGATAACGGTACATATGCCCCGCGAAATACTCGTAGAATTGTGGTCGAGATTGAGGAAAATACTCTATGAGCTAATAGATATAGACATAGAACACACTATGAAGTTTGCAGAGCATTTAAAGAACTTAGAGAATAAGGGCTTAATAAATCCATTATTCACAGCTAGACTAACTAGTGAAGAAGAGAGAAAACCGAGAAGACCAACAGTGACTATTTAACGTCTACTTCTAGATTTTAAATCTATTTCAACGTCTATTGGTGCAACTTTAGGGTAGAGTGTTTCATAGAGATTTTTAATAGCGGACCCCTGTTCTCCTATTAGAGTTGAAGCTTTACTTAGTAATTCCTTACCGAGAGTAGTAACAAGGAGTTTTTTATTCTCTGAGACTTCAACAAGTCCTACATATTTTAATAGCGTTAGATCTCCCAATAAGTCTCTACTAGTAGGTGTATTACCTAATACTGTGAAATTATAGCCTAAATTAACTCCACTCTCTCTCATTAGGTAGATTAAGTTTACAAGTGCTTTTTCACTAATGCCATTTTTAGCGAGAGACATAATGTAGAGTAATGTAATTAACCTCGGGTTTTTCTCAATGTCTCCAGGTGTTACTACATGTTTAGTTATAATTTTAACTTCTTTACTCTTCTCTGTACCACTAGTTGGTGTAGCTACTTTTTGTTTTTTGAGACCACCCATAATTAACACCTAATTTTTCACTTTTCACTATTACTCTGGGTACTAATAAGCGTGGTAGATTTGCTACTAGTACATGTTGAAAGCCCATGTATTATTATTAACACAGCTTTATACTTTACAAGGTCTTCATAGTTACCCTGCTTTAGGAAACTGCTAGTGTCAACACTATACTTCTTTATCAAACACTCTAATTTCTCATTACTAAGTAGAGGTTTCTCTTTTAACTCCTCTCTAATACTCCAAGAGATGCTTTTAACAAATTCTTCAATTCGCATAGTAAATTTTCCAGATCTGGCGAATTGAACTAGGGACATATAGGTAACTGAGACTACAAAGAGTAGGGATCCAAGAAATATGTCATTAGCATTAGTACCTCTAATAGCTATGAGTAAGCTAGCTATACTATTCACTATTAGCCCCAATCGTGGCGTATAAAACACTAATATCAGGGCGCTAATTGAGAGGGTGAAGCTGAAGAGTACATATTGAGAAAGATTATTAAATAGTCTTATGAGTGTTACTATAAGGCAAAGCATTATGGGGAGACTCATTTGCACTCTCTCTGCTAAATAGCTTTTTTCAAGAGAATTTATAAACTCTATAATCTCTTCTCTAATACTTGGAAGTATCTGGTATAGGTGAACTGTCTCTTTCTTAGTCTTAATAATATTTATGAGTTCTTCTATAGTACTATAAACTCTAATATACCTATTCCACAAAGATCTGCTTGGAACAAAGGGCTTTCTAGATTTTTCAAGTTTTTTTCCGAGTTCTTGAAGCTCACTCTTATACCACGTTAAGCTATCAACACTTTCAATAAGACTAATTAGAGTATCTAAATGTTTTATTAAAGTATTTACTAGCGGCTTCACCGCGTTTCACATCTAACATGCTTCACTTAGTAATATGATTAGGGGGTATTAACAGTGCAAGAAGGATCCCTGATAAGAAGATTTAAAGGGTACTTATAGTGCTGATTAATCATAGGGTATTAGATAGTTCTATTATGAGGAGATCTCTATGAGTAGTGGTGTAGGTATCCGTGTTGAACCTGTTACTAGGAGGAGAATTAGTGCTCATAGTCATATAAGAGGTCTTGGATTAGATGAGAAAGGTAAAGCTATTTTTAAAGCAGATGGTTTAGTAGGGCAATTAGAGGCTCGTGAAGCAGCAGGTATAGTTGTGAAGTTGATTAAAGAGGGTAAGTTTGCTGGTAGAGGGGTACTCTTTGTGGGTCCGCCTGGTACTGGTAAAACAGCACTAGCTGTGGCTATTGCGAGAGAGCTGGGTGAGGATACTCCATTTGTAACAATGAGTGGTAGTGAGATCTATAGTGTTGAGAGGAAAAAGACAGAGGTCTTAATGGAGGCGGTTCGCAGTGCACTTGGTGTGAGAATTCGTGAGATTAGAAAAGTCTATGAGGGTGTAGTAAAAGAGATTAAGATTAGGAGAGCTAGACACCCATTAACACCGTACTATGCTATTCCAGTTGAGGCGAAAATAACATTAGCAACAAAAGATGAAGAGGCTACTTTAACAGTGCCGGAAGAAGTTACACAACAAATAGTTGAGATGGGTATTAGAAAAGGTGATGTAATATGGATTGATGCTGAAACAGGCAGAGTTCACAGGGTTGGTAGAACTAAAGAAGTTGAGGGCGCTAGAACATATGATATTGAAGTTAAAAAAGTCGTTGAAATACCTAAAGGCCCTATTAAAAAAGAAAAAGAAATTGTAAGCGTAGTTACACTACACGACCTCGACGTATATTATGCAGCACAGAGGAGTTTTATTAGTATTTTTGGCTTTGGATTTGAGCGTGAAATATCGCCTGAAGTTAGGAGAGAAGTAGAAGGGCTTGTTAAGAAATGGCTTGACCAGAAGAAAGCAGAGTTAGTACCAGGAGTGCTCTTTATAGATGATGCACATATGCTTGATATAGAGTCTTTTAGTTTCCTCAGTAGAGCTATGGAGAGCGAATTTGCACCAATACTTATCCTCGCGACAAATAGGGGGTTTGCTAGGATAAAAGGTACTGATATAGAGTCACCCCACGGCATGCCACTCGACTTATTAGATAGACTTCTCATAATCCCAACACGTCCATACACAGCAGAAGAGATCAGGGAGATCGTCAAAATCAGGGCAGAGGAAGCTGAAATAGATCTTACACAAGAAGCACTTGAAAAACTCGTAGAAATAGGTACAAAGACGAGTTTAAGATATGCTGTACAGTTACTAGAGCCTGCGAGAATTATAGCTGAGGAGAGAGGGTCAAGTAAAATTGAAGTAGAAGATGTTGAGAAGGCTAAAAAACTATTTGTAGATGTCTCTGTGAGCGTAGAGTACTTAAAGAAATATGAAAGCTTGTTCTTAAAGTAGGGAATTTAATTAAAAACACTCAGCTTTAAATGATAATAATCCATCTCTTTTAGCTTCTCTAAGTACGTCTAAGACGTCTTTATCCCCAAGATCTCTCCACTCTACATATGCATCTGCAACAGCATATAGAGCACCTGACCTAGGATTTAAGCAATATACTTCATCAGCCTCTTTAGCAACAAGATGAGCGGATTCTACATGACAAGTAGGTACAGCAATAATTACCTTAGAAGCACCTATTTTTCTTAGAAACCTAGTGGCAGCTATCATTGTGAATCCAGCCGCTATGCCATCATCGACTACTAATACCTTTTTACCATTGAGATGCGTGTATCTCTCACCACATCTATAGACTTGGAGTCTCCGATTGATCTCAGCCAATTGTTCTTCAATAGAGTTCTTAATTTCCTCTGGTGTGAGCGCCAAGTAGAATACGAGTTTTGAGCTGTAAAAGTATGTTCCATCTGGTGCTATAGCACCAAAACCAGACTCTCTATTCCACGGTATTAATAATTTACGGCAGATTAAGACGTCAAGTAATAAGTTCAAGTTTTTAGCCACTAAATATCCAACTGGAATTCCACCAGCTGGTATAGCATAAACTATATCCGCATTTACATTGTGAGATTTTAACCATGATGCGAGTTTTAAGCCAGCATCAAAGCGATCTTTGAAAACATATAAAAAGTCTTCTAAATCACGATTAAAAATAACTCGCACAATAAACACCGTCCCTAACTAGTTTACTTTATAAGTTATTGGTAAAATAGCTATAAGATAACAGTATTAATATAATATTGTGAAACACTAGATTGAGTATCTCTTTGATACAGGGTGTTTAGGTGTAAGTGGTTAAGTTGGGTATTTTGTATAAGAGCCTTTTTGAGGACGACTTTAAGGTTTTACTTGCGCTTGAGAGATTACATGTTAAACGTGAATATGTTCCTCTCGGTATGATTGAAAAAGAGACTGGAATTTATGAGGATAAACTAGTGCTTATTCTAGGTAAATTACATAATCTCGGCTTAGTTAAGAGGGAGAGTATTGGCGATGAGAAAATGTACAGATTGACTTACACAGGATACGATATGTTGGCTTTGAGATCGTTGGTGAGAGCAAATGTTCTTGAGGCTCTTGGAGATAAAATTGGTGTGGGTAAAGAGAGTGAAATATATGAGGGACTTGCACCTGGGAACATGCGTGTAGCAGTTAAATTTCTGAGACTCGGCAAGACTAGTTTTAGAAAAACTGTTAGAGTTAGAGATTGGGCTACTGAGACCTCATTATCGTGGTATAAGCAATCAATGATTGCTGCTGAGAGAGAATATAAGGCACTCAGAGAACTCGTGCCTCACAAAGCACTGGTGCCAGTACCATTTGGCTATAATAGACACGTTGTCGTAATAGAGTTTATTGATGGAGTAGAACTATATGAAAAACCCGATCTAGAAGATCCAATGGGGGTCTTAGTCAATATACTTAAAACACTTGCAATAGCGTATCATAAGGCTTCAATAGTACACGGGGATCTCAGCGAGTATAATATTCTTATAAAGCGTGATGATGAAAAACCATATATAATAGATTGGCCACAATATGTCTACAGAGATGATCCAAGAGCCCTAGATCTACTTAAAAGAGACATATTCTACATAGTGAGATTTTTCAGGAAAAAATATAGAGTAGAGATATCGGTAGATGAGGCTATTAAAAGAATTATTGAGTATACTTCACAATAGGAATATAGTTCTAAATAATACTTATTTAAGTGTTCTTAAAAATTAATCTCTCTCCTGGGGGTTAGAACATCGTTACAGTTATTGGAATAGATATTGAGCCTGGAAGCTCCCCTCACGCTGTGAGGGTGCCAAAGTACTCTGTTGTAGTGTTAAGAGATGGTGTAGTATATAAGGAGATAGAGAATGTCCCATTATACAAGGTAATTAGGCTTATTCTTGAATATCGCGCTGATATATTAGCTGTTGATAACTTAAACGAGATTGTTGAGAGTCCAAGGGATATAGCTAAGTTATCTAAATTAATACCCCCTTGGTGTAGAGTAGTTGAAGTAGCTGGGATTGAGCAAAGACTAGTTGAAGTTGCAAGAAAATTCAATATTGAATCTCCTCATTTAACTCCACTACAAGCTGCACGTGTATGTGCATATGCTGCTCTTAACGGTATAGGACGTGAAGTTAAGTTATATGTAGATAGAACATATGTAGTGGTATCTAAAGGAAGAACACCTATTCAAGGTGGTAGTAGTAGTGAGAGATTTAAGAGGAGTATAAGGGCATGTGTTTTAAGAGTCGTTAAAGAAGTTAAAGAGACATTAGAGAAAAATGGTCTTGACTACGACCTCCTAGTTAAAAAGAGTAGAGGAGGATTAGAAAAAGGCCTATTTGTAGTTTATGCTTCACCGGAGAGAGTTCGCGAAGTGATTTCTCCACTTAGAAGTCGTAATGTGAAAATTACCGTGAAACCAGTACTCACAAGTATCCCGGTGACAGAGGAGTCTTCAAGTAGACTAGTAATTCTAGGAGTAGATCCAGGCACTACTATTGGAATAGCAGTCTTAGATTTCACTGGAAAACCACTACTAGTAGCTAGTGGTAAAGTTCCCGATAGAGAACAAGTAGTGGGAGAAGTATTGAGATTTGGTAAACCAGTTATCATAGCTGTAGATACTTCTAAGCCTCCTGAATTTGCAAAGAAACTTGCATCTAAACTAGGTGCAATACTCTATACACCTGAATACGACCTCACGGTTGAAGAGAAACAGAAATTATCATCTGAGTATTCAATACTATACACTATTGATATTCCAGATTCACATGCTAGAGACGCATTAGCAGGAGCTATAAAAGCTTATAGGTCTTTTAAACCTCTAATAGAAGAAGTTGAATCTAAAACAAGAGGACTACGTGGTGTTGTAAGAGAAAAGATTATTGTAGAAGTGTTGAGGGGTAAGAGCCTAGTAGAAGTATTAGATGAGTATTTTATGCGTGAATTATCACGTGATTTTAAACTAAGACAAAAAACTCCCCTAATAGTGAAAAGTAATGAGCGTGTAAAAGAAGATTTAGATAAATTACATTCAAGAATAGTTGAATTAGAGAGTATTGTGAAGAAGCTTGAAGAAGAATTAAAAACTAGAGATAAGTTAATAGAGGAGTTGCAAATAGAGCTTAAAACTGTGAAAAAGAGAGATCTTAGCGAGGAATGTGAGAGGAGAGTTCAAAATCTACTCTTAGAAATAGAGTCACTTAAAAAAATGCTAAGAGATAGGGAAAATACTTTAAACTCAATATTACAACATGTTGTAAGCCTTGAAGAGGCTATTAAGAGGCTAATTAGAGGAGAAGTCATAGGCGCTGTAAAAGCTAGTAGTTTAAAAAACACTACTTGTACAAGTAAACCAGTATATTTAGATGATTTAAAATTCTTATCTAATGAACTCTTAGAGTGCATTAAGAGAGAGAAATCAGTATTATTAATTCCACCTGGAGTTCAAATTGACTGGAAAGTAGTCAAAGTCCCGGTTGTAGAAGTATCTCCAGTACTAGATTTCAAAGACTATGTACTAGTAGCTTCTAATAGTCTTAGTAATGTAAAAGAGTTGTGGAGGACTATTGAGGAATTTGAAGCAAAGGAGAGGAGAAGGAGAATAATGGAGATGATTGAAGAATATAAAAAGTCTAGAATAAAATAACTTGATCGCTGAGTATGAGTTCAGTTATTTTCTTAATGTTTCTAAGCTCCTCGTTAACAATACTTGCAATATCGCTTTTCACATGTCCAGGTATATCTGTAATATTGAGGTCTCTAGGTATTAATTTTACACTAGCAATTAGAGGTCTATCTATGGGCTTACCGATCTGGCTTAAAACCTCTACGTAGACATCACTAAATAAGTGTTCAAAGTTACCATAGATCTTCTCAGCTAAGATTCTTGCTAAGACATTGTATATTTTACCAACATGGTTAACAGGGTTTTTGCCAGCTGTAGCCTCTAAACTAATAGGCCTCATAGGTGTTATTAATCCATTAGCTCTATTACCTCTACCAGTAGCACCGTCATCTCCATGTTCAGCTGAGGTACCAGTTACAGTTAAGTAGAAGCTGTCTCGCTCTGGAATATCAGCTGTGTTAACGTGTACTTCAATATTATAATCTGGCGTTATTTTATGTGCTAGAGCTGTGACTTCTTCTGTAATAGCTTTTTTAACACTTAAATACTCATATTTATCGTGTACTTCTCTATCAATAATAGCAACAGCTATTGTTAAAACCACTTGTTTATCTCTCCTAAACCCCATAACTTTAACGTCTTCACCTACAGCGGGGTATTTCTTTTTGAAATCTTTACTATTAAGTAATCTCTCGGTCTCGTAAACTAGCTTCTCTAGTGGTGTGAGTGGTGCAAAACCAACACCAATGCTTGTATCATTTGCTAATGGTATTTGCTCTTTACCGGTTTCAAATACGGTTACTAGATCAGCACTCCCCTTCCTGATCTTGTAATCTACGATAATGTGTGTTTCAGGATCTAAGTATCTGAAATTAGACCTAATCCATTCTTTAACAGCCTCTACTACTAATTTTCCAAATGGAACTTGGTAAACAGCACCTCCTACACGAACATCTGTAGTAGCTCTTCCCGCTACTATTATGTATATTGGCTCTAATAGTAATCCGCCACCGAAACGTGGGGCAGCTTGTCCACCAACTAGTAATGTTTTATCTAAGTTGTGGTGTAGTAGTGTATTAAATTCTTTTAAGTAGTATTTGCAGAGAGCGCGAGAAGCAACTTCACTCGCAGAGTCGGCAATATAATCTGGGTGACCAAGCCCTTTTCTCTCAACAAGCTCGACTCTCATATCTCTAACACTCTGCATACGTAGAAGCTCAATACTAATGTTTCTATCTACACCACTAAACACCGCTCAACACACCCATGTGAAGTATATATCTTGATTATTTAACTGAAATAAACAATTTTAACCTTTTAATCTTAAAACTAATCCTCACATTTACTTAAACCCTCACCAATACCAGATTCTATTATTCGCAATGAACCTGGTAACATGTTTTTCACATTTTCTTCTATATTAGTATACATTACACTTGTTTTTCGATAAGCATTTCCTACCAGTCTCTTAGTAACCTCGGTTTTAGCATCATCTAGGTTCATGTCACCAGGGGTTATGAGTACATATGAGAGTGAGAATTGTTTAACAACTTGGGGGCTCCCTACAAATACTTTAATATAATCTCCATACACCTGATCGCAATATAATTTTAACCCCACTCCAAGCACTAATGGCACCTTCAAATAGTGTCTTTCACCATAAACCATAAATGCGCCCTTAGAAAGGTATTCGCCTGGAGGAGGAGCTTTTGAAACCTGATTACCCCATACCCAATACACATCAATATAACTAAACCCAGCTTTCCAAGCCTTAGAGTAACAAGCAGCAATTACAGCAGCGTCAAAAATGTCTTCCATCGAGGGATCTCTCGATCCTCTTATAAGTACTGTTGCAGGTGCTCCATGAATATCGGCGTGGAGAAAAATATCACTATTACCCAAATACTTTTTAACAATAGCTTCATTTTGAGAAGAATCTTTACCAGCAATGACGAGGAAACCGCTGCGTGTAATAGTCCACCTATACTTTTCAAACCAGAATTTAGGTGCTGGTTTACTATATATTTTAACTTTAAACTCCTCTTCAATTTTAAAAACACTCTTCTCCATATCAGTTAAGACTTCCTCAGCTCGCTTAATTTTCTCGGAGAGTTCACCACGCCTCTTCTCTAACTCTATAATCTGTTGTTCAAGACTCTTCCTAATATTAAAACAAACCTCTCTATTGAGGAGAACAAAACACACAAGCCCCCTCTTCTGATCAGCGCGGAGAACACCACACTCACCTAGAGCATTCCAACCACGAGTATTCTTAACTCTAAGAATACATTCAAAGACGTTGTAAACGTGATTATAGTTCTCATAGATCGCTTTAAGCGCTTCATTGATCTCCTCATACTCCTTCTTGAGTTCTTCAATCCTCTTCAACTGTTCTTCAACTCTCTTTTTCTGGGCTCTTAAAGCTTCTTCTAGTTGACGCCTCTTCTCCTCTAGATCTAAGTAGAGCTCTAATTCTGTGAAATACACGTCTACAGCATTATTGAAATCTGTTAATATGATCTCGCGCTCATAAACCTCCTCGAAAAGCCTTGGCTTAAAGGCGCTGTAAAGCTCGTATGTATTTTCATAGCGGACTAAGTAACCATGTCCTTGGATACTTTCAGCAAGGAGTCTACGATACTCTTCTATAAGCCTCTCAAGATCACTTCTACTAACCTCACTAGGTCTTTTATTTTTATCTTCATATAGTCCTGTTCTCAGCAATAGTTCCTCGGCAACGTAGCCTGGAAGACCCCATTCAGATACAATACTACGTACGAGGTCTTTACCTGTTAAAAAAGCCTTTAATAGGTCTTCACTACTAGTAAGCGGAGAGAGACCTCTTAGTGGTGGAGGTGTATATTGTAATCCCACTTTAATAACTCTATCTTTAAATTCTTCAAAGCGTGAAGCATAGAGTATTCTATTTTCACTATTTGTAATAACCCAGACGCCGCGTGGCAAGATCTCAATATAATGCCTCAACACTTCTCCACGTTTTATAGACTCAAATACTACTATACGCTCCCACCACGGTTGTGAGATGTTATTAATTCTCCCATCTCTCACATGTGCTCTAAGGTAGCTAGTAAACTTATCTATACTCCTACTACTAGGCTCATTTTGCGATAAATGTATTCTCTGTGAAGGCTCAATTTTTAGTAGCCTATTTTCTCCTTTACATCTTAATTTAAGCAACCAATAGTATTTTGACCTATAGGCATTATCAATAGTGCAATTAGTGAGGGCTTCCCTGTAAAGAGTATTCCAAGCATAAATATCAATAACGTCCATAGACTTCTTAATCAAGAACACTCAGCCCTCTTTAATACAATATTACATATAAATATATCTAAATACTCCTCTAATACATAACATTATGGCTGGTGAGGTTTGAAATCTATTACTACAAGTATTAGTGAGAAAATGACTTTAGAGGATAAAATTGTATTTTTTAGATTTAAAGCTGGGTTAATATACGGTATACTTGTCTTCATATCTTCGCTTTTCATAACACCTCAGATACTTAATCCTTATGCCTGGGCTACGTCAATATTAGCATATCATGCTACAATAATCTATGTAGCTGTAAAATATAGGCCTCTTACTAGATTTCAACTATATTTGAGAGGGCTTGCTACTTTTTATGCTACATGGATTTTAACAGTAATAATATTATTTGAATTAGTAAAACTACTAGGGGGGTGATAAGTGCTAAAAGCGCTCTCAGTTGATTTATGGGAGACTCTTATAGAAGCTGAACCAGGACCAATAGAGACATATACTTACATGAAGCTTAAAGCCCTCTGGGAGGTTTTAAATAGATATGGTAATGTAGACTTTAATAACGTTATTGAAGTCTACAAGAAGATCATTAGATATAAGGATCATACACCATCACATTTATTTGCTAAAATGATCGCGTTAATTCTGGGATTTAATAATGAGAAGGTTTTAGAAGAGGCTAGTATAGCATATGAGCATGGTGCTTATAGCTATAAGCCACGCATTATTCCCGGTGCTCGTGAATTATTAGAGTATGCTAAAAACTCTAAATTAAGAGTAGTAGTTGTAACTAATACATCTTTTTCTGCCACAGGTGTCTTAAAACTATTGGAAAACGCTGGACTTGGTGACTATGTAGATTATGTAGCGTCATCATCTGATCTCGGCGTTGAGAAGCCTAATCCTAGAATATTTCAAATAGCACTTAGAGCAATTAATGTAGAGCCCTACGAAGCTATTCACATAGGGGATTCTTGTAGTAGAGATGTCTTAGGCTCACTACTCGCAGGTCTTAAACCAGTACTCTATGCGAGAAAACACAGTAGTGTAGAGTTATGTAAAGCGTTAAATATACCTATAGTTGATAGTTTAAAGAAAACTATTGGGGTTCTTGAAGCTATATTAAAGAGTTAAGACTTTATAATTGAAGTATTTCTCTCCATATATCATCTCTTAATCTGCGATATTTAAGATAATATTCAAGGCCATCTGCGAGTAGGGGTTTTCCATTTACGAGGGGGTATCTATATGGTAAATAAACATAGCCATATTCAGTCTCAACTCTTACACCATCGACATATTGAAAACCCTTATCATTTTTATGCTCAATTAAATATTTCACATAGTATGCTGAACCATCAATACTATATTGCTCTTCACCAATATTAAAAGCTCTCACAATTGGCGGAGCTCTATTAGTTATGTAAATTCTTGTCCTACCTCTAGGAGGATGATCTCCTAGTATTCCACCTATAATAATGTATTTTGCATTTACAAGATCGCTATATTGTAGTCTACGTGATGCTGAAGGATCTAGAATTATTGTCTGTGATGGGTCTATAAAGACCTTTACAAGTAACTCAATAACACTTTCCTCGAAGACGCGCCCATAGAGTCTAAGTAGCCTGTGATATCTAATTGGAACATTAGTAAACCAGACTCTTTCTTTACCATGAATTTGTGAGACATGTCGATATTCTAGTAGTAGCCAAGGTGAAATTTCAGGTTCCAAGTGTTCAATTATAATAGTGTAATTCAAGTTTACTCACTTCTACGTGTTTATACTATTTTAGCGGTGTAAAAGTAGTCGATACACTGTATGGTCTCTTTGAACACTGGGTCTAAGTCTGGTGGTTTTATTGTAAATGTGTTAGGATATCCGGTGATCACGAGTAGGCCTTGAGGCATGGTAACTCTCTTTAACTCTCTAAGAGCTTTCGCTTTATCACTAATAACACCCCAAGTTGACACAGAAAACACATAGTTAAATGTAGAGCTCCTAATAGGGATGTCTTCAGCATAACTTTCTAATAGTAATGCTAATGGTGAATTAACTTTACTCTTAGCTATTAAGAGCATTTCGTGGGAGGGGTCCATGCACACATATTTAAAACCCTTTATTCCACTTTTTTCTAAATACTCATAGAGTAATCCTGTACCACAGCCAGCATCGAGAATAAGGCCTTTTATAATACCAGTTAATTTTAAAAGGCATTTGTATTTAACATATTGCTCTTCTCTGTAGAGTTCATTATAGACTTCTGGTTTAATTAAGTACTCCACGATCTCTACCACTACTTCCTCTTAGAGAACTCCTGTAGACTTACTCTTTTAGACCCTCTCTTCTTAAAGAACTCCCAGAGTTTTTTCAAGTCTACATATTTATATTCTAATCCAAGCCTAGTAAGTGTTTCTAGTGTTGTTGGTGAAAATGAGGGTGCTATTAGAATACCTCGTGGTGTTTCACCATACTCTTTCTTATATATCTCGACATATCTATATAGTTGTAGTGCAGCTTCACGTGTAGCTGTAATTCTCTTAAGCTCTATTAATACATGTCTACCGGATTTATCAATAGCATATATATCTACATAGCCTTCTCCAATAGGCTTTTCTACTCCGAGGACTCTTAAGTCTTCTTCTATAATCCATGGGTTTTCAGCTAAAATATCTCTCATATCTCTCTCTTCAAGATACATTGTAAACTCCCCCTGATCTACTAGTTCACCTATAATTACTAATCCTACTCGTATAAACACCACTGTGAGGTATTCACGAGGCTTATCTCTCACAGCGTGAATTACAAGCCCCACACTAGGTTTAAAAGTCACTTCAATAACGACTGTTGATGGTTGCCAGTTAACTGGAGAATAGCCGTAAGGTCTGTGAACTAGGAGTGCACCATCTTGCTTAATAATCACTACTCTCTCTCCTACTTCGAGTCTAGAGGCAGCACGTCCTTCATAATCAACCCTACATTCACCGAGAATGATGATTAAAGATCTCCTGGTAATAGCTGTTTTTAATACCTCTACTAATTCTTCGGAGTTCTCACCACTATACATCTTTAAATTCACTTACAACACCTATGAGAAAAATGTGAATTTTAAACTAATCTCTATATAAGCGATAAATATTCTTATCTCTTAAACTAACTCATGGTTTAGTAAGGTTTAATTTAGGGATTGTAGAGTGAGAATTAAGCTTATAGCTTTTGATAGTATGGGAGTTAGGAGTATGGCTACTCTTGTAGAGACTTCTAGTGGTGTTTTCTTTATTGATCCTGGTGCGGCTCTAGCTCCTAGGAGATATAATTTACCGCCTCACGAGCTTGAGCTTAAAGCTCTCGAAGAATCTCTTAGTAGAATATATAGTGCACTTAGTTCAGTAGATTATGTTATAATAACACATTATCATAGAGATCACTACCTTTATAGGGCTGGGGAACAAGAGTATTATAGAGGTAAAGTAATTTATGCTAAGAACATGTATATTGATATTAATCCAAGTCAAAAAATAAGAGCTCACATACTCTACAGGAAAATAGGTGTCGAATCTCTAGCTAGACAAGTAGTATTTGCCGATGGTAAGATAATTGACCTCAATGGAGTAAAATTACAGTTCTCTCCACCACTACCACATGGTGACTGTAATAGTAAATTAGGATATGTACTCTCTGTTACTATAATCGAAGACGGGTTTACCTTAACACATGCAAGTGATACACAAGGTGCTCTCTGTAAGTCTTCGCTAAACTACTTGCAGAATATACCACATAGCGTTCTAATAATTAGTGGTCCTCCAACATATCTTAAACAAGAGAGTAATAAAGATGTTTTAAAGAACTTAATTAAGCTCATTAAGAACTCTAAGAGCGGTTTCACTATGATATTAGACCACCACATATTAAGAGATCAGGATTACGCTAAGTACTTCAACATATTGAGAAATATTAAAAGCTATGTAAAAGTACTTACAGCAGCCGAATACATGGGTATTGAAATCCGGCAACTTGAAGCTTATAGGTATAAGCTATGGTCAACTACATAAATTATCCTTTAAGTATAAGTTTTAAACATATCAACTACTCCCCCTACTAATAAATAGTAATTCTCCCCTAGTCTTCAAAACACCTTTAAATTACTTAGTTACCTTAGAGAGTTTACTAAAACTTTATTTTCACTTCTTCTGGTGCTACTCGCCCATAATCTATGCTTATAAATTCAATATTACTACCTCGTATAACTACTTTACCAAGTCTTAGTGTTGGTTTTCCCTCATTAAACTCTAGGCAATTTGTTAAAACAACATTCATAACTGGGTCTACTAGTTCAAGTATACCCATGTATTCAAAACCCCCCTTTGTCCTCACTAATACTATGTTTCCCTCAGCGCTCTTCAATATTTTTAGTGGACTTTGGGGTTTCATGTTTCGCGGTGTTGGAACCAAGTATTAAACCCCTTCACTAATCTACTAGACACTACTCCTATAAATAGTTAGGGTTAATATATAAAGATTTAGTTCGTGTTTCTCAGGTGTTTTAGAGTTGATTAGACTTAGAGTTATAGTAGGTTTAGCTCTCGTAATTATATTTCCACTTGGATTACTATTGGCATTTATATCTCTTATTGACATTATTTACACTGGCTACATAAATCAAGCTTTTCTAATTTTTGGATTACTCTACTCTGTTGTCGGCTATGTGGTATATAAGTACATGATATTAAGTGGTAGAGTAGAACCTGGACTTTTAGAATCTCTTATAGCATTTTCACTCACATGGCTACTAATACCAGTTCTCTTCTCAATACCACTACTAGTAGCGTTGAAAATACCAATAGTAGATGCTGTTTTTGAGACTATTTCAGGTTTTACTGGAACAGGCCTCACAGTCCTCAAAGGTCTTGACAATATGAAGCCGAGTATATTAATCTGGAGGGCGATTATGCAGTGGATTGGTGAATTAGGCTTAATAGTGTTTGCTACTGTATTAATGCCTTTTATTTGGCGTTTTAGCCACGTGCTCTATAGTTTAGAGAGACCTGTGCGAATAACTCTATCGCTTAGGAAGTCAGCTATTAGGATATTTCAATTATACTTGTTAATTACACTAATCGGTATAGTGGCTTGTGTATTTACAGGTATGAGTATTCTTGATGCAGTAGTACACACAATGACAGCTATTGCAACTGGTGGTATGAGTAATTATGATGCTAATTACCAGAGGATTTTTTGAATACGCTCCACTAAGCATATATCCTATTACAGTATTAATGTTTCTTGGAGGCGTGAATTTTTCAGTACTTAGCTATATTGTGAGCAGTGAGTTTAAGAGAGCGTGGCTTAATGAGGAGTTTAGAGCATATCTATATCTCACATTAACATCTATACTCACACCCCTCATACTACTATTACCGAGATTTAACTGGTCTATGAGAGATGCTTTAATTTACGGCTCATTTAATACTCTCTCAGGATTTACAACAACGGGTTTTAGTATAGGTGTGATCAGCGAGTTACCAGTTGATGTGAGAATATTAATCACGATTTTTATGTTTATAGGTTCAATGAGTTTCTCAACAGTTGGTTGTATTAAAGTAGTGAGGTTATTAGTTTTAATTAAAGCTGTAAAATCTTAGTGTTGTAAATATTATTAGTGATGGTGTAATTCAACCACTTGTAAAACTGGGTAATAGTGTATTAGAAGAGAGAGAAGTCTCTAATAACCTACTCCTCATAGTATTACACTTTATCTCAGTGTTAACTGGCGCATTTCTCATTAAAACATTTATGTTAGGAGTAGATATGGTTAATGCACTCTTTGAGACCACGTCTGCTGCTAGTGCTGTTGGCTTATCTACTGGAATAACATCTCCTCAAGCACCAGTAGGTGTTAAATTAGTATTAATTGCTTTAATGTATCTTGGTAGACTTGAATATATACCTCTATTAACACTAATAGGCGTAATAATTTATAGAAAACACCCTGTTCTCGCTAAGTAGACTATTTAATTAGTAATTGAGGTGTATATGTATAATGGGTGCTTTATTGTGGAGGTTTGGCTAGAGGAGAAAGTAAGAGTACTTGCTTCAGAACTTAGATATGCTAGGAGTATAGACACTTATCTTGTGAAGTTTTCATCACTGATCTATGAATTAGAGGATCAGTGTCTAGGAGACTATGGTTGTATTAGAGATTTATTTAAGAAGATACTGGAGCACCCAGCTCTCATAAGAGAAATTTCTACATTAGCATGTCATGTCGATGAGGTAATTCACATGATTCAAGGAGATCCTAGGTTTAAAAATCTTAGGAATTATGGAGACCTAGTTGAAGAGGTATTAAAAAAGACTACTTGTATTGGTGAAAAAGAACTTGTAGCTACTCGAGAACCAACTTTTAGAGTTGAGAGAGAAGAACGTGTAAAATTAGAAAAACCCACTATTACTTCTATTAAATATAAATTGCCTCTTGAATTACTCTTGAAAATAGCTCTTATAGTGGCAATTATACTAATAGTGCTAGGGGTTTTATTTTTCACTATTTTTAAGTAGTTGATTCAAGTACAGCTTCTTTAAATATACTTAGTCCTACTTTAGCTGCTTCTTCACTTATAATTAGTGGTGGTATTAGTCTTATAGCGCTTTTACCACATGGTAGTAGTACTAGTCCTTTTTCAAAAGCCCTTCTTATAACTTTATCTCTAGTTCCAACGTCGGGTTTTTTACTCTTCTTATCTACAACAAATTCAACTCCCCATGCTAATCCAAGACCTCTCACATCACCAACTTTTTCAACTTTATCTCTTAGTGGTAGTAACTCGTCTCTAAAGACTTTTTCTAATTTAACTACATGTGGTAGTAGTCCCTTTATGATCTCAATAGCTTTTATACTGGCTACACAGCCTAGTGCATTTGCACCAAAAGTGTTACTGTGTACACCATACTCTTTGAATTCGAGGTCAGCTCTAAAAACAGTTACACCTACTGGTATTGCACCACCACCAATATATTTAGCCATTGTTAAGACTTCTGGTACTACATTGAAGTGTTCAATGCCAAACATTTTTCCTGTTCTACCAAGGCCCATTTGGATTTCGTCATCAATTATTAATATACCATATTTATCGAGTAGTTTCTTTAACTCTTGGAAGAATCCTAGTGGGGGGACTACATAGCCGCCTTCGCCTTGTATAGGCTCAATTACAAAAGCCGCAACTTCATCTGGTAGTATTAGTTTATCAAATACGTAGTCTTCAATGAACTCTAATACTCTATTAATGAGTTCACCTGGGTTTTCATAGCCATCTATGTGCCATGGATTTCTATATGGATTTGGATATGGTACGTGAATTACTCCCGGCATCCATGGGAATGTACCCTTATGATGTATTGCTTTACTAGCTGTTAGAGCTAGTGACCCCATTGTTCTCCCGTGAAATGCGCCGTAAAACGCTAATAGGAATTTTCTCCCAGTAGCATATCTTACGAGTTTAATAGCTGCTTCATTAGCCTCTGTTCCACTATTAGAGAAGAAGACTTTACGAGGCATATTACCTGGGACTATACTAATAATTTTCTTTGCAAATTCTACTTGATATGGGTGGTAGAAGTCATTACTAGCTGCATGGGCTAGTTTTTCTAATTGCTCAATAATAGCTTTTTTAATTTCAGGGTGTGTAGGATAACCTAAACTACATACAGCTATACCACTTGTAAAGTCGAGGTATTTATTTCCATCTACATCATATATCCAGACGTCTTCAGCCCTCTCAATAACTAGTGGCAATATTTCAGGCATATGTGTAGTTTTAGTAATATATTTATCGTGTTCCTCCATCCAGTATTTAGCTTTAGAGCCCTCAGACCCAGGTTTAACTTTAATCTCGGGTTTCAATAAAAACCACCAAGTACAAGTGTAACATGTATAATGTTATTAGTTTTTAAGTATATAGATCTATGTGTAATCTATATAGGATAATATAGAGTCCACACATTATATGTGAATTACTTAGTAATTAAACCTATCTTCTTAAGTCTCATAGTGAATTTTGCAAGATTTCTCATTAATAACTCTTTCTCTCTACTACCAGCTCTCACACTATCTACTACTCTAATAAAGAACTCTAAGGTTTTATCAACATCTCTAGGCTTAATTCTATAGGGAACACCATCTTTACCACCGTGGGCGTAAGCGTAGAGAAATGGGTCTATGAGGTGTGTTGTTGGGTCTCTAAATGACGGCTCATAATTATATATTAAATCTGCTATTAATGCTAAAGCTCTCATTGTCTCAGGACCTAAACCCTCAATTAACATTAGATCTCTAAATGTAACTGGCGTTAATTTCTTAATGAGCTCAGCGATTTTCTCAATTCTCTTTACATCTGTTATAGGCCTATAGAAGCGTGGACATTTCAAGAATTTCTCTCTAAGACTACTAGGACTTATCGTAGTAGTAATTTTACTAGTAAATATTATTAACTCTGGTAAACCCCTTACTAATCTATTAACTTTGTGTAAATCTTGTATGAGAGACTCGGTAGGAGTGTTTTGTATTATTTCTACAACTGCTCTCCTAGCACTATTAGACTGAGTATCTATCATGTTTAATGCTGACGAGATCTTCATTGAGGCAACGCCTGAGTGTGGATCTTGATCACACGTAATAGTATTATTTCTCTCCACAAGGATATGATATCTCCTAGCTAATTTCCCAGAGATATTCATACCCTGCTGTATTACTAATACATCACTACTATCAGATACTAGTACTCCATGAATATAGAGTGTATAGTCATCTTGAATAGCTACAGAGTCTACTCGCGCCGAGAGCTTACTTAACTCTACGATTCTACCAGGATCCACTATGTCACCTAGTAATTGAGCCTCTCCAGATATATTCCTAGCATCACTACCCTTACCACCAAGAACACTAATACCATAATCTACTAGCGATCTTGGTGGAAAAGCCGACTTTAAAACATAAAGTGTAACTGTAGTTGAACCACTACTATCCCAATCCATACCTATAATATTATTAAATGCCTGAAACCAGAAGGGGTCACTAAGTCTTAAGAGTAATTCTCGTGGACCATAAACCTCAATAATATACCTAGCTATAAGTGAACCAAGAAGCCTCATACGCTTAAGCAAATACTCTGGAACACGACCATTATGTAGAGGTAACTCCGCAAAACCGATATAACTCACTAAATCACCGTGAACTCGCACTTCAATTACTAATTTAGTTATATTAGAATATAAATAGTGTAGAGGGGTGTATAGAGCTCTCTCACTATTCCGCTATAGTGGTAGAATAGTATTCTCGAGTTTTAACTTTAAGGATCTAATAACCATTAAGAGGAGAGTTAATTACTTTTAATGTTTAGTGTTACTTTAAATTCTCCTATTTTAGCTGTGACGAAACTGCTTTAGTTTTTATATAGGTTTATGAGGGTTAATGTTAACTCTTTTATTTGGGAGTGAAAGTGCTGAGGTTGAAGGAGGTTTGTGAGAGGCTTTGGCAATAAGCACGTGATTGTCTAATCTGGTAAATTGTTAAGCCAAAAATAACACTCATAGCAAAATATGAGGAAAACTATTCAATGTTGATGACAATGGAAAGGATTAGTTTTGTTTCACCTATGTTGATTACTAAGATTTCAAAATGGACTTAGATATTCTAATGACTAAGTGCATTTTAAAGAACTAAGTTTAAAAACCTATATAGTGAGAATATTAGCAGGGTGGGATAGTGTCTACTACAATGAGTTTTGAGGTTAAAGTGTCTAAGAAGAGATTGTTATCATTGCCTAAAGCGATTGCAGATAAAATGGGTATAAAGGAGGGAATGAGAATCAAAATATACATTGAAGGCGATAGAATAATTATTGAGCCAGTTAGAGATGCATTTTGGTATGCACTATATGGTCCCAAAGTAGGATATATGAATTTTAAAGAACTGGAAGAGGAGAGTGAACGTGAACAAGAAAAACTACAAAATTCTACTTGATACATCATTTCTACTGCCTTTTATAGGATTTAAAACAGATGAAGTGGTAATGAATTGTATAGAAAAATTAAAGGAGTATGAGGTATACTATAGTGAATTAAGTATTTTAGAGGCATTATGGAAGATAACAAAGAAAATACGTGAACTAAGTAGTGGACAGAACTATAACAATAAAAACATCATAGTAGAAGCAGTGATCAACGGGGTTAAATTAATTAAAAGAGACTTAAACAAAGCTGAAATCACTGAAAAATCGGTGAAGGAAGCAATAAAACTCTATATACTTGGTCATAGAGATTTAATAGACAACATATTATATGGCATTACTGCTACACAAGAAGACATGAAGTTCTTGACAATAGATGAATCACTCAAAGCCTTCATTAAAAATAGAAATCTCAAGAGTGACGTGTTCATAGAGCCTTTTGATCTATAAAAGGCTTTCCGCGATTTTGTGTTTAAAATTGTTTCTAAAAAGTAGTCTATTCTATTTCTATTCTATTGTCGACATGTTTATTATTACTGGTAATATTATACATACTTGTAGAGTTGGTGTAGAACACGCTACTATATATAATCTGAGTAACGTTGTCTGTGTTCTGCTTGCGAAATATCCCTCTAAGAGCACATAGTTCCCCGCTCCCTGCATTATTACAGTGGAAGATGCGTCGTTTAATACAATACCATTTACTATTTGTATTTTACTAGTTGTTGACCCCATTGCATTAACTAGTGAGATGTTTAGGTTTAATGTGCTCGGTATAACGCTATTAACTGTATCGAGCCATAAATACGTGTACCTAGTGTCCCCGGAATGTATCGTTATATTAAATAATGGCCCTCTAGTCATATTTGAGCCATAGCCTATATACGCATTGACTACTCTGTGAGCTGAGTCTACAATAGTGTTATTCCAGTATACAATGTATACGTCTCCAGCCATTACGCTTTCTGCTGTTGGCAGAACCCGCACTAAGCAGGCAGTCATATCGGGGTAGTAGAGAGTGATGTTAGACCAATTGCTCACCACTGGGTTTAAGACAGAGCTTATATACACGCTAGTTGTAGTTGAAGTCACATTAACTGCAAGTTGTCCTTTATCATCGTATACTGTGATAGTATAACCTGCGCCCGGTAGATTGATAAAGCTTACTCTTATTGGCGCGCTTCCATGTATATCGCTTGGATC
>Ga0080004_1085180_pt1 | contig 93143 bp, 91 predicted proteins | sample WasSprMetagenome_FD_69207 | JGI IMG/M metagenome (GOLD analysis project Ga0080004, IMG submission 69207) | Sulfidic aquatic microbial communities from Washburn Spring, Yellowstone National Park, USA - WS (SPADES assembly) (version 2) | ecosystem: Environmental > Aquatic > Thermal springs > Hot...
AGATTGAGGAGGTAAAGTAGTTGCTGGAAAGATACGATGTCATAGTTGTTGGAGGCGGTGTTGCTGGATCTGTAGCAGCTAGGTTCGCTGCACAAAGAGGTTTTAGAACACTGTTGGTTGAGAGGTATAAGACGCCCAGAATCAAACCGTGCTCTGGAATCCAATTCAGATACTTTGAGAAGCTTTTAGGAGCGAAGATCCCTTCTGAGAAGCTCTGCGGCAACAAACTCTACAAAGTTGAGATGATCACACCATCTGAGAAGGTTTTGAAAGGTAAGATGGAGATGCTGAACTTCTGGAGAGACGTATTTGATAGTTGGCTTAATTCGCTTGCTGCTGATGCTGGTGCCGAATTCTTTGACAATACTCGTGTAATCGATTTTATGGATGATGAGGAGGGTGTATCTGTTAAGCTACTCGGAATGCAGAATACTGTAAATGAAGTTAGAGCACGCTACCTAATTGGCGCTGATGGTATGCTCTCAACTATCAGGAGAAGACTACGCCCACAAGACTTTGATAGAAGAGCTTCAGGCGCTACGGTCAACTACTATTTTGTTGGTGAAGCGAACCTAGATCCTAACACCCTATACATGTTTTATCGAAAGGAGTTTTCACCTTTGATGTTCGCTTGGGTATATCTGAAGGATGACAAATGGGTGATAGGGCTGGTGCTAACGAGAACCCTCTGCACTACGCAAAGACCTTCTTCGATTATGTTAAAGAAAGGTATAGGTTAAGAGGAGAGGTTGTTAGGAGAGAAGGTTTCTCCTCAACCCTAAAGAGCATCGTCTACTTTGGGGAAGGAAATGTTTTGCTGGTTGGTGATGCTGCTGGTCTTATTGACTTATATCGAGGCGTAGGCATGGATAACGCTGCTTTAAGTGGCCGTTTGGCGGTTAAGGCTTTGATTAAGGCTGAGGAGAAGTGTTTAGAGCCGGCAAAAATATATGGGGATCTGATGAAGAAAGTTAAAAAGAAAGATAGAAATTAACGCAAAGAAGCAGATGAAGAGACTGTCCTCTAACGAAGAGTTAGAGAGAAGCCTCTCGCCGATAAGTATGCTTAAAGGCGGGCTCTACATGCTCTTAGCTGAGCAGCTAAACAAACTACTCCCATCAGAAAAACTATTATTCTTACCACCCTAGCTGGAGGCGCTGTGGCAGAAGACCTCCACATTATATGGTACCCATACGGTTGCTGCGGTTGTGATTGGCTCTGCGTTTGCTGATTGTGAGCACGCCTGCTTGAGCAAGAGGGTCTTATCGCAATATAAACCTCTGCGAAGTGTAGGGAGATCTACTACTTAGGATGTTTTTAGTCGTCAGAAGCGATTTTACAGCAGCTTATCAGAGTTTGTGCAGGTGTTATTTTATTGGTGTTTGCTGCTCAGCCTGTGATGAAGTAGAGTAGGAGTGCTGTGAAAATCGCTACACTGAGTATCCCGACCATCTTGTCTCTTCTCCTTAGGGTTAGGGTGTATAGTGATGTTGGTTTCTTGACCGCACCGTATGCCCTTGCCTCCATGGCTTCTGCTAGCTCGCTGCTTCTTATTACGGCGGTTACCACTAACGGTATTAGTATTGGTATAAGCTTCTTGATTCGCTCGATGAAGTTCCCCCGTTCAAGCTCCAGCCCCCTAGATTTCTGGGCATCCATGATTTGGATAGCATCCATCATGAGGACTGGTACGAATCTAACCGCTGTGACGAAGGCGAAGACCACATCTTGCGGTACTCTGAACCACTTCATCACATACTCCAGCTCATCTGGTGAGGTTGTTAGGAAGAATATTGAGGTGGAGCCTACGATAGCAACGAATCTAACCGCTAGCACAAGAGATGTTAAGATGGAGTAGCCTACCAAGAAGTTTATTACGAAAATTAGTATGGAGAAGGCTGCTGAGAACAAGAGGGTGCGATACATCCGCTCCAAGATCTTCGCTAAAGCTGCTACAGCGAAGATCGCCGCTAAGGTTATGCTTATCTGTAGTACAGTTGAGCTGATTAGCGAGAGTGTAAATAGTTCGATTGAGATAAGGAGCTTTATGCGTGGATCTAGTATGTGTATAGCTGAATCTTTTTTCCGGAATATGAAGGCGTTAGCGAGCCAATACATCATGAACACCTAATTCTACTCAATATCCAACGCTTAGCGGTGTAGATGCTGTCGAAGACCTCTCCGCTATTCACTTTAAGGCGCTGTGAGAGCTCGACCAACTGGGGCTTTATTAACCTAGCTGAAGCTAAGATTGAATCATCCGTGAAGACCTTGTTCGCAGGACCATCGGCTATGATCTTACCTCTGCTCATGACGACCGTTCTCGGCTGCATAGGCCAGAGGAACTCTATATCGTGTGAAACCAAGATCACGGTCTTACCTTGAGTCAAGAGTAGGCGGATTATCTGCTCAAGCTTCTCCTTATGAAGGAGGTCTTGACCCACAGTCGGCTCATCGAGTACGAGGACATCCGGATCCCAAGCCAACACAGCAGCCAAACAGAGCCTCTTCTTTTCGCCTCCGCTCAACATCATAGGCGAAGTGTTCGCATATTCTCTTAGCCCGAAGAAGGTTAATGCCCATTCAACCCTCTGCCTTATGATGTCTTCGCTGAAGCCGAAGTTCCTTAACCCAAATTCTATCTCGTGTTCAACGGTGTCTGAGAAGAGTTGGTGGTCTGCGTTCTGGAAGACTATCCCAACCCTTCTTGAGAGCGATGCTACCGTCTGCTGAGTCGTATCGTAGCCAAAGACTTTGACTGTGCCTTTGGTCGGCTTAAGAAGCCCATTCATATGCTTAACCAGCGTGGTCTTCCCAGCACCGTTTGCACCCACTATCGCTACTAGCTCGCCTTGCCTAAACTGGACGGTGACATTATCTAGCGCCTTCACGCCTGTTGGATGTATGTAGGAAACGTTGATGAATTCGATCATCTCAAGACCTCATTTATCTGCTCCGCAAGCTCAGCTGGTGTTAGGGAAAGTCTCTTAAAGTTGAAGGTATCCTTTAGGAGGTGCTGTAACCTTACGATTGAAGGTACACCCACGCCTATTGTTATGAGAGTCTCATCGCTCAGCACCTCTCTTGGTTTACCGTCAGCTACTATTCTACCATCATCCATAACTACAAGCCTATCTGCTATCGGAACCAAGAGATCAAGCCTATGCTCCACGATGAGTACGGTAAGGTTTAGTTTGTCGTGCAGATGCTTAACTGTGTTTATCAGATCTAGTGCGGCTACTGGGTCAAGGAGGGATGTTGGCTCATCAAGTATCAGCAGCCTTGGTTTCATAGCCAATACACCGGCTATCGCAACCCTCTGCTTCTGACCATCTGAAATCTCGTGTGGTGCTCTATTAGCGATCTCCCTTATGCCGAGTAGGTCGATAGCCCAATCAACCTGCTTCCGTATCTCTTCTCTAGGTAGACCAAGGTTCTCCAAGCCGAAAGCCACGTCTCTTTCGACTGAGAACATGAAGATCTGGTTTTCAGGGTTCTGGAAGACGTAGCCCACGTGCTTAGCTATCTCTGAGATCGGGTGTTCGCTTACTTTTAGGTTGTTGACGTAGACCTCACCTATATATGTGCCGCTGTACATGTGTGGTATGAGCCCGTTTACACTTCTTAGTAGCGTTGATTTGCCGCACCCACTTGGACCCGCGATGATAACTATCTCCCCCTCCTCTATACTCAAGTCTATGTCTTTGAGCGCTGGTTTTGTTGAGCCCGAGTAGTAGAATGTGAACCCTTTTATCTCAACGATCTTCGGCAAGGCGCATATCGTGCTGCAAAAACAGCCATATTAAATTGTTATCAAAACTAGGTTATCTCCTGCAGTGCCGCATCAATTTTTCTAGCTAAGGTGAGTAACACCTTATCCGCAACTTCTTGTAGAGGTCTTTTGGCTGTGAATGATGCTGCACCAGCGTGCCCCCCGCCAGAACCTTGCAGCGCAGATCCAACCTTCTCAGCAACATCCACACCAAGGTGTACACCACTCTTCTCACAGAACTCTTGAGTAGCTCTGAGACTCCCCCTAACCTCGTCATCTACTTCACCCATCGCTACAGCAACATCTGCACCCAAGTCGATCAGAGCTCTCGCCGCTGAGGCTTGGTAAGAGCCTACGTGTGTTACCGCTATGATCCAGTCTTCAAGCCTGTAGATCCTAAGCCTCTGCGCAGCCTTTAGTCTAGCTATCTTCTCAGAAACATCCCTCTTGGCTCGAAGCATCTGCCTAGCTTTGGCGAGTGAAGCACCACATCTGCAGAGTTTGACAGCGTTCTCAAGCGTTCTGCAGTCGGCTAGGCTTAGGCCAGCGGTATCTGTCATAAGACCCAAGAGGAGCACTTCAGCAACCTTCTGAGGTATCTTCATATGCTTCGCCTCTAGTATGGAGAGCACGATCTCGCTCGTCGAAGTTGCTTCCACATCTATAAGCAGATGGTCTACGAGCTGCTCCACGCTCTCGGAGTGAGGGTGGTGGTCGATCAACACCTTACTACATTCAAGGCTTTTGATCTGCTCGACCCAATTACTCAGCAGCTGCGCATGCCCTGTATCCACTATAATCACCATATCCTGCTCTTCGAACTGGGGTGAGGATACAACCTCGATAGGGTACTGAGAGTGGATAAGCTTAGCCAAGGCGCTGAACCCCTCCGGGGCGGCAACAGCAACCACACACTTAGAGTTAAGCCTCCTTAGGATATGCGCAACACCATAGGCTGAAGCGTAAGCATCGACATCAGCATTCCTATGAGTAACGATAAGCACTCGCCTAAGATTCTCCACCTTCTTAAAAGGGAACTCAGCGAGTAATGTAGTATCCAAACCAACATAAAGAGATAATAGTCCCTACTTAAACCCTTAATACAGCGGGCCCGTAGCTCAGCCAGGTAGAGCACCGGTGAGGCTCAAGCGCCTCGGTGAAGCTTTTAACCCGGGGGTCCCGGGTCCGAATACCGAAGGTTAGGATGTCCCGGCGGGCCCGCAGCCTTATCTCATTTTGTAGAAGATATCTGGGGCATGGGTTTTGAGGGCAGCTTGCTAAGCATCTACGTCCGAAATTCTACCGCTCTTAAAGCCTTTGCCTGTGGTGTGAGGGTGTGGTGAGCGGAAAAAGTCGGAAACTTCTTTTCCCATAAGGTCGAGAAAAGTATGTATATTAGATTCGGATATCCTTTAGCTGGTCCCTGGTGTGGGGACGTAGTCTAGCAAGGTTCCACGTAGCCCTGGAGAGGTAGGACGACAGGCTCCAGAGGTCAGTAACTACTGGTTCGCTGACAGATGTTGGATGATGTACCCTTTGGAGCTAGGGCGGGGGAACCTGTAGGCCGTGGGTTCAAGTCCCACCGTCCCCACCAATTTAGAGGTCTTAGGCTTCAAAGTGAATCCGGTGACTGGAAAGCTTGAAAGGACGCCAGCCATAGAATTGTGGTAGCCGCAGAACGCTGAAACATTATCTTTTTAAATATTGTTGATTCGATTAAGCTTCGAGGTAAGTCGGGTCACCTATCAAGTGCGCTCTTGACTTCATCTTGTGGGATGTCACGCTGGCCTTCTCCAAGCACTATCTGGCACAGGCTCACACAATAAACCCTAGCAAATATTGTTGTAGAGTGTTAGGTAGGTTCTTCAGAAGTGATGGTATCACTTATTATAGGGGGCGGGTCAAGTGGTTTTGGGAGTTAAGTTGAGGAACCTTAAGCCCGAGATCTATAGAGAGCGGGTTATAGTTGAAGGCTTCTATAGCCTATCATCTTTGGATGAAGGGTGGGTTGATCGCTTTCTGCGTGGGCTGAGTAAGGAGATGGGTATGAAGATTATAGCAGGTCCCATAATATTTTCACCGGATAAGTTTTCTGATCTGCATCATGGTGTGGGAGGGTTTGTGGCTTGGGTTGCTTCTGGCGTCTCATTTTATAGCTGGGGTGTTCACAGGTTCTTTACGCTTGATGTGTATAGCTGTAGACCTTTGAGTGTAGAGAGACTACTGTCGTATGTTAGGGGTATGATGTTGAGTGATGAGATCGTTTGGTGTAGGGTGGGTTATGATTTCTAAACACGGGTTAAACCTGTAGTAATCTGCCTTCACAGCCTAAGTCTTGGGTTCTCCGCTAGTTTCTTATCCTTTCCGACCCTGAGTAAAGAAAGAGGAGTGAGTTAAAAATAGTGGTGGGGAGCTGGTTACCAGGCTACTTCTTTTATCGCTTTGAGTATTTCTTCGGATGGTCTCCCTTTCTTTGTGATGGCGCTGCCTACGAATACTATGGCGAAGTTTACTACCAAGCCTATGAATCCGAACCAGAGGTATGGGATGGGGAAGAAATATTTGCTTGTTAACATCGCTACTAATAGTCCTCCTGCCGCCCCTGCTGCGATAGCATATTTGTTGAAGAATTTGATGCCAAGGATTATGCCGAGGAAAGCTGGTAGTGCTTGTATGGCTATGGCTGTGGTAAATTCGCCTAGGAGCATTAGATAGATCGGCGCAACCAGAGCGAGGATAAAGCCGATGACCATAAAGACGACTGTGAAGATTCTCACGAAGGTAACCTCTGCTTTTTGGCTTATTTTCCCAGGTATGAGTATGCGGAATATGTCTATTTGGGTTTCAGCTGCGAGTGCTTGTGCTTGGCTGTTAAGAGAAGACATGAGGGCAGCGAGGCCGGCTGCGCCACATATCCCTAACACTACCGGAGGCCAATGCTCTGCGATGAACTGTATCCATAGCTTATCAGCCAGCGCCGCTTTTCCTGGGTATGTTACTAGTATAAGGGAGCCGGCGGCAATGAAGTTGATCAATACGATAAGCCAAGTTATGAAATACAGACCTCCGGTTCTCCTTATAACTACTGGGTTTTTAACGGTCACCGCTCTTGTGAAGATGGATGGGTGGAAGAACCACCCCATCCACGAAGCTATGAATGTGAATTGAAAGATAGGCCCCCACGGCTTGTATAAGTCAGGAAGTACTACCTTTTGTGGATACATTTCTGCGAGTTTCTTCATGACTTCGGCGAAGCCTCCGATACCGGGTAGGAAATGAGATGCAAATGGGACTATGCCGATGAAGCCTAGCAGCAATATCCCTTGTAACACATTCGTCCAAGCGACGGCTCTGATACCTCCAAGCATAACGTAAATAGCTGTTATGATGTACACTGCTGCTGCACCTACCCAGAACGGTATTAACCCAAAGCTTGCTATTTCACATAGGTAGCCCGCAGCTTGGATCTGAACTTGCATATAGGGTAGCACTGCGATTGCGGTGAGCATTCCGATGAAGGCTCCTACAGCACGCCCATAGAGGGCGTTCGTCAACTCCCCTATCGTGACCCACCCAAATTTCTTGTATAGTCTCCACAACTTTGGATAGAAGGTCAGTATGAGAAGGCCGGTACCAAGCACAGTGTAGATAGGTGCACATACTATCCATCCACTACCGTAGAGATAGACATACCCTATCATCCCCATGAAAGTCAAAGCGCTATACTGAGTGCCTGCGAGAAGCGTCACTTGAACCAGTGTTCCAGCGAAACCACCACCAGTCGTCCATTGGTCTAGGGTTGACGGCGGATACTTCTTCCACGCTACGAGGCCTATGATCAAAATCGCTGCCATGTACGCAATAATTATGCTAGCTGGTAGAATGTCAACCATTTATTTCACCTCCTCAGCCTGCTTCTCTAATCTAGCACCATAGTACCCAATGAAAACCGCTGTGCACATTGCTATCAAGTATAGTAGAAGTGACTCCCCCCACGTGTATGGCATCCATAGTATGAAAGGCTCTGGGCTTCTCCCAAGGCTTGCAAGAACTAGATGTATGATGCCGAGCAACATTAGAATTATGAAGCCCCACCGTGTGAGTGTAGCTCGCTTCTTTACAATTACTTCCCGCTGCATATCGGTAGGAGTAGAACTCCTTTCCTATAAATGTTTCGCTCTTCCTTGTTCAAAGAGTTTTTGAATCATCTAAGGTTTCCATCAGCTAACCAAAAAATTTGCAGAAAAATCTTACATTTATTCAAAATTCAGTAACCTTAAAAACGAAAAAGAAAGCGACAGCAAATGACCCTAACAACAAGGTTAAGTGCTTCTTTTAAGAAGCGCTTCTCTCTAACCTTGATTGGTGCTCCTCCTGTGACTAAGGTGCTTAAAGTCAACCCGCTCCAGCCGAGCTTAGAAACTATTAGACACGCTGCTGAAGTTATAAGGAGCGGTGGTTTAGTAGCCTTCCCCACCGAAACGGTCTACGGGCTTGGGGCCGATGCTTACAGCGAAGAGGCTGTTAAAAAGATATACCTTGTTAAAGGAAGACCTGCAGATAACCCAGTTATAGTCCATATATGCGAGGTAAGCCAGCTTGAGTGCGTAGCCACCAAGATCCCTGAGGACGCTTACAAGCTCATCAAAAGAATGTGGCCCGGCCCTCTAACGCTAATCCTACCAAAGAACCCAACGCTTCCCTCTATCGTTACATCCGGTCTTGAAAGCGTCGCCGTTAGGATGCCAGCACACCCAGTAGCCTTACAGCTAATAAGAGCGGCTGAAACCCCAATAGCAGCCCCAAGCGCCAACCTCTCTGGTAAGCCTAGCCCAACTCGGGGCGAGCATGTCGTGCAAGACTTCTACTCAAAGATTGAAGTAATAATCGACGCGGGCGAAACACTTTACGGCGTAGAATCTACAATAGTAAACCTACTCTCGGACCCCCCTATGCTACTGAGACCCGGAGCTTACCCCGTGGAGGAAGTAGAGAATGCGCTTGGAAGAAGGGTTGTCGTACCCGAATTCGCTAGAGGTTTCGGGAATGCTTCAAAGGCTTTAGCACCGGGTATGAAACACAGACACTACGCTCCGGATACTCCTGTTGTCTTAGTGGAAGCTAGCGACTACAGCGCCACAGATAAACTTGTGGAGGCTGTTAAAGGAGTTATCCTAGAGTACAAAAGGCAAAGGCTAAAGGTAGCCCTACTATCTTACCTCGAAACATCCCAGTTTTATCAAGGACTCGCAGACAAGCTATTAGTAATGGGATCTAGAGGCAACCTCTTCGAGGTAGCGCGCAGCCTATTCTCCACACTTAGAACAGTAGATAGTTTAGGCGTTGACGTAGCTATCATAGAGGGTGTGGAGGAGAAGGGCTTAGGTCTGGCTGTTATGAATAGATTGAGGAAAGCTTCCGCTAAGAGGATTGTAGCCTAACCTTATTCGAAACCCGCAAGCAAACCCTCTTAACAACCACCATATAGTGTAGTGAACTCTGACCTTAAGAACAAACCTTACGCTATAACACACAACCCGATCTCACCGTTTCTTTAAAGAGAAAGAAGCCGGGTTGACTAAAGGAACCTATAGCACTAGTCGCACTAGCTCTTATACTTGTGGTGGTGAGGTGATGAGGCCTGCTTTCAATGCCAAATCCATGTATTTAACTGGTCTTTCTATTAGCGCTCTAACTTCACGCTCAAGTTCGTTTCTAGACATCTTCCTCCTCGCATACCCGAGTTCCATAGCCTTCTCCGCAACCGCAATAGCTTCCCTAACGTAGAGTTCTGTCTCTGTCATGACCCCTATTATTCTATCCTCACGGAGACCCGTTTCCTCAGTGTATTTTGCTATCGCATGCGCAGCGGCTACAAACATTTCATCAGTCATCTTCCTAGCCCCAACCGTTAAAACGCCTCTAAACACCGCTGGAAAGCCTATGCTATTATTTATTTGATTTGGGAAATCGCTTCTACCTGTAGCAACGATCCTTGCACCAGCTTCTTTAGCTTCCCAAGGCCAGATCTCTGGGACAGGGTTAGCAGCGGCAAATACTATGGCATCTTTATTCATCTCCTTAACCCACTCTTTTTTGATAACCCCTGGTCCTGGTTTTGAAGCGGCTATAACCACATCTGCGCCCTTTAAACTCTCTGGAACGCCGCCTTTTACACCCTCTGCATTTGACTCTAAAGCTATTTGGTATTTCCAAGGATTCTCTTTCTGCAGAGATTCTATATCATCTCTTTCGCGATAAATTATACCTTTGGAATCTACGGCAACGATGTTCTTGGGGTTTGCGCCAGCGACTTTAAGATACCTATAGGTAGCTATGTTGGCCGCTCCAGAACCGATAAGGGATATCTTCACCCGATCTATCTTCTTACCGACAAGTTTTAGAGCGTTCATTAAAGCCGCTATAATAACTAAAGCGGTTCCTTGTTGATCGTCATGCCAAACAGGTACGTCTAAAATCTGCTGAAGTTTCTCAAGAATATAGAAGCATTTTGGGGACTCGATATCCTCCAGATTAACGGCTCCAAAGCTAGCTTCAAGCGCCTTAACGATATAAATGAACTTCTCCGGATCCCTCTCTTTAACAACTAGGGGGAATGCGTCGACACCACCAAGATACTTGAACAACAACGCTTTGCCTTCCATAACAGGAAGGCCAGCAGCCGCACCTATGTTACCTAAGCCTAGAACCCTTGTTCCGTCGCTAATCACTGCAGCCGCATTCCACCTCCAAGTATAGTCATAAGAGAGGTCTTCTCCGCCACTCTGAATTCTACGACACGGTTCAGCAACACCAGGCGTATACCAAATCGCAAAGTAGTCAATATTTGTGATAGGGCATTTCGGGACAACCTCTATTTTCCCATTATAAAACCTGTGGAGCTTTTCTGATATTGCAAACCAGTCTTTCTTCACTTGGGACATACCAACCTACTCTTCTTCCAATGTATCTAATAAGGTTAACTATGCTGAGTTTATAAATGGACTAGAACAAAAGATAAACTAACAACAACACGAGCTAGTGAAACATCCATTTTTCAACACATAACCCTCTTAAGCAGCTACAACATCTATCTTATATAATGGGTATGTGGTGCATCAAATTAAGGTATGGCTTCTAAAGCTCTTGTTGAAAAGATGGGTTTCAAGAGAGGTGAAGGGGTAGAGGAGAGGTGGTTCACAAAACTATCAACACTATTCGAGTCAAAGAGCTGGGATAGCCTTCTTAGGGGCGCAACATACGCAAAAGCGGAGCTGAGTGGTGTAGCCTCCGACGCGCTACTCAAAACATCCTTTATGGGGCTCGATCTAATATTCAGCATCAAGCCTCCCCAAGTCGACCTATATTACAGAGATAGGTTGAAGAAGCCCCGCCACTACGCCCAATATGTATGGATAGTGGTCAACTGCTTCGAGAGAGGCTGCTTGGCTAAATCAGAACCCCCTCCACCTAGCACCGAACTGATCAGCATAGCACGCTTCAAAGGAGCTGAAGTTATACGTGGATACGATAGAGTATTTGCATCACATCTGCTTAGCATTATGCCTAATGCCACACCAGAAGAGGTGCAGAAAGCTGCTGAGCTCGTTGACGGTAGGGTCGTTGAGCACCTTAACGCCCTATGGGCTTATGAAATAGAGCCACTAGCATCAATCAGAGTAAGATTTGCCTACTGGCCTGCCGATAACGATCTACCACCTTACGCTTCTATACTATACGGTGCCGAAACGCTGTTAACCGGGATACCTATTGAGGACCTTAAAGCTCTAACTTTCCTTATAATCTCCAGATTGGGGGCTGCATACAATATCGTGAGAAGCAGAGGTTAAACCTTCTCGAATATACCAATTAGTGCAGCAGGTGCACCAAACCGTGTGCTCAAGATACACAACATAAACCCAAACTATCGACTCACCATCCTCTAGCTACGAACAGATTTTAATCACCCTTACCAACACAACTACTTAGCATGAGAGTGCTCGTTGTTACTGCGCAGCTCGCCGCAGAGGTTGTTAAACAGCAGGTTAAATCAAGTAATGTTGATTGCGATGTCTTGGTGCTCCCACGACCTGTAGCCGCTCTACTCAACACATCTTACATAGCACGCAAGCTAAAGGAGGAGGATGTTAGGCGCTACGACATGATCCTTCTACCCGGTCTATGCTTCGGCGATCTCGATGTGGTTGAGAAGGCTATTGGTGTGCCTGTGTATAAGGGACCTAAGTATGCTGCTGATCTGCCTGCGGTGCTGAATATGCTCAGCTCGATCACACTTTCCAAGACTATACCGGCGTGTGAACTTCTTTCAAACAGGTTAAGAGTCGAAGCTGAGACCTATATTAAAGAGCGTGAAGAAGAAGCGCTTAAGGCTGGTGGAGAGGGGAGAATTAAGGTAGGTGGTTTAAGTGTAGGCTATGACTTGCCGATGAGGGTTATGGCTGAGATCGTAGATGCACCTCTACTCAGCGAGGAAGAAATCCTAAAGAGAGCCAACTACTATATTTCCTCTGGTGCTGATATAATCGATGTAGGTATGGTTGCGCGTGAGAGCAGACCAGAAGACGCTGGCAGAATAGTAAAACTCATCAAACGGCACATAGACAAACCAGTGAGCATAGACACCCTAGATGTAAACGAGTGCAAAGAGGCGGTCAAAGCTGGTGTAGACCTAATCCTAAGCTTCGACAGAGGAACCTTAGAAGAAGCTTCGAAATTCGCGAAAGACATCCCTTCGGTCATAATACCCTCACATACAGAAGCGGGCTACTTCCCTAAAGACCCTGAGGAAAGAGTAAAGGCGCTTAGAGAAAATCTACAGATCGCTAGAAGCCTAGGTATGTCTAAACTTATCGCAGACCCTATAACAGATGTGCTGATAACTCCAGGCTTAGTACGGTCTCTAGTCGCACACTACCTATTCAGAAAAGAGGAACCTTATACACCCCTCTTTATGGGGCTAGCGAATGTTAGCGAGCTCTTGGATGCCGACTCTATCGGGGTTAACGCGCTTCTAGCCGGTTTAGCGATGGAGCTCGGCGCATCAATAGTCTTGGCTACTGAAGCTAGTGTGAAGACAAGAGGGGCTGTGAAGGAGCTCGCAAAGGCCTGTAAGATGATGTATCTAGCTCATTGTAGAGGCTCGTCACCTAAAGACCTTGGTTTAGACCTACTGCTGCTTAAAGAGAAGAGGTTTAGGGATGACCCCCTCATTCAAGTGGATGAGCAGTGTGGGAAGGTTCAAGCAGACGGCGAGGAATCCGTGTGTGTAGATCAGAGGGGCCCTTTCAAGATAGCAGTTGATCGAGAAAACTCCCAGATAGTTGTCTACCACTACCCACTCTCACTTAAGGAAGTAGATGTAATCATCTATGGCAAAGAGGCATCAAAGATTGTGAAGAAGATCATAGATTTAGGGCTCGTCTCAAGGCTGGACCACGCAGCCTACCTAGGCAGAGAGCTTCAGAAAGCCGAAATCGCCCTAAGGACGGGTAAAGGGTACATACAAGACGCAGACCTCTTTTAGATCACTCTCTAGGAAAGGGTAAGAGGGTGCCGTCTCATCCATAGATGTCTTTCGCAACATCCTCTAAGCCGAGTTGGATAAGCTTTTCTTTTGTTGGTTTGCTAGTCTTCTTATCCCAACCCCTAGCCTCATAGTATTCATCAAGTGTCTTTGTTAAGTCTACTACGGTTCCGGCCCTACCCCTCTCTTCAAGAAGCCTCTTTGGCAGCTTGTCGTCCGCTCTCGTCGCGCCATGCCTCACATTAAATGCTTTTCTTATGTTGAATATTCTTTCACCCGCTAGCAAAGCATCTTTGATTGTAAAGTTAAAGCCTGTTACTGCATTAAAGGTTTTAACAAGGTTTTCCTCATGCTGGTAGATGCCTTTCAACAGATCCGCAAACCAGCACCAACCCGCCGATGCTATAAAAGCGGTCCAATCCTCCATGATCTTAGCGGCACGGCCTTTACCCTCTGGTGATTTACTATCAAGCTTCGGTATACCTAGAGCATCCCTTACTCTGCCCCGCAGCTCCAAATGCAAGGTTAACCCTTCAGTATGCCTACCTCCAGTTATGGCGCAGGCAAAGTGTGGTCCTCCTCCTTGGAATACTCTTGGGTCGTGCGCCGCTATTTCAACCCCTTTTACGTGCATTGCATAGTCTTCGGCGCCCCCGCCTATGATCCTAGCAGCCCTTCTTGAGCCTTCTGCAAGTACTTCACCAAAGCCTTTCCTAAACGCTATCATCTCTATCATCTTAATCATCGCATCCGCGTTGCCGAATCTGAGCTCTAAACCTCCCGTATCCTCCTTAGTTATTAGACCCCGCTCAAAGCATTCCATCGCAAACGCTATTGTGCCACCTGTCGATATGGTGTCTAAGCCGTAGAGGTTGCATAAATCGTTGGCTTTAGCAACCGCCTTTACATCGGTTACACCACAGTTTGAGCCAAGCAAGCTTAGTGTCTCATACTCAGGCCCCTCCACATTAGGCTCAAAGGCGTATACTCCTTCTTTTACAGTCACCACCCTCCTGCAACCTACGGGGCAAAGGCAGCAGCTTCTGGCCCCTGTAAGTATCGCTTCGTAACCACCTGGCCAAGAAAGCCCCTCTGGGTCAAGTTGTCTGGCTGTCCAGTTGAACCCAGGTGTGTCTCCTAGCTGCCAATATAGCGCAAAGAGGCTCGGCGTTCCCCCTTTAGACCAATTCTGGATAATCGGGTCTTCCCTCACATTTTTTATAACTTGCTGCTTTATTTTTCTAAACTCTTCCTCGTTAGCTACCGGAACCCTACCTGAGCCTCTGACGGCCACAGCCTTCAACCGCTTAGAACCCATAACGGCACCCAAGCCGCACCTAGCAGCGATCCTATTCGCTTCATCCGTTAATATCCCAGCAAATCTGACGAGGTTTTCACCAGCTTGCCCAATATTAGAGACCTGAATCCTAGGGTCGCCAAGATCCTTCTTTAACCTCCTCTCCGATTCTCGGGCATCTAAGCCCCAGTAAGGTGTAGCATCACCAAACCTAACTTCACCCTCTCTGATGAATATGTATGTTGGTTTCTCGGCCCTACCTGAGATGATAACCAGATCATAGCCTGCTGCTTTTAGCTCAGCGCCCCAGAAACCCCCTGCATTAGCATCCCCAAAGAAACCAGACAACGGGGATTTGGCAACTACTGTGTGTCTACCAGCTACTGGTGTTGGTGTACCGTTGAGTGGACCGGTGCAGAAGATTAGAAGGTTCTCTGGGTCAAAAGCAGCAACCCACGGTGGAACCTCGTCATAAAGTATCCTCCCACCTATTCCGTAACCCCCTATGTAGTTGTAGGCAATTTCGGTTGGTAGAGGCTGAATCACATACTTTTTTCTCGTTAAATCTATACGTAGAATTTTACCGACATACCCTCCTCTTAAACTACTCATACATCAAACCACTCCGGCCAAATACTTTAGTATTACTGCGCTACAAGGGGGGTTATCTTTCAACTATACTCTCCTCTCGAAGCAAGCAACTACGCCTTCCCTTCCCACATTTTTTTGAAGATGGAAATAGCATCTTCTTTAGAGATTTCACGCGGATTTCGAGGTAAGAAACGCTTATACTTCGTTAGTAAATCCTCTGCGTACTTTGAAACTTCTCCTTCGGACACTCCTATATCCCTTAAACTTGTGGGCAATCCTACATCTTCTATTAACTTTTTCACAGCAACAACTGCTCTATAAGCGGCATCGTCAGGTGATAAGCCCCTTATCGGCTCACCCATCGCCTTAGCCACAGCTATTAGTTTATCTACACAAGCAGGTAGATTGAATGCCATAATGTATGGTAGACTCAGAGCACAAGATGCCCCGTGTGGTAAATCGTATTCAGTAGCGTACGTGTATGCTATACCGTGCCCAGCACATAACCCAGCATTGGAAATAACTATACCACCCATTAAAGCTGCTAAAGATAGATTGTATCTTGCTTCAAGATTTTGACCATTCGCGTAGGCTAACCTCAAATACTTTCCAATAAGTTTTACTGCTTCTAGTGCTATAGCATCAGTCAGTGGATTTGAGTCCAAGGACATCAACGCTTCTATGGCATGAGACAACGCGTCGATTGCTGTGTTTGCAGTTAATTTTTTGGGCTTGCTTAAAGTCAGCAACGGGTCGACTAAACTCACGTCAGCAAACAGGTTCGAGTCCCATACAGATACTTTAACATCATCAAGGGTTAAAACAGCAGCCTGTGTAGCTTCGCTTCCTGATCCAGCGGTCGTAGGTATAAGAATTAAAGGCAGCCCACGTTTCTTAACCAAGTTAGCGCCAATGTATTGCTTAATACTGCCGGGGTTTGTTGCCGCCATAGAGGCGATTTTAGCCGCATCTAAGATAGAGCCGCCTCCAATACCAACCACTGCTTTGAAACTCTGGCCTCTAACAAGTTCCACTATCTCGTCTAAATCCTCTAACTTTGGTTCAGGCTTACTCTCATCATAAACTGTAACCACAAAACCCTCGTTCTTAAGGTTGGATAAGAGACTAACCACTGGACCGATATTCTTAACGTTTTTGTCTGTAAGGAGGAGGATGTCTTCACCGCTTATAAGCTTAAGTTCAGAAACTAATCTGTTTGCAACGTTTGGCCCAAAAACTATCTTCCGCGGTGTTTGAAACGAATACTCTTTCAAAATGGGCAGAAGTTGGTTAATCATTTTTCCTCCACCCGGTTTTTCGCAAAAGAAATATTAAAGTTTTTTGAAGGAAGAGCGCAATGGTTTTGATGTTGCAAAAGCAAATTATGAGGTTAGTCAGCGCGGTGCTAGTAGTTTAGCGAAGTGGATTTTAAGAAAACTTTTACTACTTCTACTTTAGCGGGTTAAGGTGGAATGAGAATGATATCGGCCTATGTGTTGATCGAAGTTGAACCTGGCTTGGATAGAAATGTTCTAGAGGAGATAAGGAAGCTAGATGGGGTGTCTGAGGCGTATTTTGTGATGGGAAATTATGATATAATTGCTGTAATAAAGGATACTTCACCTTCTGAACTTAAGCAAAAGATCTCTAAAGAGATAAGAAGCATAAAGGGTGTGAGACACACCTACACGCTTCCTGTTATAACCTGACGCTCTTAGACACAAGTTCCTTGAATTTGAGATACATCGCTGCACTCTCCACTATCCTCTTTTTATCGTTTTCCGTAATAGATCGAACCACGCGAGCTGGTACACCAACTGCCAGCGAGTAGGGTGGTATCTCTGAGCCTTCAGTTACTACAGCGCCTGAGCCAATAATACACCATTCGCCAATCTTGGCGCCGTTGAGGATGCGGGCGCCGAGCCCGATTATACAGTTAGAGGCTATCTGGCAGCCGTGGAGGACTGCTGCATGGCCGACAGTAACTCTATCGCCTACTATGAGTTTGTCTTCTGTATGTAGCACACAACAATCTTGTATACTTGTTTCGCTGCCGATCTTAATAGACCCGATTTCGGCTCTAAGTACTGCGTTGAACCATATGCTTGAATCATCCCCTACTTCTACATCGCCTATAAGGTAGGCGTTATCGGCTATAAAGACACGCTGTCCAATCTTCGGCTTCTTTCCATTAATCAAAAATAGCAAACTTCACACCCCCAGATAGTTGAGGATGTCAGCGGCGTTGAAGGAACTGCGAACTAGTGGGGCTGATGCCACGAACCTGAAGCCCATTTGCTCAGCAGCTTCCTTGAACTTTTCGAAGGTTTCTGGCTTCACATATCTCTTAACCTCAAGTTTGCTGTTGGGTGGCTTAAGATATTGCCCTATGGTTATTATGTCACAGCCAGTTTCTCTAATCTCTCTCATAGTCTCTAATACCTCTTCATCTGTTTCCCCTAACCCAACCATAAGCCCAGATTTGGTTAACATAGATTTAAATGTTGTATTCTTCACATACTTGAGCAGCCATAAAGAGCGGTCATAATCTGACTTAGGTTTTATGATGGGATGTAGGCGACGCACCGTTTCTAAATTATGATTTAAGATCGTCGGCTTAGCTTCCAATATTAGATCAATCGCTTCTTTTGACCCACAAAAATCTGGGATAAGAAGCTCTATCGTTGCATCTGGCTTAACTCTTCTTATCGCTCTTACTGTAGCAGCAAACTGAGACGCACCTTTGTCTGGAAGATCGTCTCGATTGACCGAAGTAATCACAACGTGCTTTAAACCAAGCCGTTTAACCGCTTCGGCAACCCGCGCAGGCTCTGATCCATCAACAGGTTCTGGTCTGCCTTTAGGGACAGCGCAAAAGGGGCAGTTACGTGTACAAATGGGGCCAAGTATCATAAATGTTGCTGTGCCTCTACTAAAGCAGCTGCCTCTATTAGGGCATAGCGCACTCTCACAAACAGTGTTTAGGGACAACTCCCTTAAAGTGGATTCGACCTTCTTTAGCATACCTGCTACTGGTATCTTAACCCGTATCCACGGAGGCATGCGCTCAGAGGCCAAGCGAGCCGCCTTAAACGCCTCTACCTCACTTTCTCCGATAGAGCATGCAGTAGGATGGCACATATAGTCTTAACGTCCCTTATTCCACCGCTTTTGATCAGCTGGAGAGCTTCGCCGAGACTAATTTTTCTAACCTCTATTGACTCATCAAGCATGGGTTTCATTTCGCCTACTTCGAGTTCAGTAGCTTTGAAAAGCCACATAAACTCACTGCTATATCCAGGTGTAAGATAGAATGCCGAAATAGGGGTTAATTTACCAGCGCGATAACCCGTCTCTTCTTGTAGCTCACGAGCAGCGCACTCCTCCGGCGATTCCCCCTCCTCTATAGTCCCTGCAGGTATCTCGAGGAGGCTGGAGCCTACAACATATCTAAATTGCTCAATCAAAACTAATCTTCCGTCTTCGAGAACAGGTAGAATGCCAACACTACCTGGATGTATAATCTTCTCTCTTATTACTGTGTGTCCAGAGTGTAGGACTATGGTATCTTTGATTAGTGAGATAATACGCCCACTGTATATCGATTCTGACCTCAAAACCTTCAGCGGTCTGCTCATACCCTATCTAGTAATCTTCTAAGCACTTAAGGGTTGAGGGAGTTAAATAGAAGACACTTTATTTAACAACCTACCTCACCTATACCAGAGCATAGTTGACGCTGACATGTCTAACAGCCTAGCCCAGCTTATACGGGAAACTGTCGCGAGAGGATATCAGATCGAGCCTAAAGCATTCGATTTAATGCAAAAGATCGCAGAAAGTGTCGACTTATCTTGGCTGATTAACGAGGTGGTTACGCTAAAAGGCGATGACAAGACGATTAGGGTGGAGGATATTGAACAGTTCATAAAGAGAAAGGAGAAACAAGCTATAAAGGAGATACTCTGTGAAATCGAGGAGCCGCCTAACTTCAAGATCCTATCAAATATCACCAAACTGAAGACGGTTCCGGGAACAATAGGATACCAGCGTCTTTTCTCAAGCAGATATAGGAAACTTATGACTCTGATAAAGAAGAGAGCAGACAGCAGCAACCTTCATACAATAGCTGAAGTAGGTGGTGAGAGATCTACTAGGGTAGCTGGCTTAGTCTATTCAAAGAACGTTAGAAGGGGCTCTGCGACCATAGTTTTAGAGGATGAGGCTGGGCGAGTGGAGGCTACGGCCTTCGACCCCTCTGTTGTAAAAAGCATACAAGAAATACCCTTGGATTCGCTGGTGGTCGCTACGATATCTTCAGGTAAAAGAAAAACGTTTATCGTCGAATCCATAAACCTACCCGATGTCCCTGAGCACATACCCAACACCTCTAAAAAGCGGGTCTTTGCAGCTCTCACATCAGATCTACACGTAGGCAGCAAATTCTTCTTAAAGGATGCTTTTCAAGTGTTCATAAAATGGCTAATTAGACGAGAAGACGAGACAGCAGCTCGCTTACGCTACCTTCTGATCTGCGGCGACGCCATAGATGGGGTAGGCGTCTATCCCAACCAAGATAAGGAACTAGAGACAGCCGACATAAGCAAACAGATAAACGAATTAACTAGCCTTCTAGCGCAGATACCCACCCACATACAGATCTTCATCTGCCCAGGTAACCACGAACCAGTTAGGCAAGCTCAGCCGCAGCCGCCGCTCTCAGGGAGCTTTGCCGAACCCCTAACTAAACTGCCAAATGTTCATCTGCTCAGCAACCCCGCTTGGTTAGAGGTAGAAGGCGTAAAAGTATTGATGTACCACGGTAGGAGCTTGGAAGATATTGTAGCGACAACGCCAGGCTTAAGCGTTGAAAGACCCGCCTTAGCTATGAGGAGCCTTCTAAGGGCTAGGCACCTAGCACCAATCTACGGAAGGAGAACACCGATCCTACCAGCTGAAGAAGACCTTCTCGTTATCGATGAGATCCCGGATATCTTTCATTCCGGGCATGTGCATATACTTGATTCTGAACGCTATAGAGGCTGCCTTCTTTTAAACACTGGGACCTGGCAGATGCAAACAAGTTATCAAGTAGACATGGGTATAGTCCCGACACCGGCAATTCTACCTATAGTCGATCTCTCCACATTACAGGTCATAACAATGGATTTTTCTAAACCAGAGCGGAGACAACAGGATCTTGCGCAAACACGTCCAGAATGAGCGATTTAGGCACTAAAAGCGTAACCTGTTTAGATCGGCCGTAACGCCCCTTACTCAAAACGTCAGCAGAGATCAAACCTTGCATATCCAACTCAGAAAGTATCCCACTAACCCTCCTAGGCGTTAGAGTTTCAACACCAACCCGCTCACTTAAGTTAGTGTAGGTCTTATAGATCGAGCCCGTAGTCGGTGTGGTCTCACAACGTACTACAGCTAAGAGTATCAGCTTCGCTTGCAGAGGAAGGACTCGAAGCGCCTCCACTAATCTATCTTGCTCCATCTTCTGAAGAGCAATTCTAATATGCCGCTCCTCAACCCTCGGGGAGCCCTCACGCTCAGCTACCTCCGCAGAGACCCTTAGCAGATCGACCGCTCTTCTAGCATCTCCGTGCTCTGAACCAGCTAGGGCAGCGCAGAGATTTAGTGCAGCTTCACTTATACACCCTTCATTAAATGCGAGCTTGACGCGATCCTCTAGAATCTGGCGTAGCTCCTCAACTGAATAGGGTGGGAAGACCATCTCCTCCTCACCTAAGCTACTCAAAACGCGTGGATCGAGAAGCTCCTTAAACCTAAGATCGTTAGATATCCCGATTAAAGAAACACTACCTGGGCTGAGCATATCGTGTGAACGTGTTAACTCGTAAAGAAGATTACCAGATGAGTTCTTCGCCAAAAAATCTATCTCATCGAGCACCACAAGTAGGTTAAGATTCTGGTTAGAAATCTGTGAGGCAACCCTACTGTACGCTTCACCAAGAGAAAGACCAGTAAAGGGGAGCTTGACTCCAACAGCTTCAGCAAGATCCAAAACAACCCTATATTCCGTACCAGCAAGCCTACAATTAGAGTAACATAGACAAACCAAGAGGTTAAGATCTTTAGCCTTTGCAGCCAACTCTTTAAGGACTAAGCGAGCAGTCGCTGTCTTGCCTGTTCCAGTCTTTCCGTAGAGAAGGAGGTTAGAGCAGCGCTGCTTACGGAGAACAGGCGCAACGATCTCAGCAACAGCTGCTATCTGCTCATCTCTAAAAAGAAGCTTCGGCGGAATATAATCAGGTCTCAAAGGCTCTGGATCTCTAACTATTCTAGAGCCCTTTGCTGCTCTCGTAAATATTGAATCAAGCAGCCTTTTTTGCTCAAGAGATCGTAAATCAGCCAACACGCACACCCCACCATTTCCATAGTAGTCAGTTATGTTTTAATAAGTGATCTTTAAAGGTCGCTCGCTAGCCCGCTTTTGTTTAGAGCAAAAAAGCTAAAAATGAATTTAGTTTAAAAGAAGCAACAATGAGCTAAAAAAAGCTGAACAACCGGAGTAGCATTAAAAACATACTTTACATCGGAAACAGAGGGGTCTCCTTTCTTTGTTAACTACTGTAAACAAGATTTACCTTTTATTCTTTATAACCCCTTTATTTCCACTGGAAGGCATTTTCTTCCTCTTTTTTGCTGTTAAAGGATCTCTGGTTAGAACCCCTCCATTTCCACTGGAGAGCACCGAACAACAGATAAGCACTTATCTCTTTCTTGTTAGCTTGTGAACTTCAATTTCTGAACTGCTTTTCTACTCAATGGTCTTTGTTTAACAACTTTTACTAGATTGTTCACAACTTGACACCTATACAATTTAAGACAAGTCTCCGTGTAGAGATGGCTCAATAGATGCCTAAACGCATGAAGATAGAGTTTACGGACGATGAAGGCACTAAGTATGCCTTATCAATAGAGGGCACGCTAACAAAGGAAAAGATGAATAAGATAATAGAAGTTTATGAGTTTCTAGGCGGAGAAGGAATCGATAACGAGCCTGAAGAGGAGGACACGATCTTCTCGAGAGTAGCACAACTTATAGACGAAGAATTCCCAGCTTCTCCTTTCACAACTTCAGAACTCCAAGCGGCATATGAAGATAAGTACCATCAGCCCATCAAACTCACAACCATCTCAACATACCTAAATAGATTAGTGGATAGAAGAATATTAAAACGAGTAAGGGTTGGAGCAGGCTATATCTACCGAAAGATATCATTGAACACCAAGATCCACACCCTTAAGAGCAGCCCTACCCTTATCCGAAAGTGAATAAATAAACGGCCTACCCCCACGCCTGATAAGAAACCCCTTCTCATAAAGCTCCTTAAGCGCCCTAGCAACATGCTCCCTACTACGACCAACAGCCGACCTTACCTCAGAAGGCGACTTAGCACCATCACCAATACATCTAAGTATGCTCAACTCAAAGTCACCTAACTTTTCGCTCAGCTTTGTGATATCACTTTTACCCGCTTGTGACGTCACAACATTACCACCCTCGCTCCGAATTATGGTCACAAGAGATCTTTGCCTTAGTTCTTTCTCTAGTTGGCTCTCCAAAATATCTAAACGCACCTGTAGGTCGACGACTCTCCCCTCTATCTTACTTATTCTTCGAGAATAATCCTCAGTTATTGCTAGAATGAGATCATCAGCATTTTCTTTTTTCGCGGGCTTCAATGTGGGCGCTACTAACGCTAAAATGGCGATTACTATCGCGGTGATGGCTAGCGCGACTTCCAACATAAGTGATGTTATGTGATGGCGATATATGACCTTTACTGTGATATCACAATAAGCCTCATTATTGTCTTATCTAGCAGCTCCATTATACTCTGTTTTTCGGCTTGTGTGACTTCAGCGTTCTTGGCTTGGCTCAACAACTCAACAGCTCTGTAAAGGGTGGTAAGAGTGTCTTTGGGGATTATTCCTAGATACATCAGTAAGAAGACTGTCTTCAACACCTTTTTTATTCGCCTGTAAGCCTGTTTTTTCGTTCTTAAATATGAGCCTAAAGTTATATTTTTTCTATCTCTTTTTAGAACCCTCTCACTTAGTTTTTCAAGTTTCGTTAAGCCTTCTAGCTCGCAGAGCACTGTGTCTATTTGCGCCTTCGAAAGTATCGATTCTTTTATGAGTTGTTGTAAGAATGTGTCTTTCTCTAAGAATGTCTGCAGCATCGCTTAACTGTTATACAGAACTGTATAACAGTTTTGCTCTTTTTAATGTTGCCGAAACACAAAATAATTACCGCTAAAACTTGCATATTATGTAAAAATAATCAAAATATCTTTCTGTAAAAAGAAGGCGATCTTTTTAAAGGGCAGCGGAGAATACTCTAAGGCGGTTTGGGGAGGCGTAGAAGAAGAGTAATCCGGGTAGTTAAGAGAAAACTACCTAAAGTCTTTGGTTGTCCTAACTGTGGGGTGACAGCTGTAAAAGTCCAGCTGGTTGAAGCGAACAAAGCTAGGATTTCTTGTGGAAACTGTAGACTCACTTTAGAATATGAATTTAGTGGGAGAAAAGAAGTGATAGATATTTACAACGAATTTGTCGATCAGTTTATGGCAGGGAAGATCAAAAGTGAACAGAAGATATAAAGTTGAGGAGTACATAAAGGAGGAAATTAGAAGGCACGGCGCCCTCTGCTTCGGTCTCATCGACTCAGAAGGTCTAACGGAAAGCGAAGCAGCAGAAATCGCTAAAGAAATCGATGAAGCTGGTGTGGCTGCGATCTTAGTGGGTGGCTCTACAGCTATGGATCAAATAGAGATGGATAATGTTGTGAAAGCTCTTAAGAAGGCAACTACAAAACCCATTATCCTCTTTCCAAGTAACGTCACAGGCGTGGTTCCAAGCGCTGATGCCATCTTATTCAGCTCTTTACTAAACTCAGAGAATCCATATTTCATAACAGAAGCACAAGCCCTAGGCGCACTTTTAGTTAAGAAGTACAATTTAGAAGCTATACCTATGGCATATCTCATAATTGGAGAGGGTGGTGCTGCTGGCTTCATCGGAAGAGCTAGAGGAATACCTCACTCTAAACCACAAATCGCAGCGTTGTATGCGTTAGCCGCGCAGTATTTGGGGATGCGCTTCCTTTATCTAGAAGCCGGATCTGGTGTGACATCACATGTGACATCACAAATGGTGAAGGCTGTAAGGGAGGTCTATGAGGGTGTTTTGATTGTGGGTGGAGGTATAACGAGCCCTGAGGTGGCTGCTGAATTGGTGAGAAGCGGAGCTGAGATTATAGTAATAGGGACTTTGATAGAGTCTAAAGAAGGTAGACTGATCTTAAAGGATATAGTGAAGGCCATCGAACAGGCTGATAGAAGGATGTGATATCACATAATGTCACATGTTGATAAACTGCTTGGAGGCGCTTTATCAGATAGACAGAGGCACTACTTTATTCAGCTGCTTACTTCTCTAGAAAAGATGAAAGATGTGGCTGTAAGGGCTAGAGCGAAAGGTCTTGATCCAACGACTTCGGTAGAGTCTATACTTGCTTACGATTTGGCGGATCGTGTTGAGCTACTCTTAGGTCTTAAAGTAGGTGAGAGGCTTAGATCGCTTCTTGAATCTGAGGGGAGTACTGATAGGGCTGCGCTTATCTTGGCTGAAGAGGTCGCTTTAGGCAAATTTGGTTTTTTCGAAAAGGAGGAGGCTTTAGAGTGGGGTGTTAGGGTTGGCTTAGCGGTCGTGACCGAAGGTGTGACGGTAGCACCCCTGCAAGGCATTTCTTCTGTGAAGATAAAGAAGAATGAGGATGGGTCGAGCTATGCTGCCATTTACTTCGCCGGACCTATACGCTCAGCTGGAGGAACGGAGGCTGCGTTCACTGTAGTGTTAGCAGATCGGTTAAGGTTGAAGCTAGGTCTGGACCGCTATAGGTGTAATGCTTGGGGTGATAACGAGGTCGGTCGGTTTATAGAGGAGTTGAGAATCTATGAGCGTGAAGTAGGCAACTTTCAGTTTAAGGTTAGTGATGAAGATATCCGATTGGCTATAACAAACTTACCAGTTGAAATCAACGGTGTAGAAACCGATCCGGTTGAGGTTGTTGTGCACCGTGGAATGAGGAGAATAGAAACAGATAGGGTTAGAGGCGGGGCGCTTAGAGTGCTTAACGATGGTATAATCGGGCGGGGAAGGAAGCTGATTAAGCTTGTCGAAGCGCTATCTATACCTGGCTGGGAGTGGTTAAACAAGTTAAAGGGTGGTGTAGAGCGTGGTGTTGAGGAGACGAGAGTCGAAGCTTCACATTTCCACGAAGTAATTGCTGGCAGACCTATCCTTTCCCTACCTAATCGAATAGGAGGTTTTAGACTTAGATATGGCCGATCTTATAATACTGGTCTCTCAGTTGTAGGCATACACCCATCAGTGCCAGTACTACTAGATTATGCTGTGGTCGTAGGTACGCAAGTAAAGTTGGACGTTCCTGGTAAAGCAGCGACGGTAACATTCGTAGACCGAGTCGAACCCCCTATAATAAAGTTAGTTGACGGCTCTGTCATTAGGGTCGAGAATGTAGAGTTGGCGCATCGAGTCAAGGAGAGTCTACAAGAAGTCCTTTATTTAGGTGATATCTTGATAAGCTTTGGTGACTTCTTAGAGAATAATGCACGCCTACTCCCCTCAGGTTATGTTGAGGAGTGGTGGGCGCAGGATCTGAAGAAGCGTATTGAAGAGAGTTGCGGGAGTGTTAGTAAATGTGGCAAAGCAATTGGGTTAGATGAGCAGACATTAAATAATCTGATAGAGCACCCTATTGAAACTAAAATCTCTTGCCAGACCGCCTTCGCTTTAAGCGAATCTCTTCATATGCCCCTCCACCCAAGATACACATACTTCTGGGATCTTCTTCAGCTCAAAGATATTCTTCGGCTACGAAGTGCGCTAAAAGTCCTTGACGACACTTGCCTCGTCAACTTTGAAGATAAAGATGTGAAGCAGATCTTAGAGGTACTCGGTGTACCACATAGGCGTGGTGAGAAGGGTTGGTTGATTGAGGGCGAGGACGCTGAAGCCCTCAAGCGAACCCTAAGGTTAGGCGAAAAACTTGAGATAACAGGTTGGGAGGATACACTTACCTTCCTCTCTAAGTGTGCTGGTGTAGAGATTAGGCGTAAGTCTTCAGCCTTTGTCGGAGTAAGAGTAGGTAGGCCTGAGAAGGCTGTTATGAGAAAGATGAAGCCACCTGTTCACGTACTCTTCCCTGTAGGTGAGCAAGGCGGCTCTAAGAGGGATCTGTTGGAGGCTGCGAGCAAAGGAAACTTATTCGTAGACCTCATTAATGCGGTCTGCGAAACCTGCGGCACCCCTTCGATATCTGCAAGATGCCTGAATTGTGGCTCTACCGTTATGTTGATTAAGAGCTGCCCAAATTGTGGTCGATCGTTCAAAGGCGAGGTCTGCCCAGTCTGTAGGCTGAGCGGTGTACCTTACAAGACGACAGTTTACTCCATTAAAGAGGTGTTAAAGCGGGCTGAAGAGCGGCTTGGCGTCAAAGCATCCTCGCCTCTAAAAGGCGTCAAATCCCTTATGAACTCTACGAAGGTACCTGAAGCCATAGAGAAGGGAATCCTTAGACAGAAATATGGGTTATCCGTATATAAGGATGGTACGATTCGGTTTGACGCTACTAATGTTGCTCTAACACATTTTAAGCCGAATCAGATCGGCGTGCCAGTCGAGCGCTTAAGAGCTCTCGGCTATGAGGTGGACATACATGGTCGTCCTCTCGTAGATGGCGAGCAGATCGTTGAGCTTTTTGTACAAGACGTAATTCTACCAATAGATGCCGCTGAGCATCTGCTGAAGGTGTCGAAATTCGTCGATGAATTACTAACAAAGTTTTATGGGTTGGAGCCTGTTTATAACTTTAAGGATAAGGATGATCTTATTGGTTGCCTTATTGTGGGGCTGGCTCCACATACTTCAGTTGGTGTTTTAGGGCGGGTAATAGGCTTCACTAATACACAAGTATGCTATGCGCATCCATATTGGCATTCAGCAAAGAGGCGTGATTGTGACGGCGATGCCGACAGCATTATGTTGCTACTTGACTTATTCCTAAACTTCTCTAGAGAATTCCTACCTGAGCAGATAGGCGGCCTTATGGATGCCCCCCTACTTCTACAACCTATAATCCTTCCGAAGGAGATTCAGCGACAAGCCCATAACTTTGACTGCGCAGCAGAGTATCCACTCGCCTTCTATGAAGCTACTCTTAGAAGGGAGATGCCGCAGACTGTTTTAGATCTTATCGATATTGTGAAGAAAAGGTTGAATAAGAAGGAGCAGTACGAAGGTCTTTGCTTCACACACCGCACAAACTATCTAGAGATAGGTAGAGCGAGAAGCGCTTACTCCACACTAAGGACGATAGTCGAGAAGGTGGATAAACAAGTCGAGTTGGCCGCGCTAATTAGAGCTGTAGACCCAGCGGTAGTCGCCTCTTCAGTTCTTAAGACGCATCTGCTACGTGATATACAGGGCAACTTAAGCGCATATACGACCCAAAAGTTTAGATGTAGAAGGTGTGGCGAAGTCTTTAGGCGCTTACCCTTACAAGGTATCTGTCCAGTATGCGGTGATGCGCTTCTAGCTACGGTAAGCCAGAGCTCTATTGAAAAGTATGTCGGTTTAGCCGCTAGACTGCTAAACAGATTTGATGTTGAAGAATATCTGAGGAGGCGATTCGAGGTATTAATGAAGGAGTTGGAAGAGCTCTTTGGGACTACGCGAAGTAGCTTGCAGTCTGATTTGCTTTCTTACATATCTCCTGACTAGCTTTACCTTATTTTGATGTAGGCGTATGCTTCTTTATCGCTCTCAAAGGCGTAATGAACCTTTTGATAACCCATCCTAAACGCTCTAACTTTTTCGCGCACCGTTTGCTGCTCCGCTTTGTCTATGATCACCATCTTTATGAATTTGGCGATCTCCTCCATTTCCCCTTCTTTCATGCCCAACCTCGTGACCTCCGCTACCCCTAATCTAAGCCCACCTGGATGCATATAGTTTCTACCAGCTTTAACATCGCCTGGAATAAGCTGCCTATTAACTATAATATTACATTCTTCGAGCCTCTTCTCCAAAGTCCCACCATCCCCATACTCTGTAACATCCAAAACTACTTGGTGGGATCTGGTAAACCCTTTTCCAGCACCTAAAACCTTAAAACCTCTGTTGTAAAGGGCTTGCGCTAACGCTTTCGCATTCTTAACGACTTGAGACGCATACGCTGAACCAAACTCTAACATTTCAGCAAACGCTACCGCTTTACCCGCCACGTGATGAAGATGGTGATTACTCGTCATCCCTGGAAAGACCGCTTTTTTGATCTGCTTAGCAAACTTTAAGAATGAGAGTATAGCTCCGCCTTGAGGCCCAAAGAGTGTCTTATGTGTGCTGATTGTCATGACGTCCGCGCCTTCTCTTAACGGATCTTGGAATTGCCCGCCAGCTACAAGCCCAGCTACGTGTGCTGCGTCGTAGCAGATTAACACGTCGTGTTGGTGGAGTATGTCAGAAAGCTCTTTTACTGGCTGCGGGAAGAGGATGAGGCTTCCGCCTAACATAGCGAGCTTAGGTCTTTCACCCCTCTTAACCATCGCTTCGATCTCTTTTTTCGCCTCATCAACATCGATGTTCATCTCATCTTTATCAAAAGGCAGATACTCAACCCTCAACCCGTGAACCAAACCAGCCGTGCCGAAGAGTTCCTTTTTCCCCATAGAGATGTGCCCACCGTTAGGGATCGCTAAGGTGAGCATTATGTCGTTAGGCTCTGTAAACGCTGAATACACTGCAAGGTTGGCGCAAACACCAGAGACTGGGCGAACATCGGCAAACTCAGCCTTAAAGAGCGTCTTTGCGAGCTCGATGCAAATGTTCTCCACTTGATCTATGTAGATGCAGCCAGCATAAACTCTTTCGCCAGGCCAGCCTTCAGCATATCTGTTGCCAAAGTCGCTCACTATCGCTTCCCGAACCGCTGGTGAAGGAACGTTTTCGCTAGCGATGAGAGGTATGCATTCGGAGAACCATTTGTGATGCTCCCTAAGAAGCCTAAAAACTTCAGTATAGTAGCGGAAGGCTGTACTGTTACTCAAGTTTATCGAAGACAGCCTTAGCTAAGCAACTATTTTAAACCTTGTGCGTAAAACCTCTAACAAATGTCTGGTTGTAAAAGGCTGATAACTTCAACTAACCTTTGCTGATTGTGAATGATCGTAGCTGGTTGGCTATCTTAGGTGGTAGGCAAGTGTTGATGCTCTTTTAACAATCTAGAAATTGTGTGGGAAAAATTCTTCTACAAAGTCTAAACCAATCCTAGCGTAGATATTTTTTTGCTGCTGCATTCAAATTGGTAGGTTAATGAAGTCCTCTTTAGCGGTAGTCAAGACCACGTGTGTGTTTGTCCTCTCAATATAAGGCATCTTTAGAAGGCTTTTGGTGAAGTTACTTAAGCTCTCTCTATTCTTAAATTTTGCTATAACTATAGCGTCTGTTTCCCCTGTAACGTCATATACTGCGCATACGCCAGGCATCTCCGCTATGTTCTTTTCAACTTCAAGTAGCATACCTTTAGAAACCACAACCTCTGTTACAACTGTTATGTCGTAGCCTAATTTACTGTAATCTATAATCGCTGAGTAACCTTTGATGATCTTTGCTGCTTCAAGCTTCGTTAATCTAGATAGGACTGTACCTACAGCTACACCTATCCTCTTAGCAATCTCCCTATAAGAACGCCTGGCATCTTCAAGATACTCTTTAATTATTCTCTTGTCAATATCATCTAACTCCAAACTTCTCCCAAGAGATGGAAACAACCCTTAACTTATAAATATAGTTGCAGCCCATCATTTTGACAAATGTTCAGTAAAAGAGCAGTTAAGTATAAATATGTCACAATTTACACCTGGATGGTGGTCACATGACAATTAGAGAAAAAGAAAGATTACACACCTTAACGCCTGAAGACGTGATTTCCTCGATAAAAGAAAGTAGGGTCAGATTTGTTGACCTACAGTTCACGGATCTAACGGGTAGGCTGCGGCACGTAACCATACCTGCGCAGAAACTCGACGAGGACTCCTTTAAGGTTGGGATACCTAAATTAGATGGCTCTTCAATAAGAGGGTTTGTTGAGATTAACGAAACTGATCTTCTACTGATCCCAGACCCAACAACATACGCTCTCCTCCTTTGGTACGGTGAAAATACCAAGACCGCCAGGCTCATCTGCGATATATATTGTGGTTTTGGTGCTGGTCGCCTACTATGGGATCCTAGAGCAATAGCTCAGAAGGCTGAGGGATGAGCTTGTTAAACAAGGTTACACCACCTCATATTGGGGTCCTGAGGTTGAATTCTTCGTCTTTGACAAAGCCGTTTGGGATACACTCACGCCGTATAGAGGCCAGGGTTACTCAATCGAATCTAGGGAGGCTGCTTGGGGCGGCTCCAGCTACTCTATACGCTTCAAAGAAGGCTATTGCCCAGCACCTCCTCAAGACACGCTAATGGTTTTCAGAAGCGAATGTATAAGAATATTAGAAGACTACTTTAGTATTAGATGTGATGCTCACCACCACGAATTAGCTACAGCAGGGCAGTGTGAGGTCGACATACTCTATGACGCGCTAACCAAGACTGCTGATAACGTGGTCACCATCAAGTATGTTGTGAAGAATGTGGCTGTGCAGCATAATATGGTTGCGACTATGATGCCGAAACCTATATTCGCAGATAACGCTTCGGGTATGCACGTGCATATGAGTATATGGCGAGACGGTGTAAACCTATTCTTCGATGAGCGAGACGAATACGCTGAATTGAGTCAGCTCGCAAGATACTATGTCGGTGGTCTTTTAGAGCACGCAGAAGCTTTATCAGCCATAGTCTCACCGACCACAAACTCCTACCGAAGGCTTGTACCAGGATATGAGGCGCCAGTATATGTTAGTTGGAGTAGGAGCAACAGGTCAACGCTAGCCAGAATACCAGTCTACGAGAAAGGTTCGAAAAGTGCCGCTAAGAAACGCGTCGAATATAGAGCACCAGATCCGTCAGCCAACCCCTACCTCTGCTTCGCAGCCCTACTAGCTGCTGGGCTGGATGGTATAAAGAAGAAGATCGAGATAGGTGACCCAGTAGATGAAAACATCTATAAGCTTACGCCTGAAAGAAGGCGTGAACTAGGCATAAAAGAGCTACCAGGAAGCCTAAAGGAGGCGGTGGAGGCTTTAAAGAGTGACCAAGAGTTCTTGAAACCCATCTTCCCATCAAAGGCAATAGACCTCCTCCTTGATATCGAGTTAAAGGAATACCTCGAGGTCTCTATGCGGCCACACCCATATGAGTTTTATCTCTACTTCGACATCTAATAGTCAGTAATGTGAGGGTTAGGATGGCAGTTTTCTGGTGACCAAGTCTTTCTCGATTCTCTACAACTCCTTTTCGGCTTAAGTAATCTTTTTTGGCAACCCCTTTATCTACAGAAGATGAGCTTGGCTACGCTGGCAGAAGCTGCGGATATACTGGTAAAGGTCTGCGCAAAGGTTTCAGCAAACGAAACTGTGCTTATAATCTCTGATAAGGCTCAAGACGCCCATCTACTTGAAGCACTCAAGCAAGCTGTGGAGCGTGTTGGTGCTAAGCCTAGGGTTGTGGTTTATAATTCGCTTCTGGGAGGACGGCTTCCCGCTCCATATGAATCTGCTTTTGATAACGTAGATGTAGTCTTTACTTGTAGCACTGAGCCTTTTTCCTACGACTACATTTATAACTGCACTTCTAAAGGAACTAGAGTGGTAGATATGTTTAGGATTAGCACCTCTACTCTGCTACGCACGATTCAAGTAAACTATGAGGAGCTAGCTGAGGAGCTAGAGGATCTTGGGAAGAGGTTGGAGAAGGCGAAGATAGCTGAGGTGAAGTCGCTTGCAGGCACAAACCTGGTGCTGGAGCTTGCTGGAAGGAAGGCTAGGTTAGCAACGGGTTTAGCTCATAACAAAGGCGATCTAACCTTCATACCAGCAGGATTAGTATCGGTTGCGCCAAAGGAGTTTACGGCCAAAGGTAGGCTCTTCATAGACGGTGCGATCATAGGTGTTGGGAGAGTTCAGAAGCCCATTATGTGCATGATTCAACAAGGTAGACTAACAGATCTAGCAGATGACCAAGCCTACTCGCTCTTACAGCATAAACTCTTAAAAGACGAAGGCGCTAATGTAGTATGTGAGCTAGGAGTTGGCACTAACCCTAAAGCGAAGATAGTAGGAAGTATTGAAGATAAGAGAGTAAGAGGCACCATTTCCATAGGCTTCGGCGATAACACGTTATTAAACGGAAAGATCAGAAGCCAAAACCACGTTGATGTAACTTTACTGAAAGGTACATTGATTCTTGATGGAGAGCTGGTGGTTGAGGGAGGGCAGATATTAGTTTAGAAGCATCAGATCACTCTACTCGTAGCTGGTTAATTGTTTGACCGGATGGGATATTGTTCAGATTCAATTTTTCTCTTATTCTCTTCTCTAGCTGCGGGTTTATTTCTATACCTATGCATCTTCTATTCAGTTTTAGGCATGCTTTCATCGTCGTTCCCGAGCCCAAGACCGGGTCTACGACCAAGTTTCCTGGGTTGGATGAGACTTTTATGCATCTTTCGACGAGTTCATCTGGTAGTTCGTTTCCTGCTGTTTCCTCTCTGTGGTGGTACGGTCTCTTAATGACCCAGACGTCCTCTGCGTAGTGTTCTGGCTTGTTGAAGGTATAGTCGTCTTCGTCCTTGACTAGTAGGAGGAGATGGTAATGTGATGTGACGAATCTTTTCCTAGTGAAGACCCCGAACTGATACTTCCAGATCACGTGGTTAAGCTGCTTGAACCCAGCGTCTTCAACGGCATCTAAAACCCACCTGAGATTATTCCAGCCAGAGATGAGCCAGAGGCTCCCATTATCTTTAAGGTTGGCATAGCACCACTTGGCCAAATCCCTTATGAAGTTTGGATAATCCTCTTTGCGTACTTCGACATAGGAGAGTGTGTCAGGTTTCCTGTTATAAGTTTCAAGATCGCCCTTGAAGCCTATCCCGAACGGCGGGTCGGCAAATATTAAGTCGGCTTTAACAGCGAGTCTAACGTTATGGAAATCGTCAAAGACGACTATGTGCTCATCGTCGATCTTAAGCAGTTTTCCAGACTTGCATGTAAACATCTTCTTCTTAGCCACCTTGCTTTCCTTCAAGCGGTCATCTAAAACACCCTCCTATTAAGCGTATTAATGGATGGGGCTAGTGTGGTTAGCCGCGCCTGTGTGCAACAGAGAGCCCCCGGGGAGTATATAAAGAGTGTGGATTGTGTAATATGCTGCTCTAAGAGATTTTATAGTTGTTGGTGAATCTTTTCAGCTCTCTCAGCGATTAACACAAGATTCATATAGTTCCACCTTTTTATTTATTAGTATGCATTGGCCTAAACTCTATGGCTTGTGTATCCTACTACTTATAGTGATAACTTATGGGTTCGGTTGGGTCTTTAACTACCCTGGGGTCTTCTGGGTCTTCTCTCTCGTTGTCCTACCAGTGGTGAGCATCGTTTTGACGGCGGTGTATGCGTGGTTCGCCCATAAACATTATAGAGGTGAATGATGTATGTATGAAAAGCTTCTCATATTTGTCGCTTGGATCGTCATTGTACTAGTTGTCGGCCTATGGGCAGGGCGGGTTAAGAAGATCACGAGTAAAGAGGAGTGGAGTGTAGCCGGAAGATCTTTCCGTTGGATAACTAATTTCTTTACAGCGCACGCAACACAGCTGAGCGCATTAACATTTATGGGCTTTCCTGGCTTATTGTATTCGTTCGGCGTTCCAGTTTTCTACGCTCACTATATATTCTATGCGCTAGGAACCTGCGCTTTCTTTGTGCTCTTCGGTCCAAAAATTTGGCGGCTGGGGAAGAGGTTAGGACACGTCACACCTACTGATGCGTTAACTTTCTACTATGGTGGTGGTAGGTGGTTTGCTTATCTGATCGCGGCTTTACTATTTTTGGCGCTGATACCATACGTTCAGCTACAGGTTGCAGGGATGGGCTTTACATTCGAAGCTGCTACTGAGGGGTTGATTCCAGCTTGGCTTGGAGCCCTCATATTTTACATCGTAGTCGTCATCTATGTTTGGTATGGAGGTATGAGGGCGGTCGCATACACAGATATAGTTCAAGGCATTATGCTGCTGTTTGGGCTGTGGTTTGGCGCTATCTCTATAATTGCTATAGTAGGCGGAGGGGTTGGCAACATATTCTCCCGAGCGGTCGAAAAACTCCCTCATTTGATGACAGTATCAGGGTATAAAGGCTGGGACTGGGCATACACAATCTCGTGGGCTGCTGCCTTAGGTGCTGGTTGGGGTATGCACGCGCATATGTGGTTGAGAATGTATACACCCAAATCTGAAAAAGCTGCCAGAATGTGGTCAACCTACATGTTTGGACAGAACCTATGTAATGGAATCGTGCTCACGATAGCTATGTTGGCAGTTGCCTTAGCCACACCTGGTCTCAAGCCAGATATGGCTTTCCTACAAACTATCGGCAACATATGGCCACCAGCAATTTATGGCATAATGTTAGCCGCGGTGTCGGCAGCCATCTTCTCAACAATAGACAGCCAACTCCATGCTATCGGGTTAGTTGTGACACACGACTTCGTTGAAAGAAGTGGAAAACAGCTGACTGAACACCAGTTCATATGGCTTAACCGCATAATAGTTGTAGCCGTGACGTTTACAGGATATGTGCTAGCGTTCACTTACCCAACACCCCTCGGCTTCCTAGGCGGATATGCCGCGGCTCTAGGCTTCGTCATGATGCCCCCAGTTCTAGCGATGTGCACCGCACAGAAATGGGTAACTAAGGAGGGTGTGGCAGCAGGTTTGATCGTAGGCTACATCGTACTCCTCATAACAGGTACCGGCCCCCTGACAAACCTACTAAACATATACTGCGGAATGTGGGGATTCATAGCAAACACCGTGACGATGATCGTCGTCAGCTTATTCACGAAGAGCAAACCTCCAAAAGAAGCTATCGAAGCGATCATTAACGCTGGATGGTAAGGTAACCCAACCCCCACACTAATTTCGGCGAGTCGACGCTTCAAGATTTGCGAAGGGTGAGATAAGGAGCTAGAAGTATCGTTGATGCACAGCAAAAAAGTCGTAAGCATTAACCCATCCTTTAGATAGCGTGATTGTTCACGAGGATGTCGGAATGCCCGTCTACACATTACTTCACCTTTATACTACCTAACCTTACCTTCTGAAGCGGCTCTCGCGCCTCTGCGCATCCTTAAAAACCTTTAAACCAAATGTCGATGCATACAATAAGCGGTAAATGCAAGTAAGCTTCACGGTACCTACTCCACAATCAGTAGTGATATTCACAGTTATCATAGCGATTGTCCTCCTAGCGGTTCTAATAATATTGGTTCTACCTATATGCTTGCTGAGAATAGAGGTTTCTAGTGAAGGTGTGGTGGTTAAAGCCCCTCCCCTGTATTGCTTCTCAGTTAAGCGAGGCGATGTAGAGGAGGTTTGTGTCACAGACTTAAAGTCGAGGAGCGACCTTAAGCCGAGTCTAAGAACGTGGGGCCACGGGCTGCCCGGCTATAGTTTAGGCTGGTTCAAGTTGAAGACTGGTGCGAAAGCGTTCCTCGCAGTCTCTAGCGATGTAGCCGTTGTCTTCAAGCTTAGAAGCGGCGAATACCTCTTGATAACACCCAGCAACATAACTGGCTTCACCTCAACACTAAAAGGGCTTGGGTGGGGTATTGCTGCGCGCTAATTCAATTCACCCTTTATCCTCTACTCCTTAGGTAGGTGTAGGAGGAGGTTGATTATGCCTAAGACGATGTAGAGGGCTTCCTCGGTTCTGACGGTCGCTGTGCCTTGCTTCGGCACAAAGTTTAGGGTTATGTTTGCCACGTTTTCAAGTGAGGTTCCTTCTTTTTGGAGGATCTCTTGGAGGCCGCTTCTTGGTGAGCCGAATAGTATCAAGCACCGCTCATTTGAATGCAGAAGGGTATGTAGTTTCTTCCAGTTCTCAGCTATTGGTTGACCTTCTTTCGCTGTGGCTATAACTAGAACCGGCTTTAGGCTTTTGACGAGCTTGCTGAGTTCTTCGGTCTGCTTTACCGTGAAACCCCAATATCCTTTTACAGCGCTCCCATCAACTATTCTGCAGGTTAGCTCTGGTTCAACACCCTCTATCTTAACGAGCACCCTACCCAGATTGGCTTCGGCGTCCAAAAGGCGTGCTGGCTTCGGTAACCCTACGTCAACATAGTATGCGCCTGCTCGTCTATAACAGTACCCCTCCCTTATATCGCCCTCTTTAACTTCACTCAAATCCGCTTTGACTTGGTGGCTCGGTGTGCGTAGAGGTGGGAGCACCCCTGCGTATGCAAGTTCAGGCATCTTAGGGAAGAGGTGCCTTCTCAGATACTGTGGTGTTTCAATGTATTGGAGGAGGATGCTGAGCAGCCTCTGATCCTTTCTCGCCCTCTCCCTCCGATCGTGGTAGATGTATATCCTCGTAACTCGATGTATGGCGCAGGCTCTTGCGATGTAGCCGGCTTTCTCAGTCTTCTCCCTTAGATCGACACACTCTATTAGTGTTGAGTCCGGTATCGCTACCCAAAGCTCGTTGCCCATCAACCCACTTTGCCGCAGCTAAGCCTATAAATAGGGTGGTCAGTCTGCTATATCGGCATGAGCGCACAAGAAACCCCCTCTGAAGACAAAGATCTTGAGCTGATTAGAGCGAGAAAGATGCTGGAGCTGCGGAAGAAGCTGCTTAAACAGAGTGAAGAGGAGAAGAAGTCTGATCCGAGACGTATACTCGTCTCTAGGCTTATAGACAGGGGATTAGATGTGCTTGAAGCTGCTGAAAGAGCCTACCCAGAGGAGACCAAGGTCATTGTTAAAAAGCTGGCTGAGCTTATAGAGCGAGGCTATATCCAAGGCTACATCAGAGGGGGTGAGCTCCTCTCACTCTTCAGAGCTTTAGGTCTAAACGTTCGGGTTGAAACCACGATTTCAGTAGTAGAAGATGGGCGGCTTATCCCACTTGCCGAGAAGTTCAAGCGAAGAGACTAACCTTTAACCACACCGAGAGGCACAAGCCTCGCCACTTTAGTAGCTATGCCAACTGCGTGTGAGACGTCAGCTACCTCATCGACATTCTTGTATGCTGCAGGGGCTTCTTCAGCCACACCTTGCCAGCTCGCGGCCTCTATCAACACACCCTTAGACTCGAGTTCCCTTCTGACCTTCTCTGCTGTATAAGCCTTGATCGCAGCAGCCCTCGAGAGCATTCGGCCAGCGCCGTGTGCGGTTGAGCCGAAGCTCAGCTCCATAGCCTTCTCCGTTCCTTTAAGCACCCAAGACGAGGTGCCCATGGAGCCTGGTATGAGCACGGGCTGCCCTATCTCTCTGTATTGCTGTGGTATAGCGTCGCTTCCAGCTGGGAAGGCTCTGGTCGCGCCCTTCCTATGCACAACGACCTTCGTCATCGAGCCGTCTATCTTGTGGTACTCGTATTTTGCGATGTTGTGGGCAACGTCATAAATTAGTCTCATGCCCAGGTCTTCTTCGCTCATCTTCAAGACTTTCTTGAATGACTCTCTAACCCAGTGTGTGATCATCTGCCTATTTGCCCAAGCGTAGTTGAGTGCGCAAGCCATAGCCTTCATGTAGTTTTCAGCCTCCTTCGAATACATCGGCGCGCAAGCAAGTTCCCTATCTGGGATGCTTATACCATACTTCTTTGTCGCAGCCTCGAGTATCCTCAAGTAGTCGCTGCAGACCTGATGCCCAAGACCTCTCGAGCCTGTGTGGACTAGAACCATGATTTGGTTCTCCTCTGTTATACCGTACTTTGCAGCAGCCTCTCTGTCAAAGATCTTATCCACCCTCTGAATTTCGAGGAAGTGGTTTCCCGAACCTAGGCTACCCAGCTGTGGTGCGCCTCTGTTCTTCGCTGTCTGTGAGACGGCAGAGGGGTCTGCACCCTTCATGACACCTTGCTCTTCACACATCTCTCTATCCTGCCCCCAGCCGTAGCCTCTTGATATAGCCCACTTCACACCCTCGGTTAAGACGAGGTCCAACTCGCTCAGAGTGAGCTTTATTATAGCTTGGCTCCCAACGCCTGAAGGCACCATTCTGTAGATCGTTTGAAGTAGCTCCTTCAGATGTGGTCGAACATCCTCTACAGTTAGGTTTGTTCGGATGAGCCTAACGCCGCAGTTTATATCGTATCCTACCCCGCCTGGCGAAACCACACCTTTTTCAGCATCGCTCGCAGCAACCCCTCCTATCGGGAAGCCGTAGCCTTCGTGTCCATCTGGTAGTACGATTACGTGCTTGTATAGGTAGGGTAGGTGTGCCACGTTGACCGCTTGATCTATAGTTCGGTCTGTCAGCATCTTAGCGAGCAGCTCATCACTAGCATATATTGTGACAGGCACCTTCATCCCAGGCTTAAAGCCCGCTTCGATGCGGTGCTCCACGGCGCTTATCCTCTTCAGCGGGAACCTAGATTGGCTCATTCGACTCACCTGCGCAGAACCTTAAATTCTCTATACCTTTTTATTTTCTGCTTCGGTTATAAGGGTTTCTTTGCTGCCGCTTTGTTGCAAAAAGATTCTTCTCTTAAGCTGTGTTGGCTGTGTTTAGATGTTTCTTCATGTTGCTATGAGGTTGTATGTTAGGTATTTTGTCTTCATCTCCAGTGTGATTTGAGTTGAGTATGGTTCTCATGAATTCACCTCTGTTCTCTTCATGATTGGGGGGTGGTTTGAACTCTGAGTAGCTACGATTTATCTGCTACTTCTAGGCTCACGATCTTCTTGGGCTTTAAATCTACGGCAACGTATAGCTTCACGTAGCTTCTCCTCCCTCATCCTATTCGAAACCTTGTACCATGTGCTATCTATGGCTAGCTAATAGACATTGGTATAGCGAATTTACTTATCTTCCTTTTCTAAGTTGAGTAGTCTAGGACCTTTATCACCCAAACCTTCAGTCGGCGATAAGGGAGCTTAAAGTATAAGCGTATCAGAGCAAGAAGTATTATCAAGCTGTTAGGGTAAGGTGGCTCACCAACCCCTACTAATATTAGCATCAAACCTCCTGACTCAAGAACTTTCTTGCTGAAGAACAAAGCCTCTTACCAAACCAGCATCATAAATCGACCAATCCCTACACCTCCGCCAAAAGTCAAGGCGAAAAGCTGATAGCCTCCTCTGACAAGCATAGTCGACAAAAGTCGAATTTGCAACAAATTAACGATATATATATCCTTTGTAAACTTAAAGAAGAGGGACACAAAATGGTAGTTGAAGGAAAAAGAAAAAGTATAGAAATGCTAAAAGAAAGGGCACGTTTAGTTGGATATGTGCCGCCATCATTGAAATACCATCCTGAGCTGAAAAGAGACTTAACAGAACTCTTACTTGACCCCGAAAAAACAGCGCTACTTGTAATCGACGTGCAGAACGCCTTCACAGACCCAAAAGCTAAACTTGCGGCTCCTGACGGCCCAACTATCGTGCCAAATATAAACAAGCTGGTGAAGTACTGTAGGGAGCACAAAATACCCATAATATGGGTACAGGAAACCAACCGCAAGGATGGAAGCGATATAGGTATAATGGCCAAGTATTGGTCATTCCTGGGGCCTCCAGAGACATACCTAGCAGAGGGTAGCTGGGCTTGGGAACTTTACCCGAAGCTAGATTTTAAGCCTGAGGATATTTACATTAAGAAGCCCAAGTACATCGCGTTTTGGGGAAGCGACCTAGAAGCCGTTTTGAGGAGCCTCGGCGTTGAGCATCTAATATTCACAGGCATCTGTACTGACATTTGTGTTGGAACTACTATGATATACGCTATGCACCTGGACTACAACTGCGTTATGGTTAAAGATGCTACAACGACCTTTACTAAATACAAGGAGGCCTTCTTGGACAACGCAGAGTTACTCTGGTGTAGAGTTCTTACTGCCGACGAGGTTTTAGCCGAGCTGGAGGCCTTGAGACCAAAAGCGGGTGGAGCAAAATAGCAAAAGGCTCCCTCAATTTTTTTAGAACTATGGCCTTTAAAGATGGGAGGTGCTAAGTGTGGAGAGAGCAAAGGAGTCGAGTTTCCGGTGGGTAATTGTATTAATAGTTTTCTTAGCGGAGGTAGCTGTCTATATGGTAGTTGGAAGCGCACCTGCATTCGCAGCCTCTTTGTTTGAAGCATTCAAAATCGGTCCAGCGGCAATCGGGATCTGGATGGCAGCATACTTCGTTGGAATAATAATATTTTGTCCTATTGCTGGAATCTTAACAGATAGGTTCGGTACAAGAATCGTGGTGATTATTGGTCTTCTGATATCCGCAATAAGCGTTATTTTATTCGGTCTGGTCGCTACATATGAGATGACCATCGTGCTTCGCGTTTTGATAGGAATAGGCACAGCCTTTGTTTGGACTGCTCCTCCAGCGTTGTTAGCTAAATGGCTAAAGCTGCAAGAGATGGGAACCGGTATGGCCTTTTATGTTGGCGGCGTAGCACTTGGTGTTGCAATCGTTACGTTCACCGCACCCATATTAGCAGCCACACTAACATGGCGTGGAGGAATGTTCGCCGTTGGTGTGGTTGCGCTTGTAGTTATGGCTCTCTCTGGGCTCCTAAAGGCACCGAAGGTGTCCTCTTCGCCTTCGCCTACAAAGTCCACACCTGCACCCACAGAGCATGATTGTGGCTCTACGGCAGAGTCTGGCTCCGTATACACAAACAAGTGGGTTTGGGTTGCCGCCATCGCCTTCTTCGGCATAAACGCTCAAATGTGGGGGGTCCTCTCATATACTCCAACATACGTAGCTACACTACTGCCTCCGGTAGAAGCAGGCGCACTAGCATCCTTAGTAGGCTTAGTTGGTCTGCCCGCATGTTTCATAGCAGGAGTAGTATCTGACAAAATAAAGAAGAGATGGCCGGTGATGATATGGGGTGCAATTTTTGAATGCATGACAATCCTCACAGTCTTGGTAGGTCCAAACTACGCTTTACTCGCAATTGCACTTATACTAGCAGGTTGGGGCCCAATGTGTGCTGCTACACCTCTCCTCTCTGAAGTACCGACACTACCAAAACTTCCAGCTGCAAAAGCTGGAACAGCTCTAGGACTAGTGAGTAGCGTAGGCTTCATCGGCTCCATAATCTCAGTTATGTATGGTGGCATCTTGGTTGAAACAGCTGGTTGGCCCACTGCTTACTTAATGTTCACGTTAGGAGCTGTCTTAGCCTTAATATGCTGCATACTCCTGATAAAAGTGGAAAAATAACCCAATTACTTTCGGACCCCCCTTTTCTTTTTAGAACGTATACAAAGCACTCTAGCGAAAGCTTTGACATGTAAGAAGCGTATCCGCTTAACACCATTCTTTCCACTTACTGCGATGAAGCTAAAGCATTTGCTGCCTGATAACCTTGGCTATCCCGCTGCTGTATTGGAGCGCCTTCTTAGGCGCTTCCACGATCTCTTCTGGTAGATCTAACATTTCAGCAACCCTCCTTAGAACCATCTTTCTCCTCCTCTCATCCACTTTGAGCCTAGGGTGTATGTTGAGGGCGTAATTGACGAGCGGCTTAGAGGCATAGGGTAGGCTCAGGTCAACATATGGTGCTGAAGCGTATTCATCCCTCTCCAAACCCCTCTCAGCCAACAAAACATCTTCTATCATAAGGTTTTGGGCAGCCTCTAAGCCCTTTGATAAGAGAGTGCGCTGGTATCGCATATAGCCCCCGAAGAGTTCATCAGCTAGCTGCCCCAGCATAAGGTTCTGGTAGCCCTTCCCCCTCACCCTTCTGGCCAACAACTCCACACCAACCCCAATACTCAAGTCGAGTGTGTTGAAGCTGCGGTAGGCTAGTAGTCTGTTGCAAGCCTCCTCCACGTCTTTAGCGTCTACTTTGCATATTTCAGCATCTAAACCGAGGAGGTCGGCAGCCTTAGCACCCCACACAAGGTCTCTCGACCCCTCTAAACCCAAGCAGAACACCTTAATCCCCTTCAGATCTGAGGCGATCTTCGCCAGAAGCGTGCTATCTAAACCCCCTGAGAAGCCTAAAGCCACTCTACCTGCTTTCTTCAGCCTCGCTTCAACAGAAGCTCTGAGTAAAGTTAAGACATGTTTAGCCGCTTCATCGAGATCATCAACCATGCCCTCATCCCTTATTTCTGGGATCTTATACACCCGCCTCTCGCCGTAAGATAGGTAGAGGATAGCGTTCTTTGGCGCAGCCTCTGCTTCAAAGCCTAACAACTCTAAGGCGTTTCCCTCGGTCGCTGCTGCTATAAGCTCAGGCTTCTGCACATAATAGAGTGGTTTCTGACCTATGTGGTCTCTAATCAAAATCATCTCCTCTTCGCCTGCGACGACTATAGAATATGCTCCGTCAACCGACCCCAAATCTTCAGCAGCCGCCTCGAAGCGTCTGTTGAGAAGCTTGCGCACCAGTTTATGAACGTCAAAGTTCTCCGGCGCGTAGATTTCTCCGTGTAGCGGTATAGGTGGCGCTTCGCTCAGAAACCTTAAGCAAGCACCTACTTTAGCGGAATGCTCCCCTATGCTGTAGGTACTCGCTACTTGTTGCGTGTATAGGTGGAAGCCGAAGGGTGCTCGCCGTATCATCTGCCAAAGTATCTTCGATAAGATATCTTCTTTGCTTCTACATATGCAGGCTGCCAGCCCGCTTACTGGGTTCATATCAAGCTTTGAGCTTGCTTCTTGATCTTCTTAGCCAACACTGGCCCTATTTTAGGTACGGATGCTAGCTGCTCCTCTTTAGCCGAGGCAATCTTGTTAAGGTCTGTGAAGCCTCGGCTGTATAGAGCTCTAGCTCTAACCCGCCCTATGCCCTCGAGTTTGGTTAAGGGTAGCAGCTCTGCTCTAACACCATACTTTACTCTCATCCTCAGCTCCTCTATTTCGTCGATCAAGTAGTTGGTCTGGAGTAGTTTGGCGATCTCCTTGAGAGAGTAGAGTAGCCACTCGGCGTTCTCAGTTATTCTGTAGAGGTCTCCGGGTTCGACACCATACTTCTCTAGGATGGTGGCTTCGCTAGCCTCCCTTATCCAAGCGTCTAATACAAGCACATTTCTGAAGGAGTCTGAGCTGCTCCAGTAGGTCGCTTCCTCAAAAGGTTTTATGAGGAATTCTTCGCTGTACTCCTCCATATACGCCCTAGCCTCCTCCACATCCTTACTTCTCAGAGCGAGTTTAGGAGACATGTCGGGCGCTATCGATATGATGTGGATTATGCCAGCCTCGTATCTTCGCCCAGATCTGCTCCTCTGAAGCGCCTTCTTAAATAACACGCCCGTCTCAGGGTCTATGTAGAGTAGCGAGATTCGCTTCCCAAACTCTGTAGCCATATACCTGCGACCGACCTTCTCAACCAACCCGTCTCTTACTAGCGTAGATAGGCATCTACTCAACCTAACCTTCACTGTAGGTCGCCTATACTGCAGCGTAAAGAGCGTCTTGGAGAAGAATTCTTCGATATCCTCGTCACTCAACCCCGGTAAGCTGGCTATCGTAGCGAGTAAATGTGTTCTAAGCATACCTTCATCTGAGAGCTGTGATGTGATGGGTTCGGGCTTACCTTTTATGTAATTCTCGAAGAGCTCCTCTTTTGTAAAGGAGGGCGAAGCCAAGAGGATCGTCTCACCTATATCATCAAACTTAGGCCTACCAGCCCTACCACACATCTGCTTGTACTCGAGCACAGAAAGCAGACTCTGCCCACCATACTCAGCATCATATCTATAGAGGCTTGATATCACAACCCTCCTAGCAGGAAGGTTTACACCTGCGGCAAGTGTTGGTGTTGCCGTCAGTATCTTTATTAGCCCACTTCTATAGGCTTCCTCGACGATTCTTCTGTGGATAGATGCGAGGCCAGCGTGGTGGAAGGCTGAGCCGCATTCAACAGCCTCAGCCAAGGCTCTGCTTAACGAGGTTTCCTCGACCTCAGTCAGTATCCTATTACTTACCTCGCTCAGCTCCTTCCTCTCCTCATCTGTAAGATAGTGTTTTGTGACTTCAGCGGCCTTAGCAGCTAGGCTCACAGCCCTCCTCCGAGTCTCCGTAAATATTAGTGCTTGTCCGCCTTCATCTAGCACATCTGCTGCAACATCTATTGCAGCGCCCCTTCCAGTACTCTTTACGGTCTTGATTCTGCCGTCGGCGTAGATGATTCTGCCGTGGTCCCAGACACCCTCAATAAGCTTTACGGGTCTCCACTCTATGTTTATAAGCTCGGCACCAAGCCACTTCGCTACCGTGGCACCATTTGTTATCGTTGCGCTCAAACCTATTACCTGCGAATCTGGGGAGAAAGCTCTAATCTTGGTTAGTATACTCTCTAGTGTAGACCCCCTCTTAGGTAAACCTACTAGATGTAATTCATCAGCGACATATAGCTTCACATCATCCAGCCACGAGGCGCCGTGCCTAAGTATTGAATCGAACCTCTCATTAGTTAAGACGATCAGATCCCCATCCCTAAGAAACTCACCCGGAGAGTCATAGTCGCCTGTTGAAATGTACACCTTAACGTTCGAACCATCAGATTTAGTCAAAGCCTCTAGCATCTTGAACTCTTCATACTTCTCAGCAGCGAGCGCTCTTAGGGGTGTGAGGTAGACCACCTTACCACCATCCTCCAGAATTCTTTTGCCGGCAGCTAGTAGCGCTACGAGCGTCTTGCCGCTGGCGGTTGGCGTCGTTAAAAGGACGTTAGCTCCTTGAAGCACACCCCTCTTTATAGCTTCCTCTTGAGGGGGGTAGAGGTCTACGTAACCCTTCTCCTCCAGTAGCTCGATAAGCGCTTTAGGTAGTGGTAGGTCTCTTATACGCAAATGTCATATCACACAACTTTTCTGAAGAAGCCTGGTCTGACTTCGTAGATCTGCCCGCTTCTGTGGAGTATCTGCAGCATCCGCTCCGCTTCTTCCCGCTTAAATTTACCCGTCTTTATGAGTTCCTCTATAAACACTTTACCGTCTACGGGCTTCTGCTCAGGGCCGGTAAGTGATTTAAATACATCTAAGGCTGTTTCGAGTAATGTTCTTTCGCTGAGTGGTTTGCCGTGTAAGACACCTAGATCAACTCTACCCGTCTTCACATCCACACTTACGGTGCTGAGCATCCTCTCCATTAGTGAGATAGCCCTCAACGCATCCTCTTCGTTCACTTTGTCTCTTAGCATGACCCTCGCTCTAGCGGTAGCTAATCTGATTAACGATTCAAGCTGCCTCGGTGTGATGGTTATCATAGATCCGTCGCCTACGCTTCGCATCTTAAGATAGTATTCTAGAAGCTTCTCCTCAGCTTCAGGCGTTAAAGTTGGGTTGATCCTTTTAGCATACACTATGTACTTCCTTAGCAGATCTACGCTAATGGGAGGGGGTATTGCAAAGCTACCTTTTCTATGCGTTTCAAGAATATGCCTAGCTACGCGTTCGTCACCAGACCTTTCGGGCACATCCCTTAAAACGAATATCAGATCAAACCTAGTTAGCAGGGGAATCGGTAGGTTAACGTTATCGGTCAAGTTGCGGTGGGGGTCATACTTACCTAAAACCGGGTTGAGCGCAGCGAGTATAGCGGTTCTAGCATTCAACGTTGCTACGATACCACCCTTAGCCACGCTGCAGGTCTGCTGCTCCATACATTCATGCAAAGCGCTTCTATCTTCGGGTCTCATCTTATCAAACTCGTCTATGCAAGCCAGCCCCTGGTCTGCTAAAACAACCGCCCCAGCTTCGAGCATCATCATACCGGTCTTATCTCTTACAACAGCGGCGGTCAAACCAGCTGCGGTAGAGCCTCTACCAGAAGTGTACAGCGCCCTTGGGGCGACTCGAGCAACATACTTTAACATCTCAGATTTAGCGGTACCTGGATCGCCGATGAGGAGCACGTTTATATCGCCTCTTAAAGTTGTGCCGTCCTCGAGTACTCTCTGCGGTGCGCCTACGAGCTGTAGTAGTATAGCCTCCTTCTGTGTTTCGTAGCCGTAGATGGCTGGCGCGATGGATGCGATCAGCCTCTCATAGGATGCTGGTTGCGTTGCGATGCTCTTTATCATCTCCTCATCCTCCTTAGTTATCACGATCTTCTCAGGGGTTTCACCTAGCGTTTCAATATAGTTCCCATCGAGCCTAGAGCGGAAGAGCCTATATTTAGCGCCAGCGCGCGCTGTTTCAGGCTCAGCCCTAAGGATACCTGTGATAACCACTCTATCTCCAGGCCTCGCTTTGTTGACGAGGTCACCTATCAAGTTCACATCTATCGTCTGCGGTAGCTGCCCCGGTGGTAGCTCTTCAGGTAGCTCTTGGATTCTTATGACTTGGTAGTCTACGAACTCTGTCTTCTTAGGGTCTAGCTCGAACTCCTTCGCTTCGTCACACTCCTCGCACCTTCTGGGCTTAAGGAGGATGATACCTTTCTGCTCAACAAGATTGATGTGCCCGCATTTTTTACACAGCCAAGCTGCCTTGACCGCTAAGGGTCTTAGCTCGGATGTGCGCACCACCATCCCGGCGACAGAGATCAGCTGATCAAGATACTCTGTGGATAGGCGCCTTAATTCGATCCGCGTCGGCAATCCTCTTATTCTGACGGTCAGCTCATTGCGTATCCTTTCGGCGTAAGTAGCGTTCTCAACCCTAAGTGCTTCGTAGGCTGCGTTTTTGAATGCTGCTAAAGATTCATCTGGCTCGCGGAGGAGCTTTTCGGCAACATCAACGTTGTAGAACGATAGGTCGTCGAAGTCCACTAGAAGGGATTTTGCGCCTGAAACGGGTATTTGTGAGACGCGCTCCCTATACTTTAACGCCCCAGTTTTGTCTCTGAACGTCTTTATGAAGTCGCTGAATATGTCTTGTAGACGAGCCTGTGTAAGCTCAGCCACTACTCTTCACCTATAATCGAGGACAACCAGTTCTTAACCAAACCTTTAACAGATTTCACGAGTTTCTGCTCCTCAGGTGTAATCTTCTCTATCAAATCAGAAGTTAGCGCCGCGGCTGAAGCTATGTAGAGGAGCTTCTGAACCCTATACCTCATCAGATCTCGAGCAGCAGCGGCGCTCTTCTCATACTGCGTAATAAACTTAGGGTCGCTACGGGCTTTTTCTGATAGATCTTTTAGGAATATTTTCAGATTAATGTAGAAATCCTTCTTTAGAGTTGAAAGCTGCAGAGGTCCTTGCATCCGCTCCCTACTCAGCGATTTAAAGAGCTCGGCTTCGAACCCTTCGTTTGGTGCTAAAGCCAAGCCTAAATCAACTAATACCTCACCTACCCACCTCGGTACCTCTAAACTTGTCCCTTCGGTTTGCTCCTCTATTTTAAACGATGGTAGGTTGATGGCTGGTAGGCTGCGTTTAAGAATGATCTTCATTGGAGAAAGGGCTAGGAGGCTCTCTCTTACGTTCACCAGAAACTCTATGGGTGAGGTTGTGTCCACGCTTTAGCCCCTCTCCTTACCATTTTACCTAGCCTAGCCTTTAAACTTGCCCCCAACACTTTTGGCAATGTGCTGCAAATGGTTAAGTCTTTTAATTGGATGGATAGCACATAATCTTTATTGTTCACATTATAACCGTGTAATTTTCTCTTCCTTGTTCAAATACAATACAAGGGTCACCAGCGCCTTACCAGATCCTTAAAGTAGGCTAACATAGTTGCCAAGCGAAGCAGCTAATCAACAACAGGTTGCGGCCACATTTGAAAAAAACAGTTAAATAATAAGACTTGGTGCCAATTAGGTGCGAAGGGTGTAACATAAATGCCGCAGAAACCTCATCTGAACCTCGTAGTAGTAGGGCACGTAGACCACGGTAAGTCAACCACGATGGGCCACTTCCTATTCGACTTAGGGGTAGTCGACCCTAGAACTATTGAAGAATACGCTAAAGAGTCTGTGAAGCTAGGTGCAGGTGACACATTCAAGTACGCTTGGGTACTTGATACCCTAAAGGATGAGCGTGAAAGAGGTGTTACCATAGACCTTGCATTCCAGAAGTTCGAGACCGAAAAATACTTCTTCACATTAATCGACGCGCCTGGGCACAGGGACTTCATAAAGAACATGATAACTGGAGCGAGTGAAGCCGACGCAGCTGTCTTAGTAATATCAGCGAAGAAAGGCGAGTTCGAAGTAGGTGTTGGTCCAGGAGGTCAAGCAAGAGAGCACGCCTTCCTACTCCGCACACTCGGTGTAAATCAGCTCATAGTCTTCTTCAGCAAGTTCGATGACCCAACAGTGAACTATAGTAAGGAGCGGTATGAGGAGATTAAGCGTATCACTGAAAACCTACTCAAAAGTGTAGGCTACGATGTCAAGAAGATACCTTTCATACCAGGCTCAGGCTGGACTGGTGAAAACCTTGTGAGACGCTCTGATAAAATGCCTTGGTATACTGGTCCAACGCTCTTTGAAGCGCTCGATCAGCTCACTTTACCTGAGAAGCCTGTAGATAAGCCGCTGAGGATACCCATTCAAGACGTTTACTCTATTACAGGTGTCGGTACCGTGCCTGTAGGTAGGGTTGAAACTGGTAGAATGAGGGTTGGTGATAAGATAATCATTATGCCCCCCGGCATCATTACTGAAGTCAGATCTATAGAAACCCATCACACACCTATCCAAGAAGCTATAGCTGGCGATAACATAGGTTTCAACATTAGAGGTGTGGATAAGCGAGATATTAAGCGTGGGTATGTTGTCGGCACACCTGATAACCCACCTACGGTAGCAAAGGAGTTTATCGCGCAGATTATAGTAGTCTACCACCCAACAGCAATCGCGCCTGGCTACACACCTGTGCTCCACGCCCACACAGCACAGGTAGCAGCTACCATCAAGGAGATAATAGCCAAGGTAGATCCTAGGACTGGCCAAGTTATAGAGGAGAAGCCAAAATCTATTAAGACTGGCGACTCAGCGATAGTTAGAATCGCTCCCCTAAGACCTCTCTGTATAGAGACCTTTAAGGAGTTCCCTGAGCTCGGTAGGTTCGCGCTGAGAGATATGGGTACGACCATAGCAGCTGGTATAGTTAAAGAGATCACTCAAAAGTACACTGGTTCAGAAAAATAGTATAAAACTTTAGAGAGCCACCAAGCTACCGTGGATGGCTGGGATGTTAGTGAACCATGTTTAAGTGCCCCAATTTTACAACTTGATTGAGGGTTGTAAGGTTGTATAGTGTTGATATATAGTTTATATTGTCTAAGTATAATAAAGTTGCTCTGAGTGGAGATGGTGTGGTATGCAAAACGTGAGGATTAAGGTAGATAAGATGCAGACACCTTCTATCCAGATCTCCAATCTAGAGATATCGCTTGGGCGAATCATCGAAGAAGAATGGGAAGAAAAGATGGGCCCAACCCCCTTCCCAACCGTGACAGATCTTAGGAGCTGGGATTATAAACTGCTGCAGAAGTATAAGCCGGTCTACCTACCCTACTGTGACGTATGCTGCCTATGTACAATGGGTAAGTGTGATCTGACCGCTGGTAAGAGAGGAGCTTGCGGGCTGGACATCTGGGCTCAGCAGTCCCGTATAGTGCTGCTTGCTTGCTGCATCGGCGCTGCGACGCACGTAGGGCACGCTAGGCACCTCGTCGAATATTTGATAGAGAGGTTTGGAAGAGACGCACCCATCGATGTTGGCTCAAAGGTTGGGGTGGAGATCGAAGCCCCAGTTACTAGGCTTGTCTGCGGAATCAGACCTAGAAAGCTAGGTGACTTAGAGGAGGTCCTCTCATATTTAGAAAAGGAGATCGTGCAGCTCCTTGCAGCAACCCACACAGGCCAAGAGGGAGACAACATAGACTTCGAGTCAAAGGTCTTCCACGCAGGTATGATCGACCAAGTGGGTATGGAGGTCGCTGATATAGCGCAGATCTCAGCCCTAGGCTTCCCTAAAGCAGACCCCGACGCACCGCTTGTAGAGCTCGGCATGGGCACCATCGACTCCACAAAACCTGTGATCTTGGTGATTGGGCATAATGTGCCGCCTGCAGCCCACATAATCGACTACCTTCAGGACCAGGGGTTGATGGGTAAAGTTGAGGTAGCTGGGATATGCTGCACCGCACACGACCTAACCAGATACAACCCTAAGGCTAAGATCGTAGGCCCGCTATCTTGGCAGCTGAGATTCATACGAAGCGGCGTCCCAGATGTAATCGTGGTGGATGAGCAGTGTATAAGAACTGACGTGCTGAATGAGGCACAAAACATTAAGGCGCCGGTAATCGCAACATCGGCGAAGGACTGCCAAGGTCTCCCTGATCTTACACATGAAGATGCTGATGAAATTGTTAGGAAGATTGTTGAGGGGGAGATTCTTGGAGCGCTAATATTGAAGCCTGAGAAGGTTGGTGAGGTTGCTGCTAGGGTTGCTATGCTCATCGCGCCGAAGAGGATGAAGTATAAGGTTATACCAGATGTTTCTGCGGTTATCGAGTGGGGTAAGAGGTGCGCCCATTGTGAAGATTGTAGAAGAGTTTGCCCAAACAACCTCCTCATACCACAGGCAATGGCTGCTGCTGGAAAAGGCGACCTCTCTCAACTCGCTCTCCTCTACGATCTATGCATAGGCTGCAGAAGGTGTGAACAAGCCTGCCCAAACTCAATACCTATACACAGCCTAATAGTAGCTTCAGCGCAGAAGCAGATAAGAGAGGAGAAGTTCTATGTTAGAGCTGGTAGAGGCGCGATCCAAGACGTTGAAATCAGAAGAGTAGGCGGACCCATAGTTTTAGGTGAAATACCTGGAGTTATCGCGCTCGTAGGTTGCTCAAACTACCCTGCTAGCGGCGTTGAAGTAGCGCAGATGGCTGAGGAATTTGCGAAACGCAGATACATAGTGGTAGCCTCAGGCTGCGCGGCTATGTCTATCGGTATGTATAGGACAGAGGAGGGTAAGACGATATACGAAACGTTCCCAGGGAGTTTTGATGCTGGTGGCGTAGTAAATGTGGGGTCCTGTGTATCTAATCCACATATAGCGGGTGCTGCGATAAAGATCGCAAGCATATTCGCTAGGAGAAACCTCAGAGCCAACTACGAGGAGATCGCCGACTACATACACAACAGGGTAGGTGCGGTAGGTATAGCGTGGGGTGCGATGAGCCAGAAGGCTGCTGCTATAGCTAGCGGCTTCTGGAGGCTCGGTGTGCCTGTGATAGTAGGTCCGCACGGCTCGAAGTATAGGAGGATGCTTCTAGGTAGGCGTGACAGAGACGATGACTGGTATGTTTACGATGCTAGGACTGGTGAGCGTGTATATGTTGGACCCTGCCCTGAGCACCTATTCTACGCAGCCGAAACTAAGGAGGAAGCCATAGTTATGGCTGCTAAGCTGGTTATGCGGGCCAACGACACAGCAAAAGGCAGAGCGATCAAGCTTTCGCACTATATAGATCTGCATAGGAAGCTATACGGCACGCTGCCTGACGATCTGCACCTATTCGTCAGAAGCGAATCAGATCTCCCTGTGACGATCAGAGAGGAGGTTATGAAGATTCTGAAGGAGAAGGGTTGGAAGGAGAGGCCTATACCAGACCCGACTCTACTACCGAGGCTGATCAGAAAGGAGGCGTAGAAGCTTGACCGCAGAGCCTTGGCAGATAGCTGAGATACCTGGTCCGGTTAAAGCACTTGTGATACAGAGGCCAGAAGTCGTAGTGGAAGCGATTAAGAAGGCTCAAAGATCGGTCTTGGTCGCTGGGCACTTATCGCTGCAGAAGCTTAAAGAGGGCACAGTATTAGACTACGCCATAGAGATCGCTCAAGCTGCTGGGGCTGATGTTGTTGCTACAGCGCATATAATTGGTGAAGCGAAAAAGAAGGGTTACGGAAAAGTGTACTCTCTGTCTGCGATGGAAATAGCGGGTAGGCTTCAGGACCAGTATTGGGAAGGGTTAGATGGAAGCGGCAGATACGAACTAGCATTATTCATCGGCTTACCCTACTATATGGCTTGGACCATCCTTTCAGGCCTAAAGCATGTGGCAACCCACCTAAAGACTATCTCAATAGACAGATACTACCAGCCCCACGCCACCTGGTCGTTCCCCAACCTAACAGCCGATGTATGGGAAGAAAATCTGAAAGCTGTTAGAGATCTTCTAAGGAGCCCTCAACGGTAACTCACTTTCTATCAAAATATATGCTCTTACCAGTAGCGGACAACGGTATACCCATAACAATGTCTGCATCACCTAAGTAGCCTAGCCTCTTAGCAGCGGTACCTATTCTATACATAACCCGATTATCCACATTATGTATGCTAGCGGTCTTCACAGCTGAGCCTATAGCGATCCCAAAGTCAATAACTTTAAAGATGCAAGCTGGTCCAACATAGTCATTACCTTTGACTTTGGCAGCTGCATTAAAGGCTTCACAGGAGGGGTAACCGCAGCCACCGCAGTTGATACCAAAGTTTTTGCTTGATTTAACACCGATTAAAACGAGGCAGCTCGAATCGCGTAGGTTCTTTGCATCTCTTATAAAGTGGGGTGCGTTTCTCTCTTCAGCCATCTTCTCCATTTCATCAGCTATACGTTGAAGATCTTCACCTGTAACTATAAGCGTAGTGATATCGTCTATTCCGCCAGACTTCGGTGCTGTTCTAGCTGAGACGAGCATGAGTTTGGCTATTTGTAAAACAGCTTCAGCTTCGGCTGCTGAACCATCTATAACAACCATCTTTCCTCATCACCCATTAACTCTTGTTGCGTTTTCTCTAAAAACGTAACTAAGGATTCATTTACTTAAGCGGTGTGTGACCCATAACACTTGTTTAGGCTGGTTAGATGCTTGATTAAGCCCTTCCAGCTATTACATCATCCACCGTAGGGAAGGGTGGGTTCGGGCCGTAGGATGGGCACGCTCTCCCTGTTGGGCATACGTCTCTGCAATATCTGCACGTTAGACAGAGGGTTTCTTTCTCTGGAAATATTACTATACGTCTATTGACCCCTCTTCCTATAAACCCTATTGCAGCGTCCCAATTAGCTTCGACGCAACGGCGCACACATAATCCGCAGAGGATGCATCTTGTAGGCTCTATGTCAGAGAGGAGCGGGCGGAAACGTGATAAATTCGCTCCATATTCGCTGGCTAAAGCCCTCATTTTCCCGCTAACTCCCTCTCCTGCTGAGGCCGCAGCTAGTTCGAGTATTACTTTTCTCAACTTATTGATTCTCGGAGAGTTTGTGACAACGTTCAGCCCCTCTTCAACAGGATAACAGCAGGCAGCGACCACCTGAACCTTCCCTTTCCTCTCAATTTCAACACTGCAGATCCGGCATACACCATACGGTTCTAACCCTTCATGATAGCATAAAGTTGGTATCTCGATGCCGACTTTCTTCGCAGCTTCAAGTATTGTCATGCCTTCTTTTGCTCTAACTTCTTTCCCGTCTATCTTCAATGTCACAACCATGCTTATCTCACCTCTTTACCTCTTCGAATAGGCTTCATCCCTATAGGCGGAGGCGGGATTGGCTCTCCAGAAAGCTTCTTTACAGCGTTAAAACGACAAATTTGATAACAAGTCCCACATTTTATGCACTTCTCTTGTTCAATCCAGTGGATTTGATCTTTATCTCCCTTAATCGCACCTGTGGGGCATTCCCTTAAACATAGTAAACAAGCTTGACACTCATTAGGGTCTATATAGTAGCTGATTAAGTTCTTGCAGACTTTGGCTGGGCAACGCTTTTCCCTTATGTGTTGTATCCATTCATCCCCAAAATACCTCAGAGAAGTCAAGACAGGGTTTACCGCTGTCCTACCTAAGGCGCAGAGCGAGGCGTCCCGCATCACTTCCGAGATTTCTTCAATCGTTTGTATATCCTCCTCCACACCCTGTCCTTCACATATTCTGTTTAATATTCTTGAGAGAACTCTTAACCCCTCACGGCAAGGAATACACTTCCCACAAGATTCTCCTAGCAGAAAGTCTACGAAATACCTTGCTGCATCAACCATACAACTATCTTCATCCATAACCACCATTCCGCCTGAGCCCATCATCGACCCAAGCTTGGTCAACTCGTCGAAGTCAACCGGTGTGTCTAGGTATTGCTCTGGTATGAAGCCCCCTGATGGACCGCCTGTCTGAACAGCTTTAAACTTCTTTCCACCACTGATGCCCCCGCCGATCTTAAATATTAGGTCGCGTAGGGTTATCCCCATAGGAACCTCCACTAATCCTGTGTTGTTAACCTTCCCTACAAGAGAGAATATCATGGTTCCGCTGCTGCCTTCTGTCCCTATATTTCTAAACCACTCTGCACCATTAAGGATTATTAGTGGGATAGTGGCCCAGGTCTTAGTGTTGTTGAGGCAGCTCGGCTTGTCCCAAATACCTTTAACGGCTGTGTGGATGTATTTTGGTCTAGGCTCCCCGACTTTCCCCTCGATGGCGGTCATCAGCGCGCTTGACTCTCCTGAGACGAAGGCACCAGCCCCCCTATAGACCGTAACCTTGAAGCTGAAACCTGAGCCCATGATGTTTTCACCAACTAACCCATACTCCTCAGCCTGCTTTATCGCGATCAACATACGCTCCGTAGCCAACGGGTATTCCTCACGGATATACACGAAGCCTTCTTTGGCGCCTATTGCGTAAGCGCCAATAATCAATCCTTCAAGGACGCTGTGGGGGTTGCCCTCCACCACAGCCCTATCCATATAGGCTCCTGGATCTCCTTGATCGCAGTTGACGATGACGTATTTGGGTTCTCCAGGAGCGTTTCGCGTCGTCTCCCATTTTATCCCGGTTGGGAAACCTGCTCCACCCCGCCCCCGTAGGTTCGACTTCTTCACTTCTTCGATTATCTCTTCAGGCGTCATTTGGAATAGGGCTTTAGCGAGAGCTTTATACCCACCTACAGCAATATAATCTTCTATGCTCCTGGCATCTATCTTAGCATTGTTTGCGAGGAGTAGTCTCAGCTGATACTTATAAAAGGGAATTTCATGCAGAGTCCTATAGGCTTCACCAGTAGCCCCGTCTCTGTAAAGCAGCTTCTCCACAACCCGCCCCTCAACTATCGAAGACACAATCTCCGAGGCATCTTCTGGCTTAATCCTAAAGTATGGAATCTCCCCAGGATATATGAGTAATCTGGGTCCTCCTTCACACATCCCGAGGCACCCAGTTTCCTTAATGTAGATCTCTTTTTCCAACCCACGCTTCTTTATCTCATTCCGAAGCTCTTCAAGAACCTTTTTAGCGCCGCAAGCCACACAACCAGTGCTGGTGCAGAAGGATATGATTGCTTTGTACTGCGTCTCTCTCTCCTTGACTTCTTGAGCGATCTTATCGAGATCTTCGGGCGAATTTACCCTCTTAATACTCCCCAACACCACTTCACCTACTGATATTTCGATAAGATTCTCTTAACATCCTCCACCCTAACATGCTCATAGTAATCACCATCCACGCTTATTATCGGACCGATAGCACAGCAACCAAGGCAATTAACTGTTGTAAGAGTAAACCTTCCGTCTGGAGAAGTCTCATCCTCCTCAATGCCTAAAAGGCTCTTAGTCCTGTCGAGGAGTAGAGGCGCGCCTCGAACTTTGCATGAGGTACCCATACAAACTCTGATTAGATGTCTACCGCGTGGAACTAGCGAAAATGCTTTGTAAAAGGTTGCGACGTGATAAACCTGGTTTAGAGGTACGTTAAGCTGTTTACTTACTTCAATTAGCATTTCCTTCGAAAGCCAACCAAAATTCCTTTGTAGCTTCAAAAGAATTTGAATCAACTTACTCTTCTCATACTGATATTCCTCAACTACCCTATTAACAACGCCAGCTACCCCAAGCAGTTTAACCGGACGCTTTTCTAACATCCCCCCTACCATACCTCCTACCCCACGTTCCGTACGTAGCTGTTCAATTTTATCCTCGGGTATTTTGACCTTGTAGCGGCATCTAGGACAAGTCGCATAATACTCACATTCACCCCGATAATCCCATTTATACCCACAATGTGCGCAAGTCAACAACATACTACCCACCTACCTACAAGACAAGATATAAAATTTTGGATAGTCGCGTTTCATATCAATCTTACTCTAAAGCATTCTATCGCCCCTGCCCTATTGGTATTATGTATAGCGGTTCTGCAGCCCCATCTATCAACTTCTTCACCAACTCGTCGTTGAAGGCTCCGACCATAACAGAGCCTAAGCCTAAGCTGACGGCCTCCAAACTTATGTTCTGACCGACGTGCCCCACCTCAAAGTGCACATACCTAACACCTCTGCCACCGTAGCGTGCTGTTGTCCTCTCATACTTCGCGGCGATAACGATGTTCACAGCAGCTTCATATATGAACTCTTGGTGAAGCGCAGCCTCCATAAGCGCCCTAACCCTATCTTCAGAAGCCACTTTGATCAGAGAATGGTCAAGTGGGCGGTATCTGTAGACACCAGCCTCGACCCCTTTAACACCACCCTCCTTCACAAACACAAAGATTTCAAGCGGGTAAGTCGCACCAGCAGACGGAGCACTTCTCCCACCAGATACAGGATCGGTCACACCTTGCGCAGCCCATAAGAGCTGAGAGAGGTCCTCTAGAGAGATAGGGTTTGGTGAAAAATCTCTTACAGATCGCCTAAATACGATCGCCTCCTCAACAGATAACTGACCTTTAAGCTTGGGTTTAGGCAGCTTAACCACGTTGGAAGCCAACTCTAAATGATTAATAACTAGGCTTCGTTTAAAGATTTACTCTAGCAGTTAAAATTAAGCGCTATCATTGACATTTAGAAAGACTCTCTTCAGTTATAGGCCTAGCCCCTCTCTAACCTTCGGGTTCATCCTGTCTGGTGTCCAACGCTCCCTGACTATGGTCACCTCAACATTCTTTACACCTTCGACGCTACGCACCGCTTCTTTCACCTGCTCGACCAAGAAGGATCCCATGGGGCAGCCGGGTGCTGTTAGGATCATCTTTATCTTAACATCTCCATCCTCTACCTTTAGATCGTAGATCAACCCTAAATCAACGATATTGATCGGGATCTCTGGGTCATAGCAGTCCCTTAAGGCTTCGAGGACCTTTTCTTTTAAATCAGCCAACTACATCAACCACATTTAACCTTGCGTTCAGTGCCGATATTACTTTTTCGGCTCTAACGGCTGTAGTACAAGGTTTACTGGCGACTAAAAACTCTTAAAGTAAAGATCTCCTCCACTCCGAAGGAGGTTTATATTGTGAATAAGCATCCCATACTTACAGGCGCGCTCACAACACAAAAACAGCAAATACAGCACTAACCACAATATAACGAACATACTACTACAGCTGTCGTGAAGAAAAACTTTTTAGATAGTGTGTGGTGGTGCACCTCGTGTGATTCTTGGCTGCCGCTGTTGGTGGGGAAGTAAAGAGTAGCATGATAGGTCTTTTGACCCTTATCACACAGACCGTATCCCAGATCTCAGACGAGGAGATAGGTAGGTTTGTCGAGAAGATAATGGCGCATAGGCAGAGCAAGATACTAGTAATGGGCGCTGGTCGAAGCGGAATGGTCGGCAGAGCCTTCGCACTCAGACTTCTACACCTAGGATACCAAGTCTACATACTAGGAGACACCCTAGTACCATCGATAGGAGCGAAGGACCTCGTCATAGCCATCTCAGGCTCAGGCGCAACCAAACTAGTAGTAACAGCAGCAGAAGCGGCCAAAGCGGTCGGCGCAGAAATTGTGGCGGTCACATCTTTCCCAGACTCTCCGATAGCAAAGCTGGCAGACCTAAAGGTCATAATCAAGGGTAGGGTTATCAATGAGAAGGAAAGGAGAGAGGACTACTTTGCTAGGCAGATACTTGGTCTACATGAGCCGCTAGCCCCCCTAGGTACATTATTTGAGGACTCATGCATGGTGTTCTTTGACGCTGTCGTTGCTGTGCTGCTCGAAAAGCATAAACTCAGCGAAGAGGAGATGAAGAACAGACACGCAAACATAGAGTAAACAGATGCAAACAAAAGTGAAAACATCTATAAATAGTGGTGGTAGTAGGCTGATGATTGGGTTAGAAGAAGGTGGTGGGCGATGCCGAGGTTTAAGACAACCGCAGAAGTCCTAAAGATCATAGGCAATAAGAGCCAGATTCGAAAGGCTTAGCCGATCTCCGGCTAGCCCGAATGATTTTGGCGTTATTGCCCACGTAGATCACGGTAAAACCACTATGAGCGATAGCCTACTCGCTGCTTGTGGGCTCCTAAGCCCTTCCGTAGCTGGTCAAGCCCTAGCCCTCGACTACATGGAGCTTGAGCAGCAGAGGCAGATGACGATCAAAGCGGCCAACGTGACCCTTTACTACGAATACAACAATACGCCATATGTGCTTAACATGATCGACACCCCAGGGCACATAGACTTCACAGGCAAGGTTACGAGGAGCTTAAGGGCTATCGACGGCGCGGTAGTTGTTATAGATGCTGTTGAGGGTGTTATGACGCAGACTGAAACAGTCACCAGACAGGCGCTGGAGGAAAGGGTTAGGCCAGTGCTCTACATCAATAAGATAGACCGCTTGGTCAAGGAGCTGAGGCTTACACCTGAGCGGATGCAGCAGTGGCTAGCTGGGATAGTGAACGACTTTAACCACCTCATATCCATCTACGCTGAACCCGAGTATAAGGAGAAGTGGAAGGTGAGCATCCAAGATAACAGCGTGGCTTTCGGCTCGGCCAAGGATAAGTGGGGCTTCAATCTAGAGATAGCGAAGAAGAAGGGTATAAGGTTCAGCGACGTCTACGAAGCCTACACAAAAGGTACGGTCTCTCAGCTTGCAGAAAATTACCCACTGCACGAAGCTATCTTAAGTATGGTGATTAAGCATCACCCACCACCAGATGTAGCGCAGAAGTATCGTATCCCAAGAATATGGAGAGGCGACCTAGACTCAGAGGTTGGTAAAGCGCTCCTAAACTGCGACGAAAACGGGCCCACAGTCATGATGGTCACAAATGTGGTGGTAGATCCGCAAGCAGGTGTGGTGGCAACCGGAAGGCTATTCTCCGGCACCGTTAGAGAGGGAGACAAAGTGTATCTTATAGGCGCTAAGAGAGAGGAGAGGATTCAGTCTGTCACCATGTTCATGGGGCCCTACAGGGAGATCGTAGGAGAGTTGACCGCTGGAAACATACCGGCGCTACTAGGGCTTGAGCACGCTAGGGCTGGTGAGACAATATCTTCGATAAAAGACATCGTACCCTTCGAATCCATAAGGTATGTTTCTGAACCCGTGGTAACGGTGGCTATAGAACCTAAGCATCCGAAGGATCTACCTAAGCTCGTCGAAGCGCTTCACAGACTCAGCATAGAAGACCCTAACCTCGTGGTGAAGATAAACGAGGAGACTGGTGAGATGCTTATGTCTGGTATGGGTGTGCTACACCTCGAAATAGCTACCACGCTACTTAAGGATCAGGGGCTGGAGGTCATCACATCTAAGCCGCTCATCAACTACAGGGAGACGATTAGGAAGGCTGCAGGCCCGGTTATGGCGAAGTCGCCCAACAAGCACAACAAGATCTACATAAGAGTAGAGCCTCTCTCAGAAGACGTTATCGAGCTGATAAGAAGCGGGAAGATTAACGAGAACCTAGATAGGAAGGAGATCGCAAAGATCCTTAGAGAAAAAGGCTGGGATGCTGAAGAGGCTAGAAGCGTGGTAGCGGTGGACGAGCGGGGTAACCTCCTACTCGACTTGACCAAGGGTGTGCAGTTCCTCCAAGAGTCTCTAGACTCGATAAGAGCCGGGTTTGTGGATGTTATGATGGCTGGCGCCCTCGCACACGAATACAGTAGGGGCGTCAAGGTCATCCTGCACCACTTCGTTCCACACGAAGACCCAGCGCACAGAACCTATGCCCAGCTCATGCCAGCCACCAGAAGGGCGATCTTAGGTGCGATACTCTCAGCAGACCCCGTTCTACTTGAGCCGATGCTTGGCATAGAGGTTAAGTGCCCTGTCGATATGATCGGTACGGTGGCGAGCGTCATATCCTCTAAGCGTGGTAAGACGCTGAATATTATTCAGAAGGAGACTATGGCTATAATTGAGGGTGAGATACCGGCAGCCGAAACCTTCGACCTATCAGAGGTTATGCGTGGGGCGACCGCTGGAAAAGCCATTTGGAACACACACTTCAAATGCTGGTCCCCAGTCCCAAGCTCCATGATGATGAATGTAGTGAGAGAGATTAGAAAGAGGAAAGGGCTACCTGAAGAACCGCCTAGAGCAGAAGAGTTCATAGACAAAGAGTAGAAGACAACCCATCAACCCAGCGCCTCTAGCAGTTCTCTAACCACCCAGCTCTTAATACGCTCCGAAGCAGACCGCTTAAACTCAGCAAGCCTACCTCGATCGAAACCGCTGCGAGCATACTCTTCAGCCTGCAGCGCCATCTCAAAAGCATCGACCTCTCGCACAAGCCTAGCTTCGCTACTCTCACCCTCAACCCACTCTCGCCAAGCTTCCAGATATATTTGCTGAATCTGCTCTGGCAGATCCTTTAGGATACACAGCATAGCCTCCTCTTCCATAGAAGATTTGTCCAAACCTTCACTCACCTGCTCCGGTGTGAGGTCTCCGATGTAGGATTCGGCGAGATCATGTATAAGTGCTATTCTAACGGCTTTAAGCGTATCCAGCTTGAGGAGGTCGCTTAGGATCATCGCGGCTAAGCCGACTCTAAAGCTGTGGTCAGCTACAGATTCGGCGTCCTCTACACCCGCTTTGGTCACCCATCCTGTGCGTGGTATCTGCTTCAACCTACCAGCTGCTAAAAGAAACTTTAAGAGTCCTTCCAAAGGTCTCGCCCAAGTTTTAGCTGATGTACCCGAGATCCTTCTCTGGCTGCGTCTCTGTGGCCTTCTTCATCGACTCAAGTATGCTTCTTAGAACCTCACCCTGCTTAGCACGCTCCTCGAGAGGTGTGAGGTCGATTTCGAGCTTCAGCACCTTCTTGAGTAGGGATAGCACCGCATGCGATGCTTTCGGATCCATAACGTAGCCTGAGGTTTCTCCTAGTAGGCACGCTCCCTCCATCTCCTTGAGCGCTGCTAAACCGATTATAAGCCCGTTCATCCCGGTTATCGTACCCTCGCTCATAACGAGCGCGCCGTTCTGGACGAGAAGCCTGAGTAGATCTTGGTTGGTAGCGGTTCCGAAGACCCTCGGTGACTTCACAAACTGACCAGTTATATATGCTGCGAGTGTAAAGACCCTCTTGACACCAAATTCAGCGGCAAAATCCAGAACCTTATTTGCGAGCTCGTACTCAGCTTGAGGGTTTATTGGCTGCGCGTCTCCGGTGTAGAGGAGCAAATCGCCATTCTGCCCCCTAACATAAGATATTTCGTGCTTACTCAGCTCAGCGGAGCCATCCGGTCTAATAAGCACTTGGGGAGGGAAGCTGTAGGAGTAGATTGTTGCGAGAGGGGTGGCTTTGAGCTCACTCATGAGGAAGTCGAGCGCGATCTTAGCAACATACCCACTCCCAGGTAGACCGCAGATCAGTATAGGCTCCTTAAGCACAGGTCTTTCCCAGACCTTGATCTGAATAGTCATCTCTATCACCACCTTATCCACCTCTAACTTATAACCATAGTTGTATATGCTGAGAAAGGTGGTTAAATACAGCCTAAGACCCCTTAGTGGTTTGGTAGCAAATTGGGCATAACATACATCGTAGGGAAGGTTAAAGGACCTCTAGGTGAAGAGGAGGTTCGGTTTTTAGTAGATAGCGAGGCGACCTACCCCCTACTACCGGAAAAGGTTTGGAAGAGCATAGGGCTCAAGCCGCTCAGAGAGCACGATTTCACATTAGCTGACGGCACCATAATCAGAAGAAGTGTCTCAGAATGTTACATCTCCCTCCCACAGGGAGAGTGCCATACCCCCGTCATATTAGGCGAAGCAGACGACCAACCTCTACTAGGCGTTGTCACATTAGAGATATTGGGGCTGATATTCAACCCGTTTAAGAGGACCCTACAACCTATGAAGATGTTCCTTATCTAAGGTAGAACACCGCTTACAGCAGCTAATAGGAGCGCGAAACTAAGCGTGAAGACCGTGATCCAGACCCTCTTACTCCACATCAAAACTTTTCGACCATCTAGGGCTGAGAAGGGTAGAAGATTAAATACCGCCACGATAGCGTTCACATAGATACCATATCCCAGAACGGGGTCAAGCAGAGGTAAGTTGGGTGGTGTTAGCAGCCGAGCGAGCCAAAACACGCCTATAAAAATCAAGTTGGTTAACGGGCCTGCTAAAGCAACTCTACCTACCAAATCAAGCCTAGCTGAGCCTACGACAAACACAGCACCCGGAGCTATTATCTTCAGAGGCGAAACCACGCTTATCGCTGTTAAAAGAGCACCATAGGGCTCGAGCCTAAACTCAGCCCAAAGACCACGCCTCCTCGCCACTACGCGGTGTGTGACTTCGTGCAGCATAAACGATGCCAAGAAGATTACCGCTGTACCCACCATGATTCTTGTGTCGCTGCGCCAACCAGCCAAGGACAACCCCACAAGTAGAACGAGCAGCGAAGCCAGGGTGAAGTGTTTTGCTTCAGTAGAGGTTAGCCTTGCTAACTTAAAGCCCCCACCTCTTTTGATCGGTGTGTAGTCTATCCTCCTCTCTTTCACCACTTCCCCCCAACGCTCCGCAGGAGGCTTAGCCAACCAGATCTCTGGGCAGTTGTGGTTTTCTGGTAGCCTATGCTCAGAGCAATATATGCCACCACAGTACCTACATCTATACGGTAGGGGCTCAACCTTCCCGCAGATCCGGCAAGACAAACTCTATCAACCCCTAAGTGGTGAGGGGCTCTTCTTAAGTGCTGTGCTAGATGTCCTCCGGCTCGATTAAGGGTACAAACACGCATTCGGTTATATCTTTAACATCAAACCTATCTGCTGAAATCTTCACGAGCTTCTTAAGCGTCTGCGACCACGGACCACCTACTGGTATTAGCAGTATCCCCCCTTGCTTCGTCTGCTTCTTAAGATATTTTGGTATAGTTGAGGCTGCAGCCGTCACCACAACCCGATCATATATCTCCTCCTCTGACCTAGGCGGGTAACCTAGGCACCCATCGCCCAACACAACCTTCACCACCCTATCGTAGCCAAGGGAGCGGAGGTTGCGTGAAGCAAATTCAACAAGCTCGGGGATACGCTCTATCGAAACCACAAGCCCCTCAGGGCCTACGATCTCAGCCATAAGAGCTGCTGAGTAGCCGCTCCCACACCCAACCTCTAAAACCTTAAGACCTCTTTTGAGCTCGAGTTCCTCAAGCATAATAGCGACCATATGAGGTGCTGAGATGGTCTGCATCGTTTCACCTAGTGGTAGGGGTGTATCTAGGTAAGCTTTATCCACCTGATCGGGCCAGACGAACCGCTCCCTAGGCACCTTTAGGAAGGCGGCTTCAACTGCCTCAGACCTTATTAGTCCCTCTTCCTTTAGGTTTTCGACAAGTATCCGCCTCTGCTCCTCAAAGGACCTCGCTCTACCCAACTCCTCCACATCCAAGGTTAGGAGCCGAACCAGCGCTCAAGTGTTTCAGATGCTTTCTCTTCTGCTTCTCTCAGCTTATTCAAAGCCGATCTAACACGCTCCTCTGAAAAGCTGTGCTCTCCGCAGAGGAAGTCTATGATGCCCCTCTCATTTACCTTACCCCATTTGACCTCCACCTTAGAGGGGACCTTCGGGTTCAGAAAGATCGAGCGGATCGCCTCGTAGTCTATTTCAGCTAAAGCGTCTTTGATCTCCGGTATGTTTTCAAGCCTACCATACTGCTTAATATACTTTAGCGCCTTAACCGGACCGATGCTCTTGAAGCCGTCTGGGTTAAAGTCTGTACCTACCAATATGCCTAGGTCTACGAGCTGCTCCCTGCTTATGCCGAGCTCGCTCAAAACATTCTGAAGCGTAATCTCCTCAGGCTCGATCTCTATGTAGAGCGGCTTATTTGGAAGCTTCCTTCTACCAGAGATCGTTACATTCCTAACGAGGCGAGGCGCGCCGAACAGTAGCGAGTCGTAGTCTTGGCTAGCGGTGTGTGTAGCAATACCGATCTTGGTCAGGTGGGCTGCTGTTGCTTCACCTTCAGAAGGTGCTTCAACCCAAGGTATGCCCATAAGATTAAGGAGATTCTTAGTATCCTCAACCATGTAGTCTTTAATGATCGATGTTTGCTGCGCATACCTTCTCGCAGCCTCATAATCGCCCCTAGCGACGGCCTCAGCATACTTGATAACAGCCTCCTCCTTAGCACGCCTCCTACGTGCTATCTCGGCAGCCTTAAGGCTAGGCGGCTGGCCGTCCAAGATGTAAATCGGCTTGATACCTAGAGATAGTAGGTTTATGTTTCGGTAGAAGAGCCCGCTGAGGTGGCTCGTAACCCTCCCGCTCTTATCTCTAAGCGGCTCGCCTTGCTCGCCCCGTATTACAGCCAAGAACTGGTAGAGCGCGTTATACGCGTCTACCGCTAGTATGCAGCCTCGAAGCTCCTCGAGCTTAAGCCTCCTTTTCGGCACTATGTCGCCTAAGTCTACTCCCATACCTCTCTAAGATAGAGATGTGGATAGATTTATCTTTGGCTCTAAGCCCCTTTTTTGCTCGTTGGTAGGCTGGCGGTGTGAAAACTGCAACTATCTCCATATATCAACAAGCATATCTGAGCGAATTCCTTCCAGATGCCCAGTCTGCGGCTCAAAAAGACTCGAGCTATATGAGGAGGACATACCGCACCCAAACCCAAGCGAATACATAAGAAGGCTCTCCAGCTTAAAGAGGCTAAGGGTAGACGAAAGCGAAGAAGAGAGGAGGAAGCTAAGAGAAGAAGGCATACACGTACTCCTTGAAGACGAAAGCAGAGGCGAGCTAAAAGAGTATCTAACAAAAGAAGAGGCAGCAAAGTATCTGAAGATGGTCAAAGAATACGATGCTGCCCTCGCAGTCTTAGGAGGAGCGGTGGTAGTTGTGGAGAAGAGTTCAAAGATCAGAGGGTTCGTTGGTGTAAGCGCAACAAAGCTGCAGGAACTAATCGAAGCTGCTGGGCGCTAACCTACTCTTGCTGAGAAAGCTCTATAGCTTCGATGCGCCTCTTATCTTTACTCAGCCAAGTCACACTTATCAGACCGAGTATCTCAAGCTTCAGCAAGATCCTGTTAAGCGTTGACATAGTGACGTCAAAGCCGCTCTTATTTAGATCATTCAGCAGATCGACGTCTGTAATGTTCTTCGCCTGCTTGATCTTCTCATAAACGACGTTTTTGAGCGGTGGCTTCAACACAGACCCTCAATCCGCTTAAGAGAGGTGAAGGCAGCGGTATTTAAGTGTAGAAGGTCTTCGGGGCTCCCCCAACTTTGCTGTTAAGCATCTGGTTCAAAGAATTGTACCAAGATTCAACCTCCTTTGTGATAGATGGTCTGACCCTACTTAAAGCGTGCTGAAAGTCAGCCAACCTAACCACAGCCGAATTACCACCAGTCCGTAACGCGTGGAGACCAGCCTCCCTAACCAGCGCCTGTAGGTCTGCACCCGAATACCCTTCTGTCTGCTTAGCGATCTCCTCCAACTTCACATCCTCAGCTAAAGGCATCTTAGCTGTAAGTATGCGTAGCGCCTCCAATCTACCTGCTTCATCCAGTGGAGGAACGTAGATCAACAGATCAAGTCTACCTGGCCTTAGAAGCGCCGGATCTATTAGGTCTGGTCTATTTGTGGCTGCGACAACAAACACGCCAAAAGTATTCCTTATGTTATCCAGCTCAGTCAGAAGCTGACTCAAGATTCTCTCCGATGTGTTATATTCGTCCATATATGACCTTGACCTAGCGATAGAATCGGCTTCGTCGAAGAAGATTATGCAAGGAGAGGAGAGCTTGGCTTTACGAAAGATATCCCTAATGGCCTTCTCAGACTCACCAACCCACTTTGATAATACCTCAGGGCCTCGGATGGTGATAAGGTTGGCGCCGCTTTCATAAGCCAAAGCGTGCGCTAGCATCGTCTTCCCACAGCCCGATGGACCGTACAGTAATACGCCTGATGCAGGAGTTATCCCAAGCTTCTTAAATCGCTCTGGGTGCTTGATAGCCCAGATCACGTTTTCGGTCAAGGTCTGTTTCACCTTATTCAACCCACCTATGTCGCTCCATCTGACCTTAGGTGTCTCCACATAAAACTCCCTCATGGCGCTGGGAACAATCTGAGCCATCGCTTCCCTAAAATCAGCAAGCGTCACAACCATTTTATCTAGGATCTCCGGCGGGATCTTCCTACTCTCAAGATCTATATTCGGGAGGTATCTACGTAGCACAATAAGGGCAGCTTCTTGGCAAAGCGCACGAATATCCGCACCTGTATATCCGTGGAGCGATGCGGCAAGAGCCTCCAGATCTACGTCATCAGCTAGAGGCATGCCCCTCGTGTGAATCTGTAGTATTTCAAGTCTCGCTTCTTGATTAGGCACCCCTATCTCGATTTCCCTATCAAATCTACCTGGTCTGCGTAGCGCGGGATCTAGTGATTCTGGTCTGTTGGTTGCGCCGATCACTATGACCGAGCGCCTCTCTGATATGCCATCCATTAAGGATAGTAGCTGAGCGACCACACGCTTCTCTACATCCCCTATAACCTCTTCCCTCTTTGGGGCTATAGCATCTATCTCATCGATGAAGATTATACTCGGCGCGTTTTCAGCTGCCTCCTTAAAGATCTCACGCAGCTTAGCCTCACTTTCACCATAATACTTGTTCATGATCTCAGGCCCACTTATGCTAAAGAAGCAAGCCTCACATTCATTAGCCAACGCTTTGGCGAGCAGAGTTTTACCACAACCCGGAGGACCGTACAGCAGCACACCAGAAGGAGGTTCGATGCCCAAGCGTCTGAAGACTTCAGGGTGTTTAAGAGGCAGTTCCACAATTTCTCTTAAGCGTTTAATCTCTTTGCTTAGGCCACCTATATCATCAAAGGTGACACCAGATACCCCGCCTCCAACTTTTGTTGAATCGAGATATATCTCCACAACCGAAGCGTCATCGAGTACAACAAACCCCTTAGGATTCGTCTCTATAACTTTGAAGCCGACTGGGTTGCCTAATATCATAATGCTAACATTTTGCCCTTCAACCAACGGCATACCTTTGAGCCTGTTCTTAACGAACTCTGAGAAAGCTTCATCGAGTACGAGCTTAGCGTCGGTAGGAGTAAGTTTGACAGATCTAGCTAGCTTAGTCTGAGTTTTTCTCACAATAGCATAATCATTCAGCGAAAGACCAGCATTTCTTCTAGTTAACCAATCTAGCCGAACAATCTGCTTATCCTGTTCTTCTTCATCGAGCGACCAAGCTATAGCGGCGGTACTCTGCTTACCAACTATCTCCACTATGTCGCCATCCTTTATGCCTAGCTTTTCCATGACAAAAGGCGGTAACCTAGCTCTACATTTAGCTACATCTCTATGCTTGGCTTCGACGACCTTGAGTCTTATCACATCCGAACCTTTTGATCGACCCAACTCTAGATACCTATGTACCGCATCCAGCCGTTTTAAGATAAGTTTTATCTTCTCCCTAGAAGGCTGTTGAGAAGCGGCTTACGCCTATAATATCAACTTGGCTTACGTGCTCTACTCCCTTAATTGATGATTCAAGCCTATCCAAAATACCCTCTTCCTCACTCACCTTAACATCTAAAATTAGGGCCGAGAGCCCAAAAGCAATAGGTTCCTGAGCGCTTCTTACAAGGATAGACCCAGCAGGAAGCTTACGGCTGATTTGCTCAGCGAGCGCGTCTAGAGGTATAGAGATATCGTCAGGAAGCACCTTTAATCTGACAAGTACACTACCCAATCAAGTACCCCCTACGGCCCCTCAAAGCCGCATTTGATACATCTATAGGGTCTAAAGAATATTCTACACTTCTCACACCGCCAGATCAAGACTTCACCACAGTCTGGGCAGTAGAACTTTACCGCCTCCTCACCAGGTGTTATAGGTTTATTGCAGGAAGTGCAGGTTGGTAGTTGTATCTGAGACATATCTACCTTACCCAAACCATTCAAAACTAATGATAGATATACTTTTAGTTGAGTCTTTCATCGATTTGGCTTAAGATATGTAAAGTAGTCGAAGGTATCTTCCACTTTAAGCAAAGGAGCGCTTCTGAACACACTTTTGTTACTGGAATGTAGAAAAAGTTTGAGTAATATTACGGTAGCAAGGTTTTAATGATAATGCACTGTAGCCACACACAATGTCGCAAAACTATTGCCCTGAATGCGGCGGAGTAATGACATACGAAGCACCCACTAGGAGGTATATCTGCACAAGCTGCGGACTTTATCTGACGAAGGAGGAGCTTCTAGATCTTAAAGAGAAGCGGAGGGAAGAACTAACTGAAAAGAAAAGAAAGAAGCAAGAAAGAGATGATTATCTAGAATGGTGGCTGTCAAAGAAGTAAACCCAATACTCACGAAAATTCGAAAACAGACTCACATATTATTTTTCCAACCAAGTTCCACGCCAGCCACAAGCAGGCACACAAAATCGGATAAAAGCCAACTCTATTTTTTACATTCGCTCGAGTCTTTTGACTACAGCACCCCTCAACCGCTTTGCTAAGTAGTTATGCATCGCCTACTTGCTTTTGTTTCGATTTTCGTCTTTTGAAGCACCTATATCCTGATTACATTCATCTCTTCAAGCCTTTGCAGTATCTGCTGCACCGTTTCCTCACGCATGTTAAGCCTGTCTGAAAGGACCTTCGCGGCCCATATATTGCTGTTGAGGATGTGGTAGGCGACTATTCTCTCCTTTAGGGATAGGGGTTTATCTTGTATGATTTCTTTAGCCACTCTTATAACACTACACCTCAGCTGGAGAAGCGCCGCCTTTTCCTTCTCCAATTCGTCAAGCCTTCGATCTATGTCTGCAACCAACTTAGCGTATTCATTAATCTCGCTTCTCTGACCTCTCTTCGCAAGAAGTGTGTCAAAGCGCTGCTCAAACTCCTCAAGAACCTCGTTCTTCTTCGGGTAGTGGACGTTTTCGAAAGTTGTGATCTGCTCTGTGTAGAGGTCGGGGGAGAACTCTATAGTAAGAGATACGCTCTTAGCCAACTCATAGACTCTCCGATCAGGACCATACGGACTCGACGTTCTTGTTGCTTCAACTATTTCAGCAGCCTCCATGACCTTCAGATGCTTCGTTATAAGCTGCTGGTTTATTCCAAGGTCGCTAGAGAGCTCTAGCGGGTAGCTGGGTTCGTGCGCCAACCTCCTTATTATCTTCCTTCTAATCGGGTTCTCCACTATGTTCAGGACTTGATCGAGCGCTAGTTGCTGATTCATCGCAGATTAGAGTATGGTAGAGCAAGATTTAAATAGTTTACTACCGGAGGTTGTATACCAGGTGATGTAAATGTCCGCAGTTGCTATACCTGCAGTAACACAAACCGGGCAACCTGTTCTCATACTGAAGGAGGGCAGCAGTGAAACTAGAGGGCGAGCTGCGCAGCGGAACAACATCTTGGCTGCTAAGCTGATTGCTGAGATCGTCAGAACTTCTCTTGGCCCGCGTGGCATGGATAAGATGCTGGTAGACTCGCTAGGAGACGTGACTATAACGAATGACGGCGCAACTATGTTAAAGGAGATTGATGTTCAGCACCCCGCTGCTAAGATGCTCGTTGAGGTAGCTAAGGCTACCGATAACGAAGTCGGCGACGGCACAACCTCTGCTGTGGTCTTGGCTGGCGCTCTACTTGAGAAGGCTGAGGAGCTCATAGCAAGAGACGTGCACCCAACACTCATCGTAGACGGCTACAGGGCTGCTGCTGAGAAGGCGCTTGAGATACTCGACAGGATCGCTATAAAGATCGATTCGATGGACAGAGCTTGGCTTGAAAAGATCGCGACTACAAGTATGCTCACAAAGCTGGTCTCTGAGGAAAGCCCGTACCTAGCAAAGCTCGTAGTAGACGCTGTGTTAACGGTTGTCGAAAAGACACCTACTGGCTACAAGGTTGATGTCGATAACATCAAAGTAGACAAGAAGCCAGGTGGTTCTCTTGGCGACACTAAGCTGATTAAGGGTGTTGTGTTGGATAAGGAGGTTGTGCACGCCGGTATGCCTAAGCGCGTCGAAAACGCGAAGATAGCACTAATAAACGCGCCGCTCGAGATAGAGAAGCCTGAGTGGAGCGCCGAAATCAGGGTAAGCGATCCTTCGCAGATCAAGAAGTTCCTAGATGAAGAGACAGCGATTCTGAAAGAGATGGTAGATAAGATCAAGGCTACTGGCGCTAATGTTGTGATATGCCAGAAGGGTATCGACGACGTCGCTCAGCACTTCCTTGCGAAGGCTGGTATACTTGCGGTGAGGCGTGTAAAGGAGAGCGACATGACGAAGCTCGCCAAAGCAACTGGAGGGAGGATCGTGACCAACTTCGACGACCTAACACCAAATGACTTGGGTTACGCCGAGCTTGTTGAGGAGAGGAAGGTTGAGGAGGATAAGTGGGTCTTTGTTGAGGGGTGCAAGAACCCGAAGGCGGTCAGCATCCTGATCAGAGGCGGTTCGCAAAGAGTCGTGGACGAGGCTGAGAGGAGCATACACGACGCGATCATGGTCACCAAAGACGTAATAGAAAAACCAGCCCTAGTCGCAGGCGGCGGAGCACCAGAGGCTCACCTAGCATATGAGATCAAGCAGTGGGCGAATACGCTTTCTGGTAGGGAGCAGCTGGCAGCGCAGAAGTTCGCAGAAGCGCTGGAGTCTATTCCTCTAACGCTAGCGGAGAACGCCGGTATGGACACCATAGACACACAAGTCGAGCTTAGAGCGAAGCACGGCGAAGGGAAGATCTGGTACGGCATAAGCGTCACGGATGGCGGTGTAGCTGACATGTACGAGAAGGGGGTCTTCGAGCCAGTCAAGGTGAAGGAGCAGATCATAAAGTCGGCTACCGAAGCAGCTTGTATGATACTGCGCATAGACGATGTTATCGCCGCTGGTAAGATAAAGGAGAAGGAGAGCAAACCACCTAAGCCGAGCGAAGAAGGAGGCGGCGGTGGCGGAGAAGAACTCTAAACCCTCCATACTTTTTTGAAAACCTAAACCCAACCCACTTTTTATTGATTGTTTGTTCTGTTCTGAAAACTTTTGGTAGCTAACTTTAATTCCCCTATTCTTAAGCAGATTCTACTATGCCCAAGATCAAAACACCCGCACTTATAATAAACTTCAAGAATTATCTGGAGGCAGCTGGCGAAGGTGCGCTTAGATTAGCGAAGGTGGCTGAAGAGGTTGCTATAGAAACTGGGGCATCTATAGTCGTCTGCCCACCTCTACCATACCTCTCCCAAGTCTGCGCCTCGGTTAAGATTCCTGTATTCGCTCAACATGCTGACCCAGATAAGGCGGGTAGCAGCACAGGCGCCATAGTGGCTGAGGTGATCAAGGCTGCTGGTGCTGTTGGCTCCATTCTGAACCACAGCGAGAGGAGGTTAGATACGGATAGGATCGCATCTACGGTAAGGAGGCTTCGTGAAGTCGGATTGGTCTCTGTAGTCTGCGCTAAAGAGCCTTCTGAAGTCTCCCTCTACGCTGAGTTCTCGCCAGACTATATCGCTATTGAGCCGCCTGAGCTCATAGGGTCTGGTGTAGCTGTTTCGAGGGCTAAACCCGAGGTGATAACAGAGTCCGTTAAAGCAGCGGCAAAGAACCCTGAAGTTGGGATAATATGTGGCGCAGGAATAGTTGATGGCAAGGATGTTGAGGCTGCTTTAAGGCTGGGGGTGTGTGGTGTGCTGGTGGCAAGCGGTATAGTCAAAGCGTCTGATTGGAGAAGTAAGATCTTAGAGATGAGTAAAGCTATGGCTAAGTTTTGAGGCAGCCTTGTTCAGCCGACTTTCAGAGCTTTGGCATAAGCGGGATTTGTAGGTAGAGCAAGGCTAAGGCTATAAAGAAGGTGAGGAGGGAGATAGGTACGCCTATAAGAATCCATCCGACCATTGAGAAGGTACCATACCCCCTTTTCTCCACAAAGCCAGCGGCAACAATATTTGCAGTAGACCCTATGACCGTCGCGTTGCCGAAGTAAGTTCCGGCTATCAGCATGGCCCACCAAATCGGGTAGATCTGCATCCCACTTACAGCTATCGATTGTACTATAGGGATTATAGTTGCTACTGCTAGCACGTTGTCCATGAATGCTGTGAGAATACCAGCTACCCCGCTTATTAGCAGTATAGCGTAGAGGAGGTTGCCCCCAACCACTTGAAGGAGTGCGTTCGCTATTAAGTCCGTTACACCAGTGTATCTTAGAGTACCCACGCTAGAGAAGAGGAGGATAAAGTAGAGGAGTGTCCACCAATCCACTTTCCTCTCAATCAGATCACGGGCTTTTTGGCGATATAGAAAGAGGGAGATCCCTGCTCCAATCAAAGGTGTGGCTAGCAAAAGGAGGTTTTTGGGTAAGTGGAGCATTTCCTCTATGTTATGATGTAAGATTAAGCCAGCGAGCACACCAACAAACACCAGCAACGGAACAATAAGCTCCTTTGTGAACTTCACCTCATTTTCTTTGCAGTTGGTGTTGTTTAAAGCAACCACCTTTGATAACCCACTGGTTTTACTAAGATAAGGGAGAGCAAGCAACGTTACTACTGTAGCGTTAAGGAGACCAAGTAAGAAGACCCACCTAATGAATTCCGCGAAAGTGAGCCCAGCTCTAAAAGCTATCATCACTCCAATGGGATTCCCCACCGGAAGCATGCTGCTGCCTATATTAGTAGTGAATACGAGGAAGATGATAAAAGGAAGTGTCTTGCTCTTTTCAACTCCATAAGCGTCGAGAACCCTCAGCAAGATTGCCATCATAAAGAGGATAGAGGTGACTTCATCCACTAGAGAAGCCATAATCGCGCCCATCATCAAGATGATGCCTACTAAAGCTACTGGCCTATTATAGAAGGGCTTCGTCAAAGCGCCTACAAGCCACTCAAAGAAGCCTTTCTCCTCCAGATACCCTATGACGGTCATCATTCCAACTAAGAAGAGGATGAGGTCTAACTGTGCAAACTCTATCAGATGAGGTATGTCTAACACCTGAAATATCAAAAGGAGCGCTACTCCTGCTAATGCAAAGGCATTACGGAAAGGCCAGTAAAATAGCGAACCCGCAATAAAGCTAACGAATATTGTCACCGAAATTATTTGCTTAATACTAAGTCCAAGAATAATAGACAATAACAAAACACACGTAACTATCACAAGATAGCCAAATACACCAGCAAATCTATTCGACATATCCTCACCACAGTAGGAAGATTATCACCTAAACCCTCTTGGATGGAGGTTTCTTAAGCTTTCTGTTTCAAAATGAGTGAAGCCTTATCAACGTTCCACAACAGCAGAAGTAAAGACCAGATATGCCTTATCCTTCAAGCAGTATATAACTAAACATTTAAATATGGTTGTCGGCAACCTTTTGCCGTAAACAAAAGTTAAAGGTGAGTGAGAGATGCCTTTCCCGGTTCAAAAGAACTCTTCATATCTGAATTCTATGTCTACTACGAGGACTAGGACGAGGGTTGAAGATGTCTGTCCGATAAGCGGCTTATGCCCAATATGCATCAGCGACTGCCCAACTGTATGTGAGGTTTCGTTATCGGCGTTCAGAGGTAGGGAAGCTCTTTACCCTGATCCTAGTAGATTCGGAAGGAGCACGGCTGGGGGCTTAAAAGACTACGGCTTGGACTGGTCTCACTTCAACATACAGGCAAGGCTTTTAGGTGCTTACGGCATAGAAGAAAATTCTGATGTAGCGATCTTTCCAAACGTAGATGTTGAGACAAGAGTTGGAGGTATACCTCTTAAAATTCCTGTTATGATAGGCGCCTATGGTTCGACAGATGTGGCTAGAATATACTGGGATGGGTTAGCGATTGGCGGAGCCTTAGCTGGCATAATAGTGACCATCGGAGAGAACGTTTGCGGCGTGGATTTGGACGCTACAATTGAGGGCGGGAAGGTTATTTCCTCCCCCGAGCTTAAGAGGAGAGTCGATGCTTTCAGAAGGTTCTGGGATGGGAAATACGGAGACATCGCTGTGCAAACGAACGTGGAAGACCAGAGGCTCGGGGTCGACGTCTACGCTATTTCAAAGCTTGAGGTAAATATCATCGAGAGAAAGTGGGGGCAAGGAGCAAAAGCCATCGGTGGAGAAGTCAGAATAAGCGATCTACAGAAGGCGATTCTGCTAAAGAAAAGAGGCTACATAGTCATACCCGATCCTGAAGACCGTGCAGTCCAAGAAGCCTTCAAACAAGGAGTCTTCAAGACATTTGAGAGGCATAGCCGCGTGGGCATGCCGACTGAAAGAGGGTTTGTAGAGGACGTCGAGTGGCTGAGGCAGCAGGGCGCTAAGAAGGTGAGCTTGAAAACCGGAGCCTACAGCCCAGAAGCGGTCGCGTTCACAATGAAGGTAGCCTCTGAGGCTAAAGTAGACTATATGGTCTTCGACGGAGCTGGCGGAGGCACCGGTATGAGCCCAGTTCCTCAGATGAATGAAATGGGTACACCAACCGTCTACTTAGAGGCACAAGTCTTAAAGTGCGCAGAGATACTCAGGAAGAAAGGGAAGCATGTTCCAGACATAGTTATGGCAGGAGGCTTCATAGATGAAACCCAGTTCTTCAAAGCCATCGCCCTAAGTAACTTCGGCAATGGGCCGTATGTGAAGGCGATACTGATGGGTAGAGCGCCGTTAACCGCCGTTATGAAAGCATCCTATTTTGCCGAATTAGCCAAGATAGGGCGTTTACCCTCAGACTTCGTAGAGCGCTTCGGAGACTCGCCTGAAAAATTCTTCATAAGCGTTCCAGAGCTGCAAACCAGGTTAGGTGCGCGGTTTAAGGAGCTGCCATGGGGTGCGGTTGGGCTCTACACCTATCTCGACAAAATAAAGGTCGGTCTTCAGCAACTTATGGCCGGAGCAAGGAAGTGGAAACTTAGTCTGCTGGATAGAAGTGATCTTGTAGCTTTATCTGAGAGAGCGTCGAGGGTTACTGGCATACCATTGCCTGAAGCATCGGACGGTATCTTGGAAAGCATACTATCGTAGGCTGGACAAAGCTCTGTCTCTATTTTTCGACAACACCAATCAATTTTTTCAGTATATTCTTTTCATCTCTTCTAGCGGGACTAAACAGTATGAGGCGAAAGTTTCAATCCTCGCCCCTCCCTCTAAGATGGCTGCTGCTAGAGCTAGGCCACCAACCATACATAACCCAAACCTATCCATGCTCACTGGTACGCCTAGTACAGGTTCGTTTGGAACACCTAAAGCCAAAACCCCTCCCCACCCTCTCTCTTTTAACGTTGTTATAATTTTTTGTGTTCTATCTCTAGCCTCGGCCACAATCTCTCTCATTCCTACAGGCAAAACCCCTGATCCAGCTTTAACGACCTTCAAAACTGAAGTCAGCCCGCTTCTAATAAAAAGTTCAAGAGGAGAGATTGTTGTCCCCTCATAGGATATCATATCAACGAAACGAATTGGTTTACCATCCACCATCTGGACCAGCCCACCGTATTTAAAAAACAAAGGAATACCGGAGCGGATGAGCACACCATCGACAGTCAGATCACAAACTGTTAAAAGAGCAATCTTCCCTTTTGGAACCACGATGTTTTGATACTCTTCATTCTCATCCAAAACCTTGATGTAAGGCGCCAAAAGCAAAGTAGCGGTGTGCAAACTCTCCACAATCTCCAACATTTTTTCATAAAAAGATTTATCCACCATAGAGACGTTTGCGACTACCTTTCCTGAATCAGCAATATAATCATAGGTGACAGAATAAGCCATTGACAAGAAACGTGTGATAACAAAGCCAACTCTCTGAGAAACTAAAGCTCTACTAAGTTCCGCCAACCCCTGCGCGGTTATAGTTCTTCCGCTCCGCTCATGTCCAGCGACCAAACCTTTTAACTCTAACATTTGAAGATGGTACCTAACGGCCCTCTCGCTTAGAAAGAAACCCCTCTTCCCCAATTCTCGCTGAATCAGCCTCGAGCCAACAGGTTCGCTCGACTCACTCAAAACCCTCAATATTTCGATTTCCACTCTAGAAATCTCAAAAGACTTGGCCATAACCTTCAAAATAAAAAGCTCATGCATCTTATAAATCTTTTACTTATCAAGTCTGCTACATACTCGAACTCGGCTAAGATGTTCTTCAGAAAACCAAAGAGAAAGGCACTAGAGCCTCCAAAGCGGTGTTCTGGTGTTGTCGGTTGGCAAATCCAGCCAAAGGGCTGGTGTGCTTATGGTAAAGGTGGTGAAAGCATAAGATACTGTTAATCTGTTCTTAAAAGATATATGAATGTTAGTTAGAAGGGTTAGGTGTAGAAGGGTTGTTAAGGCTTGCCTCACGAGGGCCCTAACAAAGACGGTAAATGCTGGCCTAGATGTATATCCTTCAAATGCGGCAGAAGGTCTATGCTGATAAGGGGGCAGACAATCTGGTGTAGCTGGTTAAATGATCTCTGTACTGGTCCATCCTGCTCCTACGCTCTGTGCATAAGAAGTAAGCTTCTACCAGACAATAGATGTGGGTTGGTTGTGAGGAGGATTACTACTGATGTTGTTAAGCCAGAGGACTTCACCTTGAACATTAAGCTGAAGGGTAAGCTCGCTAAGAAGCTCAACGGCGACATAGTGTAGACGAGGCTCACCTAACCAGCATCTTAGCCGCGAACACCACAACCCTAGCTGAGAGTATAAGCGATGAAATCGTCTCAGGTATAGCGATACCACGCCAAGGGAGGAGCCAGATCAAAGCAGCTACAACGGCGCCAGCAAGTGTCAATAAACCAGACGACTTAGACGACTCACGCAGAAGGTGCGAGCCCAAAGCCAGTAGAGATAGCACGAGCAAGACAAAGAACGCCACTGAAACAGAGAAGTGTACTCTACCATAGTTTTCGGGAAACAGACCTATAAGCGCCAGGGAGGTAGCTGAAGCAAGAAGTAGAACGCAGCCCACCTTTCCAGCAAATCCTTTGATGTAAACCATCAAGCCTATTGAGAAGGTAAAGAGTAGGATACCACCCAAAATCAGCGTGGTGTTGAAGATTATTGCTGATAACCCTTGGACACCAAGGTCGCTCAGCGCGTTATCAAACCAGCTGAAGCTGGGGTAGTAGGATATCGCGAGCAAGATGAGCGGGTAAACCGCTGCTACGCCAACTATACCACATAGCGCAGCCGCCTTTCTAAGAGTCTCTTTACTCATCAAAGTAAGGTGTCGTGAAAACACATATATGAAGATGACCGCTCTTTTAGAGAGATGTTTAAGATAGTCTTGAATCACGCGCTCCCCATAAATTAAGCTACCTTGCTCTCACGCTGAGCTTTTCTGCTAGACTCCACCTCTCCCCTTTGATAATGGCAACCTCCGATGATTTGGGAAGATAAAGAAGAAGAGGAGCGTTTCAGGAGCGCTGACAGACGGGGAGTACTTTGCCCATAGGCTTAAGCACCCAATCAAAAGGTTTGGCTGAGGAGGAAGACGGGATAATTGTTGAAACGAGGGATGAAGTCAGGGAGAGGTTGCTTCTTAGAGAAGTAAGAATAAAAGGGGGCAGCTAGAGAGGTAGGTAGAAGGAAATGCAGAAAACTTTCAGCGCAGCAGAGCTATTGGATAAGATAGCCTTCTACGCGGAGAGGGTTGATGAGGCTCTTAATGAAGAGATGCAGAATTACTTTGGTTCTGACTTCTACGAGCCTTTGAAATATGCGTTGGATGGTGGGAAGCGTATACGACCGATCATACTCCTTCTATCAAACAAAGTTGCTGGCGGTTATGAAGCGGAGGCTCTTAGAGAGGCTGTGGCGGTAGAGCTTTTACATACCGAATCACTCATACACGACGATATTATAGATGAAGAAACCATAAGGAGGGGTAAGCCAGCCTTCCACTTACTCTATGGTTTTAACACATCCCTACTTACAGCAGACTTCGTCTTCGGGATGATCTTGAGCATCGTAGCCAGATCAAAGAAGAATATAGCTGAAGACCTCGCATCAGCAGCCCTCCAGATGTGTGAAGGCGAGATCATGGAGATGAAGGTTGAAGCAGAAGGTGGTGAAGTACCGCTCGAAAAATATCTTTTGATCGTAAGTAAGAAGACAGGGAGCCTATTCGAGGCAGCGGCTAAGATCGGCGCTAAGCTCGCTTCAGCAGATGAAAAGGTGGTTGAGGCGCTTTCCAGATACGGTTACAACATAGGTATAGCATATCAGATCCAAGACGACATCTTAGATTGGAGCAACGGCTCTAAGATAGCTAGAAGGGTGAAGGTAGGCGATGGCGATGTGAAGAAGGTGCTTGCCGAACTCGCCGCAAAATATGCCGACGAAGCGAAGGCGAGTCTTAAGGGTCTTCCTGACTGTGAGGCAAAGCAGATATTGTATGAGATAGCGGACTTTGCAGTGAAGCGCTTAAGCTGATTCTTAACGCAAGGCTAGAACAGCAGCTTTAGCGAGATCATATATTATAGAGGGATAGATGCCTACAGCGATTATTATGGCTGTTGCGGCTAAAAGCACCGCAGATATTACATGAGGCTCCTCGATTTTACCCTGCACCATAGAGCCGATCGGCTCATCTATATACATCCGCTTGATAACCCAGGCGTAGTAGCCGAGTGAGAGGGCGCTGTTTAAGACACCCGCTAGAGCGAGCCAAGCCATATCGCCTTGGATGGCTGCTGTGAAGAGCACGAGTTTGCTCCAGAAGCCGTTTAGAGGGGGTATACCAGCTAGAGCGAGTAGGGTGACCGCTAATGAGAATGAGGTTATGGGCATCCTCCTCCAAAGCGAAGCGAACGAGTCGAGGCTAACCCTACCCAAAGTGCGGTCTACAGCAGCGGCAGCTAGGAATGCGGATGACTGCATAATCGCGTGGTTAAAGGCGTGGAATAGAACACCTATCAGAGCTAGGGTCTTGGCTGGTTCTGTGGCTACAGCGAACCCTATTAGGATATAGCCTGCCTGCGCTATACTGGAGTATGCGAGCATTCTGGTGACTGAGCGCTGTGTTAGAGCCGCTACGTTACCTAGGGTCATGGTTGCTAGGGCTAGTATGGCGAAAGCGGTCGTCCAGTTGGTGCTGAGGAACGGTAGTGCTACTACAAACACCCTTATCGCGACTACGAACCCTGCTTTCTTGGTGCCTGCTGAGATGAAGGTGCTTATGGTGGTTGGTGCACCCTCGTAGGCATCTGGTATCCACATGTGGAAGGGCACCACCGACATCTTTAACCCGAATCCTGCTATGAAGAGTGCTAGGGCTAGGAGGGTTAGAGGATCTAACTGGGCTGCTGAGGCTTGGAGGACTTGAAGCACAGCGGTTAGGTTTGTGGTGCCAGTCAATCCGTAGGTTAGTGAGATGGCGTAAAGGAGGATGCCTGAGGCGAAGGCTCCAAGCAGGAAGTATTTTAGTGAAGCTTCGTTCGAAAACGGATTATCCTTCCTGAGACCAGCGAGCACATACGTTGGTATGCCCATCAGCTCCCAAGCAACTATTATCATAAGTAGGTCTGCGGCGAAGGACAGCAGAACCATACCTAGCGTTGAGAAGAGTAGGAGAGAGAAGTACACAGCTAAGTTGCGGTCACCCCACATATAGCTCCTAGAGGAGAGCACAACAAGTAGGGAGACGATCTGGACTGTGAGTGCGAAGAAATACGCTAGAGGGTCTTCGTGGAATAGATTTGTGTAGCTCGCTTTAGAGCCTGAGATAAGATATAGAGAGAGGTTGAGTAGTGTGAAGGCTAGGGAAAGCGCTAGAACAGCTAGAGAGGCGTAAAACGCTACGCTCTGCCTTATAGCAGCCCGCTTAAAGAGGCTCAGCGAAGCTACGAGCAGACTACCTATTGTAAAGATAGCGGCATAGTATAATATCACTATATTTGCGCTCATCTACCACCACCTGCAGCCTGATAGAGCGAAAGGGAAAGCGGGTCTACAATCCCAAGCAGGAGGGATGGGAAGATTAGTAAGAGAAAGAGGGGGACAAGGTAGAGGAGGAGCCCGATCATAGCTCTATTGTGCAGATCGTGGTAGTGGGTGTGCTCCGGTAGTGGGCTTAGGACTGTCCTCTTTATCATCCATAAGAAGTACGCTGCAGTCAATATGGGGATCAAAGCCGTAAAAGCGTACCATGTGTTGACGGAGATGGCGCCTAAGATAACCATCCACTCGCTAAGAAAGCTGCTGTACATAGGTGCGCTCATACCAGCTAGAGAGCCCAAGATGAGGACCAACGCGGTCTTAGGCATACCGACCCTCAAACCCTTCAGCTCATCGATGTTCCTCGTACCAGCCTGCTCGTGGATATAGCCCGAGAGCATGAAGAGGATCCCTATGGCTGCTGCGTGGTTGAACATCTGGAATACTGCTCCAGAGATGCCGTAGACGGCAGCTTGGGCGGTTGAGGCTGAGATGCCTGCGAAGCTACCTAGTAGCACAAAACCCATGTGGTTTATGCTGGTTAGGGCGATCATCCTCTTAACATCTCTTTGAACCATCGCTACTAGCGCACCGTAGAACATTGTGAGGATGCCGAAGGCTATAAATATCAAGGCGTATTGCTTGGATGCCTCGGTTAGAAGACCTAGGTTGACTCTTATGAAGCCGTATCCGCCCATCTTTAGAAGGAGACCAGCTAAGAATACGCTTATTGGCGCTGGTGCTTCGACGTGTGCATCTGGGAGCCAGGTGTGGAGGGGTATGACTGGAAGCTTGACGCCGAAGCCTGCGAAGGTTGCCGCTGAGGCTAGTAGCTGAACCCAGAACGGTATCTTACCTACAAGCTCTGGTATGTTGAATGTGTGTGGTGTTGCAAATAGGTAGATGAGTATGAAACCTAGTAGCATAACCACGCTTCCCACGTATGTGAAGATTAGGAACTTCATTGCAGCATACTTGCGCCTAGGCCCACCCCAGACGCCTATGAAGAAGAACATCGGGATCAAGACAACCTCCCAGAAGACGTAGAAGAGTATGAGGTTGAGTGAGCAGAAGACACCTATTATGCTCCCCTCGAAGAGAAGTATGAGGAAGTAGTAGATGGGCTTCTTCTCGGTTATAAGGTCCCAAGAGCCAAGCACTACAAGAACCGAGAGTATGGATGAGATTAGTATTAGTGATGCGCTTAGTCCGTCTACACCAAGATAGTAGTCTACGCCAAAGCCGCCCAACCAGCTGTAAGGCCCCTCTACGAAGCTGAATGAAGCCCCCTCTTTTGAGGCAAGTAGAGAGCCGTACATATAGAGGGAGAGTGCTAAGACTATTATAGTTATCACGAGCGAAGCCAGCTCACAGAGGAGCTCCCTTACTCTACCAAGCAGATAAACTACTATTGAGCCTACGATGGGTATGAAGATCAACAGACTAAGTACAGGGATATCCAACACCTATCACCTCAACAGCAGAGAGGGGTTCAGAACCAAGATGATCAACACAACCACCACACCTATTGCGAAGACGAGCAGATAGTTCTGCGTCACACCGGTCTGGATGCGTCTGCAGACTCTTGAGAAGAGTGCGCTAATGTAGGCTAAGCCGTTTATGCAGCCATCTACAATGTATTTGTCGAACCAGTTTCCAGCCTTAGATGAAACAATAGAGGCTAGGGCTGTAGCATCACTCCACCTATCTATTACGCCAAGTTCCAAGCCTCGCCACACTATCCGAGCAAACTTAGCTAAACCGTCTACGAAGATAGCGTAGTAGAGTGTGTTGATATACCATCTATTCTCTAGGAAGATGTAGAGCGCTCTGAGTAGGCTGCTTGAACTCACGATCTTAGCTGGGTCGGCACGCCTCGCTATGTAGATGTAGTAGCCTATAGGTAAACCGACCGCTAAAGCCGCTATAGATCCTCCTAGCGCCACTGGGTTGATCTCGAACCCTTTATGCGCAGCCTCAAACCCGAATTCGTGTAGATAGTGCTCTAGTGATTCGTGCAGAGAGGTTTCTACAAACGGCCCTGCTACACCTATTGCTAGGGATGCTACTGCTAATATTGTGTAGGGTATCCACATGACCTTGGGTGCTTCACCTGGGTGGTACTCAGCTTCGCTGTGCAAATTATGTTTATGCTCGAGCTCCTTAAGATAGGGGCTCTTTTCGCCGAAGAAGGCTAAGCCGATCATTCTAAAGGTGTAGAATACTGTCAACATAGCGGTTACAACAGCCAAAGTGAAGAGAATAGGGGCGTAGGGTGTAGAAGCCTCCAAGACCGCAGCCAAAACAGCGTCCTTGCTCCAGAAGCCGCTCAGAGGCGGTATACCAGCTAGGGAGGCTGAGGCCAAGAGCATAGAGATGAAGGTGATCGGCATAACACTCCTCAAACCACCCATATCAGAAAGATACTTGCTCCCACAGACGTGGATAAGTGCACCAGCAGCCATGAAGAGCGAAGCCTTGAAGATCGCGTGGTTCATTAGGTGGAAGAAGGCTGCAGTGAAGCCGCCAGCGAAAGCGGTGCTCTCACCGACTAAGCCAGCGGCACCTAAAGCGAGCATCATATAGCCTATCTGTGAAACCGTTGAGTAGGCTAAGACCTTCTTTATCTCCCTACCCACAACGGCTTGGGTAGCAGCTAAGAAGGCTGTGAAGGCACCTATCCAAGCGACCACTTCAAAGAAGAGCGGCGCCGCGTTTACGGCTTGAAAAGCGTTATAGAAGATCGGACCTACCCTTGCGACCAGAAAGACACCAGCCTTCACCATGGTCGCTGCGTGTATGAGGGCTGAGACAGAGGTTGGGCCAGCCATAGCGTCTGGGAGCCACTCTTGCAGAGGGAACTGGGCTGACTTACCCACCGCTCCTCCAAAGATCAGTATAGTTACAGGTATGAGGAGCCCAGCTGAGGCTAGGCTGCTTGCCCAATCTAGGTGTTCAGCGAGCTCTGTGAAGCTGAAGGTGTGGGAGTAGGTATAGAGTATAAGGAGCCCGATGAGGAAGGCTGAATCACCTACCCTCGTCGTTATGAACGCTTTCATGCCTGCGTGGGTCGGTGAGTAGGCTTGCTCACGCCCCCACGCCTTTCTACCGCCTTCCTCAACAGGTGTTCCAACCCAATACTTCTTCTCGTCGCTGTGCCAGAAGCCGATAAGTGCGTAGGAGCAGAGCCCCACACCCTCCCAGCCGAAGAAGAGTTGGAGGAGGTTGTCTGAGAGGACTATGAGCTGCATGTTGCCTATGAAGAAGTTCATGAAGAACCAGTATCTGGTTAGAGCTGGTTCGCCTTTCATGTAGCCTAGGCTATAGACCATGATTAGGAAGCTGATCCAGCCCACTACGTTAGCCATCGCTATGCTGAGCGGGTCTGCTAAGACACCAGCCTTCAAACCTATTGAGGGTATCCAGTCGAATGTGCTGTGTATGACTTCTTTTGAGGGTATCATGAGGGCTGCCGAAACCGCTGAGGCTAGCGAGAAGAGCACAGCAAGGTAATCTCTAACCCTCTCACCTATCTTGGCGAAGACAGGTGTTAAAATCGCGCCAACTATTGGCAGAATCCAGACGAGCCAAGGAAGAGTCTCATTCAACTCAACTCACCTCCTAAAAGGATCTTAACAGCCGGAAAAAGGCGCTCGGTGAATAGAGTCGGGTAAATCCCGATAAGTAGCCCAACCACAGCCAAGAAGAGCAGAGGAATAGTTACCGTTGGCGGCGCCTCCCTCACTCCCTCCAAATTCTCAGGCAATCTGCCGAAGAAGATCCTCTTCATAGCCCAGAGCGAGTAGCCAGCTGTTAGAGGCGTAGCGAAGAGCGCTATACCGCTTATAATCAGCTTCGCTAAATCTCCTCGCTCTAATGCGCCTGCGAACGAGCCATAGAAGATCATCCACTCAGACTGGAAGCCGTTGGTGGGTGGAATGCCCATTATGGTTAGGAAGCCCAGCATGGCTGCTGTAGCTGTTATAGGGAGCTTACGAGCCAAGCCACCCATCTTACTTATACTTCTCAACCCGTGCGCTTGAAGGATTATACTACCAGCCGTCATGAAGAGGATAGCTTTACCTGTACCGTGGCTAACATAGTGTAGTACAGAGCCTGAAACCCCTATGTAGTAGGCTGAGGCTATGCCGAAGATTATGTAGCCCATCTGGCTCACGCTTGAGTAGGCTAGGAGCCTCTTCACATCATCCTGCATAAGCGCCATCAGCCCTCCGTAGATGATCGTAATGAGGCCCCAGATGCTTATGACGAAGTAGATGTAGTTGTATGCTGATGGTAGGAGGTAGAGTAGGATTCTCAGATAGGCGTAGCCTCCTATGCCGATCATCGCAGGCGAAAGCAAGGCGCTTATGGGTGTGGGCGCTTCAGCGTGCGCATAGGGGAGCCAGATGTGCAGACCGAATGACGCAAGTTTCACAAAGAGCCCAACCGTTATGAGGATGGCTATCACCTGGATGTATTCGAAGGGGATCGATAAGGTATCGATATTCTTCACCAACTCTCCAGTAGGTAGAAGGGTGACCATATCGAAGGTCAGAGCCCTACCACTATACCAAGATGAAAGGAATGCTGTGGTTAGGATCCCGGCTAAGAGTAGTAGGGCGCCTATGTGGGTCCATAGGAAGTACATCAGAGAGATCTTAGCTCTATCCCCGTAGCCGAACTCAGCTATGAGAAGGTATGAGGGGATGAGCATAATCTCGAAGAAGATGTAGAATTGGATAAGGTTTGTAGCCAGAACAGTACCGAGCATACCAGCAGCATATGTGAGGTAGAGTAGGTGGTAGATTCCGTGCTTTGAGTTAGCTGTGTGCTCATCTTTGACTTCTTCTTCGATTCTATGCTCCATATAGGGTATGGAGTAAACGGCTAGGACCGTCGAGAGTAGGTAGATGGTTATCGCGAAGGGTAGGCTCAGCCCATCCAATCTGAGACCAAATAACCCAAAAGGTTGCCAAGAGTAGAGTTCAAAGTAATCTGGACTGATGGAAGCTGAGTAAATGATGAGTAAGGTGGAGTAAGCTAGGATTACGAAGGAGACCCAGCCAACCCTACTCCCAACCCTCCTCCCAATTAGATAGACGATGGGTGAAAGCACAATAGGCAATAGGACAGCTTGAAGCAGAGGATATATCATAGACTACCCCCTCAACCCCTTAATTTCAGACACATCAACATCCTTCCTCAACCTGAAGACAGCTAAGATGATCGCCAACCCAACAGCAGCTTCGGCTGCTGCCAACGCTATAGAGAACATAGCCAAAGAGTGCCCAGTAACCGATGTTGGGTGAAGGTAGCGTGTGAACGCTACAAAGTTTAGGTTAGCAGCATTTATCAGAATCTCGACCGCAAAGAGCATCCTCAAAGCATTCTTCTTGGTAACCAGACCATAAACACCTATAGCAAAGAGAACCGCAGAGACGAACAAGTAGTTTACAAGCGGCTCCAAATCAATCCCTCTCCAACTTAGCCAAGACCACAGCACCTATTACCGCAGACGCTAAGACGAGCGCCAAGGCGATGAGAGCGAGCCAATAATCTGAGAGGATCTGAGCACCTATGAGGGTAAAGGGCGCCTGCTCAACCGATGGTGTGGTATGTGTCATCGTTGAAGCGTAGACGAAGTAGCCAAAGCATAAAGCAACTACGATTGCGACCAATACACCAGCCGCTTTATGCACACCTTCTTTCACCTTAAGCCACTCCTCCCGCCGCACAAGCATAACCGTGAAGAGAATAAGGACAGCGATCGCCCCAACATACACCGTGAGCTGGAACATCGCTAAGAAGACCGCATCCAGAAGCGCAAAGAAACCTGCGATCCCGACGAAGCAAAGGGCTAATGCTAAAGCACCGTAAACAACTTCCTTAGCCTCCAAAGCCACAATCGCTGAAACTATAGTTACTGCTGCAAGAACAAGAAAGGTGACATCAACCAACCTTATCCCACCATCCTATGGTTTGAACCCTCCCAAAACAGCGGCCGCCGCTACAGCCAGATTTATGAGGGCAAGTATGAGGTATCTTGCCCAGCTCTGCTTGAGTAGTAGATCAATTCTCAACCTTGGGTAGACCCCCCTAGGTATGATTAGGAGGGTGGTGACGATGAATGTCTTTAATAGGAACCAGAACTCTGGTGGTAGGGGATGATAGCCCAACCAACCCCCTAAGAAGAGTGTGGTAAAGAGCGCTGAGAGTACATAGAGCTTTATGTAAACAGCTACACCCATTACAAGCCCAAAGTTCATACTACCGTATTCAGCCAACCACCCTGAAGCCACTTCGGGCTCGGCTTCTGGAAGATCGAATGGTATGCGCTCAAGCTCGGCTAAAGAGCAGATATAGAAGGTTAGAGCGGAGATCGGAGCCAGCAGAATGAACCATATATTCGACTGCTTCTCCACAATCTCGATTAAGTCTAGTGAGCCAGCGTAAACTACAGGTGTGATGGTAGAGAGCACTAATGGGATCTCGTAGGCAACCAGCTGATGGAGCGCCCTTACTCCTCCGATCATAGGGTATCTGCTGTTAGAAGACCAAGCAGCCATCAAAGCGGTTAGAGGGAAGAAGGCTAGCACAGCGAAGATTACTAAAACGCCGATATCAGACCTCGCTATCACCCATCTTTCGGTAACAGGTATAACAGCGACGGCCGCTGTAGCGATCGTCACGGTAAGGATAGGTGCGAGTATGAAGAAGAATCGATCAACGACCTTAGGTATCACCAACTCCTTAGAGAGAAGCTTCATGACATCTGCGATTGGCTGAAGTATCCCCTCAAACCTACCAGCATACAAAGGACCTATTCGAAGCTGCATCTTAGCCAACAGCTTCCTCTCCCATAAAACAGCTACAGCACCATATAGAACCACAAATGTAAATCCAGGAAAGATCGTTATCTTAAAGAGGTCTGTGTTCATAAGCGCAAAGGTGAAGGCTAACGCTTCTTGAGGTCTGATCAGCATGGATGGTGTTATGGGTAAGATTGGGCCTATCAAGTAGTAGGCTGCTGAGATCGCAACCAACCCTAAAACAAGAACCACTACGATCAAAATCACTATTCTAGTTAAGAATCCTAGGAAGGTTCTGAGCATAGCATTAACCACCTCTCAAACTAGAGATGAGTAGGGAAAGAGATAGATTTGTTCACCAAAGCTCACGCCTCGCTGCGTGATATAATGTGAAGGCTAATGGGATAAGTAAAATGCCGATAAACAGAATTACAGCTAAGAAGCCGCCTAACCCAACACTATGTATAGAGATGCCCCAAGCAAAGAGGAACATAGACATCACATCGAAGGCGACGAACATGAGTAGGTATGCGTAGTACTGCATCATCAACGAGAACTTGCCTGCACCACTTGGAATTTGCCCACATTCATACTGTATCTCTTTTGGCTTATTGGGATTTTTAGGCGCGATTATTAATGGTATGATAAGGATAATTACAGAGGCAGCCGCAGCAAAACCCGCCGTGAGTAAAACTAATAGGAGATCTAGTCTCATATCATTAGTTTCTCTCACCGAAATCATATTTAAGGGTTAACATTCGCCGCGAGTAGAAAGGGTTTTATCTAAGCAAAGGGTAGGTAAGTATGATGCCTACGCGTCTCTCTAAGAAGGACGATGTACTTGAAATCAGTTTCGTCGATGAAGATATAGCGTTAGCGGATATATTACACCATGAGCTTCTAAAGGATGGTGAGGTGATATTTGCTGGGGTTGCCCCTAGCCACCCCCTTTTGGCTGAAAACAAGCTGGTCATTAAAAGTAAAGGTGATCCTACTAAGAACTTGTTAGCGAGTGTAGAAAGGGCTCTTAAGACGGTTAAAGAGATGCTGGATAACACTGAATACATCCTAAAGAAGCGTGGTGTTTAAAGATGAAGTTCTGCCCAAAGTGCGGGACTAAGCTCAGATATAGACAGGTGAAGACAGAGGGGAAGAACGAACCAGCATTAGCGTGTGATAAATGCGGCTACTGGGAGCCTGTAGCGAAGAGCTCCGCTAAACCCACGCTGAAAGAAGAGGTAGGGGAAGAGGTGATAAAGGTCGTTGGAGATGAGGAGCGGGAGATCAAGACGCTGCCTACCACAACGATAGAATGCCCAAGATGCCATAATAATGAAGCATACTGGTGGTTCTTACAAACAAGGGGTGGCGATGAGCCTACTACTCAGTTCTTTAGATGCACAAAATGTGAGTACACTTGGAGGCTCTACGCTTAGAGCTGTAAATCTCCAAACCGTTTTATGTAGGGTATTAACCCACCCACTTCTAAGATCTTCTTCATAGTGTCAGGCAGAGGGGGGAAACGAATCTCTAAACCTTTAGTGCGGTTGACCACTACTCCAGCTGAGAGATCGAGTGAAAGGATGTCCCCATCGTCTATTAGCGAAGTGTCACAGATTATGGCTGGGAGACCTATGTTTATAGCATTTCTATAAAAGATCCTAGCAAACGATTTAGCAAGCACCCCCTCTACGCCAACAAGCTTTATTATCGTTGGGGCGTGCTCTCTGCTCGAACCTGACCCAAAGTTAACACCAGCGACCACAAAGTCGCCCCTCTTCACATTCAATGGGAATTCTGGTCTAACATCCTCAAGCACGTGCTTAGCAAGCTCCTCTAGATTGGAGCGAAGATGGAGATATCTGCCTGGCGCTATATGGTCTGTGGTTATGTTATCCCCAAACTTCCACGCCCTACCAGCCAACTACACCACATCCCTAGGGTCTGTGATCTCGCCATCTAAAGCGGTCGCAGCAGCGGTAGCTGGTGAACCGAGGTAGGTGTAGGCAGCTGGGTTACCTGTTCTACCCAGGAAGTTGCGGTTAGTTGTTGCAAAGACAACTTCTCCATCAGCTGGGATGCCTCCTAAAGCGCCAAAGCATAAACCGCATCCAGGCGGGGTTATCACCGCACCTGCTTCGATTAGTGTCTTTAATGTGCCATCAACCATCGCTTTAAGATAGATCTCTTTTGAAGCTGGTGTGACTATTAACCTCGTTTTCGGATGGATTTGCTTACCCTTCAGTATCGATGCTACTATGTGTAGGTCTTCAAGCCTTGCGTTGGTACAGCTGCCTATAAAAACTAGGTCCACCTTAACCCCCTTAACTTCACTTACTGGCTTGACATTATCTACTGAGTGTGGGCACGCAACTTGTGGTTCGAGTGTCGCAGCATCGATTTTAATCACCCGCTCATAAGGTGCGTTGTCGTCGCTTCTGATTTCTCTGAACTCATCACTTCTACCCCTCTCAGCTAAGTACCTCTTAGTGACTTCATCAGAGGGTATGAGGCCTACTTTAGCGCCAGCCTCAACCACCATGTTACATAGAACTAGCCGCTCAGAGATTGGTAGCGAATCTATGGTGTCGCCAACGAATTCGAGCGCCTTATAGTTCGCACCGTCGGCGCCCAGTAAGCCTATGAGGTAAAGTATGATATCTTTCGCGTACACACCTTTTTGCAGAGAACCATTAACCTCGACTTTGAAGGTTTCAGGTACGCGGAACCACGTCTTACCAAGCGCCACTGCTACAGCTACGTCTGTAGCGCCTAGACCTGTTGCGAAAGCCGCAAACGCACCGGCTGTAACTGTATGCGAATCCGTGCCTACTATGATCTGACCTGGGGAAGCGTAGTATTCTGCTATGAGCTGGTGGCATATGCCTGAGCCTACTTCGTAGAACCTGCAACCCACTTCAGAGGCAAATCTCCTTAAGGTACTCTGCTCGTTTGAGATCTCTTTTCTAGGGCTTGGAACGGCGTGGTCGATGAAGATTATTGTGCGCTTGGGGTCATTAGGTTTTGATACACCGAGTTCCTTTAGTTGTTTTATTACGAGTGGTCCGCTTGCGTCATGTGTAAACACATAATCTACTTTCACAACCACTACTTCGCCCGCAGATACGGGGCGGGCAGCATGCTCACTTAGAATCTTTTCAGCTAGTGTCTTACCCAACACGCTAACCCCAACCCCTTTAACCACTACGTATAGTAACTGGCACAGAATATAGATCGGATTATTTATATCTAACCTTTGAAAGAGTAACGGTTTGCTTCTTTCTAGCATCTACTAGGTTTCGAAAAGAGCACCTTTATCAAACCTTTCTCCCAAGCGCTTTAAGGTTAGGAATGGTTTTGGCTGAGGATAGGAGAGCATCCGTGTATCAGCCCGCGGTCATACCTATACCTATACTTCTGCCTATACCAGTGACGCCAGCAGCCTTCGACGAGCTGCTGGTCAAGATTTGGCCAAGAGGCTATGAAGAATCCCTAACCCACTTCCTGAACGCTAGAATCGAGTTGTATAAGGCTGTCGAAGCAGCGCTGAAGAAGAGGAGCGAGCAGCTAGAGGAGCTTAGAGAAACCAGACAGAAGAAGGAGAAAGTCAAAGTAGAGTAACCAGATGTAGTGTGGCGATGCAGCTGCTGATCCACTACCTAAACCCTCTTCTAGTGGATAGTAGGAAGATTTATTAGAAGCCGCCTTTGATACACTGGTGGAGATTTGAATCCTTAGTTTGACAATATTAACTGCGTTAACGCTTCTGACACTCTCTGCCCTCTTGGTCAGCAGCTTCTCTATACCATCGGAGGCGAACCAATGTGTACAAGTGAATAACAGCAACATAATAAAGGCGAGGTCTCTTTACTATGTCTAAGCTAGGTTTAGTGGCTCTAACGATCCTCCTTCTCTCCCAAGCTTTGCCTCCGATGCTTTCTGAAGCCTGGGCAGAGCCAGCGATTGATCTGACTGGGACGTGGACAGGCTATTTTACTTTAGAGTTTCAGATGGGAGCAGGGATTGGGAAAGGCACAGTCAACCTCCTAATTTACAAGCATAGCGATGATCAAATAGAAGGTTTGATCAGCTATAAAGTTGATTTCTTGGATCCAGAGAGCCCTGAAGTGTTAAGGTGGTTGAGCAGTTATCTCTCTGGACCCGTAAGCGGAAAGGTAATTGAAAAGTTAGTGCCTGGAGGCACGATCACGCAGGTAGATATGGTGATCGGCTGGGGAGGGTTACCTGTCTCTGGGACCTACGACAACCAAACTATGGAGTTGAACTACCAAGAAAGAGATCTCAAATTGAGGATTATCCTTACGCGTGAGGAGATTATTATCCCAGCACCTGGGCCTGAGGTAGGCGCTGAATTTAAGGTGAGTAACCTAATGATTAAACCCACCGAGGTTATCGCAGGAGAAGCCGTAGAAGTCTCAGTAACTGTCACCAACGTAGGGAAACAGTCAGGCGAATATAAGGTAACCCTTGGTATCAATGGTGTTGTAGAAGATGTTAAGACGGTCAGCCTTGCGGCGGGGGAATCGAAGGTAGTTACGTTTATTGTAGAGAAGGATGTAGCTGGGACGTATGAGGTTGCCGTTAACGGATTAACGGGAAGCTTTAGAGTTGAGTCCTACTTCGACTTCAGCATCTCGGTCAGCCCAACGAGCAGTACCGTTGTCAGGGGAGAGTCAGCGATCTATACCATCACGGTCTCCTTAGTTAGTGGAAGCGGGGTTCCAGTCACCTTGTATGCGCCAAAGGGGAACGGCCTTAGGTTCGCCCTCAATCCGGACAAAGGCATCCCACCATTCACCTCCACACTCACGGTATACACTTCAAACGCTACCGATGCTGGTAGATGGTCGTTTAAGATAGTTGCTGTAGGAGGAGGTGTGCGCCACGAAACAGACAATATCTACCTGACCGTTGAGCCCACACAAGTCAGTAAATGTATTATTGCAACCGCAGCTTACGGCTCTGAGCTCAACCCTCTTGTTCAGTTTTTGAGGGGGTTCAGGGAGAACGTTGTCCTTAAAACATTCGCAGGCAGCCAATTCATGAATATCTTTAATGCCTGGTACTACTCTTTCAGCCCAAGTGTTGCAGCATACATCTCCTCACAAGACTCTTTGAAGGCTGTTGTGAGAGGCATCCTCTACCCACTCCTCGGAATACTACACCTAGGTGTTATCGTGAACAACACACTAAGCTTCAACAGTGAACTAGGTATCGTAGTAACAGGCCTGGTGGTAAGCGCTTTGATAGGGTTCGTATACTTCACACCCCTAACCTTAATCCCGCTCTACGCAGCTAAGAAGTGGAGGAAGAATCAGCTGGAACTCAGACCTAAGATTCTCCTACCGCTTTGGATCACAAGCTTGATGACGATTCTCTTAGGGGAAGCGATCCTATCCCCAACCCTCATGATGATCGGCACCGGACTCCTAGTATTACTAACAATAACCTTAGCTTCACTAGCCACAAGCATCTCAGCACTTAAAGCAGCCTACAAGATATCACACCGAGAATAAAAGAATAGGCTGGTATGGGATAATGTTGACGATTCTTAGAATACAACCCAAATGAACCTTTCTTAACTTAAGCTCCATCCTATCTATTCTCTACTCTAGTTCATTTTTCTGTGGCTTTGTAAACTCTTTTCAGTTTATCGACCGTCGCCCTTAACGTAGCCTCGCTCAGACCAAGCTCTTCACTCGCTTGTGGTATAGAGATCTCTCCCCCGTGTCTATTAATGTAATCTAACACTTTCCAGAACTTCATAACCCAAGTTCCTCTTCATCCCTTCCCCAGTGTAGGGAAAATATTCC
>Ga0080004_1171251_pt1 | contig 92862 bp, 84 predicted proteins | sample WasSprMetagenome_FD_69207 | JGI IMG/M metagenome (GOLD analysis project Ga0080004, IMG submission 69207) | Sulfidic aquatic microbial communities from Washburn Spring, Yellowstone National Park, USA - WS (SPADES assembly) (version 2) | ecosystem: Environmental > Aquatic > Thermal springs > Hot...
ACGCAGGTCAGCGAAAGTCACTGTTGGTGGTCTCGGTTCTTTCCTGCCCGCCCACTCCATCTCGTAAGGTCGCTTTCCCAAAGGTTCGTTTGGGTCAAATTCCGTCACCACTTGCGCCATCCCCATCACCCCACAGAAAAAGATGAGCGCCAAAACCAACCGCATCACCCTCACCCCTGTTCGTGGTCGTCGCCCAAACCCGTCAAACAATTTGACCGTCACGATAATGTGCTGCCAAGTAAGGCAAATGATTGCGCATTGAGACCATCCGCTGGCGCAACTTGACCCGCTCGGGTTCGCTCATCGGCTCAAACTGCAAAGCCAGTTGGAAGTTGGCTTCCAAAATCTTGATGCCTGTCATCCCGACAACTGCTGTGGCAATTGGAGCGCTCCAAGCGTAACGGAGCAACTCGGTCGCTTCAGTTTTGCCCAGCAAACTCCGCCGCCCCGTCACTTTCATCGCCAGCACCGCCACGCCCTTCTTTTGCGCAATCGGAACGACGGTCGTCTCAAAGTCAGGTTGAGCGGGGTTGATAGGCATCAGCACGGTGTCTATGTCGTCGTAAAGTTCCACCACTTTACGCATCCCTTCAGGTGTCGTGTGTCCTGTTAAGCCGATAAAGCGGACAACTTTTTCGTCCCGCAACTTGCGCAACGCTGTCAAGACGCCGTCCTTTTTACCGATGGCAGTTGGGGCATCGTTAGCTCTCCAATCGTGGATTTGGATAAGGTCAATGTGGTCAGTTTGCAGCCGTTTCAAACTCAACTCAACTTGTCGCATAGCCTCATCGTAGGTTCGGGCTGCAGTTTTTGTGGCAAGGAAAACCCGTTTGCGCTCGGTTTTCAGAACCCTGCCCATGCGAGTTTCGCTTCCACCGCTGCCGTAACTGTGTGCTGTGTCCCAGTAGGTTAGTCCCAACTCCAAAGCCCGCCACAAAAACCGCTCCGCTTCCTCATCACTCATCGCCATAAAGGCACTACCTCCGCCGACAGCGAGTATGGGAACAGAAACGCCAGTTTTGCCCAACTGCCTTTGCGGGATTTTTTGCTTCTGCCCTGCCGCCACTCCGCCAACTATCAAACCCGCTACCCCACTCAGCCATTTCCGTCTCGTCCATCCTGCCGTCGTCGGTCACCTCCTTGCAGTGGCTAAGTTTACGACGACGCTAATTTTGCGTTACTTAAGAAGCCTCACAAAGCCAGCCTGTTCAAAGGCGAGATTACCCCAGCCAGAGGTATCGGCGAAAATCTCACGCCCTTTCATCTTCGCCTCCCCCTTTCACTTTCTGGCGCAAATACTCACCTAACAACTTATCGTGCCGTTCTGACCAGTTGGGAATGCCGACCTTAAGACTGCCAATCACTTGCTCCAGTGGCTCGTCAAGGATGCGGTCAACCATCGCTGTCAGCCATTCTGCTCCCAGTTCCTGAACGCTCTTTCCCTCTTCCGCCGCCAACTCTTCCAACACCGCATAAATTTCGTCGGGCAACTCAATCGTCAGTGTCTTCGGCACGATGGCTCACTCCCTGCGCGCTGGCTGGCTTTCACTTCAGTAGCCTCACAAAGCCAGCCTGTTCAAAGTGGACATCGCTGGTGAGGGCTTCATTGATGCCTCGCTTTTGCATGACGACGAAACTGGCGCAATCTACCAGTGACCAAGTTTTGTCTGGACGACGCTGAAACAAGTCCCACGCCTCCGCATCCAAACTGGGGTCAATGTGAACAACTTCCACGACGGGCGAGGCTTTCAAGTCGTTGATGAACCCGACGATGGTGCTATGGGGCAACCTAAGTCTGAATAAGAGCAAACTCACCAATTCCGCCAGCACATAGTTGGTCGTGACGACAACCCCTTGTCGCTGCTTGATGTCATCATAAATTTGCGTCGCAAGGGTGTGAAAGGGTTGGCGTGGGTCAACCAAGTTCGCCCAACCTGCCGTGTCGCCGAAGATTTTACGCATCGTCGGGTTCACCCCTCACCTTCCGCATCAACGCCTCGCCCAACAGTTCATCGTGTCGCTCACCCCAACCAATGACACCCGTGTCAATAGCGCCGATCCATTTTTCCAGCGGGTCATTGAGAACTTGGTCGGCTTGGAAGACAATCCAATCGGCAGCGATGCGTTCGGGCGTTGTTTTCCACTTCTCCGCCAACTTTTGCAGCCCCTCGTAAATTTCGTCAGGCAATTCAATCGTTAGTGTCTTCGGCATAACCGCTCACCTCGCTCATGATTTTGGCGCTTCGCTAGCCCTTGCGCTTCAACCGCCGATGCGGGTGCGCATGGCGAACATCAGCAAGAAGACGATGGCGAGCAAATAAAGCAGCCACGAGGCTTCCCGATGGCGGCGAGTGACTAATTTGAGCAGGGCGTAACTGATGAAACCCACCCCAATGCCGTCGGCGATGCTGAAGCCGAAGGGGATGAGGGCTATCGTCAGGAAGGCGGGGAAGGCTTCCGTCAAATCGTCCCAATGGATGTGGCGGACACTCGCCATCATAAACGCCCCGACAGCGATGAGGGCGGGAGCGATAAGCGGATGACCCGCCACTTTCCCGAACATCACCGTCGCACTAAGGGTCGCCACCAGTGGGCTGAAGAACAAGCCCAAAAGCATCAGCACACCCGTCACTAAAGCCGTCAAGCCCGTCCGTCCACCTACCTGAACGCCCGTCGCACTTTCAATGTAAGCCGTGACAGTGGAACTGCCCAGCAATCCCGCCAGCGTCGTCCCGACAGCATCACTGAAGAGGGCTTCACGGGCGCGGGGTAATTTGCCGTTCCGCAGCAAACCCGCTTGCGCGCTGACGCCGATGAGGGTGCCAACGGTGTCAAAGACATCCAGCAAAAACAGGATGATCACGACGACGATGCTTTGAAAACCCAAGGCGAGCAAGGGGGCGAAATCCAGTTTGAAAGCCGTCGGCGCCAATGACGGCGGGAGGGCGAGAATGCCCTGAAACTTCGTCACGCCCAACGCAACGCCCAGCAACCCCGACGCCAACAAGCCCAACAAGATGGCGGCGCGGACACCCATCGCCAAAAGGCACAAAGTCACCAACAAACCGAACAGGCAAGTGAGGGTCGGTTTGCTGGTTAAGGTAGCGTGGGCGAGGGTGAGCAAGGTGGCATCGCTGGCGACGATGATCCCGCCCCACTCCAACCCGATGAGGGTGATGAACAAACCGATGCCGACGGCGATGGCGTGCTTGAGGGATTCAGGGATGGCGTCAATGATGGCTTCCCGAAAGCCGACACCTGAAAGCAAGAGGAACAGCATGCCCGAAAGGAAAACACACGCCAAACCTGCCTGCCAAGGCAACCCCAACCCGCCGGGAGCGGTGCTGCAAACCCAAAAGGCGAAAATGACATTGTGTCCCATGCCCGGTGCGCAAGCGATGGGATAGTTGGCAAGGAACGCCATCAGGATGGACGGGATGGCGGAGACGAGGCAAGTCGCTACCATCACCGCTCCTTCGTCCATCCCCGCTGCCTTCAAGATGACAGGGTTGACGAAAATGATGTAGCACATCGTCAGGAAAGTGGTCAAGCCAGCCAAAACCTCTGTGCGGACATCCGTCCCAAGTTCTTTCAACTTGAAGCGCTGCTCCAACCACTGGGACACTGCCCTCATCTTCTCTCACCCCGCAATTTTTAAGTTGCGCGTTGTGAGTTGAGGGTTGAGTGCAGTTAAAAGCCTCTTTGAACGCGCAACGCTCAACCCACAACTCTCAACCGCTTTAAAATTTGCCATTGGAGGCGATGAGTGTCGTGTCGGGATGTCCTTGTCGCAAAAGCATGCTTTTCGTTTACAACGAGGTCATGTGGTTGCTGTCGCCAGCATTTTTTGCTTATGGCATTCGGCGCATTTTGGACGGGACACGCTTTAGTGCTATTTACGACTGGACTGGACGATTTCCAAAGTGGGACAGGGGACAAGAGGCAAAGGACACTGAATTGAGTGCAAAGCGCGGAGTGCAATGTTTCTGGGTTCACGCAGTTTCTGTCGGCGAAGTGGTTGCTGCTTCCAGCGTCATTGTTGCCCTCAAACGAAAGTTTCAAGACGCTTGGGTTTTGGTCACGACGGTAACGGAAACGGGAATGAAAACCGCAAAGCAAAGGATTCCGAATGCCGATGCCTTTGCCTTTCTGCCGTTTGACATAATGCCGTTCCCGCACTGGGCGATGCGGCGTGTCAGACCGGATGTCCTCATTCTAACGGAAACCGAACTTTGGGGCAATTTGATGCACGCAGCGAAAGAAATTGGCTCAAAGGTTGCTTTGGTCAACGGGCGAATTTCCGACGCCACCTTCGCCCGCGCCCAAACGCCTTTGGGCAAACTTGCCTACCAATGGCTGCTCAGCCACCTTGACCTCTGCCTCATGCGAAGCGAACTTGATGCCCAAAGAATTTTGCAAATGGGAGCGCCACCACAAATCGTGAAAGTAGTTGGGGATGTGAAGTTGGACCAACCGCAGGTTAGGATGAGCGAAAGCGTCAAAGCGTCCCTTCGCTCGGAATTGGGGCTTTTCAGCGACCACTTGCTTTTCATCGCTGGCAGCACTCACGAAGGTGAAGAGGAAGTCATCCTTCGGGTCTATCAGCGGCTCATCAGTTATTTGCCCAACTTGCGACTTCTGATTGCGCCGAGGCATTTGGAGCGAGTGGAAAAGGTGATAGCGAAAATTGAATCGGCAGGATTTAAGCCTGTGCGCCGTTCTTTCTGCACCGGGAAGCCCATCAGACAAACCGAAGTCATCGTCCTTGACACTGTCGGCGAGTTAGCGAAACTTTATGCGTTAGCGGCAATAGCCTTCGTCGGGGGCAGTTTGATTCAGCGGGGCGGGCACAACATCATGGAGCCAATCTTGCACGGCGTTCCTGTCCTTTTCGGTCCGCACATTGACAATTTCCGACCCCACGCAGAACTTTTGCTACGAGAGGGCATCGGGTTCCAAGTCCGCAACGAAAATGAGTTAGCGGACACCGCTTTCAAATTGCTCAATTCTGAACCGCTCCGCAGAACCCTTGCTTGGAAAGCAGAGCAATTGCTTTCTCGCCATCGTGGGGCTTCGGATAGAGTGGCTAACGCAATTGCCGAATTGGTGGGACAAGAGACAGGGGACACGGGGCAAGGGGTCAAGTGAGCCCCTAAACCTCAACTTCTGATAGGCAGTGGCGAATGAGCTGAAACGGCTTCTCCCAATGCTCATGTCTTTGGCATTTGTTCGGTGAAAAAGCGAACTCACGCTATAATTTCGCTGAGCGCGAAAGGAGGTTCAACGGAGATGTTGACGGCATATCTGCCTGTTCTCGTTGCTGTTGTCTTAGCGGTCATAATTGCTGTTGGGATGTTGCTACTGTCACACCTTTTGGGATTGATCGAGGCGCGCCCGAAGCGCGGGAAGTTGGTTCCTTACGAGTGCGGCAACGAACCTATCGGCGACGCAAGACAGCGGTTCCCTATCAAGTTCTATGTCGTCGCCATGCTGTTCATCGTCTTTGACATCGAGGTCGTCTTCTTCTACCCTTGGGCACTCGTTCGGCACGATTTAGGGCTTTTGGGCTTTTGGGTGATGGTCATCTTTCTCGGCATCTTAGCAGTCGGCTACATTTACCTGCTGCGAACCGGAGCCTTTGAATGGGAATGGTGGGAAAGGGAGCAACCGACGGAAGAGTTGACTGTCGTCAGAGAACTGAGAGAAGTTGCACCCCAAACTGTTGAAGCGGAAGTTGTTGGCTCAGGAGGCGAACGACGATGAAGGTGAGCATAGTTCGGACAACCATTGACGGTCGTGAAATCACCATCGCACCGCCGGGTCAAGCCCGTGGAGAAGTTCTGGAGGATTTGGACGAGAAGATGAAACAAGTCATCGGTCGCAGTGTTTTGCTGGCAAAACTTGAAGACCTGCTCAATGTGGACATTGTTCAAGCGATTATCAATTGGGCAAAGCGAAACTCCCTTTGGCCAGCCACTTTCGGTCTTGCGTGTTGCGCCATCGAGATGATGGCGACGGTAGCGTCTCGCAATGACATTGCACGCTTCGGCGCCGAAGTCTTTCGCGGTTCGCCGCGCCAAGCGGATGTGATGATTGTTTCGGGAAGGTGCTCTTGGAAGATGGCTCCCATACTCAGGCGGATTTACGACCAAATGCCCAATCCAAAATGGGTTATTGCGATGGGCACATGCGCATCTTGCGGCGGTGTCTTCCAAAATTACGCCATCGTTCAGGGCGTTGACCAAATCGTGCCTGTTGATGTCTATGTCGCTGGCTGCCCACCGCGACCGGAAGCACTTCTGCATGGCATCATGATGCTTCAGGAAAAAATCAAGCGGGAGCGAATAGGCGAACACCGAAAAAAGGAAGTGCCGTGAAGGATGGGGCAAGGGACAGGGGACAAGGGACAGGGAAAGGCGGATTTGTTGGAAAGGGCAGATAGGTGTGTATGCGTGTATGTGTGCAAGCGTGCAGGCGTTATTTTGTTCAACGCTTACACTCTTGCACTTTCACACGCTTGCACCCTTTTGCGCTTACGCTGCCATGTTCTGGGCAGCAATAGTGGCTTTGACTCAAGTCGGTGTGAGACGAGAAAAGTGGACTCATGGCGGATTAAAGGATGCTTTTCGCGACGAACTCGTCCGCAGGCGACAAGTTTATCCTGACAAGTTTGTGTTGTGGCTGTCGGAGGCTTACGAGTTGAGGTGTGATGCCCACTACGACCCAATGATGCTGCCGGTCAAGAAGGTAAGGCGCTTAGTTGCCCACGCAAAGGAATTTGTGGGAACTGTAATGGAGGCGACGAGAAAATGAGGCAGCGAAGGAGATTGCTGCGTCAACGCTTAGAGGAGTTAGCGAAAGCCGCCAAGCGAATTTGCCCAGAAGCCGAAATTTCCTTTGACCTCAACCGAGTTGAAGAAATCGATGCGTGGCTTCAAGTCATTGTGCCCGATGGCAAAGAGGAAGAAGTTCACGATGCCCTCCGCCCTCTAAGCGAAGCCATCTACGAGCGAGACAATCTATGGATTGGGCTTCGCATCCTTGAGCGTTCAGAAGTCAAGGAGTTTGAACTGGCAGGAAAGGAGCGTGGGTGATGGAGGGATGGGACAGATGACGCAGGACAAGGAAGCAACTCAGGCGATAACCGACATTGATAGGCTAATGCAAGTTGCTGAGCGGCTTAAAACGCACTTTGGCGAAGCCGTTGAAGAGGTGAAAGTTCACAACGGTGAAGTGACAGTTACGGTGAGGCGAGACATCTTGACAGAGACGATGAGATACTTGCGTGACGAAGAGCGCTTTGAAATGTTGGTAGATGCGACGGCTGTTGACTACCTGCCGCTGCGGGGCGAACCACGGTTTGAGGTTGTCTATCACCTGCTTTCCCTCACTCATCGGCTTCGCCTTCGGGTGAAAGTTCGCCTTCAAAGCGCCGATGCATGGGTTCCCACCGTTTGCCACATTTACCCGAGCGCCAACCCTTATGAGCGAGAAATCTGGGATATGTTCGGCATTCGCGTTGAAGGTCACCCCAACTTGAAACGAATCCTGACTTACGATGAATTTCCGGGTCACCCGCTTCGCAAAGATTTTCCGCTCTTCTGGCAACCGGGAATGCCCGTTGAGAAAACTGAGGAGACTTTTGAAGAGTGGTGATGGCAATGACAACGAAGGAAGGGACGAGAGACAGGGAACACGGGACAATTGAGCGAAATCAAGCCTTAATGACCATCAACATGGGTCCGCAGCATCCCAGCACTCACGGCGTGTTGCGGCTGATTTTGACTTTGGAAGGCGAAACTATTGTGGATGCCGAACCGGTCATCGGTTACCTGCACACAGCCATAGAAAAGGAAGCGGAACACAAAACCTATCACAAAGTCATCACCCTTAACGACCGACTGGACTATGTCTCCGGCATGACCAACAACTTCGCTTACTGCCTTGCTGTTGAAAAGTTGTTGGGAATTGAACCGCCACCGAGGGGGCAATATCTGCGAGTCATTGTTTCGGAGTTACAACGCATTGCCAGCCACTTAGTCTTTCTGGGCACGATGACCTTAGAAGTTGGCATCATGAGTGGCTTCTTCTACTGCTTCCGGGAGCGGGAGAAAATTTTGGACTTGTTTGAGGCTTTGTGCGGAGCCCGTTTGACCTACTCCTACATCATCGTTGGGGGCGTCCGATACGACTTGCCTGATGGATGGGTTGACAAGTGCCGAGAATTTCTCCACGAGTTTCCAAAGGCTTGGCAGGAACTTGACGAACTCATCAGCAAAAACCCAATTTGGCTGAACCGAACGAAGGGCGTCGGTGTGTTGCGTGCTCAGGATGCCAATGCTTGGGGCGTTACCGGACCAAGTCTGAGGGCATCAGGAGTGGCGTGGGATTTGAGGAAGACAATGCCTTACTCGTCCTACGACCACTTTGACTTTGAACTTGTCACCGCTGAAGAGGGGGATACATACGCCCGTTATTGGGTCAGGATGCTGGAAATGTTGGAGAGCATAAAGATTGTCCGACAAGCATTGGAAAACCTGCCTCCGGGACCGGTGCTTGCCGACCATCCATGGGCGACGCCGCCGCCTAAGGAGCGTCTGGACAAAGATATGGAAGCGCTCATTAGGCACTTTTTGTTCTACAGTCGCGGCTACCCTGTCCCACCAGGCGAAGCCTATGCAGCGGTTGAAAGTGCTCGCGGTGAAGTAGGTTTCTACATCGTCAGCGATGGAAGCGAAAAGCCTTACCGCATGCATATGAGAGCGCCTTCGTTCATTCATGTCCATGCCTTGCCGGTTGTGGCTAAAGGGCATCTCATTGCTGACTTAGTCGCCATCTTGGCAAGTTTCGATCCAGTTATGGGGGAGGTTGACAGATAATGGCTGCAAAAATCGCCGGGAAAACAAAAACGCCTTCAGTACGAGAGTTGCGAAAGCAAATCTCAAACTTAGCCCGTCAACTCTCGCCTGAACGACTTCGTATTGCCGTTGAGTTCATGGAATTCCTGAAGGAACGGGAGGAATGGGAAGCCACTTGGGACATCCTGACCGACCCAAAGATGATGGCGATGATTAGGAAGGCTGAGGCTCGATGGAAAGAAAAAGGCAAGGAGGCTTTTGTGCCTTGGGAAGAAGTGAAGCGAGGTTTGAAGTGATCTTTGACCCAGACGCACGCAAGGAATTGGAGCGCATCCCTAAGAAAATGCAGCAACGCATCGTGGACGCCATTGAGGTCTTGAAAATCAACCCGTTTTGGGGCAAGGGCATTTTGAAATTGCGAGGCAACTTGGCGGGACGATACCGCCTTCGTGTCGGCGAATACCGCATCGTCTATCGCATCATTGAAGAGCAACGATTGGTCATCGTTGAAGCCATTGGAACGAGGGAAGAGGTGTATTGAACGATGGGAGTGTTCACCGAGGAACTGTTGAAAGAGGCGGAAAACATCATCGCCCAGTATCCGCAACGGAAGGCTGCGATCATGCCGCTACTTTGGTTGGTGCAAGAAAAGTTGGGCTACATACCCAAAGAAGCAATCGACGAAGTTGCCGAATTGACAGGAACGACTCCCATCCATGTTGAAGCGGTTGTCAAGTTTTACGAGATGTTCCACGAGCGCCCTGTGGGCAAGTATCAATTGATGCTTTGCACCAATGTCAGTTGCCTTCTCCGCGGGGCAGACAAGACTTTACAAAAACTCAAAGAGGTCTTGGGCATTGATGTCGGTGAGACTACACCGGACGGGTTGTTCACTCTGGAAGAGGTGGAGTGTTTGGCTGCTTGTGACAAAGCGCCAGTGTTACTTGTGAACGCTGTGGAACTTTTTGAAAATGTGACACCTGATAAGGTGGAGCAAATCATTGCCGAGTTGAGGAAGCGAGCCAGTGACAGCCAGTAAAATTGCTTGGCAAAATTTCTATCGCCAAACACGCTTGCTCTCCCGTGAGATTGCAAAAAACGACCGTTGATGAGGTGAATGTCCCATGCTCAGCGCCATCGCTGACCGAGCCCGCGAACTTTTGGAACGCCTGAAAGAACTGGGTGATGCACTTTGACTTGGAATCAAAGCGGCGCCAGATTGCTGAGTTGGAAGAACAGGTCAATCAGCCCGATTTTTGGAATGACCCGCAAAACGCCGCCCAAGTCACCAAAAAACTTGGTGCTCTCAAAAGCGAAGTAGAACGGTTTGAAAACTTGCAGCAGCGTTTGAGGTCAATCCTTGAGTTGGCTGAACTGGCAATGGAGGAAAACGATGAAAGCGTTCTGCCCGATTTGGAAAGAGAACTCGCAGAGGCAGAGCAAATTTTCCGGCAAGTCGAAATAAGCGTTTTGCTGTCCGGTGAGCATGACCGAAGCAATGCAATTTTGTCAATTACGCCGGGCGCCGGCGGAACTGACGCCCAAGATTGGGCGGCAATGCTCGCTCGCATGTATCAGCGTTGGGCACAGCGACATGGCTTTGAGTTCGAGATTCTGGACTACTCTGAAGGCAAAGAGGCTGGCATCAAAAGTTTCACTGCACTTGTGAAAGGCGATTATGCCTACGGGTTGCTCAAGACAGAAAGAGGCGTCCACCGGCTCGTCCGTATCTCCCCCTTTGACGCCGACAAAAGCAGACACACTTCCTTTGCTGCCGTTGATGTCATCCCTGAAATCGGCGAGGACATCAAGGTTGACATTCGGGAAGAGGATTTGGAAATTGAGACATTCCGTTCGTCTGGTCCCGGCGGGCAGCACATGCAGAAAAACGAAACAGCAGTTCGCATCACCCATAAACCCACTGGCATTGTGGTCACATGCCAATCGGAGCGTAGCCAGCACCGAAACAAGGAAGTGGCTCTGCAAATTCTGAAGGCGAAACTTTACGAGTTGGAGCGCCGCAAGCGAGAGGAAGAGTTGGCAAGGCTAAGGGGAGAATTGCCCGAAATAAGTTTCGGCAGTCAAATCCGAAGTTATGTCCTGCATCCTTACAAACTGGTCAAAGACCTGAGGACAGATGTTGAGACCAGCGATGTGGAAAGTGTTCTGGACGGCGATTTGGACGAGTTCATTTACGCAGCACTAAAGAAGGAAGCAGCAAAGAAGGCAAACGCGACTGTCAATGAGGGCGCTTCAGGGAGGCATAGCAAACCTTGAGCATCAACTTAACCAAGTCAGGAGTGACTGAGACGCCCAAGCACAACTCAAGAGCCTTTTCGTTGGTGTAAACAAGCATCGGAACGCCATCAACGGTTTTACAACCTACCCGCTTTGCTTCCTTCAAGAGGCGAGTTTGGACGGGGTTGTAAACGATGTCAAAGACGATCAACCTTTCATGTAGCGCTTCGGGAGGGACTGGCATTTCCCCTTCATTGGGATGCATTCCCACAGATGTCGCATTGACCAACAAATCGCATCTTCTCAGTTCTGGGACGAGGGATGAGGGATGGAGTGCGAGGGCTTTAACCGCTTTGAACCCAAGTTTTCTTTTGACTTCCGCCTCCAATTTTTTCGCCCGCTCCAGAGTTCGGTTGAAAAGGACTAACTCCGCAGCACCTTCCAAAGCGAACTGGAAAGCCAAAGCCCGTCCTGCTCCACCAGTTCCGACAATGGCGATTCTTTTCCCTTTGAGTTCAATTCCAGCCTCCTTTAAACTTCGGCTCGCCGCATAGCCATCAGTGCTGTAGGCGATTGTTTTGTCGTCTTTGAAAACGAGTAAGTTAGCACTTCCCATCAACTGGGCAAATTGGTCACGCTCGTCGGCAAGTCGGAAGGCATCTTCTTTGTGAGGGATTGTAACCATAATGCCCAAAACTCCAGCCGCCTTGAACCCTTTGACGACATCCCTCAAAAACCCTTTCGGAACTCTGAAAGCTATGTTTCGGACATTCAAGCCAAGCCGTCTTAGAGCGGCGTTTTGAATTCGTGGAGTCAGTGAGTGTTCAATTGGGTCTCCAACAAGAGCAATGACTTTGGTGCGAGCGTCAATTTCCCATGCCACTTAACCCACACCCCCAAATTAAGGTAGCGACTGGCGATTGGTGATTAGCGACTGGTGAAGACAACCGTGAGACACGACTGGAACTACTGGCTATTCGCCACTCGCTACTCGCGCTCCGTTTTAGTTTCCTGGTTTTTCTCCTCGGTTTCCTCTTCGTGCATTGCCTTCTTGAACTCCTTTATGCCTTTGCCCAGCGAAGCGAAGAATTCAGGGACTTTCTTCGCGCCAAAGAGCAGCACCACGATAACGGCGATGACCAAGAGTTCCTGCGGGCTAAGCCCGAACATTTTTCCCGCCTCCTTTTACGAGTTCTGGTTCAAACATGCAAACTCGGTTGCGACCCATCTGTTTGGCTTTGTATAGAGCAGCATCGGCAGCACCAATCAACTCACTTTCATTTTGAGCGTGGTCTGGGAAAACCGCAATACCCACGCTAAGGGTTATGCGGATTTGAAGGTCGTCTGCGACAGTTATAGGGGATTCGGCAATAACTTGTCGCAACCTTTCGCCTAAGATAATGGCTCTTTCGGCGGGAGTTTGTGGGGCTAAGACAACAAATTCCTCGCCACCGTATCTTGCCAAAAAGTCAGTGCGCCTCAAAGAGTTCTTTAACCTCTGAGCAACTTGTTGGAGGACAATATCGCCAATCTGGTGACCGTAGTTATCGTTGACTTGCTTGAAGTGGTCCAAGTCCAATAAGAGGGCGCTTAGCGGGTATTTGTAGCGACGCGCTCGCTCGACTTCCTCGCTCAATCGCCATTCAAAATGGCGGCGATTGGCGATTCCTGTTAGGGCATCTGTGATGGACAGATTTTCCAAAAAAGCAATCAACTTGACCCTTTCCAACGCCAACGCTGTTTGATTGGCTACGGCTTCCAAGAAACGCAATTCGTCCGTCGAAAAAGGCTTCTCACGAGAACGGGTAAGTTTCATAAGCGCTATAACGCTCTCATCGGTGACGACAGGGACGAGCAGCGCATCAAAGGTCCGAGAGATGCCGCGGATTGTTCTCTCCTGCGCCCATGGAGGGAGTCTACTTTCACCTTGGTTTGACACTTCCTCTATGCTGATTTCTCCCGAAGAGGCATCCCAAGCGCCGTAGATGACCGTCCCGTCAAAAGCCACAATCTCCATTCTGTCCAACCACAGGAAAGGTGGCAACTCTTTCAGAAGGGTGAGCAAGATGTCCTGACGAGTTGTAGCGAGAACAAAGTGGTGAAGCAGTTGGACCAAAAGTCCCAGTTGGTCACGCTGGCTGAGAAGTTGCTTCAAGGAGTCTTGGGTTGCTTGCCATTCCGATTGGAATCTTTCTAACCGTCTCTGTTGTTCATCGACCACGCTGATTTTCTGGAACAAGGCTATCAGAGTGACGGCTAACCCTCCCAAGACAAAGATGGCCAGCACAGAGAGTAGGGCAAGCCCTACACTTTGGGTGTTTTTGAGAATCAGCCAAATGCTGGCGACGCACAGTGCTAACCAGATAAAGGACAGGAACGCCAAAGTTCGAACGCTTGCACGCACTTAATCACTGCCTCCTCTCGATTAGCCGCATCAGTAAAGTGATATTGACGACGAACTTTTGTCGCAACAAAATTGATAATGCCTGTGCCGCGGTGGCGGAACTTGGCAGACGCGCTGGCCTCAGGAGCCAGTGGGCTTCAAGCCCGTGCGGGTTCAAATCCCGCCCGCGGCACCATTTTCCATTTTGGCGCGCCTCTTCAATTCGTTTTGTTGCTCCCTTCTTCCTTGCTCCGTCATTAAGAGAAATCGGCTTCGTCCAATCGGCTTTTAAATCCGCACTGCCTCCGAGCACTCAGAAAAGCAACGGGGCATAGAGGCAACCCGTTTGACCTCACGCTTAGATTGTGTTACAATGGCAATTGGCGAAAAGCTTTTCCGACCTCACGCAAGGAGGCTCAGAGTTATGGGAAACAAAGGAAAAGTTTGCTGGCTCGTTCCTCTGTTGCTGTGGGCGACGGTTTTGGGGATCGCTTCTTTTTGTTCGGGGCAAGCGACAAGCATTTATCGTGAACTTTACGGCAGCGTTGACGAGAGGAGATTGCGAGAGGTCGTTGAGACTCTCGCCTCATTCGGTTCGCGAGTCGTTGGTTATCCGGGAGAACGCCTTGCTGCTGAGTATGTCCGGCAACAATTTCTCGCCCTCGGCTTAGATGCTGTGCGAGAACAGGTTTTTCACGCTGTCACACCCATTGAGGAAACTCCAACTTACATCGAAGTCCCCAAACTGGGTAAGCGCTACCGCATCTACCCGCTTTGGCCAAACCTCGTCCGAACGAGTCAAACTCCTCCAGAAGGCTTGAGAGGGCACTTGATTTACGCTGGCATAGGAAGGTTGGAGTCCTTTAACGGCAAAAAGGTCATGGGTTCTATCGCTTTGATGGAGTTCAACTCCAGCACCGATTGGCTCAACGCAATTTTTTTGGGCGGTAAAGCCGTCGTGTTCATTGAGCCTGAAGACACCTTCCGAGGCGAAGCGGAGTTGAAATTCCTGACAACCCCTATTGACATCCCGAGGTATTGGATGCCCCGCAAAGACGCACTGGAGTTGCTTTCTCTCCTCGAACAGCACAAGAACTTGGAAGCAGTAATCAAGTGCCGAATGACTTGGAAGCGAGTGCCCGTCCGAAACATTGAAGGCATCATTTGGGGCGTTGACCCGAAACGGAGGAACGAAGTCATTGTCCTTCAGGCTTACTACGACAGCATGAGCGTCGTTCCAACACTTGCACCGGGAGCCGAACAAGCCTGCAGTATCGCCGCTTTGCTTGAACTGGCGCGGCTTCTGAAGCGATACCCACCGGACCGAACCGTCATTTTCCTCGCCTCATCTGCTCACTGTTTGGGGTTGCAAGGTGAAGCCAGATATGTCTACGAGTGGCTTCAAAGGGAGAAGAAAGACGAAGCAGCAATCAAGGAAGGAAAAGCGCCTTCTTTGCTCGCTTTCATCAGCATTGACCTGTCAACGAGGACACCCACCTGCGGGATTTTTTACAAGGGTTACTTTTGGGACTACGCTGAAGACCGGCAGTGGCAATTTTCCGACATTGGCAAACTCTGCCGCGAAACCATTGAGCGAGTTGGGTTGCTATTTGGCTTCCAGCCCGAAATGCGGTTCGTTGATGCCATTAACCCGATCAAAGGCAAGAGTTGGCGAACTTACTGCTTAGGGCGGTTGGCTCTCGGCAGCGAAATGGCTACGATTGCTGCCAAGACAGGAATCGCCTTTGCAACGGTCAACGATGCTCGCCCCTATGTCGACACTCCTTTTGACACCGTTGACAAAGTTAACTTCGCTAACTTGAAGGCACAAGTCCAAGTCATCGCCTGTGCCCTTTACGATTTGTTGAGAGCGCCGACGGATGTGCTCAAAACCGACTTGGAGCAAAACTATTGCGTTTTGAGGGGAGAAGTTTTGGAGTTTGACCCAGAGAAAAGCGTCCTCGCCATCCCTGACCAACCTGTGCCTGGAGCAATTGTGACTCTAAGGCACACTGCATTGAACGCAAAAACCAACATGGGTGTGCGAGCGATTTTGATGGACATCTCGAGGGAAGGCAAATTGGGTGACCGGAAAGTCAAGTCACTTTATGAGTTTTATGGCATCCCCATGAGCCGCTTCAGGGGTGGCAATGTCCGGCTTGAAGCCTTTACCCTTGACCCTCAAACAGGCGAAATCACCCGTGCACCAGACTTGGGTTACATGGGAGCGCAAGCAACTCCTCTTGATTTTGCTATGGACTTGAACGAAAAGGAGAGAAGGTTAGCTATCTTCCGGTGCAGGTCAATGATGCTGTTCGACATGGTTGACCAGCGACGCTTCTCCTTGCTGCAGCAAATGTTTGTCTACGACACGACGACAGGTGCCGAACCGTTCTTTTACGGCTATTCACTCCCTATCCCGCAGCCCATGACCAGTTACTACGAACCTTGTGCTGTCGTGTTTGCGCCGCCGGATGTCTCTGTCAAGATCACCATGGGTGCGTCCATCTTGGGGCTTCAATTCGTCCTCATTAATGCACCCGACGAACTTTTCAAGAACCCGAACCTGATAATGAAAGCCAAGAACGAAGAGGAACTGGGTGTCGGCTTCAAAGTTGGGGAGACCAAAGCCGTTTACTTCACCCCTCTGAAAGTTGCAAAGGACATGTGGGTGCTGGATGAATACCGAATCCAGAAACTGCGCAGATACGGCATCGAGAACCCGCGAATGTCCCAAATGCACAAAAATGCCCGTGAGTTCCTCATCGCTGCTGAAAAAGCCTTGGCTGAATATCGTTACGATGCCTTCATGACCAACGCTCGCGCTGCTTGGAGTTACGAGGCTAAGGCTTACCCTGACGCCCAAAAGACAGCGATGGATGTTGTCAAGGGAATCCTCTTCTATCTTGCTCTCCTTCTTCCCTTTGCCTACTTCGCGGAGCGCCTCTTCATCTACGCTACTGACTTGAAGTGGCAAATCGTGTGGACAGTGGTGATCTTCGCTCTCATCACGGCGATCATGAGGTATGTGCACCCAGCCTTCGCCATCGTTACTGTCAACCCCTTGATCGTGGTTTTAGCTTTCATCATCTTAACGCTCGCTGTTATCGTCTCGGTCATCATCATCCAAAAGTTCGAGGCTCAAATGCGTCAGATCCAAATTGAGACCACTGGCATGCACACAGCCGATGTCGGGCGTCTTTCCGCAACGACCGCTGCTTTCAACTTAGGTGTCTCCAACATGCGACGCAGGAAAGTCCGGACAGTCCTCACAGCAGTCACTCTTATCCTTCTGACCTTCACCGTCCTCTCCTTCACCTCGGTAGTGCCTTATGTCCGCATCAACAAAGTCCCTGTCCCTCGCGGCAAACCTGTTTACAAAGGTGTCCTCATCCGAGACCGTGCGTGGAACCCTTTGGGTGAGCCGACAACCCGAATCCTGCGTGACGAATTCGGCGATCGTTACCCTCTCGCCCCTCGCGCTTGGTATTTCTCAGCGATGGTTGGACAACAGTCCTTCGTTGATGTCATGCATGGAGACAAAGTCTATTCCGCCACTGCCATCGTCGGAATGCACCCAGACGAAATCAAAATCACCCCCATCAAAAAGGCGATCGTCGGAAGGTGGTTCAAAGACGAATACGAAAAGGCTGCCCTCATCCCAACCCGCATGGCTCAACAGTTCGGCATCTCCGAAAGGGAAATTCTTGAAGGGCTGAAAACAGGCAACTTGCCTAAAATCTCCGTTCTCGGAATGACCCTTCCCGTCATCGGTATTATCCGCTCTGATGTCATGAAAAATATCGTCGACTTGGACGGCGAAGCACTTACCCCCGTTGACTACCTCCTCATGCAAGAGCGACAACGACAGCAACAGCAAACCGGTCAGCAGACTGGCATGGAACTTGAAGAATACATCCACTTGAATCCCGATGCTGTCCTCTACCTTCCATTCAACCTCGTCATGGCTGCTGGTGGTAACTTGCGTTCTATCGCCATCAACATGGGGAGCGAAGAGAATGTCGCCAAAGAACTTCAAACTCTCATTGACCGAACTGAACTGAACCTCTTTGCTGTCGAAAAAGGGCGCGTCATCTTGTGCAGTTCCATCGGCGCAACGGGAGTTTCTGGAGTTGAAACCGTCTTCATCCCCATCCTCATCGCTGCCCTCATTGTCCTCAACACTATGCTCAGTTCCGTCTACGAACGAATCCGTGAAATCGGAATTTACACCGCCCTCGGCTTAGCTCCAGTTCACATCGGTGCATTGTTCCTTGCCGAATCCTCCGTCTACGCCGTCTTGGGCGCGATCGTTGGTTACATGCTCGGTCAATTCGTCGCCATGTTGCAAGTCCACTACCAACTCATTGAAGGTCTCAACCTCAACTACTCATCCGTAGCTGCTGTCTTTACAGTCATGGTGGTCATGGCTACTGTCCTTGCGTCCACCCTTTATCCTGCATGGAAGGCGTCTCAAGTTTCCGTCCCGGGAATTGAGCGCCGCTGGCGCTTACCTGCCCCCGAAGGGGATTACCTCCACATTCTCCTTCCATTCACCGTCTCATCCTCGCAAGCCATCGGCATAATCATGTTCCTCCGCGAGTACCTCGAAGCCCACACTGACTACAGCCTGGGACACTTCTCAACTGACCGCGTCAAGATGAGCAGTTTCAGGACCGAACACGGTGAAGGTTACCGGCTCGAATGCATGGTCTGGCTCGCTCCTTACGACTTGGGCGTCTCCGAATACTTCATCATTGAGACCAGACCAACCGAAGATGTGTTCGTCAACACCGTCCATATCACCATCAGAAGAGAGAGCGGCGACGAATCCTCTTGGCTTCGAGTCACCCGCAACTTCCTCAACCTCATCCGCAAACAGTTCCTCCTCTGGCGAACCCTTAGACCTGAGGTCCGCGAACATTACATCCGTGCGGGTCTCGAGGCAGTTAGCGCTGTGGGTGAAGAGAGGATAGCAAGTGCGTGAGAGTTGCAGGTTGCGTGTTGCGAGTCCAAAGAAAAGACTAACCCTACAACTTCAACGCGTAACGCAGAAGCAACGCGCAAGAGACGAAAGAAACGATGGGAAGGTGGAACGGTGAAAATGGAGACACGGAGAAATGGGGAAGCGGGGAGACGGAGAAAATTTGCGTCGTTACTGTGCACGCTTGACACGCAAACTGAAAGGGGGGCTTGTGAGTGGCTATAGAAAGGGTTCAAGCGGAGTTGGAACAGTATCGTCGGCTGATGGAGCCGCCTCCTCCAGAGGAATTTGAAGAGGGCTTTAGCATCAGGACGATTCTCGGTGCATTGTTCGTCGCTTTCGTGATGCTGCCCGGCGCAGCCTATTTGGGACTTGTGGCTGGAATTGGAATTGGCGATGCTGCCCGTTGGGTCACTGTTATCTTGTTCGTTGAAGTGGCGCGAAGGTCCTTCATCACTTTGAAACGGCAGGAGATTTACCTGCTGGTAATCGTCGCTACGGCGATTTTGGGGACGAACCCGTATTCGGGCTACATCTGGAATGTGTTCATGCGAACCTCGCAAGTAACACAAGGGTTAGGGGTGGCTGACAAGATTCCAACTTGGGTAGTCCCACCAGCAGATTCACCGGCAATCCTTTACCGCACCTTCTTCCACAAGGATTGGATCATCCCGATAGCGGTCAGTTTTGCCTTGCTGTTTTTGGGACGAGTGAAGAACTTTGTCGCCGGTTACACGCTATTTCGGATTGCCTCGGATTACGAGAGGCTGCCATTCCCATTAGCGCCAGTTGGCGCACAGGCTGCAACGGTGCTGGCAGAAATTTCCCGCAAGGAAGAGACATGGAGGTGGCGTTACTTCAGCACCGGTGCGATGATCGGTTTGGCTTTCGGTTTCTTCTATGCGGGCATCCCGACAATCACCGGTGCGATAATGACGAGACCCCTGCAGTTGATACCAATACCGTTCATTGACTTGACATTGAACGCTGAGTCGGTGCTCCCTGCAACTCCTGTCGCAATTTTCACCAACTTGGGCGATTTCCTCTGGGGCTTTGTGGTTCCCTTCTGGGTAGCGATTGGCAGTTTCATCGGAGGGCTTTTGACGATGGTGATTAACCCTACGCTTTACCGGCGAGGCGTTTTGAAGAACTGGAAGCCGGGATATGATGCCATCAAAGTCCAGATGGTCAACACCTACGACTTCTGGATCAGCGCTGATATTGGACGAGGCTTGGGGTTGGCAGCAGTGAGTATCGGAGCAGTTATGTCTACTGCTTTTAGGGAATGGCGACAACGGGCTAAACTCACAAAACAACAGCCCTTAGCCACGGAACGAATTCCTCTAACTGCCGTCCTTCCGCACCGAGGCGATTTCCCTGTCCCGATAATGGTCGGGATTTACATAGCGGCGAGCCTTGCCGTTGCCACTTTGTGCTACATTCTTGTCCCCAAGTTGCCAATCGTCTTCCCGCTTTTCTTTGCCCTTGTTTACACGCCGCTCATCTCCTATGTGGACGCGAGGATGAGAGGGTTGACTGGACAATGGTTCGGTATTCCTTTCGTCCGCGAAGGTTTCACCATCCTTTACAGCAAATTGACGGGTTATCGCGGACTTGACATTTGGTTTGCACCCATTCCCATCGGTGACTACGGCGGAACTGCCCAATACTTCCGAGAGGTTGAACTAACGGGGACAAGGTTCACTGGCGTCCTCAAGACAGAAATCGTTATCGTCATTGTCGGCTTGATTGCCAACTTGGCTGTTTGGCAGTATCTGTGGCGGCTTGCCCCAATCCCTTCCTATGTCTATCCTTTCGCTCAGAAGATGTGGCCACTTTACGCTTACACGGGTGCGCTTCTTTGGACGACTACTTTGGGTAAGCGCGAACTTGAAGTTCTAAAGCCCAAAGTCATCGGTGGAGTTTTCGGTTCCGTTGTTGGTGCTTACCTGCTGTTTTCCTTGCTTCCTTTCAACTTACCGATGCTCCTCTTTTACGGCTTGGTTCAAGGAATTGGCGGCTTCCCGTTCGGGAACTTGCTCGTTTTCGCTGGCGCTTTGGTTTCAAAGTTCTACTTCGAGAAGAACTACGAGGACCCGACCACATGGCGCCGTTATGCGACCGTTCTTCTCGCAGGCTACAACTGCGGCATGGGCTTGGTCGGAATGTTCTGTGCTGCAACCGCAATGGTCAGCAAGGCTGTCACCCAGTTGCCTTACTAAGTATCAGCGAGTGGCGAGTAGCGAATAGCCAGTGGTTTGTTGCTTCGCTTCCGCTATTCGCTACTTGCCGTCATTTCGTTATTCGCCACTCATTATTCGCTGCCCAGTCGTTACGAGGTGATTGTCATGCCTAACCCTTTTCCCGGGATGAACCCTTACTTGGAGCGACGGGACATTTGGCCTGATGTCCATGCAGCGCTTATCGTTGCCATTCGTGATGCTCTCGCTCCTCAAGTAGAACCTCGCTACTATGTCGCCGTAGAACAACGGAGTTACATTATGCCCGTAGAGGACGGCGAGCAAATTATTCGCCCCGATGTCGCCGTCGTTGCCACAACCCCAGAACCTGAACCTTCAGGAGGCGTCGCTGTCGCCGTGGCGACCGAAACGGCTGTAACGACAGAAACGGCTGTGGAAATCACTACTGTCACTTTGCCCCTCTATGAGCGAGTGCGGGAGAGTTATTTGGAAATTCGTGATGCCGAAACCCACGAAGTTGTCACCGTCATTGAAGTCCTATCACCGTCTAACAAGGTGCCAGGGCAAGGGCGCTTGGAATACGAAGCAAAGCGCCGACAGGTGTTGATGACGCTGACAAGCCTCGTGGAGATTGACCTCCTGCGGGTGGGAGAACCGATGCCCATGAAACCCGTGCCCAAAAGTTACTACCGCATCCTCGTTCGTCGCGGGTGGGAAGGCAACAAAGGCATAGTTTATGCCTTTGGCTTGCGGCATCCTATCCCTGAAATTCCTGTCCCTTTGCGGCAAGGCGAGAAGGAAGCCAAGTTAAATCTCAATCCGTTGCTTTCGGACATTTACGACCGCGCTCGTTACCATTTGCGCCTAAATTACCGCCAGCTACCTGACCCACCTCTGCCACCTGACGACATGGCTTGGGTTCAAAAAATCCTCAAAGAGAAGCGACTGGTGAATAGCGATTAGCGACTGGTTTTTGTCGTTAAAGTCGCCAGTCGCTAATCGCTACTCGCTGCCAGGAGGTGTTTGGAGGTTATGGCATTGCTTTACGGGCGAGAGTGGATGAGAGACGAGTTGTTGAGACGCGTTGGCGATATCAGTCAATTGTGCGGAGCGAAAGTTTACGAACTTTTAGATGGTCCTGCCCGCGGGGTTGTCGGCGTGGATGTCTGGACAGGTGGTGGTTTGACTTTCACTGTTCTCGCCAGTCGTGGGATGGACATTGGAATGGCTCGTTACCGCGGTTTCGCCTTAGCATGGCGTTCCCCAACAACGGAAATTCACCCTGCCTTCTACGAACCTGAAGGCTACGGTTGGCTCAGGGGATTTCACGGCGGGTTGCTGACCACTTGCGGGTTAATGCACGCCGGTCATCCCGCTGAAGATGAAGGCATCCACTACGGCTTGCACGGTCGTGCCTCTTACATCCCAGCATCTCACCTGCGAGTTGACGGCTTTTGGGAGGGAGACGATTATTTCGTCGTCGTTGAAGGTCGTGTCCGCGAGGGCGCAGTGTTTTCGCCGGTTTTAGAACTGCATCGGCGTATAACTGTCAAGTTGGGCGAAAATCGCCTTTTCATTCGTGACACCGTGACCAACATCGGCTTTCAAGCATCGCCTTTGATGCTGCTTTACCACATCAATTTGGGTTTTCCAATCCTCAGCGAACATTCTGAACTGATTTTGCCCACGAAAAAGGTTCAGCCCCGCGACCCTGATGCGGAGGTTGGGCTTAACGAATACATGAGGTTCAGCCCGCCTCAACCTAACTTTCGCGAGCAAGTCTTCTTCCACCAACTCGTTGGCGCCCAAGATGGAAGCACTTGCGCCGCTGTCATCAACCGCACTTTGATGCATGGAGAGGGCTTGGGCGTTTATGTCCGATGGAACTTGAACGAACTACCGTATTTCGTCCAGTGGAAGATGATGGGCGAGGGGATTTATGTTGTCGGCATTGAACCCACCAACGCACCTTTGCACCTGACTCGCAAAGAGATGCGAGAACAAGGCTTATTGCCGATTCTGCAGCCCGGCGAGCAGAAAGTCTTCAACTTGGAAATCGGCGTCCTTACCAACCGAGCCGAAATTGACCAATTCCGTCAATTCATAGCCCAACTGATGATGGGTCGGTAAAGCGTAGAGATAACTCCCCGCGTCTGTCCTATCACTGTTGGGGCAGACCCCTGTGTCTGCCCTACAGACCCCTACTTTGCGCAGCAAAATAGATGGCTGGTGATGGGACATGAAGACAGTTGCTGAGATGAGCGTTGAGGAACTCAAAGAACTCATCCGTCAAGTCATCGCCGAACAGCGGGAATACTTTTTGGACGAGGACGGATGGTTGGTTTTCACCAGCGAGGAAGCCTATGCTCGTTACCTTGCTTGCCACCCTGATAAGATGCCGAGCGAGTTGAAGGCGTGCTTCATTGACGAGAATGGTGTCAAGGCTTACTACAGCGACTACGAGTTGACTGAGGAAGGGTTGAAGAGGTTGGAGGAAGGAAGGCGACAGATTGCTGAAGGGCGGTTTGTGACTTTGGAAGAATCGCGGCGAAGGAGAATGTCTCGTGAAGCCAGAAAGAAAAGGGCGGCGGTATGAGGTCATCCTGTCAGAACAGGCAGAGCACTATAAGTCCAAATTACCCTCTCATGTCCAAATTGGGATAGAGAGCAAATTGCAATGGTTGGCGGAAAATGTCCATCAAGTTCGCCACGAGCGATTAAAGGGTTTGCCTTATTACAGCCTTCATTTCGGTCAGTATCGTATCGCCTACACCATTGACCATCGGAGCCGTGAAATCCATGTCGTTGACTTGGGCAAACATGATGAAGTCTACCGCCGGCTTTCACGCCGCTAAAAACCTTGATACAAGGAGGGATCGTTGCCGATGTCGGAGAAAGTGCTTTTGTCGTCACGAGAGTTGCCGAGCCAGTGGTATAACATCTTGCCCGATCTGCCGAAGCCATTGCCACCTGTTATTCACCCTGTTACGAAGCAACCCGTTTCGCCTGAAGACTTATTGCCGATTTTCCCTGAGCCGCTCATTGAGCAGGAAGTTTCGCCGCACCGATGGATCGACATTCCTGAGGAGGTGTTGGACATTTACGCCCTCTGGCGACCGACACCGTTGCAACGGGCAAAGCGGTTGGAGCAATTCCTCGGAACGCCCGCACAAATTTGGTTCAAGAACGAAAGCCTTTCTCCGCCGGGTAGCCACAAACCCAACACTGCTGTCGCTCAGGCTTACTACAACAAAATCTCCGGTGTCAAGCGCTTGACAACCGAGACTGGCGCAGGGCAATGGGGCAGCGCTCTCGCTTTTGCTACTTGCCTGTTTGGGCTTAAGTGCACCGTTTACATGGTCAAAGTCAGTTACCAGCAAAAGCCGTATCGGCGCGTGTTGATGGAGACTTGGGGCGCTGAAGTTTTCCCCAGTCCAACAGACCGAACAAACGCAGGGCGTCAAGTCCTTGCCGAAGACCCAGATTCGCCCGGCAGTTTGGGAATTGCCATCAGCGAGGCTGTGGAAGACGCTGTCAACCACGAGGACACCAAATACTCGTTGGGCAGCGTCCTCAACCATGTCCTGCTGCACCAAACTATTATCGGTTTAGAAGCCAAAAAGCAATTTGAGCAACTGGGCATCTACCCTGATGTCCTGATTGGCTGCGTTGGTGGCGGGAGTAACTTCGCTGGGTTCACTTTCCCCTTCATAGCTGACAAATTAGCAGGTGACAAACCGAACTTGCGAGTCATCGCTGTTGAGCCTAAGGCTGCACCGAGTTTGACCGAGGGCGTTTACACTTACGACTTCGGCGACACCGCAGGCATGACACCGCTTCTGAAAATGCACACCCTCGGTCACACCTTTGTCCCGCCGAGAATTCACGCAGGTGGATTGAGGTATCACGGGATGGCGCCCCTTGTCAGTCTGCTTTACGATGCAGGTATCATTGAAGCCGTTGCTTATCCACAACTCACGGTCTTCGAGGCGGCATTGATTTTTGCCCGCACGGAAGGCATCGTCCCGGCGCCCGAAACCGCTCACGCTATCCGAGCAGTCATTGACGAAGCCTTGCGTTGTAAGGAAACGGGCGAGGCAAAAATCATCGCTTTCAATTTCAGCGGTCACGGTTACTTTGACTTGCAAGCCTACGACGAATACTTGCAGGGCAGGCTGGAGGATGCGGTCTTCGATCCATCCCAACTCAAACGAGCCCTTGAAAAGTTGCCGTTTCAAGAACAGTAAGGCTGAGACATTTCACGCAGCAAGGATGCTCTGTAAACGGGGAAGGCTTATCCGGTTTTCCCCTACGACCTTTATGCTGCTCCTTGCCATAATTCCACGCAGTCAAGCAAAGCTGGAAGGTTTGCTGCAAGGAGGGGAGATCAATGAAACTCGCGCAAAGAGTTCAGAGGATTAAGCCATCGCCGACCATCGCTGCGGCGGCGAAGGCGCGAGCGTTGAAGGCTCAAGGTGTTGACATTTGCGATTTGACTGTCGGCGAACCGGACTTGGACACCCCTGACTTCATCAAAGAGGCAGCCATGCAAGCGCTTCGGGAAGGTTACACCAAATACACCGACGCGCGAGGCATGGAACCGCTCCGAAAAGCAATCTGCGAGAAACTCGAACGCGACAACGGGCTTCACTACACTCCCGACCAAATCGTGGCGTCTTGCGGGGCGAAACATGCTCTCTTTAACGCCTTCCAAGCACTCATTGACCCCGGCGAGCAAGTCTTAATCCCCGCACCCTACTGGGTCAGTTATCCCGACATGGTGCTCGTTTGCGATGGTGAACCTGTCATCATCCCGACGACCGAGGAAACAGGGTTCAAACCGACCCCGAAGCAAATTGCCGACGCCATTACCGACCGAACGCGAGTTTTGCTCATCAACTCGCCCTGCAACCCGACTGGAGCAGTTTGGGAGCGGGAATTGCTGGAAGAGATTGCGGAAATCGTCCTCAAGCACGAAAACCTGTTCGTCATCTCCGACGAAGTTTACGAATGCCTCGTTTATGACGGGCGTAAGCATGTGAGTATTGCCAGTTTGAACGAGCGAATCAAGGAGCGGACAATCGTCGTCAACGCCTTGTCCAAGACTTTCGCTATGACCGGATGGCGGTTGGGCTATGCTGCTGCTCCAAAACCTATTGCTGACGCGATGGCGAAAATTCAGAGCCAGAGCACAACCAATCCGACCACTTTCGTTCAAGTTGCTGCCATCAAAGCCTTGCGGGAACCTGGTGACTTCCCTCAAAAAATGCTGGAACTTTACGACTTCCGCAGACACATGATTGTCACCGCTCTCAACAACATTGATGGCGTCAGGTGTCGGATGCCTGAAGGGGCATTTTACGCCTTCGCCAATTTCCAAGAAGCCATCGAGCGCAAGGGTTTTAAGGACGACTATGAACTGTGCGATTTCCTTTTGGAGAAAGCCCATGTCGCTACCGTTGCGGGTTCGGCGTTCGGTGCGCCCGGCTACTTGCGCCTTTCCTTCGCCACTTCCGAAGACACTTTGCAGGAAGCAGCCCGTCGAATCAAAGAAGCGCTTTGGGGTGACCAACACTAATCCGTCACAGGAACAATTTGGGCAAGTATTGCACAGGTTCGTCATATGGTGGCAACTGACCCAAAGCGACCTTGTAAAGCCGTTCGTGCGACAACTTAGCCGCTTCAACTAACGGCTCATATGGGCGGTTGCACACATCCAAGAAGCCGATGTTGTAGTTTTCGCCATCGAATCTGCCAATGGCTGACTGGTCGTAAAGGGTGAAATAATGAACACCGACGCACCAGGGTTCAGCGGCAGCCGTTTCAAGGTAAACGCGGAAGGCTTTGCCCCTTTCCTCTTGGTTTGCCACTCGTCCAATTCCCGACGCTGGCAGCCCTACATCCAAAGCGCCAAAATGCCACTCGCCAATCAAGATGGGCATTCCCAATTTCTCGCTCAAAGGTCGCAACTTATCGGCAGGCACTCGTTCCATGTAGCAGTTGATGCTGAACACATCAAAGCACTTCATCCCTTCAACCGCCCAATCAGGTGGGACGGTGTAGTAGCGAGCGCCCAAGTTCAAATGGTTGGGGTCAACTCGCTTACACGCTGCGCTAAGGGATTCGTAAAGTCGCTTGACCATTAAAGTGCTGAACTCTGCCAGATCGGCTCGGGCAGCCTCAGTTATCGGTTTGCGCCATTCGCCTTCCGCGACTTCCGCGAAAGTGACATCAATGCCCCAAGCGGAAGAAAGGGCAGCGTTGGAATTGCTGTAGAGTTTCCTCAAAAAATCACTCAGCGCTAACCTTGTGGCACATGAAGGGGTGGTCAAAAGCATGCCTTCCGCTGGAAGTTGCTTTGCAAATCCCCAAGTCGGTTCGTTCATCAGGAAATAGCCGATGAAGGCTGGGTCTTCAGCCGTTTCCTTCAACGGCTCAGCGAACTCTTCAGCGTCTTGTTCAAAGTCAGGGTGGAAGACATCCGGAAAATCGCGGAAGATGTAGGGCACATGCCGAACTTGCAAATGCAAAGGTCGGACATACGGGAAGCCCTCTCTGGAAGCGATTCGCCAATCGGACCAATTAGCTACAGTGTTGAACCCCCATTGCCTCATCAGCGATAAGGTGATTTTCGCCCAGCAATCATACCATCGGTCAGGACCAAAGGCTCGAACGAAATTTGCGACCAAGTAGTTGAAATGCTGATGCCCCTCAAAACTCGTGTGGAAGGCTGCTTTGAACTGGCTTTCCAATTCGGGCAACCAACTCAAAGCATCTCTCAGCCCCTCAATGTTGGCATCGGTGTCCGGTCGGACACAATCAAGCCCGCTCGACCAAAAAGCATAACCGTCTGGGTCAACAAGCCACCATCGCTTACCATCGTGGTGTATCCTGAAGAAGCCGGTCGCTTCAAACTTCAGTTCCTTCCAACCGCCCCAACGGGAGTAACTTTCGGGAAAACGAGAGTGCGCTGCCTCTTCAAGTTGTAATTTGAGCCGTTCAACCAGTTCCTTTTCCGAGCGGGTCTTGGTAGCCCACTCATGTAACCTGCTCTGCCCAAACTCGTCCAAAAGCGGTCCTTTGGGCAGCAACGGTTTTGTCAACTTCGGTGGCTCATCAACTGTAGCGACGAATGGCGTGATGCACCAGCGGGCGGGCTCTTCGCTCTTGCGAAGGACTGTCAATGTCATTCGGTCAACCTTGCTTAGGTCAACCTTGTCGCCACCGCACATCGGTTTGAGCCAAGCGCCCTCTCTCGGGTAGCGCCAGCGGTTCTGGTTCACGGCTTCCAAGGGAACTCTGATTCGCACTTGACATTGATTTAGCGCCCCAAAGACCATGCGAAAAGTCGGACCACCCTCGCCTTCTTGCAGGGAGAGCACGAAAACCACCAAGAACTTCCCATCCAAAAGCATGTCGGCGGTGAGCCAATTCATCCCCGCCAATGCCCCGCGCGGGAAATAGTAGACCAAACCATCGCCAACTTCTTCAGCCACATACCGAGTTGCGCCTTCAATCGAACCGATCCCGTCCTCGCGCAAACGCCCCAATAAACCTGCCGGTCGGATTTCAAGTTTGTCGCCCATCGCTTTCGTGCCCCCTTTCGAAACTTGTCTCGCTTTGCGCGTTCCTACTGCCTCATCATCCTTTCAATCCGCTGCCTAACTTCCTCGGTGACTTGCTGGTAAAGTTTCCGCCGCTCAACTGTGTCGTCGAGCATCTGCTTGCCCGAAACGAACATGTCAACTTTAACCGGTTCGCCAAAAGTGACTTTGATTTTGCTTCGCCTCGGCAACAACCTGCCTTTGGGCAACGCTTCAAATGTCCCTTCAATTAACGCGGGCACAACAGGAACTCCCGTTTCAATTGCCAGCAAACCCAAGCCGGGCTTGAAGGGTTGAAGTTTGCCCGTCACTGACCGCGTGCCTTCAGGGAAAATGAGCAGCGGATAACCTGCTTGCAAGATGGCAGCAGCAATCCGCAAGCCTTCCAATGGATTCACCGTTCGGTCAAAAGGCACGACGCGCAAAAAGGTGTGGAAGAACCAACCTCGCAAAGGCGTGTTGAAGAAGTAATCACGAGCGCCCAAAACGAAGATGGGACGAGGGGCGAGGGACGAGGGACGAGTATCAGTAGAGTGCGGGGTGCGGAGTGCAGGATGTCGTTCCTTCGCATTCATCCTTGCGCGCTTGAGTGCTTCATCTCGTTCAGCGAACGCAACGATGATTGCGCCTGTGTCCATGTGAGATGAGTGATTGGCGGCGATGATGAAAGGACCTTGTTCGGGCAAGTTCTCAAGCCCATGCGCTTCAAAATCAAACCAGCGCCGATATGCCCACCTGAGCAACTGACAAGTCAAACGGCGAGCCCACCGCTGGAATCGGGTTTCGCGAATCCATCGTTCCGCTTCCTTGCGGGCTTCCGGCGAGAGCAATCTCGTGATAACCAATGCAGCCCCATCTTCAGGGGCAACAGTCTCAGGGACAGTCCCGCCCAACCTTTCTGCAAGCAGTTCCACCAATTCGCCAACCGTCTGAGCCTCAGCGACGGCACTTTCAGGGAGCGAAGTGCGGAAACGCAATTCAAGCAGCGCCGTCAACTCAACCCGCAAAAGCGAATCAATGCCAAGTTCGTCAAGCCGCGAAGAAACGCTGATGCGTTCCTTCGGTTGCTTTGTCAAGTGAGCAATGGCGGCAATAATCGACTCGGCAATGGAAGGCAAGGGAGTGGGGATTGACGGTTTGGGACTGGCAGCGATTTGAACCCGTCCTGCGTCCCTCGTCCCGCGCCCCATCACCATCGCCCGCACGGCGGCTCGGTCGGGCGCTAACGCAACGGTTTTGGGTAACTCCTCGGTGACGATGTGAACTTGGGCGATGCGCTGATAGGATGGCAAGTTTTGCGAGCGCTTCTGCACCTCTTCACGCAATCGCCGCTCAAACTCGCTCAACCGTTCAGGCGAACTTGCCCACTGCGGTTCGGGCACGACAACAAGATGCGGACGCTCGCCCATCGTTTCCTCGTCCCAAATTCCGACGACGCAAAGTTCCTTAACACCCGCAATTCCAGCCAACTTACGCTCCAACTCTTCAGGGTAGACATTTTTGCCGGCAGCAGTGACGATGACATCTTTGACTCGCCCAGTGATGTAAAGGTAGCCGTCTCGGTCAAACCTGCCCAAGTCGCCTGTGTGAAGCCAACCGTTTTTCAACATCCGCTCTGTTGCTTCCGGGTTTCGGAAGTATCCGACGAAGACATTCGGACCTCGCACCAAAATCTCGCCGACACCGTGCTCGTCGGGATCGGCAATGACGACTTCCACGCCGGGCAGTGGTTTGCCCACTGAACCGCGCTTGGGGCGATGCATGGGATTGACAGTGACGACGGGCGACGCTTCCGTCAAACCATAGCCTTCACAGAGCAAAAATCCCATTGCCGTGAAATCGTCAAAGATGTGAGGCGGCAACGCAGCACCGCCACTGATGAGCGCCCGAAGTTTGCCGCCAAATTGACGGTGGACGGAAGCAAAAAGGCTGCGCCCGATGTTCCTTCCAGTCAATTTCAGAACCGCAAGGCTGAACTTCTTGAGCAATTGGAACAGCAGCCAAGCCCACTTGCCACGCTTGCGGACTTCGGCGTGAATGCTTTCGTGCAAAATCTGAAACACTCGGGGAACGCCGATGAGGACAGTGGTGCCAACTTCCCTCATCGTCTCCAACACAGTGCGGGATCGTAAATTCTCAGGGTAAGTGATGGTCGCGCCAGCCCACATTGCCACCAGCAACTCACCCGTAAACGCAAATGCGTGGTGCAAAGGAAGCAAATTCAAACAGTGGTCACTTTGCATCGGAGGTAGGACTTTGACGATGGCTCTCAAGTTGCTCAGAAAGTTGCGGTGGGTCAACATTGCGCCCCTTGGCTCAACGGTTGGACCGGTGACGAAGATTATGGAAGCGATGTCGTCAGGGACGGGGGGCGAGGGACGGGGGACGAGGGACATGGGTTCAACGGGGTAGGTTAACTCGTGGAAAGTCAAGATGGGGATGGAAAACCCGATTGCTTTCAAAGCTTCTCGCAGAGCGTCGGCAAGGCTGTCGCCCACCAACGCCACTTTGGCGTCTACGAACTGAGCGATGTGGGCGATATCTTCGGGACGCCATTGCCTGTCAAGGGGCACGACGGTCGCACCTGCACAAGATGCGCTGAAGTAAGCGATGACCCATTCAGGGCAGTTATCGCCGCACAAAATTACCCTGTCACCACGCCCAACTCCCATTGCTGCCAATCGCTTTGCGTTACTTTGGGCTAACCGATGCAATTCGCCATAGGTGTAACGAACCCACTCCTGCTCCTTGCCCCTTGTCCCGTGTCCCTTCCTTTGCAGCGCCACCTTTTGGGGAAAGCGAGCGGCGGCATGAGCCAACAAATCCGGAAGTGTTTGGATGCTGTCAGCAGCGCCGTCATCTTCCGCCATCCGCAGGATGTGCCGCTTCAAGCCGGGAATGTGAACCTCCTGCAGGTAATGTCGCCAGTCAATGGTCGTCACATCAAAGGGGAAATCGCGCTTGTCGTCTTCGTCCAAACTCTCCCAAAGTCGCTCCAAGTTTTCGGTGGCGAATTTGGCTTTGAAGTGAGTGTAAGGGGCGTAGATGTTGAGGAAGTATTCAAGCCGCTCTAACGCCGCTTTGATGACTCCCAACCTTCGCTGCCACTGTTTGGCGACAGGCAGGAAGGAAAGCGAACGAGTTAACCTCTCTTGCAATTCCACTAACCGCTTCCGCCATTCCAACCAGCGGCGATATTTGTCAAGGGATGGGAGCGTCCAAGGCTTGACCTTCAACGGTCGCCCGTTCCGGTCCAAAAGCGGGTTGCGTTCAAAATACTCAACGCACCACCTAACCACATCGCGCAAAGTCAGCAGGTTTTTGGTGCTGGTGGCAATTTGTAAGACAACGGGACGGGGGACGGGAGACGAGGGACGGGGAAATTTTGCTTTGGCTTCTCGCCCCGCGCCCCACGCCCCGCGTCCCATTGCCGCTATGGCGGCGATGACAGCGTTAACGACGAAATCACACGGGATTAGGTCAACGACACAATCGGGGTCACCGGGGAAGTCAACCAACTTTCGCTCAGCGAACCCGATAATTAGCGGGTCAGCCATCCTCTGGTTTTCAATCCAGCCGGGTTCGGGTTCTTTAAGCGTGCTTTCAATAATCGCCGGTCGCAAAATCAGTGTCGGTATGTCGTCGCACTCTTTCACCAACAGCCGTTCGCCAAGCCACTTCGTGTAGGTGTAGGTGTCATTGAAACCCCGCGATTTCGCCCTTCTCATCCCCTCGTCCACCATTGCTTCCCGAACAGTTCGCTCGCGGATGGGTGGCGGTGTATCATCGTCACCCGATTGCTCCTCAACATCGCGGCAGAGTTGCAAAAGTTCAGCAATCTCGTCGTCAACACCGGTTGGGTCTGGCGGTTCTTCTGGGATGATTCCGTTACGGATTCCGCACACATAGCAAGTGGAGATGTGGGCGAAAATGGGCAATGGTTTGCCTTGCGGTTCGCGCAACTCTTTGCCTCGCTTAGCCAATTCCAAAACCCTGCGGACGCCCAAAGTGTTTAAGTTCAGCGCCCTGTCCAATCGCTCGTCAAAGGAAACGACAGCAGCGCTGTTGATGATGACATCGGTTTCAAAAGCGACGGCATCAAAGGTCACTTCGTCAAGACCGAGCCGCTCAAAACTCAGATCGCCTTCAAGGACGACGACTTTTTGGGCGATGAAATCCTCAAACCTGCCCTGATAGCGGCGGCGCAATGTAGTGAAGATGGCGGAGCGAAGAAACTCTTGCCGCATCCGCTCATGGGCGCTCAACCACGAACCGTCAGCCAACCGCTTGCCGCGAACGAGCAAATAAATGCGACGCACCTCGGGCAGTGCCCGAAGCACCTTCTCAACCAGCGCCTTCCCCAAAAATCCCGTCGCCCCAGTAATCAGCAGCGTTTTGCCTTCATAGAACTCACGAACCCAACCCATTCCGTTCACTCACCACCTGTCACTCTTCTGAGTTTCTTGTAGGCTGTCCACCGTTGATGCTCTTCGCTACCTTGTCCCGCTAAGCACAAATCCTTGATAGGACATTCAGGACAGTTGGGCGAAGTTTCAAAGCACCACTGCATCGCTATCTGAAACGCTCCCTCGTCAACGAACATGGGTTGCACGCCTGACACATTTCTCACCATCTTTTCTATGTCGGCTCGCATTTCCTTCGCCAAGATGACAAAAGGGCGTTCGGAGTCGTAAACAACCGTTTCAACAGCCCCTGTGCGGCAGAATACTTTGCCTACATGCCCATCCACGATCATCAGCGTTTCTTGAAGGTCAACTTCCGTCTCCTGCCAGACTTCACTGAAAAGCCAAGCAAGCCAATTTGTCAGCATTCTTGCCGCTTTCGGATCGTTGCCTACCCAACCACCATCCAAAATTGGGTCATCGTGCAAAAATTCCCACAGTGACCGGACACCTTCATCAAGTTTGCTCTTCACAGCCTCATAAAAACTGTCTCGCACATTGCGGATGAAAATCGTGAAAGCTGCGATTCTGTAAAGAAACAGTGATAGGGGCTTGATGCCTCCCAAAGCGCCCACGCGATAGAGTTCAGCGCCCCTTTCTCCACCGACTTCTCGGAAGACTTTTAGCACTTGGTCAAACCGTTCTTCAAGGGTGTTGGGATAAAGCAGCAAATCTGTGCCAAATGCAGCGAACAATTTTTGAACAAGTTCTCTGACCTTGCCCGTGTCACCTTGCTGGTTAAGCAGTGCCCGCAAAAGCAAATAGCGCGCGACACTTTCACGATCATCCATAGGCAAATCTTCTGGTAGGGACATGCTTTCCTTCCAATACTGATACCAGAAATCTCGTCCTAAGTTCGCCATGCGGGCGATAAGTTTCTCGCGTTCCTCCGAACTAAGACTCCTTTGCTTTTCTCTTGGCATTTCGTGCTGCTGACCTCCTTTGTTTGATGCGTTCGGAAAGCCAGAAGCGAAAGTGGCGGGCATCGTCACGGATGATGACTTCAAAGGTAGCATCGTCCAGAAGAGAAGCCATCTCCATCCCGACCTTCTCGCGGATGACTGGAAGCAACTCCAAATCAATCTCGTAACCGACGCAGGAGCGTTTCAGTTGGCGTGCCACCTTCATCGTCGTCCCGCTTCCCAGAAAGGGGTCTAAAACGGTCTCTCCGACATAGGAAAAGAGAAGTATGAGCCGACGGGCAAGTTCTTCGGGAAACGCCGCAATGCCTTCTTCTAACCGTCCCTGTAACGGCAACACATTGGTGATTTGCCAGACATTGAGATACCACTTGCTGCCCTGATACTCGTTGATGTCAAGGCGGGATGCCTCCCGAACATCTCTTGGAACGCTGGCGTAGTCAAACCGTCCCTTCTGGAAAATCAGCACGCTCTCCTGCACATTATCGGGATAAAAGTAAAGCGGGTAGGGATGCTGCAACACGATGCCACTGCGGCGGCTGATGCGGATGTAACCTTCAGGCTTGAGCCAGACGATGCGGTCACGGTAGCGGAAACCCGCATCAATAAAAAGGCGCGTTAAGTCGGCGACGATGGGATAGCGCTCACCGTTTACGAGCACATCGTCGCAAACGATGCAAGCAACCCGTCCTGATGCCAGCACCCGAAAAAGTTCCCTCGCCACCTTTTCCATCATCCGCAAGTAAGCCTCATAAGACGGGAAAAGGTCAGGGTAGTCAAACGGAGCATTGAAGTAAGGTGGGCTGGTGACAACCAAGTGCACTGATTCATCGGGAAGTTCTGACATGTTTTGGGCATCACCAAAGACAACCTGATAACGCAGCGCCATCACCCGTCACCTATCGCTCGCATTAAAGTTTGCGGCGATGCTTATTTTTGCATCAGCGTTGGGATGATGCCACAGGGGAAAATGCCAAATCACTGTCAGGGTGAGTGAACTGTCATCGGGGCGGGAAAAGCGTTAGCCTTTTGGTGGGTGAACGAAATTGCTGGGACGAAGCCGAAAGTTGGTGCTTAAACTCGTTGGGTTGGTGCTTTTGCTCGTCGCTTTCCTTTGGCTTTGGGACGCCGGGAAAATGTGGTTGGCAAGTTTCAGGCTCAAAGAATTGACCGAACGGCTGGCAAGTCGTGTCATCACCGTAACCCCGTCGCCAACCGTGATCGTTGAAAGGCTGCAATCTTTGAACCGGCTTGAAACGGCAAGGCTTGTCAGCCAACATGTCGTTGAAGCGAAAGCCGAGTCCGAGTGGCTGCCTTCCTTCCTTGCCGGCGAAAGGTTGGTTCTCGTCGCGCAAGTGGAAGTAATCGCAGGCGTAGACATGAAGGAAGTTTCGCCGAAGGACATTGAGGTAGAAGGCGATAAAGTTGTGGTCTCCTTGCCCCAGCCGAAAATTTTCTCGGCGAAAATTGACGAGGCGAAAACACAAGTCATAGCACGGGAAAGGGGTTGGCTTGTCTTCAATCCCGACAAGGATTTGGAGCGGGAAGCGAGGTTGCAAGCATTAAGTGAGGCAAAACTGGCAGCCATCAAAAGCGATTTGTTGCCTTTCGCCCGCCAAAAAGCTGAAGAAAACTTGCGCGCTTTCCTTCACGCTCTCGGCTTCAAGCAAGTTGAAATTCGGTGGCGAACTTCTGAGACGACGAAGAGAGGTGAGTGAGGCGATGGCAGAGGTCTCTGCTCTGGCTTTCAAGTGGACGGGCGATTGTTTGATGCTGCTTGACCAAAGAAAGTTGCCGCACGAAGAAGTTTGGGTCTCATGCAAGACAGCGGAAGAAGTTGCCAAAGCCATCAGCGACATGGTGACGAGAGGCGCTCCGCTCATCGGCATCACTGCAGCCTTCGGTATGGTGCTCGCAGCCCAACAAGCGAAACGAAAGGGTGCTGAGTGCGAGGTCCGGAGTGCTGATGAAAGAGTCTCAATGCTGTCAGAACTTGAGCGAGCGGCTCAAGTTCTGATTTCAGCGAGACCAACCGCTGTCAACCTGAGTTGGGCTGTGAAGAGGATGATGGAAGTCGCTCGAAAAATTTCTCACCTGCCACCAGACGAATTTGTCGCTCGCTTTGAAGAGGAAGCCATCAGCATTTACCGCGAAGATTGTGAAGCGAACCGACGCATCGGCGAATACGGCGCTGAACTGTTGCCGCAAAATTGCCGCATCTTAACTCACTGCAACACGGGTGCATTGGCAGTTTCTGATTTGGGCACTGCTTTGGGCGTTATCCGAACCGCTTACAGGCAAGGCAAAATCCAGTTCGTCTGGGTTGACGAAACGAGACCGTTTTTGCAAGGCTCAAGGTTGACCGCTTGGGAGTTGCTCAAAGAAGGCATCCCGTTCAAAATCGTCGTTGACGGTGCTGCACCTTGGTTAATGCGGAAGGGTTTGGTGGACGCTGTGATTGTGGGTGCTGACAGGATTGCCCGCAACGGCGATGTCGCTAACAAAATCGGGACTTACATGCTCGCCGTCGCTGCCAAGCGGCACGGCATCCCATTCTATGTCGCTGCGCCGACATCAACCCTTGACCTTGCGTTGACAAGCGGTGACCAAATCCCCATTGAGGAACGGGACGAAAACGAGGTCTTGGGTTGGCACGGGGTTCGCGTTGCTCCTGAAAACGCACATGCTTTCAACCCAGCCTTTGATGTCACTCCTGCCGAATTAGTGACTGCGATCGTGACCGAGAAGGGTGTTGCCTTCCCGCCTTACGAGGAAAGCCTTGAAAGGTTGTGCGGGTTGCGAGGTGAGGAGTGCGAAGTTTAGAGACCCAAGATTGCTGCCAGCGAAAACAAGGTTGCGACGATGACGATTGGGCTCAAGATGTCAAGGACGAAGCCCCAAAGCATCATTTGCCTGATGGGCACTAAACCTGAAGCGTAAACGATGGCGTTGGGCGGTGTCGAAATTGGGAGCATGAAAGCGAAGGAACAACCTATAACGGTTCCGAGCACCGGCAGAGTTGGCGAAATTTGCGCTTCTTTAGCGGTCGCCAGAACGATGGGCACTAAAATGTTCGCGGCAGCAGTGTTGCTCACCAGTTCGGTGAACCAGACAGCGATTGAAGTCCCCCAAATTGTCAAGCCCAGTTGGGTATCGGCAAAGGGAAGTTTGGTGACGAGTTCGCTGATGCGCTTCGCCAACCCCGTTTGAAAGATGGCATCGCCTAAAGCCAGCCCGCCGGCGAAAAGCAAAATCGTGCCCCAATCAATCCGCTGGGCATCCTTCCAACTCAAAGTCGGTTTCCCTTCTTCCGCAGGCAAAAGGAAAAGCATGACGGCTCCAATTAAGGCTGGAACCGCTTCGGGGAGTTCTTTGAAGAACGCCACCGCTTGACCGACAACGGAGATGAGAGCAGGCGTGTGGGCGTGCAAGTGTTTCTCTGGGATTAGCGACGCCAAACCAGAAATTAGCCACAAACTGATGGCTGTTCCGAAAGCGATGAGTGTGTTCCGCTCGCCTTTCGTCAGTGGAGTTCCCAACCGCTGAGTTGCCAGAACCGTTCCCAAGTCTTTGATTTCCAGTCCCTTGCGAACCCTCAGCCACGCAACAGTTAGCAAGCAAATCAGCATCAAAATGCCAATGGGAGTTGCGGCGAACATCCATTGCAGAAACCCGATGTGGACATTCGCTTGCTCTGCGAGGAAGCCCAGCCCGATCAAATTTGGTGGTGTGCCGATGGGTGTGATGATGCCCCCGATGGAAGATGAGTAAGCGCAAATGAGCATCAAAGCCAGCCCAAAATTTTCAGGTCGCATCAACTGGGTTCTCATCCCTTGGAATGTCTGCCACGCCAAAGGGTAAAGGGTTGCCGTTGTGGCGGTGTTGCTCATCCATCCCGAGATTGTCCAAGCAGCGACAGCGAACCCAACCAAAATTCGGAGCGGCGTGCGGGCAATCCAATTCCTTGACAAAAGCCATTCCACTATCCGCCGGTCCAACTCGTGGGTTCGGACCGATTCAGCCAACAAAAATGCGCCAAGGAACAGAAAGATGATGGGGTTGCCGAGAGGGGCAAAGGCTTGCTTCGCTGGCAGAATCCCTAACACGACGCATAACAGCATCGCAGAAAGTGCCGTCACAGGTAAGGGCAACGCTTCCGTGACCCAGCAAGTGAAGGTGAAGCCCAAAACTGCCAGAAGCCGATGTTGAGAAGGCGGGAGTTCGAGGGGCAGCAAAAGCAGAAGAAGGAAAGCGGCAAAAGCAACTGTCAAGCCAATCAAGTAACGGCGTTGCGCCCCTTTCTCTTTTGTCGTCCCGACTTGCATTGTGGCTCAAGCCCCCTTCGTGAGTGCCAATCTTGCCGACATCGCTATAATTGTGTCGGCGCTTTTTCAAACTCAAAACTTCGCAAAGGAGGAACGAGTCATGGTTCAGGAGCGAGCGAATGTCGTGACCTTTCGCGGCAACCCGTTGACCCTTCTGGGTCCAGATTTGCAAGTGGGCGAGAAAGCACCCGATTTTCGGGTCGTTGATACCGACCTCAACCCAGTGACCCTTAAGGACTTCGCTGGCAAGGTCCTTCTCATCTCGGTCACCCCTTCACTGGACACACCCGTCTGCGACCTTCAAGGTCGCAAGTTCAACGAGTTGGCTGCCAACTTGTCCGAGGATGTCATCGTTGTCAACATCAGCGTTGACTTGCCCTTCGCACAAAAGAGGTGGTGCGGCGCAAACAACATTGACCGCATCAAGGTCCTAAGCGACTACCAAGACCGAGACTTCGGGCTCAAATACGGCGTGCTCATCAAGGAACAGAAACTTCTGGCGCGCTCTGTTTGGATTATTGACAAGGACGGCGTTATCCGATACAAGCAAATTGTGCCCGAAGTGACCAACGAGCCAAACTACGACGAGGCGATGGAAGCCCTCAAGCAAATCGTGGGGCAATGATTTGCAACGACGAGGGCAGGGGTTCGCCCCTGCCCCTTCAATTTTCTCGCAAAGGCTCGTGGAGGGCACCGAGATGAGACCAGTGGTGGTTCTCTGCGGCACTTTCCCGAGGGTTGCGGAAGAAAGGCTGTCGCGGGAAGTGGAGTTAAAGCGCGTCTCTATTGACCGCAACGAACTCCTTCTTGCCATAAGCGAAGCCAACGGTTTGATCCTGCGGAACATGCCTTATGTTGACGACGAAATTTTGAGCCGCGCCCCGAAACTGAAGGTCATCGGTCGGTTTGGAGTTGGGGTTGACAATGTTGATTTGGATGCAGCGAGGAAGCGAGGGGTTAGGGTCGTTTACACGCCCGGCGCCAATGCCGATGCGGTTGCCGAACACACTTTCGCACTCTTGTTGGCTTTGGCTAAACGATTGCTATTTTGGCATGAAGCGTTGCTCAAAGGCGAATACCGTTTGCGTTGGACAGAGCAAAGCGCGGAAGTGCAAGGCAAAACCCTCGGCATCGTCGGGTTCGGTCATGTCGGGAGAGCAGTAGCGGAAAGGGCAAAAGCCTTCAAGATGAGGGTCTTGGTTTATGACCCCTTCGTCCCGACTGAGGTCGTGGCTTCTTTCGGAGCCGAAAGCGCCGTTCTGGAGGAACTTTTGAGCCAGAGCGATTTCATCTCTCTCCATGTCCCTTTGACGGACGAAACGAGAGGGCTGATAAATCGTGATCGGGTGGCACTGATGAAGCACGGGACATTCCTCATCAACACTTCCCGCGGGGAAGTTTGCGATTTAGACGCACTTTACGAGGGGCTGCAATCGGGCAAACTCGCCGGTGTCGCTTTGGATGTCTTCCCGAATGAGCCACCCGATTTGAATCACCCAATTTTCAGGCATCCAAATTTCATCGGCACGCCCCATGTCGCCTCCCACACTCCCGAAACCCTCAACCGCATGGCTTTAGTTGTGGTTGAACAAGTCTTAAAAGTTTTGAGGGGCGAGGAACCCGATTTTGCGGTCGTTTGATTCAGCGAGTAGCGAATGGCGAGTAGCGAATAGTGAGTAGCGAATGGCGAATAGCGAGTGGTGAATGGTTTTGACCATCCAACCGAGGTGGGTGGCTACTATTTGGGTTGCGCGTTGAGGGTTGAGAGTTGAGCGTTGCAAGTCTGGTTTTTTCCCTCTTAGAGCGCGCAACTCGCAACTTTTTGTGTCCGAAATTTCGTCGACTTTAGTCGGCGAATTTTTCTTAACGGACGGTCAGGGGAATGGAGAGACCACCGGAACCGCCTTCCTTCTCTGCTAACTTTCGCTGCTTTTCTGCCAAGTCTTTGCGTCCCAGTTGCTCAAAGTAATTGGCGAGGACAAGCCTCTGGCTCGGGGTTGGACTTGACTCAGCAACCTTCATGAACTCCTTGAGTGCAGCATCCTTCTTGCCTTGCAACAACAAGATGCTGCCCAGTTGGATGTGGAGTTCGTTGTCGTCGGAGTAGTCCAAAGCCTTTCGGATTTCCCGCTCCGCCTCCTTCAACTTTCCCTGCCCCATGTATAGCCTTGACAGTTGGTAGTGAATCAGGTCGGGGAACAGGAAGTGCCGGCGGGCTTCCGGGTTTTCCAAAGCGATTTTCAACGCTTCTCGGTAGTAGCGTATAGCCTCTTCAGTGTTGCCTTCCCGCGATGCAACAATGGCTTTGAGTTCGGGGTCGTAGATTTCAATTCGCGCCCTCTCCCGCAACTCTTGAAGCAACCTCATCCGCCTCTCCTGCACTCTTTGCTGCTTCAGTTCATCCAAAAGTTCCTTTTTCCGCTCACCGATTTGCTTGATTTTGGTGCTCCCGCACTTTGGGCACTTCTTCTCGCCTCTTTCGCCCAGCCAGATATTACCGCACTTCTTCTCCTCGCACCGATATCGGACTTTGTTGTAGTCTTCAGGCGGTTCAACCCGTTTCCCTTCCAACTTGACAATGTGGTAGCCGTTGAAGCCCTCAATGGGTTCCGACACATCGCCGACCTTCAACTTGGGTAAGATTGACATAGCGTCTTCGCCGATCCGCCACCGCGCCGCGTCCAAACTCAACTCTCCCAAATCCCCACCTTTGCGTTTGGTCACAGGGTCATCGGATTCCCTCTCAGCAAGTTTCGCGAAGTCTTCGCCCTTGATGACCCGTTCCCTCAGTTCTTTCGCTCGTTCCAACGCCTTCCTTTTGGCTTCAACCCTCTCTTGGTCAGTTGGTTGCTTGCCTTTGGGCAAGAAGTGGTCGGTGCTGACGAAGATGTGCCTTAGCCGAAACTTGGTATAGGTGTCCAGCAGGTCTTTTTCCGTGACCTTGACTTCCTGCTCAATTGACCGTTGCAACTTCTCCATCAGCAAATCCTGCTCAAACGCACTTCTTTGCCGTCCAAGTTGTCGGCGCAGATCGCTCGCCAACGCATCGAAAGAGCCATATTGGCGCCTGACGAAATCACGGAAATCTTTGTCTCGCTCGTATTGCTGTTTGGCGCTGACCAATTGAAGTTGCACAAGTTCGTCAATGCGCTTGTTGATGTCGGCTCTGGTTACCCTCAACCCGCGCCTGTAGGCTTCTTGTCTGAGCAACTCATTGTCCACAAGTTCGCGGAAGATTTGCTCCTTAAAGAACGCCCAATCCTGTGGGCTCAATCGGTGAGAACCGAACTGTGTGAGGCGAATCAATGCTTGCTCATACTGCTGACGCGGAATTTCCTCTCCGTTGACCCGAGCGATGTCTCTCGGCAGGTTCAGACCTCTAACTTGCCTCTCAACCCAACTGAAGCCGCTGAACATGCCGAGGACGAAGATAAGCGTGATGCCCAACCAAATTGTCCAGCGGATGACCTGCTTTTGCAATTTCTTGCGAGTTCGCCGCAGCGACGGCATGACTTTCACCTCGGCTCAATTTTTGAGTTGTGCGTTGAGAGTTGAAGGCGCTCGTAAGCCCTTTTGAACGCGCAACGCCCAACTCTCAACCCACCAAATGGCAAGTGTCGTTTACAAGACAAACACGCCACAGCCCGTCTTCCCTCACTTGCAAAAGATTGACGCAGGCTGGGTCTTGGCGCAATTGTCGCCAAAAGCGAAAATCTATCGGGCTCGAAATGCGATGTGCGGGGTGCGGGGATTGAAGAATCCAGCAAAGGATGAAGCGGTTGACAGTTTGATGGGCGACGACGCAAATAGTCTCATCAGCGTGCGAAGCGGCAACCCTTTGAATGGCGGAAATCACTCGTTCGGCGAACCGTCGCATCGGCTCGCCATTTGGCGCAGCGAACTTCATAGGTTCTTCCCGCCGCAACTTCTCAAGTTCTGGAAATTGTTCAAGCACATCTGCGACTTTGAGTCCCTCCCAATCGCCGTAATCAATCTCTCGCAACTCAGGTTCAATCTTCACTTCAACGCGGTGGTGGGCAGCAATTGCTTCTGCAGTTTGACGAGCCCTAAGGAGAGGGCTGGAGTAAATTGCTGCTATGCCAATATCCTTGAGTCGTGCCGCCAACTTTCGCGCTTGAGCCAGACCTTCGTCGCTCAGCGGCACATCCGAACTGCCACACAATCGCCCCTCTTCGTTCCAAACGGTCTGACCGTGCCTGACAAGGTAAATCCAAGTCGCCATCTCGGTCACCGTGACCAAAATTGTGTCGCATCGTTGTGGCAAAATCGTAAGGGCAAATCACGAGACATTTTCAAGAGCGAGTCACACAACGCGGGAGAATTGAAACTGGAGGGATTGGCTTTGCCGAAAGTGACGGTCTTGGTGAGACTTAAAGCGAGTTTGGATGACGCACAGGGTCGGGTCGTGGAAAGGGCTTTGAGAAACTTGGGCTACGACAAAGTCCAGAAAGTTCGCATCGGCAAACTTATTGAGGTTTGGCTTGACGAAAATGTCAATGGCGACGAAGCCAAGCAACAAGTTGAGGCGATGTGTCGCCAACTCTTGGTGAACCCAGTCGTGGAGGAGTTTGAGGTGCGAATGGATTTGTAGCGAGAAATCTTGGCAGCAAAGGAGGGAGCACCATGAAGGTGTTGAAGATAACCGCCCTTGCAGCGCTGATAGCGCTGCTTATCGCTTGTGGCAAGCAACAAAATTCACAAACTTCGGCAAATGGCAACCAGCAAAAGGTCAGCCAACAAACCGCTGACCCGAAGATAGAACGGGGCAAGGCAGTGTATGACGAAACGGGTTGTGCCACATGTCACGCAATAGGAGAAATAGGTGGCAGGACCGGTCCCAGTCTGGACAAAATCGGCAGCAAATACGATGCTGAGAAGTTGAAGGGAATCCTGCTCAACCCCAAAACCTTGAACCCGAACACGGTTATGCCACCCTTTGAGGGTAGCGAGGAGGATTTGGAAGCATTGGTCGCTTACTTGCTTTCGCTGAAATAGTTCGGGGCAAAGGGGTGAGTTCGGTGGCTGAGACTTTGACTGTTGAGCAAATCGTTCGTGCGCCTGTGGAACAAGTTTTCACTATTGCCCGACAGGTTGAGCGTTTCCCTGAGTGGCTTGACTATGTGACCGCAATTAGGGTCTTGGAACGAAGTGAGGACGGAAAAGTTGTCGTAAGTGAGTGGGAAGCGTCAGTGCCTATGTTTGGGTTGAAGGCAAGATGGATTGAACGGGACGAGTGGGATGAAGAGCAGAAAGTTTGCAGGTTCGCGCTTCAAGAGGGGGACTTGGACAAGTATGAGGGCGAGTGGGTTTTCGAACATCACCCTGAAGGAACGAGGATGGTGCTTACAGTCAACTACGAATATCGAGTGCCCATAGGCGGAGCCCTCGTCCAGCAATTGGTTCGAAAAATTGTGGAGCAGATGGCTCAAAAACTCCTTGAAGGGGTTGCAAAGGCAACGGAGCAAAGCATGGCGCGGTGAATGTGCTATAATTGTCGGGCGTCGCGAGGAAAACAGAAAGCCAAACCACCAATACGCAAACCCATCAAGGCAGTCAGGAGGGAAGGAAATGAGTGAGACAGAACAGAAACTGACCGAACCTACGCCTAACGAAGAGGCTGCTGAAGAGGCGCATCAAACAGCGACAGCCGTTGAGGAGCAAACTGTTGAAGCGACAGATGTGACCACGACAGAAGTGGCGGTTGCTGCCCCTGAGCGGAAGAAAGAACCGCCCAAGGGCGCAAGGAGTTACGAGTTGATTTTCCTCGTTGACGCTGGACTGCCGAAAGAGGAACTCAACTCGCTCATCGAGAAGATTCAGAACTTCTTGGAGCAGCGAGAAGGGGTCGTTGAAAATGTCCGCATCTCCGATGTCCGCAAACTGGCTTACGAGATTAAGAAGCGGACTCACGGCATCTATGTCGTTTTCAACTTCTGGCTGCAGCCTAACCTGATTTCTGAACTGGAGCGGATGCTTAGGCTGGAAGAAAGGGTCTTGCGTCATATGGTCGTCAAAACGCGGGCGTAGACACCTGCGTGCAAGCGTGCAACAAGTGGGGGCAGGGGGAAACTTGCCCGCGCTTTTGCACTTTTGCCGCAAGGATGCACGCCTGCACGGAGGTGGGCGTTTGATGTTTAATCGGGTGATTTTGGTTGGGCGGTTGGTCGCTGACCCGGAAATCCGATACACTCCCAGCGGGATTCCCATCGCCTCCTTCAGGTTGGCAGTTGATAGACCAACGAGGCGAGGGATGGAAAAGCAAACCGACTTCATCCGAATAGTTGCTTTTCGCAGGCTGGCTGAATTCGCTCACAGTTACTTGACAAAAGGAAGACTCGTCTTGGTCGAAGGGCGATTGCAAGTCAACAACTACATTGACCGGATGGGGCAAAGGAGAACTTCCGTTGATGTCATCGCTTTTGCCATCCAGTTCATGGACAGAAAGCCCGAAGGGGTGACGCCCGCACCGTCCGCGATGGAAGGTGGCTATCCGACGCCGCTTGAAAGCGATATACTTCCGGAGCAAGATGTGCCGATTGATGATGCTATTTTGGAAGAATTGCCGCCTCCCGACGAAGAGGAGGCGGAAGAGTTCCCATTTTGAAACCCAATCCCACGAGATAAGGAGGTAACGGGGTGAGACAGCAAATGGCGGCTCGCCGTAAAAAGAAAAAGCGGTGCCAATGGTGCATGGAAGGTGTTGAGTTCATCGATTACAAGAGCGTCAGCAAGTTGCAAAGGTTCATGGACAGCAAAGGCAAAATTTTGCCGAGAAGGCAAACAGGAAATTGCGCACGGCACCAAAGGCAATTAGCTGTCGCTATCAAGCGAGCCCGCATCATGGGGTTGTTGCCCTTCGTCAACTACTGAACCTTCAGGCTTGCTCGTAAGGAATTGGCAGCGCTTTGCTACCTTGTTTGGCAGAGCGCTCAGCGTATTCCATGATGGCAATAACCCTGCGGGCTTGTTCAGGCTTTATCGCTAATTCCTCGCCGTGCAGAAGGTGGTTGGCGACATTGCGGTAAAACTCAAACCACCTGCTTTCCTTGTAAGGCACTTGCGTTTCTGCCCGAATTCCGTTGACGAAGTAGTGGAGCGAAAACTTCCCTTCCCATCGGTCAACGATAGCGCCTTCCGTGCCCAAGATGAACCAGCGGGGCTTGCCCGCAGCAGCGATGGTGGAGAACTGGACATCGGCTATAGTTCCGTTGGCGAACCTGATAATCGCTTGGACATGGTCTTCGTTGGTCACATCGTGCCACTTGAGTTTGTGGAAAGCACCGACGACGCTTTGAATTGGGTGCGGGATCAGTTGCAGCAGCCACCAAAGGTAGTGGGCGCCCCAGTCGTAAAAGAGCCCTCCCGAAATGGCTTTATCGGAGCGCCACCAAGGTCCGGGTCTGTGGTAGCCGCCACCGAACATCTCCACATGGAAGATCTCGCCGATAAGTCCTGCCTCCACAACCTCCCGAATTGCCATGAAGTCTCCATCCCAATGGCGGTTGTGGTAAACGGTCAACATTACTCCCTTTTGCTTTGCCGCTTCTATCATTGCCGTCGCCTCTTTAACGGTCAGGCACATCGGCTTTTCAACGATGACATGCTTACCAGCCTTCAAACACTTGAGGGCTAAAGGTGCGTGGGTGTTGTGAGGTGTGACGATGACTGCGAGGTCAAAGTCCTCTTTCGCCAGCAATTCGTCAACGCTCAAGTAAGTCCTAACGCCTGGTAGTTCCGATTTCGCCGCTTCAAGCCTTTGTGGGTCAACATCGCAAACGGCTACGACTTTCATCACTCCCGTTCTCTCCATCATGTCCGCATGGTGCTTACCCATGTTGAAGGCTCCACCGTAGCCGACGACTGCACACCGAATCTCCGTCACTCGTCCCATCGCTCCTACCTCCTCTCGCTTCCTATTCGCGATCCCGCTTCAATGCACCATTGCGCTCCGCAGAAGTCGTTCCCTGTTTTCGTCCCAATAAGCGCAGTCAAGTTCAATGAAGACCGAGGTGTAAGGCAAGCAAGTCCTCGTCTTGATGACGACAACTTGGAACTGCTTGCTCACTTCGTTCAACTTGGCAATCAGTTGCTCGTGAGGGAGTTTGTTGACGGGCAGACCTTGCAGCCGTTCCGACAACTCTTGCCTGAACTGCGTTATACCCGGCGCCCATTCCTCTCGGACGAAATCCAACTCGGCGTCCAGCCAAACGATTGGTCGGATGTGGGGTTGTTCGCTCAAAGCTTCGAGGACAAAGTCCAAAACCGGCAGAAGTTCCTCATCGGCGACGATAGTTTGGACTCCGGGCGAGGCAAGGGATGGGAAAGCCATGTCGGCAATTTGAATCCAGTTTCGGTGTCCCAGTGCAGGCAGCAAGTCTTCCAAGTCCTCAAGTTCTTCCAATTCGTCCCATTCGTCGGAAGGCTCGTAGCGCCAACGCTCCATTCGTTCTCGCCTCCTTTCAGTGCGTTGCCCTGCAACATTGTGGCACTCTTTAAGGCAGTGTGGACACATGTTTATCGCCCTGCAAGTTCATGGCATCATTATGGCGGTGAACTCAAAAGGTGGTGACGAACATGTGGCGGCGTCTGCTGAAATGGTTCAAGCGAAAGCCCGTTTCCGCCGAAGAGTTGAGGAAGCGAGCCTTGAAACTGCTCAGGCAAGGCAAACCGGAACAAGCCCTTTCCCTCCTCCAGCAGTCTTTGGAACTTGAGCCTTCAAACATGGAGGCTCGCATAAATGCGGGTGTGGCACTTTACTTGATGAGACGATATGACGAAGCCCTTCAGCACTTCCGGTTCGCTGTCGCTTTAGACCCTCAAAACTCCACAGCCCTCATGAACCTTGCCGCCACTCTGGATGCGCTGGGGCAGGTTGAAGAAGCCCTCAATGTCCTGAGGCGGTTGGCAAAACTTTTCCCCAACATGCCCGATGTCCACTATAATTTGGCTGTCGCTTTGGCAAAAAAGGGCTTGCGAGAGGAAGCCATCGCCGAGTTGCGAACCGAACTGGAGCGAAACCCTTCCCACTATCAAGCCCTTCAGTTGCTCCAACAACTGATGCGACGGTGAATTTTTGCCTGCAAGTGATTTCGCTGGCTGAAGTCAGCGCTCAAGTTTTCCCGTCATCAACTGCAGACTAAAGTCCGTAGCGTGGTTCGCTTCCGGTGCGTTACTAAAAACCAACTATGCGTTAGCCAGTGGCAAACTCGGAAAGGGGTGACGGATGTGGACTGGTCGGTTTTTGAGGGCGTGAAAGTTGGGCATGTGACCGACTCGGAGAATAAGACGGGCGTAACGGTCATTTTGTTTGAGCGGGGAGCGGTTGCGGGCGTTGAAGTTAGAGGCAGCGCTTCGGGAACTTTCGGGACGGATACCGCTTCGCCGCTCCATCTCGTCCCACAAATTCATGCCGTCGTCTTCACCGGCGGCAGTGCCTTCGGACTTGAAAGTGTCTTCGGGGTAATGCAATGGCTTGAAGAACACGGCATCGGCTTTGACACTCAAGTCGCCAAAGTCCCAATCATTGTCGGAGGTGTCGTGTTTGATTTGCGTGTGGGTTCGTCCGAAGTCCGACCGACAAAGGAATGGGGCTACAAAGCCTGTCAAGTCGCATCGCCATCCGAAGTCAGCCAAGGCAATGTCGGTGCGGGAACGGGAGCGACAGTTGGGAAGGTCAAAGGAATTGAATTTGCGATGACCGGCGGCGTCGGGGTTTCCTTCCGCTCAATCGGGGACAAGGCTTTCGTGGCAGCATTGGCAGTTGTCAACGCTTGGGGCGACATAGTTGATTGGCGGACAGGGAAAATCGTTGCCGGCGCTCGTGACCCAAAGACGGGAGAGTGGATTGATGCCGAAAGTTATCTGCTGAAGGGCGAGATGGGCTTTGGATTTACGCCCATGCTTGTTGGCGAAAACACGACCCTTGTCTGTGTCGTGACGGATGTGGGATTGACAAAAGTTCAGGCAACTAAAGCGGCTCAGTGGGCTCAAAATGGGTTGGCGCTTGCCGTCCGACCCGCTCACACAATGTATGACGGCGATTTTGCTGTCGTCGCTTCCGTCGGCAGCAAAAGTTGCGACTTCCATTCTTTGTGTGTCGCCATCCAGCATACCGTCGCAGAAGCCATCGTCAACGCCGTCAGCAACTCAGTCCCGTTGCAGGGAAAGGGATGAGAAGCGAAACAGGAAGTTGCCCTTCGGTTTTAGGTTCGCTATACTCTCCAATGCCGTGACAACGGTGGCGTGTTGAAAGCGACAAAACTTTTCAGTGAAAGGAGCAAGTGACATGGGCGAGCAAGTCCTGAAGTTGACAACGCTTTCGCCCAAAGGTGGCTGAGCGTGCAAGATAGGTCCGGCGGACCTGAAGCGGATTTTGGAACAGTTGCCAAAAGTTCCGAACCCAAATGTTCTCGTCGGAATAGAGACCGCCGACGATGCAGGGGTATTTCGGCTGTCAGATGACTTGGCTATCGTTCAAACCCTCGACTTCATCACGCCCATCGTTGATGACCCATACGCTTTCGGGGCGATTGCTGCTGCCAACGCTGTCAGCGACATTTATGCGATGGGAGCGACGCCAATCACTGCCTTGAACATCGTTGGCTACCCCGCAGCACAGATTGAGCCGTCGCTGGTGGCTCAGATCCTTCAAGGCGGCTACGATAAGTTGACCGAAGCGGATGTGGCTGTCATCGGTGGACATACGATTGACAACCCGTCCCTGATTTACGGCTTGACAGTTACAGGCATAGTCCACCCGCAAAAAGTCATCACGAACGCCGACGCAAAGCCCGGCGATGTGCTTGTCCTAACGAAACCCCTCGGGACAGGTGCCATCAATCACGGCATCAAACAGGACAAGACGCCGCCGGAACTTGTGGCTAAAGCCATTGAGGTCATGACGACGCTCAACAAGGCAGCGGCTGAAGCGATGCTTGAAGTCGGGGTCAACGCTTGCACTGATGTGACAGGTTTTGGGTTGATAGGGCACTTGCACGAAATGATTGAGGCGAGTAAAGTTGGGGCGAAAATTTTCGCCTCAAAAGTCCCGTTGCTTGATGGTGTCTTGGAATTGATTGAGCAGCGAGTTTACCCAGGCGGCGCTCGGGCTAACAAAAAATTCGCCGACTCGTTCACCCACTGGCACGATGAAGTCCCTGAAGCGATGCGCATCGCCCTTTGTGACCCTCAGACATCCGGCGGGCTCTTAATTAGTGTGGCGAAGGAAAAGTTGGACAACCTGATGGAAGCGATGGAGAGAAAAGGCGTCAAGTGGGCAAAAGTGATTGGCGAGATTGTCGCTGAACCGATTGGGGAGGTGTCAGTTGAACCATGACGGACAAAACGAAGCGACGAAACTTACTGCGCCAAGCAGCAAAGGCGGCTTTGGTCGGCGCGATGGGCATAAAGGTTGTCAGTGCAACTGAAGAGACTTGCGAGCCTTTGCAAGTCAGTTTGCCCGACAAAATTGCGGCAAACGAGCCGTTCGCCTTGCAAATTTCTGTCCCGAAAGTGACATGCGGAGAAGGCGAGACTCGCTGGATTGAGGTTTGGCTTGGGCGCGAATACTTGGGTCGGTTTGAGTTTGCGAACCCGACGCAAAATGCCTCTTTGAACCTTACCTTAACCTTGCCCCACTTAACGACACTGAGGGTTCGCGACTTCTACGGGAGAACGGTCCTCAAGAGACTTAGGGTGCGGTAGAACCTGCCTCATATGGAATGGACGGTAGTTTGTTTCGCCTCAAAGGAGCGAGGGAAGGCACATCATGACATCACGAGAGAGGTTGATGGTTGCTTTTCACTGTGGAACGCCTGACAGGGTGCCGGTTGCGCCTCAGGGGTTCGGGCGGATTCCAAGGGATAGCCCACTTGGACGGGAACTGGTTGAAAAGACGGACATCATCATTTACGCTCACGGAGGGGTTGACCCGTTCATCGGCAACTCATTTCAAATTGAAACGCTCACCATCGGGGACGCAACCGTCACCATTTACCATTCGCCTGCAGGCGATTTCAGGCGGGTGACTAAGCGAACTGCTGCCACCAGCGCTTGCATTGAGTTTCCGTGCAAAACTCCAACCGATGTTGAACGCTTGCTCTCCGTGCCTTACATTCCGCCAACTGAAGAGCAAATTCGGCGGGCGGCTCAAAACTTTGTCGCCGAAAAGGATTGGCTCGGCGAAAACGGTGTCGTCCTTTACGGGCTCGGCGATGCAATTTGTTTCCCTGCCGAATGGCTTTCGCCGATGGATTTTTGCCTGCTTTGGGCTGATGCTCCCGACTTAATGGTTGAAATGGTTCGTGTGGCAAATGATAGATTGCTCCCATTTGTTGATGCGCTGTGTCGGTTCGGCGTTGATGCTTTCCGAATTGTCGGTGGCGAGTATGTCTCAGAGCAACTTGGACCTGCTGCTTACGAAGAGTTGGTCGTCAAGCCGGACCGAGATTTAGTCGCGCTGATGCACTCTCACGGCGCTTTAGCCTACTTCCACAATCACGGACCGATCATGCGTTACTTGCCGATGATTTTGCGAATAGGTGTTGATGCCCTTGATCCCCTTGAAGCGCCGCCTTGGGGCGATTGCGATATCGCCGAAGCGAAAAGGTTGCTAAAGGGCAAAGTTTGTCTGGTCGGTAACTTGGACGACATGGAAGTTCTTGACAAATTGCCGACTGAAGAGGTCGTTCGGCGCGGGCTTGAATTGGTTGAGAAGGCTGGTCCTGACGGCTTCGTCCTGAGCGGGACTGCTTCGGGTATCTACGGGGAACATGCTGCCAGAAACTTTATCGCCCTTGCCGAAGCACTGCGATGATTGGCTGCAAACAAGGCTCGCGTGGCATAATTTTGGCGGTGACTAAAATGGCTCTCACCCATGAGGACATCCAAGCCCTTTTGCGAATTCTTGACGAAGACCCGCAACTTTTGCAGGAGTTGAGGCGGCGAATCTTGCCAGACCACTTCGTCTTTGAAGTCAGGTTTCCAACGGAGTGGATGGCTCAATTTGATCGCCGACTCGCTAATCTTGAACGAGATGTCGGTGGGCTGAAAAGCGATGTTGGTGGGCTAAAGGGCGATGTTGGTGAATTGAGGAGCGATGTCGGAGGGTTAAAGAGTGATGTCGGTGGGCTGAAAAGTGATGTCGGCGTTTTGAAAAGCGATGTCGGCGAACTGAAGGGCGATGTTGGCGTGCTAAAGGGTGATGTTGGTGGGCTAAAGAGCGATGTTGGCGTGCTGAAGAGCGATGTTGATGGACTTAAGCGTGATGTCAACGATTTGAAGAACGATGTCGGTAGGCTAAAAGGCATGAGCAAGGAAATCTCTTTCCGCCAAAAGGCTGGAGCATACTTGGGTGTGCTTTTGAGAGGCGGAAGGGATGCTTCGGAGTTGGTCAACAAGATTTTGGACGAAGCAGAGGCAGAAGGCTTGATTACACCGCAAGAAGCCGATTATGTGAGGGCAGCAGATTTGCTCTGGGTTGGGACAGTGAAGCGAGGTAAGTTCGCAGGTCAGAAACTCATCATCGTGGCGGAAATCTCTTGGGTCGCTGATGAGGAAGATGTTGAGCGGGCAATAGAAAGGGCTCAAATTTTGCGCAAGGCTAAAGCGTGGGCAGTGCCCTTTGTGGTCGGCGAGGAGTGGGTCAGTCAAGAGGTGAAAGAAAAAGCCTTGCAACGATTTGTCTTTTGCGCCGAAAATGGGCGAATTGAACCCGAGCGCTCTGATTGGGGCAATGTTGAGGGGGTGCTTGAGGTTTGGCACCCGTGAAAAACACTACTCAACTTCTGCCTCTTCAACTTTCTCGGTCGGCGGCACAGGAATCAGGAAGATAGCCTGTTCAGGACAAACTGGACCACATTTCCCACACCAGTCGCATCGGTCTTGAATCACCTTCGCAAAACCCGAATGCATGTAAAGTGCTTGCGTTGGGCAAATGGGAATGCAGGCTTCGCAGCCGTTGCACCAATCAAGGATGACAAGTTTGCGTGGCATTTGGGTTAGGTGCTGCAATAAATCGCCGCTCAACTCTTCCTTGTCGGCAAGCGCACAATTTGCTTCTATCTCTTCGTGAGTTGTCATCCCGACACAAACGCAGTCAACCAGCGGGTGTCGGAACACGAACTCAAGGGCTTCCTTCCACTTATCACGGCTCAACATCCCGCCTGCCAGAGGCTTAATAGCGCAGACAGTTTTCCCCGCTTCTTTCAGCCTGCTCATCGCTTGTTCCATTTCGTCTCTGCCCCCGTCCAAGAGCCCAGCCCCTTCAATGTTGAAGACAACTTGCACGAAATCCGCTTCTGGAAGTTCCGCCGCAAGTTGGGCAACTTCAATAGAGAGCGTTGACAACCCGATTGCCTTGACGAGCCCCATCTCCTTTGCCTCTTTGAGGTAATCCCAAGCCCCCTGCCTCATGGCAAAGTCTTCACGCGACCTGACATCGTAGAGCAGGAAAATGTCCGCCTCCTCTCGGTCCAACTCAACCAAACTTTCGGCGACATCTCGCTCCATCTCCTCGTAAGTTCGTGCTGGCGATTTGTCAATGACTGTGACCTCTGGGTTGTTCCTGAAGGCGTTGGCTAACAAATCCCGGGAGCGGAAGGGTCGGGCTGTGTCAAAAGTGTTGATGCCTTTTTCAAGGGCGAAAATCAGCAACTCCGCTGCTTGAATCGGGGGAAGTTGAGCCATAAACGAACCCATCTGTAGCGTCCCAAAACACAATCTTGACACTTTCACGGCTGTGCTCCCGACAGTCACATATTGCATGGCTCATCCCCATCCCTTCCCTAATTGACTGGCGCTGCCAAAATTTTGCCATAACAAGCAGCCTTCTCTCACAAAGCGGTGAGAGGTGAGTTCGGTATGGACTGGAGCGGGTTGGTCCAAGCAGTAGTTTGGCTGCTGTTGATTCTCGACCCGTTGGGCAACCTGCCACTTTTCATGGCAGCCACTCACGACAAAACGAGTGCCGAGAGGCGAAAAACTTTCACTCTGGCGACTTTCGTCGCCTTCCTGCTTTTGGTCTTGTTCATGCTCGGTGGCATCACGGTTCTGAGCCTGTTCCGAGTGACTCTGGCTGACTTGCAAATTGCCGGTGGGCTTTTGCTCCTCATCATCGCTGTCCGCATCCTTCTGTTCGGGCACTGGGGCGCAGATGAGGAGGAACAGACTTCCGTCGTGCCACTGGCTTGCCCTTTGCTTACAGGACCAGGCGCTATCACGGCAACTTTGGTGTTGCTGGCAACTTACGGGCTCGCCTTGACCACTGTAGCAGTCGTCGTGAGTTTCCTCGTCACTTGGGCGATACTCATGTTCGGCGAGAAACTCTTCCAAATCTTGGGCAAAACGGGTTCTGCGGTTCTGGCTCAAGTCATAGCTCTCTTGCTCGCCACCATCGCTGTCCAGTTCATCAGGTCAGGGATTTCAAGCGTTTGGCAATCGCTATAAGTGCGGGTTTCGGCGCCCAGTGACGACGGTCGTGAAAGAGATTGAAGTTCTGTGGCATAATGCACCCAGACTGTCAAGGTGAGACGCCTATGAAGCGGAAAAAGCATGGACAAGCGATAGTAGAGTTTGCGTTAATAGCAAGCCTTTTGGTCTTGCTGATGCTGGGCATTTTCATGTTCGGGCAACTTTTGGGTTGGCTGCACACTTTGAACAACGCTGTCAGGGACGCCGCAAGGTTCGGCGCTGTCTGTTACGATCCCGACAACGACAATGATTTGAACGAACACATAGTCTCCATCGTCCAACAGCGGACAGCGAACCTCCCGAACGCATCAAGTGTGGTCGTAGTAATCACTTCCTATGCGCCCGATGGAACACCCTTTGCGAACTCTCAAAAAAGACAACGGGGCGGGATGCTCAAGGTTGAAGCGACCTACGATGCCCCTGTCGTGCCTATACCCGGCATATTGGAAAGCCCACGCCGACTTAGGTCGGTCAGCGTATTTAGGGTTGAATGTGACCGCAATTGAGTTGGTCATGAGTTGAGCGTTGCGAGTTGAGGGTTGGGTGTTAAAGTTGAACCCACAGACCTTCAACTCTCGAGAGGAGCAAACACCGTGAGTGCGTTAGGGGCTACTTGAATTTCTGCGGGAGTAGTCCCCACTGGGTCGCCATCGGCGAAAAGCGGTAATTGCTGCTCCCCTTCCAAGCGCACCTTCTTAGTTGCGTGCAAACTGACCTCAGGCTCTAAAATGTGCTTGCCCGTGAAGACAGTCGGAAGCAGCAAGAGAATTCGGAGTTTTGAAGTTTGGCGGATTATGCAAACATGGAGCAAACCGTCGTCTATTTGGGCAGTCGGTGCAATCCACAAACCGCCCCCGTAGGAAGGGCAGTTGGCTGTTGCCACCAACAGCACTCTGCCTTGGAACTCAAAATCATCACCTTGAACCCAAACTTGTTGGAACCGAAACTTAGCCAGCAAAACCAAAGCGGCTCCCAAGTATCCAACCCAACCGCCGGGAATGCTCCGATGTCGGTAGGCAAATTCGGCGACATCGCTGTCAAACCCGCAAGTGACTATGCCGCAATAAAAATGCGGCTCAGGCAAATTAGCGGCGGAGATCAAGCCCAAGTCAATCTGCCTTAGGTTGCCCTCAGCAATGACATCTGCTGCCAATTCAGGTGGATGAGGCAAACCCAAAGCTCTCGCCAAATCGTTTCCCCGCCCGCAGGGAACGATGCCTAAGGGCACTTTCGTGTTTGCCAGCACTTGGACTGCTTGATGGATTGAACCATCGCCGCCGGCAATTATGACCGCATCAACGCCTCGTTCAACAGCTTCCTTCGTCAATTGCTTAATGTGCTCGCCGCTCTCACTGACCTGCAAATCACATTGCCATCCTCGCTCCATCAGCCGCTTTTGAGCCCTTTGTGCCAGCAAAACAGCCTTCCCCCGTTTGGCTTTCGGGTTGACAATTAACACGCTCCTCATCCATCTCCCACGCTCCTCACTGCTGTGAGACCCCGCTGAAAGAAACGAACTACGCCCCAATGCCCCGATTCCAAAGGGTGAGGAGACAACGCCGAATAAAAAGGTTGCAAGATTTGCTGCGTTTGTCAACCCCTTGAGAGCGTTCGAGAAGCAGGATGACAATGGCTTCAGCAGAAGCGTAAGACTTCCTCCATCACTTCAATTGCCCACCCGATTTCGTCGTCAGTTATGACAAGCGGTGGGGCAATGCGAACGACTTTCTCGGTGTGCAAAGTTCCGCCGACAATTAGCCCCCGTTCAAGGCAACCTTTCACGAAGGTCTGAGTTGCCTCCTTCGTCACAAACTCAAGCCCCAACATAAGCCCCTTCCCTCGGACTTCAACGATTTGCGGGTAACGATTGGCAAGTTGCTCCAGTGCATCCATCAGTTTTGTCCCCATGATGGCAGCCCGTTCCGGCAAGTTTTCCCGTTCCATAACTTGCAACGCAGCCAGCGCTGCGGCGCAGCAAACGGGGTGACCGCCGAAAGTGGTCACATGACAAAGGGGCGGGTTTTCCGCGAAAACTCTCATGATTTCCCGCCGAGCCAAAAAACCGCTCAGCGGCATCCCGCCACCGAGTGCCTTGCCGAGTGTCAAGATGTCTGGAACGATGCCCCAATGTTCGAAGGCGAACCATTTGCCCGTCCGACCGAAACCCGTTTGAACTTCGTCCAAAATTAACAATGCACCAACCTCATCGCACCGCTTACGAAGTGCGAGCAAAAATTCGTCTGGCGGGACTATAATGCCAGCCTCGCCCTGTATGGGTTCGCATATGACCGCAGCGACTGTCTCGTCAATTTGCCGAAGTGCATCAACATCCCCGAAAGGCAAAAACACCACATCGGGCAGGAGTGGCTCAAAGGGTTTGCGGTAAATTTCACGCCCAGTCACTGAAAGCGAACCTAAGGTGTCGCCGTGAAAACTGTTTTGGAAGGCGACAAATTTTTTGCGCCCCGTGAATTTGCGTGCCAGTTTCAACGCACCCTCATTTGCCTCAGTCCCGCTGTTTGTCGGGTAGTATTGGAGTTCGCCCCGCCACTGTCCGTCAGTTGCCCTCTTAAATGCAGCCTCAACGATGCTCACTAACTTTTCCGCTAACGCCGCTTGAACATCCTGAACGAATTCGCCGTAGACCATCGTGTGCAAGTATCGCTCCACTTGCCTCTTAATCGCTTGAACGACTTCGGGATGAGCGTGTCCGATGTTGGTGACGGCGATGCCTGAGATGAAGTCCAAGTATCGTCGCCCGTCCTTTGCGATTATCCAACAACCTTCCGCCCGCTCAACGACCACGCCCATCGGTTCGTCGGATGTTTGAGCCAGATAGCGCAGGAACTTTTGTTTCAGCGACTCCAAATCTTGCACCGCTTTTTCACCTCACCTTTGGGTTGTTGCGGGTTCAGGGATTTGAAACTTCAAGCCAATTTTGGAATCAACTGCGACGCTTCGTCCGCATATTGAGCGGGAACTCTCAAGCGATGGACGGGAACGGTCGGGTTTGATGGGTCAACATCGCTTTCAAGGCTGACAGGAATGCCCTTTTGCTCCAACTCAAAACGAATGGCTACAGCCTGAGCGGCATCGCCACGAAAAACCTCAACCCAGCCACTTTCCTTTGGCGGCAAACCTATCGGTTCAAAATCGCACCAACGAACCAGTTCGGAAACCAAGTGCCTTCCGTCCTGCGACCACTCAATCGGCGGGACTTGCAATTGCCCGACGGGACAAATTCGGGTTGCCCCCAACCGCCCCAAAATTTCTGCAACCTCTTCCGCTTTCGTCTCGTCCATTGCCACCGCTACGCCTTGCAGGAATTTCCCGAACGGTTTCAGCGATTCAAAAATTTCGTCGAGGGATTTTGCAGCGACGATGTGGACAATCCTTGCGGGGCAGGAAACTTTTTGCCAAGCAGTTAAGTTTTCGTCGCCCCAAATTGCGACAGCCCAAGTTCCATCCTCGGCAACCAAAACTTGAGCGCCCAGCATTTCGCAAGTGAGCCGAAATTGAACCAGAGAAACTTTCTCGCCCTCGCGCAAATTTGTGGGCAATTCCCTGCCAACCCGCTTCAAAGCCTTTGCAACTTTCTCTCCAAACCCTTGTCCCATGTCCCTTGTCCCGTGCCCCACCACAAAACAAACTTGCGGCGACAAGCAACCTCTTTGGTCAAACCGAGCGACATCTAAAGCCAACAGTTCAGCCGTTCGCCCATCGGCAAATTCGGCGTCCACGATTGCGACGCTGAACCGATGCCCTCGCTCAACGAAGCGAACTTTCGCTGTAGTTTTCCGCTTCACTGCTTCAACGGTTTCATCCGTCCCGTAAACTATGACGGCATCGCACTCCCTGAGAGCAATGCTCATCAAATCTTCCCGTTCCGACGGGAACGGGACAACGGCAACTGCTTGAGAAAGTTCGGGCGCAAACTTTTCAAGGGTTCGGGCGAATAGGGTCGGAAAGACGGGTTCGTTTGAAGATGGCTTGACAAGAACAGGCGTTTTGCAAAGCAGGCAGAAAACGATGTCCCAAATCCCGACACCGACGATGTTGCCTGCCAAAATCAGAAACGCCAAATCAGCGCCGAAGGCTCTTCGCTTCAAGCCGAAAGGTCTATCAACGAATTCATCAAGGGCTTTGTGGCTACCCAGCAATTCATCAAGCAAACCGAGCAGCCTCTGAGTCGTGATCGACTCCATCAAAGCATCAATGGCTTGTCGGCAAACGGGCTCGCTGAAGGGCAGAATTTGCGGCAAAAGTTCCAACGCATATCTCCGTTCGGGCAAATCATATCGCTGCCACTGGCGGGCAACTAACTCAAGTTTTCGGGCAATCTCCGCAACTGCCATCTCCTTCAAACTGCTCGCAGAGTTCCTGAGCGCTTTCGCTATCGCCTGCAAATCGTCAGGAGAAACTTTCGGCAGCGCAATGCTGCCCCATTCCTCTCCTGCGGGCAAAGGGATTGGAGCAAACCACGCCCTCAACATCTGTCATGCCCTCCAGTTTCAGGTTGACTTATCGCTCGATAGCGCAGCGAAAGTGACCCATGTTATGGACTTTAGCCCACAGTCGATGACGCTGCCAGACATATTGCAGACTTCCGTGTCGATAACTCAGCCAAAGCCATTCACGCTGCGGGTTTCGCCAGCCTTAGTCGGCGAATTTTTCTTTTGCGGTCGTTTGGGATGAGTGCCTTCGTTGCTTGTCGGATGGCAAAATTGCTTTGGCGAAAATTTTTCACGAGATTCGGGAGGGCACGAAAAATGGAGAACGGCAAAGAGTTGGCTGCGTGGAGTAGAGACCTGTTGCGGGCTGTTGAAAGCGAAATTCGGAAAATCATCGTCGGCATGAACGAGATTGTTGAGGGAGTTTTGGTGGCTTTGGCTGCTGGCGGACATGTCTTGCTTGAGGGCGTTCCTGGCTTGGGTAAGACGATGCTTGTCAGGACATTGGCTCAAGCCCTCAACTTGAAGTTTTCCCGCATTCAATTCACGCCTGATTTGATGCCTGCGGACATCACTGGCACAGATGTCTTGACGGAAACAGAGACCGGGCAACGAACTTTTGAGTTTCGTCCCGGTCCGATTTTCGCCAACATCGTCCTTGCCGACGAAATCAACCGAGCCACGCCAAAAACTCAATCGGCTCTTTTGGAAGCGATGCAAGAGTTGGCAGTAACCGTTGGCGGGAGGCGCTATGTCCTTGAGCCGCCTTTTTGGGTCATGGCAACCCAGAACCCGATTGAGCAGGAAGGGACTTACCCGCTACCTGAAGCGCAACTTGACCGCTTCTTCTTCAAACTCCTCGTCCCCTACCCTTCAATGGACGAATTGCGGGAAATTGTTGACCGCACGACTGTGGCTGAGTTGCCGAAAGTTGAACCAGTCGCCAACCGTGAAGATTTGTTGAAGTTGCAGCGAATCGTCAGGGAAGTTCCAGTAGCACCCCATGTCCGTGATTTCGCTTTGAAAATTGTCGTGGCAACCCATCCGGGCTCCGAATTCGCTCCGCCTGAAGTCAATCGCTATGTCCGCTATGGGGCATCTCCCAGAGCCGCTCAAACACTGCTTTTGGCTGGCAAAGTTTTCGCACTGCTTGATGGGCGATACAATGTCGCAAAGGACGACATCAAAAAAGCGATCAAACCGGCACTGCGCCATCGTGTCATCTTGAACTTTGAAGCGGAAGCCGATCAAGTGACGCCAGACTCGCTCCTTGACAGAATCATTGAACATGTGGAGCGAACGGAGCGAGAACCAATTGCAGTTTAAGTGCCCAAAATCTGCCAATCCGTCACGCCACCAAACTTCACGCCTCACGCTTTCACACTTCACGATATCACGCTTTACGCTATCACGCCTCACGAATCAAGCCGTTCATAATCGCCTTTCCAAAGCAAGTGTCGGTTACCGATGTGGACGGTTGTCAAACCTGCTTCTTTCGCTGCTTCATAACAGCGCATCATGTGCTCCCAAGAAGTTGTCGGCAGGTCGTCCATCAAAAAGTCTGGATGAAAAGCCAGAAGCGAATAGGGGATGTTTGGGTCTAAACTGGCGATGAAGCGGGCGATGTTGCGAACCTCTTCTAAGTCCACATAGCCGGGGACGAGCAATGTGCTTGCCACCAAAAGCGGGACTTCCGGGCGCTCGTTGATCCGCGATGCTACCCGTTCAAAATTTTCCAAAGTCCGCCGATTTGATGTCCCTGTCAAAGCGATGTGAACCGATTCGTTCCAAGCCTTCAGGTCAAATTTTATGCAGCCGCCTGAGACCAAAGCAATCTCCACAATCCTGTCAAGCAACTTGGGATGCATGTTCCCGTTGGTCTCCCAGCATATTCGCAAAATCCTATGGCTGTTCCGCTCCAGAGCGATGCGGGACGCTTCAATTGAATGCGGCAATTGCGGTGTCGGGTCGCCGCCAAAGTAGCAAATGCAAGATGTCCGTTCGTCAACGGCTTCAGCCAATCGTTCCGGTGTGACAACCCTCTTGCGCTGGGGTCCGTATCGGTAATGCCAGTTTTGGCAAAACAGGCAATTGAACGAGCAGGCTTCGTAGAAGACGGCAAGGTTCTTGTAGCCATATTCAGGTCCAGGTCGGTAAGCATACTTCGGATAACCTCGCCCCGTCCCAGCGGGACAAACGAAATCGGCGACACAGTTGGTCGGCAACGGGTCGTAATACCAACTGACGACGGCAGTTCGCTTCCTGTCACCATGTGGCAAACCGCAATAGCCAACCCCACCCTTCGGAATTCGGCAACCCTGGGAGCAAATCGCGCAAGGAATTCCTCCCGCATCAGCAGGTGGTTGCTCTGGAAGCCCAAAGTATCGCCGTGATCGGGCATGTATCTCCTTGACAATCAACTCCGCCTCTTCAAACCGCAGTCGCAAGCATTCGAAGCAAACCTTCAACGCATTGGTGATCACCCGCGAGACCTTGCCACAAACTTCGCACTTAGCCATAACGCCTTTCACCCGCATTACCTGATTGAAGCCAGCAACGACAAAACGAACATGACGAGCGACAGGAAGAAAAGGGTTGGCACCAACGGGAAAAGGCGTGGGAAGGTGAAGGGCTGACCTTTTGGATTTCCTGTTGCGTCCATCGCCTGAATTTTCCATGCCCTCAGCCTCGTTTGAGCCTTGTCGTCAAAAATTCCCCAAACCCGAACTCGGTCGCCAATTTGCGGCTCATCGCCCGAAGCATCGCCGTAAGCAACGACTTGAACCTCGCCCTTGTCTGTCCTGACCTTCAAGTTCCAACTCGGGACTTGTTTGCTCAAAAGCCCACCCAAGTTCGTCCATGAGAGTGCGCTGAAGTATGGGCGACGCCATTTGAGCCAAGAGAGAACCAGAAAGGCTACAGTCGCCAAAAATGGGAAAAGCCATCTGCCAGTGAAGGCAAACACTAACAACACGATGCCCGCAACGATTGTGAGCCAAAATGCACTTTCCTTCGGCATCGTCACGGACTCAACTTTCAAGCGCTCGGTCAAAGTCCCTTCCAAAACGGGTTCGGGATTGGTCAACTCAAGCCAAGCCGTCCGACCGCCAACGGTCACGACGGTCTTGACAATCTCCCAAAGTTTCTTCGCTGCTTCCTTTGCCTCTTCAGTGACGATGGGCGCTGGCGGTGTGGCATCGGATGGTGGCGTTTTAGGCAAGTCTTCAGGTCGTGGCAGCGGTGACCCGCAATGGGCGCAAAATTTTGCTCCGGGGCGATTTTCGTGCCCACATTTTTGGCAGCGAACAGTTTGAATTGCAGCCATCTCAATGTCACCCCATCTTTCACCTGAGCAAACTCCGTTTTTCCGCTCCCGACATAAAGTTTGCACCCAAAATCCAGAGTTTGCGCTACACTTATGCAGCAGCAAAAGTGGCGAGACTGTCCGAGACAAGCGCTTAAACTCCCAATCTCGTTTTGGAGGGGAAAGGAAGGATGACGCTGAAGGTGTTGTTTTTGCTGGTGGCGTTGGGCGCGGTTGTCGGCGCAATCGGTATGCTCTCGTCGCCCAACCCGGTTCACAGCGCCCTTTTTCTGGTTTGGACGCTTTTTTGCGTCGCTGCAGTTTACTTGCTTCTCGGAGCCGAGTTTTTGGCAATCGTGCAGATTATCGTTTACGCCGGCGCCATCATGGTGCTGTTCTTGTTCATCATCATGCTGCTGAACTTGAGGCGAGACGAATTCGGTGATGACCCGTTGCCCGGACAATGGGGATGGGGCTTGATTCTCTCCGGTCTCTTGGCGGTCATATTGATCAGCGTTGCTGGCGCTGCGTTGACTTTGAGGTTTGCCGGTGACCCGTTGGCGTTAACGCCAATTCCCGAACTCGCTCGGATGTTGTTCACGAAATACTTGCTCGCCGTTGAAATCGCATCGCTCATCTTGCTCATAGCGATGGTGGGGGTAGTTGTGCTGGCAAAGCGCCCGAAGGAGGGAGTTTAGGTTTGGAGGCAGGAATTCCTCTCAATTGGGTTTTGGCGTTGAGTGCGGTCTTGTTCAGCCTCGGTGCTCTCGGAGTGCTCATAAAGCGCAACATCATCGTCATGTTCATGAGCATTGAGTTGATGCTCAACGCTGTCAACATCGCCCTTGTCGCTTTCTCCAAAGCCCACAACAACCTTGACGGTCAGGTCATTGTCTTCTTCACGATGACGCTGGCGGCAGCGGAAGTCGCTATCGGGCTCGCCATTATCGTCGCGCTGTTCAGGCTCAGGCGAACCGTTGATGCTGACAAGGCTACCTTGCTGAGATGGTGACAAAGAGCACTTCAGGGACAGAAAGGGTGTGATGCGATGCCGGAGGTTCATGGAACGACGGCTTGGACGGTGATGAAAGGTTTCGTTGAAGAGTGGTGGGTTGTGATTTTGGTGCTTGTGTTCCCGTTGGCGGGATTTATCGTCAACGGTCTTTGGGGAAGAAGGTTGCCTCGCCCCATCGTCAGCATCGTCGCTTGTGGCTCAATTGCCGGTGCATTTTTGGCATCGCTTTACCTGCTCGCCCTGAACATTGCCTTGCCACCTGAGCAAAGGTCAATTCAGGTTTCCGTTTACCCTTGGCTTGAAGCGGGTCCGATAAAAATCCCGTTTGCATTGCTCTTTGACCCGCTTTCCGTCACGATGGCGCTGACGGTCTCTGGCGTCAGTTTCCTCATCCATGTTTACTCGGTCGGCTACATGGCTGGCGATGAAGAGTTCAGCCGATACTTCGCTTTGCTGAACTTGTTCGTCTTCTTCATGCTCTTGCTCGTTCTCGCTGGGAACTTGGCGACGATGTTCATTGGTTGGGAAGGCGTTGGGTTGTGTTCGTTCCAACTCATCAGTTTTTGGTTCACAAGGGAACGGGCAGCGGAAGCAGGCAGGAAAGCCTTCATTGTCACTCGGCTCGGCGATTTCGGTTTCCTCGTCGCGGTTTTGGGGTTGCTGGCAATTTTCGGCACGCTTGATTTCGGCGACATCGCAAGGGCAATTCACGAGAACGAACTGGTTTCGCCTTGGTGGGGTGGAAAGATTGCTGCCCTTGACGCCCTCAACAAACCCACAGCCGTCGGCTTGACCCTCGGCACTTTGATTTGCTTGGGGCTGTTCATGGGGGCAGTGGGCAAATCAGCTCAATTTCCGCTTTATGTCTGGTTGCCCGACGCAATGGAGGGTCCAACACCCGTCAGCGCACTCATCCACGCAGCAACGATGGTCACTGCTGGAGTTTACATGGTCGCTCGGTTGCACTTTTTGTTTGAGCAAGCACCTCTCGCCCTTCTGGTTGTTGCGGTCATCGGTGCTTTCACCGCTGCTTATGCTGCGACGATGGGATGCGTGGAAAACGACATCAAGCGAGTCCTCGCCTACTCAACCATCAGTCAACTCGGCTACATGTTCCTCGCTTGCGGTCTCGGCGCTTACATCGCTGGAATTTATCACCTCGTCACTCACGCTTTCTTCAAGGCTTTGCTTTTCCTTTGCGCTGGTTCAGTCATGCACGCAATGCACGATGTCCTTGACATCCGCAGGATGGGCGGTCTTGCCAAGAAGATGCGGACGACAGCCTTGACTTTTTGGATTGGCGGTTTGGCGCTTGCAGGTTTGATTCCAAGCGGCTTGTTCAGCAAGGACGCAATCCTGCATGCCGCAGAAAAGCAAAAAGCGTTGTGGGCTTTGGGGCTTTTCACCGCTGTCTTGACAGCCTTTTACACAGCGAGGTTGGGAATCAAGGTCTTTCACGGCAAACCTCGTGACGAACACTTGCACGAACACGCTCACGAAAGCCCCGACATCATGACCATCCCGATGATTTTGCTGGCGCTCGGAACGATCGCAGTAAGCGTTTTGTGGATGCCTGCTTTCGTTCCTGGGAAGTGGGCAATTCTGCCCGAATACTTGCGGGCTGTGTTGGGCGAAGTTCATGAGCCGACGGCTCAGGAAGCGTTGCACTCAACTTTTTGGGCAGTTGGAGCAGCTCTGGTCGGGCTGGTTGTTGCGTTGTTCGCTTACGCTCTGAAGCCAGGGGCGCTGTGGAGTTTGGCGAGAGTTTTGCCTTGGTTGTATCAACTTGTGGCAGGCAAATACTTCATCGACGAAATTTACGCAGCACTGATCACCCGCCCCGGTCGGCGAATAAGCGAGTTCATCTCCGCTCACTTTGATCTGGGCGTCATTGACGCAACAGTTAACGGCATCGGTTGGTTGACGGCGAAATTCGGTTCAGCGGTTCGGAAGACTCAAACGGGCTTCGTCCGCAATTACGCACTCTATTTCGTCGGCGCTGCAGTTTTGCTGCTAATTTACATGCTCGTTCGGGGATTGACGATGGCAAGGTAATTCTCAAGTCTCACTGTCCTGTTGTCCGTTGTCCTGCTGTCAGTTGTCCCATTGTCATGTTGTCCGTTGTCCTGCTGTCCCGCAGTCCTCATCAGCATTTGTTCCCGCCAAAACTTTTGCCCTTTCCTTTCTCGCTCTGGCGAAGTAGTCGTCAATGGTCTCCAAGCCAAACTCACGCACCCAGTCCCAAACGGTCATGTCCGTTCGGTTGCAGGTCAGCAGGAAGCGACCTTCGGGTTGTGCGATTTCAATTTCGGCGTCAGCGCCGTAACGCTTTTTGAGTTCGGGCAACTTCTCGTAGTTGTAATCCAAGTGGGCTACAACGCAATCCAAGTTGATGCGGCAACTCACCAAAGGCTGATATTGCGGCTGGGCTGTGGCGACAAATCGCCCAAGCGGGTTGACGACCATACTTTGCGGAGAAGCAATTGCCGTCACCATCCAAAAGCCATACTCTAAAGCCCAAACTTGAACTTGCTTGCCGCCGGGATACATTGAGACGAAGCAGACCATTTCAGTTTTGTTCGCTTTCAACCTCTGAGCGACTTCGTGGAAGTTCAGGTCAAAGCAGATGGCGAAACCGATGCGACCGAAATCGGTTTCAAAAGCGGGTGCATCGGTGCCGGGAACGATGCCAAGTTGCAGTTCGTTGATGGTCGGGAACATTTTTGCGTAATAGCTGACGACCTTCCCGTTTCGGTCAATCAGAACAGCAGCATTGACAGTTTTGTTCCCGTCACGCAGAACCATTGGGCAGACGACATAACATCGGTGCTTGTTTGCGTAATCGCTCAAGCGTGTGATCGTTTCGCCGTCCAAAGGTTCGGCTGTCTCAAACCACCTCTCGCCGCCGAGCCCCAAGCCGGTGAAAGTCTCAGGGAGACAAACTAAATCTGGCTTGTCCCACGACGCTTGCTCCAATAGCCTCATCGCAGTTTCCAGATTTCGTTCCTTGCTTCCCTGCCCTTGCATTGACACCGAAACAACCCTAACCCAACGAGCCATCTTCCTCACCCCCGATGCTGACCGCTGACCTGTCATCTGCCCGACGAAAACTTACCCCTTGCCTCTCGGCAGGCTTGGACGAAGGCAGCGAAAAGTGACTGAGCGTGTTCATCCTCAAGTTGAGCCTCTGGGTGCCATTGGACGCCAATCACGCATTTTCCGTCAGTCGCTTCAATCGCTTCCACAATGCCGTCCGAAGCCCATGCGACGACTTGCAAATTCTCGCCTACCCGAGCCACTGCTTGGTGGTGAGCGCTCTTGACAACAATGCGTGTCGCCTTCAGCCATTCCCAAAGTAGCGACCCAGTTTTGATTTCAACTTCGTGCTCAACAAACCAAGGTCGGTCGGGAAGTTTGTGGGTCAGCGGAGAAGCCCATTGGGAGGGGATGTCCTGAACCAAAGTTCCGCCGAAAGCGACATTGAGCAACTGACAACCGTGACAGATGCCCAGCACGGGTTTGCCAAGTTCTGCCATCGCTTTGACGAGCGCAATCTCAAACTCAACCCGCTCTCTCATCACTTCATCCGTGTCCGTCGCTGGATGGGGTTCAGCGCCGTAAAAATCTGGCGGGATGTCACGACCGCCACTGATGACTATACCGTCCAAAAACTGAGCGACATGTTTCGCATCTTCGGGAGCAAGGCGAGGCAAAGCGACAACGAGCCCGCCAGCCTGTCTTATTGCTCGGACATACCTGTCCTGCAACTCGTGAACGATGTCCTCATCCCTTGCCCTCAAACCGCAACTTATGCCCACAATCGGCTTCATCGCCTTCACCCCGCTAAACTTTATCACGAGATTGAACCAGCGAAAGTGCGGTTGCAGTAACTGGAGGTGTGGCAATTTGAAGTTGGCAAAAGGGATTGTCGGTATCGCTGCCGCTTTAGCCTTGACTTGGTGGGTTTTGCCAACTCCCTCTCGGGAGGTGCAAATGGCAAATTTGAGGGAACGGCTTCAACGCAACTTCCTGCGCAACGGTGGATTTGAAGAAGGCTTAGCCTTTTGGAGCACCGAGCACCACTGGTATGCGAGGGGAGAGGGTCTGAGCCAGTGGGAGGTTGATGAGACAATTGTCAAGGTCGGGAAACGCTCAGCGAAGGTCATCGGCAAAAATAACCGAGGCATTGCCATCCAAGACCTGAGACCACCATCGCCCACATGCCTGGTCAGCGGTTGGTTGCGATGCGAAAACTTGAAGGGCTATGCCCGAATCTTCGTTGAGTTTATTGACGCTGAAGGCAAGTGGCTTGCAGGCGTGGTCGTCGGTGAAGTCACTGGAACGACTGATTGGACTTTCGTCAGCAAGGAAGTGATGATGCCACCCGAAGCCGCTGTCTTTCGCGTTGACTTGCTAACGACCGACCCGAACGATGGCGTTGCTTGGTTTGATGAAATTTCTGTCGTCCCAGTCTTACCGCCAAGTGATGGCAAGCCGCCGAAAGCGCCAAAGTTTCGGGTTGAACCTGTTGAGGGCGAAGAAGGAACTTTGCGGTTGACTTGGGAGCCACCCGAAGACGATGTGATTGCCTTTCAAGTTTTCGCTGAACCCAAACCGTTTAAAAGCGTTGAAGGCTTGAACCCGAAAGCGATTTTGCACCGTCACATCCGTTCTTTTGTCCTGCGCGGGTTGGAAGTGGGGCGCGATTACTTCGTCGCTTTGGCAGCAATTGATGTTGACGGTATGAGAAGCGATGTTGAAGTGCAGCGATGCCGAGCAGTTGACTTGTGCCCGCCGAAGGAAGTTTGGTGGGAGTGGGAACCGAAAGGTGCAGGCAAAATCCAATTCACTTGGCGACCCGAAACTGTTGATGAAGACGACATCGCCTACTTCCTCATCTTAGTGAGGACTGGAGAGGGCGATGAAAAAGTTTTGCTGCGACGGTCGCACTTGCAACGGACAGCAACAGTCAAGTTGCCAGCCCCTCAAGTGACCGCTGCCGTTGTGGCTTTAGATAAGGTGGGCAACCGTTCACAACCTTTGTGGCGCATCGTTTCCGCACCGACGCTAAATCAACTGCCGCTGAGTTTCGCTAAAGGTCAGAATGTCCGTTTGGAAGGTCGTTACGGTTCAGTCAAGTTAGCACCCGAAGGTTGGCATCCCACTCGTTTGCCTGCCGATTTGAATGAACTGATTCGCCCAAAGCAAACGACTTTAGCGAGAGACGGCTTTGTCCTCTCGCTACCTTTTACGATTTCGGCAAGTGATGTTCCGCCTCGCATCTTTTACTTTGCCCGAGTCCCCGAAGGGACAAATTTGCGGGTGGACATCGTGGACGCTCATGGCAACTTGCTGGTGGCTGATGTCAAGCCCAACTCCCAAATCCCGCGAGGAATTTCAAAGCCAATTCAGTTGAAGGCGATGTTGAAAGGAGATGGTGCGAACACGCCTGAAATTTTTGCGTGGGGCATTCAATGGTCACCTAAGGCAAGAGAAACTTCACCTGCCCGCTTAGTTGAACGGAAGCCCGACGAAAGCGTTGAAGCGGGATTTGCCAGCCCGCTGGAGAACATCTTCCGCGACACCAAGCCACCAAATGTCAAGATTTGGACTTTGCGCGCTGCGAGAGGCGAAACTGAAGCGGTTCAGTTGGTGCTCCGTTCAAAAGAGGATTGGGCGTGGGTGAAAGTGAAAGTCCCTGAAGAGGTCTTGAGAGACTTTGCGGTGCGCATAAGGTTTGTCGGCTACGTGCCGTTGAGAGCCAACTCACGAGCCACGCCCGCTGAAGAGTTGGTTCGGAAAGCGCCCGACGATTTCCCTGACCCGATTTTGGATTTGCCCTTCGTCCCACTGAAAGCCAATGAGACCCAACCTGTCTTCATCACCGTCCAACCGCACCGCAAAACGAAACCGGGAGATTACACGCTGCCTGTCCTCGTTGAGATGCCTCTTGGCACAATCCGACTTGAGTTGCGGGTGCGAGTGGACGATGTGCTCTTCCCGGAGCGAACTCGCCTTTGGTTCACCAACTGGTTCAGGGCTGACAACTTCGCTCGCTTTCACGGCCTCCCTCAATGGGGCAACGAACATTTTCGCTGCATGCGCTCTTACGCCCGTCTGATGCGCGAACACAGGCAAAATGTCGTGTTGGTTCCGCTGGGGTTGGTGAAAGTTTTCCGGAGACCAGACGGTTCCTTCCGATTTGACTTTTCGCTCTTTGATCGGTTCATCGCCACCTTTGAAACTGAAGGTGTCGCTGAAAGGTTGGAGTTGTCTCATATCGGCGGTCGCAAAACTGGTCGCTGGGAAGACCCAGAATTTGTCGCTACTACCTTCTGGGCGACGGATGAACTGACGGGCGAAGGCGTTGAAGTGCCTTTGGAAACTTTCCTGCAAGCCGTTCGTGACCACTTGAAAGCGACAGACAGGCTCAAAAAAGCGATGCTTCACATCGCTGACGAACCTATCCCTGTCAATGTGGCATCGTGGAAGGCACTTTCGCAGCGGGTTCATCTTGCCGTGCCCGATTTGCCACGCATTGACGCAATCCATGTCAGCGACCTTGAGGGCTACTTGGAAGTTTGGGTTCCGCAGTTAAATTATTTCGCCCAGTGGCTTGATGTCTATCGCCAGCGACAGCGAGAGGGCAACGAAGTTTGGTTTTACACCGCTTGGGTTCCGCAGGGCAAATGGACGAACCGATTGATCGACTACCCGCTCATCAAAACTCGCCTACTGCACTGGCTCAATGTCCGTTACGGCGCAACAGGATTTCTGCACTGGGGTTGGAATTTTTGGGGCGATGTGATGGCGGGCGAATTGCAGTCGCCCGGCGACGCCTTCATTGTCTACCCAGGTCCAGCAGCGTCATTGCGGATGGAAGCGCAACGGGATGGGATTGAAGACGCCGAATTGCTTTGGATGCTGGCAGAGAAATTGGCGGGGAAAAGAACTGTGACGCCTCAGCAAGCGGCGCAAATTTTAGAGCCGCTTCTAAAGCCCGTCATCCGAGATTTCACCGACTACACCAAAGACCCAAACGAGTTGGAAAGGGTCAGGAAGCAAGTTTTGGAGGAGTTGCAAAGGCTCAAAAGAGGCGGGTGAGGCAAGCATGCTTGGGTTCGTGCATCCCGATAATGGCTTATTGTCTGTTGCCCTGTTGTCTCGGTTCGTTATGCTTTGCTTGCTGTTGTGTTCGGGGTTGAGTTTCTGCGCCCAACAAACTTTTGCTGTTCGCCAGCCGTCGGTCGCTAATTCCCTTAGGCTGATTTTGGAAGCGGAAGATTTTGACGGTCTAACGAGCCGTTCCTTTCACGACCTCAAGGCTGAAGGTTGGTATGTTCGGGAAGCCAACTGTCGCGGCTACGGGACAGTTTGGGGCAACGGCAAAGTCGCTGCCATTCACTCAACGGCGAAAAACAAGACGATGCAAAAACGACTTGACAAACTTTTGCCTGCGGGCAACTATCGTTTGACCGTTCGGGTCGCAGGGACGACGATGGCGGAAAAACTTCAGCGCGAAAACATCTTGAGGGTTCAGGTCGGCGACGCCTTCGTTGATTTCCGCTGGCTCAATGTCGGTCGCAGTTTCCGATGGCTTCCCATGAAGGAGTTGAACCTTGTAAGACCTTCGGACACCATCAAAGTGACAGTCATCCAGTTTGGCGGTGGCGGTCTTGTGCACTTAAACGAAGCCCAAGCCAAAAGCATCTGGCTTGACACCATCTACATCACCAACGACTTGACGGAAACTGAACCGCCAACGCCTGAAAGGGAACGCTTGATCAAATTCGGCACGGACAAACTACCTTTGCTTGAAAAAGCGAAACTACTTTGGCATCAGCAATGGGATGTCCCTTTCGTTGCTGAGCCCGTGCGGTTGCAAAGTTTTGACGGTCGCAAAAACATGTTTCCCAACGGGAGTTTTGAGTTGGGGATGCCTAACGGCTGGGCGGCAACAAATGTTGACTACACCTTCTGCTACCTTTTCACCGACGCCGATTTGGACGAAAGCAGACCTATCCACGGGCGATTTTGCTTGAAAGTCCCCGCCAACGCTAAACCTTTCTCCCGTCCCTTCCTTTTGGAAAAAGGCGGCAAGGTAACCTTGTCCCTTTACCTGCGCAGCGAAAGACCTCAAACCGTCAGTGTCGTTTTGAGGTCAGTGCCCGAATACAAACCGTTGCTGAAGATGGATTGCGCCGTCAAGGAAAAGTGGCAGCGATTTTCCGTCAGCGGCGATGTGCCCGCAGGTTTCGTTGATGTGAGGTTGGAGAACTCGGAAACCCTATGGGTTGATGGCATCCAGTTGGAACGGGGCGAAATCTCGCCTTTCGCACCACGAACTGAACTGGAGGCTGGTTTTTCCACAGGCGAGTTGGGCAATGTCCTTCTGGACGACGGAAAAGAGCAAAGGCTCACTTTGTGGCTGCACAACAGCAGCCGACAAGTTCAAAAGGCTGTCGTCCGATACCGAATTGTCAACCTGTGGGAACAGGTGGTCGTTGAGGGTAAAACTCAGCCAATAATTGTCAAGCCCGGGACAACTTTGCGCATCCCTTTCACCTTGCCAATGAAGGAGAGGGGCATCTTCAGTTTGCAATGGTCGGTGGAGGGCAGACCGATGCCTGAAGGGGAGTTGATGTTCGTTGTCCTGCCACCGATGCCTGAAGGGAAAGTCCGACACCAACTGGCAGCCAACATGGATGTTCTGGAACACCCATATCGCCTCTTCGCCCGCATGGGTTTTCGCTGGCAACTTTACTGCAAGTTCTATCCCACCTTCCCTGACCGTGCAAACCCAAAGGAGGGTGAGTGGCAATGGTTTGATGAGCAAGTCCAAATGGCGCAAAAATTTGGGCTTGAGACTTTGCCTTGCCTTTGGGCTTCGCAACCTCGCCCCTTCTGGGCTGATTGGACGAAAATTCCAGGGGAGACGATGGGCATAAATCGCAATAACCAACGCTACTACAGCAAAGATCGCCCCGTTTACCCTGACATCGGCAAGTGGCGGGATTATGTCCGAACCCTTGTTAGCCACTACAGCAAGTGGCTTCGTTTTTGGTGCGTTGAGGACGAAACGGAACTTTACTTCACGCCTGCCGACTTCCTTCCCATCTTCAAGGCTGCTTGGGAAGCCATCAAAGGCGTGGACAAAAACTTGCAAGTGGGAACGAGCATGGCGCCGCAGTATCACGAAGAGTTGCTGGAATTGCTGGACGGGCAAGTGGATTTCATCGGGGCATCTTCTTGGGGCGCTTCCTGCTGGGAGGCGAGAAAGATTCGTTGGTTGCAAGAGCGATGGGTCAAACCGTGGTTTTGCATCGGTGTCGGTTTGGATGGGCAACCGAGTTTCTATCACACTTTCCCTAATGCCCGCCCAGCGTTGAAAGAAGCAGCAATGGCTGCACAGGAAATGGTTAAGTTGTGCGTTCTCCAAGACGCCAAAATTGTCGGGCATTATACAGGTCGCATCCGCAACCTCGGCACTCACCGAACCAGCGACTTCCCACTCATTGACTACGACGGGACGCCTTTGCCCTTCGGTGCCGTTTATGCCAGCGTGGTGAGATTGTTGGCAAATGCTGTGCCAGCAGGTGAGGTGAGATTGGGAGAAGTGGCTGCAGGCGATTCAAGCCCTGTCGCTTTCCTGTTTGAGCAAGGAGGTCGCATCCACGCCGTAACTTGGTCAAACAGCCCGTCTGGTTTTTACGGGCACAATGTCTTGACGCCTGAAACTGCCCAAGCACCGGTGCGGACTTTAACTTTTCGCAACCTTCCCAAAGGCGCTCTAAGGTTCACCGACTGCTTCGGAAACGATTGGAAGTTCGTTGAGCGCAAGGGCGAAATCGTCAATGTCCAACTGAACCCGATGCCACTGTTCATTTGGAACGAGCGTTTAACGAGGTCGGAATTTGAGAGGCTTTTGAAGCAAGCAATCGTCTCGCCTAACCCAGTTTACGGCGGGATTTTCGTCCTTCCCAACCGTCAAAACCCTGACCGACTTGATTTGGTCATTTACGGGCGATGGTTGGGCGACAAATCAAAATTGCCCGACAGCGTTGAAGTGGGCACATCGTTGGGGCAGTTGATGACGGATAACCAATGGCTGCTTTTGGAACGGCAAAGCCAAATTTCGCATTGGAGCGGTAACGACTTCTCTGTCCGATTGCCCACTCTCCTTGACCGCTCCTTACTTCGCCATCCTTTGGAGAACGCACAACTTTATGCGTGGTTGCTTAAAGGTGGCGGAACGGTTTGCGGCATCTTTGACACCCTTTGGGTCGCTATCGCACCGAAACGGTCGGCAAAACTGGATGGCAACTTGAGAGAATGGGATTGGTCGCCCGCATGGCTGGACTTCAGTTTCTCGTGGGCAAGGTTCGGGCGATGGCTTGAGCAAGTTGAAGAGGGCGGCGAACACCTGAAAGAGTTCATGAGCAAAACGGATTTCGTTGACGCACGGGTAGCCTTCTGGTGCAGTTGGAATGCAAAAGATTTTCACAGCGGGGAGTTGTTTATCGCTGCGAAAATCTTTGATGACCAACCCATTGAGGGCGACACTTTGACGGTCTCCGTCAGTCATCAACCCGATGTCCCGCCATCTCCTATCATCCAAGTCAAGTTGCAGGAAGGTAGAGGCGAAATGGTCGGCTTATCGGAATGGGTTGTTCGCAAGCGCCAAGATGGCTGGGATGTGGAAGCGCGTAGGAAGTGGGATTTTTTCTCATGGCTTTTGCTTCCTGGCGAAGTCATCGGCTTTGATTTGCGCTACCGTGATGCCGACATGGAAGGTGGCAAACTTGTCTCAGCCACCCTTCGTTGGGCTGGAGCGGCTCGGTCTGGTTGTCTTTGGCTTGTGGATTGAAAAAGCGGGGTGACCAAGATGGCGACTTTTCGTGTGACCATTGAAATTGGACCGATGGATCAAAGTCGGTTTGAGCAAATTGAGGCTTTGGTGGACACAGGTGCAACCTACACTGTCGTCCCGAGGGATGTTTTGGAGCGGTTAGGCATCATGCCACAATTTCGCCGCCGATTCCGACTCGCCGACGGAAGAGTCGTTGAGTTGGACATGGCATGGGCAGTTGTGAAGGTGGAAGGTCAGATGACTTACACGATTTGCGTTTTCGGTGAGCCACAAACGGATGTTTTGCTTGGAAGGATGACACTGCAAAGTTTGGGCTTAGAGGTTGACTTGGCGAACCAGCGACTTGTGCCCGTTGATTTGCCACTTGTCGGTTTCGGAATCGCATGAACTGGAGTCGGGGTGGTGCAAGGTGCGAATTTTGGTGTTGCTGCTTTGTTTGGCAGCGATGGCAACAGCGTCGGTGGGTCAATGTCGCAAAAAGCCCGTCATTCTGTTTTGGTGCTCAACGCCGGAGAAACTCACCAACGCAACTTTCATCACACCGCAGGTTTGGACACCGCAAGACGAAAAGGGCGCTGAAGCGCTGAAACGAAAACCCGATTACGAACAATCGGCATGGCTGAAAAAGGGCATCACGCCTTTGCGCTGGATGGGTTATCCGCACGAAAAGAGCGAGCAGGAGTTGGTTGCCTATTGGGCATCAGTTGCGAATCAAGGTTATGTCGGAATCGCCATTGACGAAATTGGGCATGTCAGCCCAGAAGTTGACGCCAAAGCAGCAAGGGCGTTGGTGGCGCTAAAGAGAACTCATCCGAACCTTTTTGTCGCTGTCTGGCACGCTGGTGGGCTGACGGACGAACTTTTGAAAGGTTACCGTGACGGCGCAGACCTCATCCTTCTGGAGACTTACGGCGTCCCTTTTGAGATGCAGCGATACAAGCGTTGGATTGAAGAGCGAATCTCAACGGTGCGGAAGGCGGGCATCATCCACAAAACGGTCATCGCCATCGGCATCAACGACGCTGCTTCGCAAAAAGAGTGGCAAAAAGTCGGGCAGTGGGTGAACTCAGAGTTAACTCTTCGCCAGTTGTTGACTTTCATCCGCCAAAAAGCGCCCGATATGCCCGGCATCGCTTTCTTTGCGCCGAGAGCAAGCCAAAAGATGTTGACGATTGCAGACAAGTTGGCGGGCGAAATTTTCGGCAAACCCGCACCACTCCATGACATCATCGCTGACTACAACGCAGAACTGCGCCGTCCCGATGGGCGAGTTGATGTTGACTTGATGGTCGCTCGGCTCAAGGAGTTAGGCGTCAACACTTATTTTTGGCTGATCTGGCATGCACCAACCGATTGGGACGATTTGCAAATCTTTTTGCCCAAAGCCGCTGAAGCGGGAATTCAGGTCTGGGTTTACCTTGTCCCGCCGTCGGAAAGCCCACCTTACACCAAACTTTACTCCGAACCTTTCCGCCTTGACTACATCCGCTGGGCTGAAGAGATTGCCAAGTTATCGCTGAAGCATCCCAACCTAACTGCTTGGGTCATTGACGACTTCTATGCCAATCGCCAGTTTTTCACGCCCGACCATGTGCGAAAGATGCAGGAACGAGCGAAAACTATCAACCCGCACCTTGCTTTTCTGCCGCTGATGTATTTTCCAGAAATCACCCGCAGGTTCGTGGACGAATACGGTCAGGTCATTGACGGTGTCGTGGTCGCTTACCCGCAAGATGCCGAGGAGATTGAAAATGCGTGGGCAATTTTGAACGATGTGGCGGTCGCCTTTCACAACGAACTGAGTTACCCTTGGGGAACGCCTTCGTCGCCCGGCGATTTTGTCGCTGTCTCGCAAAGGGCAAAGGTCTTGCCACAGGAAAAGCATTTCATCCGCTTCCGACAACGAGACGATTTCGTCGGTCCAACTTCAGGCTATCACTTCAAGCAGTTGCTCATTGACGGCGATGTGGTTTGGGAAGAAGATGTCGCTGGCGGGACGAAGCATTGGCAGGAAGTTGTCGTTGATGTCAGCGAGTTTGTGAGGGGCAAGGAAGCGGTGACAGTTGCTTTCAGGCTTTTTGACAAAAAGGGAGTGAGCAACTTCGGGGTTAGATGGCAGTTGAAGGACTTGCAAGCGGACGGGCTCAAGTTTGATGCTGATTTGACCGAGCCGCAAAAGTGGAAAGTTGAAAAGCGTGGCGCTTTTGAGGCGGGATTTGGCGAGGGCATCAGTCGAGGGCAAGGTCGCTTCCACATTCCCTTCATCGTCATGACCGCAGCCCAACCTTACGAGTTTCGCCTCCGCCACGGTGACCCAGCAACGCCAGAGCGAATTGCCCAATGGCTTAAAATGTGCCTTGACATGTGGAAAGGTGGCAGGTGCGATGGGGTCGTGACTTACTGCCTTGACAAGAGCCCAAGCAGCCAAACCTTTCTCATCGCTCGCAAACTTTTCACGGAGTCACACATCATCAAAGGGAGCGAGAAGAAATGATCATAGGGCAATATTTGGCTGATTTTTTGGTGGAGGGAAGGAGTGACCGATGGAGCGCTACAAGGGAGCAATTTTCATAGCATTAGCCACATTTTTGACATTTTTCATATCTATTTGCATTGCAACTCAAAAGTTGACGGTCGGCGTATGGCTTTTCAATCCACTGCACAGCTTTAGTCGCTGGTGGATGCCGATGTTGGCATTATTGTGCTGTTATATTATTGCCATTTTTGGATTCCTTGCCATCGAAAATAAGGAGAAGAAAATGTTTCATTTGGCTACCATTTCCCTTGCATTCATGCAATTTCTGCTCGCTTTAGCGGTAACTTTTCTATCTCCGTTGACATGGATGCTGTTAGCGTGGTTAGTTATCAACCCAGCCTCTAACGCTTACTTTAGCACTGCAGCGGAAACGAAGAGCTTGATAAAATTATTACAAAATTTTGACAAAAAGATGCCTAATCATATTCAACACGCATTTGGGCAAGAGTGGAAACCACGGTCGCCTTGCGCAAACGAACCACCTCTCATATCGCATGTAGCCACTCAATCGCCAGGACCAATTATTTTTTGCGGAATCATCCGTAAAATCGTTTTAAAATTGCCACCACTCATTTGGCTTGCAGAACAAATTCTGGCTTTTTCTCCCGGAACAACGACTAGAGAAATAGCTAACTATATGAAGCAGTGGCATAATGTTTTTGTTACGCCAAGAGATGTAGCTGCAGCCTTGTGGTGTGCCGTCGTGTATATCATTGTTGGTTGTAGCACAGTTTTCTTTTTAGTTCACATAGGTAAATTAACAAAAAATCTACAAGTCGGTTGGGGAAGTGCCGTTCTCTTTGCTACAATGCCTGCTTTTCACATGTTTACGCCTTCTGTTGACCAAATGTATCCTTTAATAACGGCAATTGTTGTTTTCTTAATCATTTACGGATTACATCAAGATGTTACTCTATCACTTTTAGTATTTACAATAGCTGGTTTTATCCTTGCTATCGGAGTTTTTTTAAACCTTGGACTTGTTACCTTATTGCCTCTTAGTTTTTTGTTAACTTTCATGTTCTCTTGGAAAGTGAAAAAGAAATTGAGTGAATGCTTTTTTAATTTTATGACTTTTTTAGCATCATTCTTATCTCCGTTGCTTGCTCTTCTGATTCTGTTAGATTGTAACCTGTGGTTAATTTTTAAAAAATCTGATATGCTACGAATGCAACTCTATTCCATTCATACACCTCGTCCTTACCTTCCATGGATATGGGGAAATATTGTCGATTTCTTTGTTTTTATCGGTATACCTTTGACAATCGGCTTTTTATGGCAGATTTTAAAAGAATTAGCTTCAGGCATCAAGGAACGATCATTGAGTTCGTTTTCGCCCATACTATGGGCTTTCGTTATTACTTTCGTCATTTTGCTCCTCTCTGGCAAGGTGAGGGGCGAAGTAGCACGAATGTGGCTTTTTCTGACACCAATGGTTATCATACCAGCATCAATAGCTTTCGATGAATTCGGGATTTGGGAGCACAAAGAATGGCTTGGGATAATCATCGCTTTGCAAGGATTAAATAACCTTATCTTGCGAGAGTTCTTGCGTGTTTGGGGTATATGACGGTAATGAGTAGTGACACAGTTCCAGCATATTATGCTGAATTTAACAAACACTTGTGAAATAGCAAGAGAGGTGAATGAAACAATGTTAATAATTTTTGTTTCTTTTCTCTTGCAATTTGGCACACCTTTTGAGCCAATATCGTCGGCACCTGTTGTTTCTTCTGGCGCTATCAAAGTGGATGGCAAGTTGAACGAAACGGCGTGGAAGGAGGCTCAACAGTTAGCCCCAATGTCTGTTCTTGGCGGTGGCGTGTCGCCAGTGCAACCTGTTGTGCTCGTCTGTCATGATGAGGTCAACCTTTATGTTGGCGCAATCCTACCAAAACAAGCTAAAAAACCACCGAAAATAACAGTGAAAGAACGCGATGGTGAAGTTTGGCAAGACGATGCATTTGAGGTTTTTCTTGCCCCAGATAGGGCTTCAAAGCGCTATTACCAATTTATTGCCAATGCTGGCGGTTTTAGGTGGGATTCTCTCGGGAAGGATGGCAGATGGAATGGGGAATGGCATGTAGCAACAAATGCTGACGCCAATTTGGATCACTGGAGCATTGAATTTGCAATTCCATTTGCAACTGTCGGCGCGAAACCGAGCGGTGTTTGGGGCTTCAATGTTTGTTGGGACAGGCAAACTCCAGCAAAATCGCTAATGACTTGGGCACAATTGCAAAATAGCTTTCATGAGCCTGAGAATTTCGGGATTTTGATATTTTCTCCATCCGCTCCAATAATTCGCAATATTCGCCAAGAAATTGATTATTTGGCAAGGGAGCTCAAATTCTCGGCAGAGTTTAAGTCAAACGAACCTTGCGAAATGCGTTTCGATTTTGGCACAATTGACAATTTGAAAACGGTGGCCAAAACATTTGCAGGGGCTAACGAAGCCAAACCTTTCATTGTCAAAATCGGATTGCCAAACGGTAGTGGGAAGTTTTTGGCACTTATTCGTGCTTTTGTTGGTAAAAATGAGCTATATAGAGGGGTGATGATAGTGGACGCTAAAATGCCTTTGCAGGTAACGATGCGCAAATACTTGCTAAGGACGATGAAAATTGACTTAGAAGTAGATGCATCGTTATTGGCAAACAAATACACTTTAGACAGGTTGGAAGTGGTTTTGGTTAACAGCGACGGCAAAGTTCTTGCCAAATCTTCGAGGAAATTTGAAGATGCGAAGGCGAAATTGCAAATTGATGTTTCTAAGTTGAAAGCTGGAAATTATCAGCTAAAAATTACCGTTATAGGTGCTGATGGCAAACAAGTGTATGAAAGCCAACAGGGACTTGTAATTCCACAAAAACCACAATGGCTTGGCAACCGTGAAGGAATAAGCGACGAGGTTTTGCCACCTTGGACGCCTTTGAAAGTGCGTGGCAAAACGATTTCACCTTGGGGAAGAGACTACATCTGGGGTATTTTGCCATTTCCAGAGCAAGTTCGTGCAAAGGGGAAGGAGTTACTTGCCAGCCCGATTCGTTTGGTTGTCAAAGCCAACGGTCGTAGGCAGGTGTGGAAAGGGAGAGGTTTGAAATTTACGAAGAAAACTCCATCAAGGGTTGAATTTGCCATAATTTCTGAGGGACAGGATGTTGACATTTCAGCAAGCCTTTGGTGTGAATATGACGGGTGTGTGAGGTGTGACTGGAAAATTGTGCCAAAAAGGAAGGGTATTCGAGTGGAAGAGGCAATTTTTGAGATACCATTTAAAGCTGAGCATGCAAAACTTATCTACCACTACCCCGGTCGTTGGGGTTCGGCGTTCAATGCCAGTTCCGTCCCGAAAGAAGGCATGAAAATGGCTTTTAGACCGTATGTCTGGCTTGGTGATGAGTGGCGTGGACTTGCTTGGTTCTGTCCATCGGATGAAAATTTCCGCCCTAAAGACTTAAAAAGCGTCACAGAAGTGCTTCGGAGCGACAATTCGGTTCTACTTCGGATCAACCTTATCCAAGAGCCTTTTGAGCTCAATGAGCCAATTTCCTTCACATTCGGCTTTGAGGCAACTCCGATAAGACCAAATCCCGAAGATGTGTGGGATTATCGCATCATCCATACGGGGAATTACGGCTTAGAGAAGCAACTTTGGAATCCTCCGAGGGAAATACGCTGGGAAGCTCAAGGAAATATCAATGTTTCTCAGGGGACTATTGAAGCGTGGGTGCGCCCACATTTTGACCCAAATCCACCAATAAAGCCAGATAACCCATCTCGTGGCATTTACAACCGAAATTTCTTCTATTTCCTTGCCTCTGACGGGACAGAAGTTGGATATTACTGGAATATTGACGATAGAGGTATGAGAATTTACATTCGCACACCGGACGGGAAATATCCCCTCGTTTTTGGGGCAAAAAATGACTGGAAAAAGGGCGAATGGCACCACATTGCCATATCGTGGGGGAGTGAAATAAGGCTATACGGAGATGGAAAACTTTTGGCAAAACACCCATATAAAGGCTTACTGCCGGAAGGGGTAAAAGGCGGCGAATTTTGGCTTGGAAGAGGGCTTTGCGAAATGGATGTCGATGAGTTTTGCATTTCGGATGTTCAGCGTGAGCCACGAGGACACTTAGGTGAACTCCAACCAGATGAACACACGCTTCTTCTTGAAAAATTTGATGATATTCGGCAAGATGGCGGTGTTGTCAGGACGGTTCCACAGAAGGCAGCGAAGGCTGGCATCGCTTCATCTGGGATCAAGCTTGTAGATGGCAAGTTTGGGTGTGCAATCAGATTATTCGTGCCAGCAGAGGAAAAATTGACAGTTCTTGACATGTATCGGGCTCTTGGCGTCCGCACAATCTGTTTCCATGAACATTGGTCAACTATACAAAACTACTATGCACCTGCTCAACCAGAGGGTTTGCGAAGCCTCGTTAGAGCATGCCACGAAAGAGGCATAAAATTGCTCGTTTACTACGGCTATGAGGTGAGTAACATTGCACCAGAGTGGGAACTCTACAGTGATGAGGTTCTTGTCTATCCTCGTGCGGGTGGATACAAAAGGAAGCCTGAACAAACAGCCTATATTTGTTGTTACAAATCCGCATGGCAAGATTATTTAGCGTGGGCAATAGCAAAAACAATGGATGAATTTGACATAGATGGGGTTTATTTGGATGGGACAGCAAATCCGTTTGCATGCGGTAATTTGGGGCACGGTTGTGGCTATATCGGGCGTGACGGGAAATTGCACCAGACTTATCCATTTTTTGAGGTTCGTGAGATGATGAAGCGAATTTATACAATTGTCAAGAAAAGGAAGCCATATGGGCTTGTCAATGTCCATCAGTCAACTTGCATGACTATACCATCGGTTGGTTGGGCAACAAGCTACTGGGATGGCGAGCAGTTTGGGCATATAGCACGCACCCCAGAGACTTTTCCCACAGATGTCCTTCCGCTTGATGCCTTTAGAGCCGAATTTATGGGGCATAATTGGGGAGTTCCTGCGGAGTTGCTTTGCTACGGGCGTCCATACACTTACTCCGAGGCATTGGCAATTTCCTTGCTTCACGATGTCCTTGTTCGCCCCGGCGATATTGAGCTCGCTTCAAAGATATGGAAGGCTGCGGAAACTTTTGGAAGAAAATCGGCTAAATGGCTCCCATACTGGGAAAATGACATGTATGTGAAAACAAATGACGAAAATGTCAAGTGTAGCATCTATAGTCGTGGCAAAAAGGGTGCAATGGTTGTTGTGAGCAACCTCAATCGATATGCAGTAAATGCGGAAATTACGCTAAATATTGGCGCTCTTGAGCTTCCAGCAGAAGTTGAGGTCACCGATGTCATAAGTGGGGAAATTTTCACTTGCCACAGCGGGAGGCTAAGCTTCCCACTTGAGTCACTTTCGTTCCGCATGCTCTGGCTGAAACCAGCAAAATAGGTGGCAAACTGGGCTAACGAGGAGAGACAGATATGACTAAAAAGGAGCGTTTTATGACTGCACTTAGGCTTGGAGTGCCCGATGTCGTTCCAGTTGCTCCCCTTATCCATCATCGCTTCGCCCACAAAGTTCTCGGCAGGTGGGATTGGAAAGCAGTTTTCGAAGTTCATCAAATGCTCGGCTCAATCCATTTTCGTGGTCCGCTGAGTGTCGGCGTCCTTTCGTCTTTACCAGAAGGTTACGGCGAAGAATGGCGGGAAGTTGAGAGAAGTCCTGACGGAAGGGTGACAATTGAGTGGGTCATTAGGACACCGAAACGAACGATGAGAGGGAAAATCGTTAGAGGCATGATACCTGACGACTCACTCGTCTCAAAAACGGTTGAATACCCAATCAAAAGCGTTGAGGATTGGCTTGCGTTCCTTGATTTTAGAGTTCGTTGGCTTGAAAACGCTAAAGAACCAGTGTTTGGTGAAGTTGCGGAGGCTGTCAGAGTCATGGGTAATGAGGGGATAGCAAGCGTTGGCTTATGCCCTGCCTTCACTGCGCTCGCAGAAAGGCGAGGGATGGAGCAATTCTTGCTTGACCTTTACGATTACCCTGACCTTATCAGCGAACTTTTGGAAGTTGAAAGGCAAATCATGGAGAAACATGTTGAAGCGTTCATCGCATCGCCAGCGGAAGTTGCATGGCTTGACATTTGCTGGGCAACGGGAGCGGACATGGGTCCCAAGAACTTTGAGAAATGGGCACTGCCCGATGTCGTCAGGGCGATTGAAAAGGTTCGTGAAGCGGAAGGGAAGTATCTCGGTCTCTACACGCTTGGGAAAGTGAGAAAACTTTTGCCGATGCTCGTTGATGCGGGAGTCCATTTCATTGAAACCTTCGAGCCAAACCAAGGGGACATATCTTTGGCTGAGGCGAAAAGACTTTATGGCGATAGAGTGTGCATCATGGGCAACTACAATTGCCTTGTGCTCGCATTCGGAACAGTTGAGGAGGCGAGGGAAGAAGCGAGGAGATGTCTCCGTGAGGGGATGGGGGGTGGTGGCTACATTATGGTGACGGCTGATGAAGTCCCAGCCAACGCAAAATGGGAAAACTTGAGAGCGATGGTGGAGACAGTTGAAGAAGAAGGGAGGTATGAGGGATGAGTTTGCGATGCTTTGACGATGCTGAAATTGAGGCTTTGAAGCAGGTCATTGAGAGCCAAAGCCTTTGGCGAGGCATGGAAGGAAATTTTGTGGCTTGGTTTGAAGATGCAATGGCAAAGCACCTTGGAAGACGCTTCGTCCACGCAGTCAATTCGGGAACTTCAGCGAATGAAGCATCAGTTGCGGGTCTGGGTCTTGATGTAGGCGATGAGGTTATTTATCCGGCAACTGCACCCATCTTCGTTTCGCTTCCCGTGTTTGCTGCTGGATGCATCCCTATCTTTGCAGATGTTGGGCTAAGAACCCTAACCGTCTCGCCGGTGAAATGGATGACAAAATTTTCGCAGAAGGAGGATGATTAGGACGATTTGTGGTCACAAAACTTTAAAATCGGTGATGAGTAAGATGATCGCTCTATTTTTCACAATTTGCTTTTCTTCTTTTATCAACACAACTATCAATAATGCGGAATGGGAATTTTTGAGTGATCATTTGGAAAGAATCGTTTATTTCACTCAGGGATGGGGTGAACTGGGGATAGATGTCTCTGCACATGCTCCTCATCAAACACCACTTCCTCTTCAAATCAGGGACAAGCGCTACGAAAAGGGACTGGGACATCACGCCAACGGTGAAATTGTTGTTGCCCTAAACGGAGAGTTTCTTTATTTTGAGGCAGAAGTTGGCGTTCAGTGGCAGGGAGGTCAGAATATTGGAAGCGTCGTTTTCCAGATATTCGTCGATGGGAAAAAGAAATTTGACAGCGGAGTAAGGCGAGAACTTGACCTGCCTGTTCCTGTTCGCATTTACCTGAAGGGGGCTAAAGAACTAAGACTTGTCGCAAAAGATGCTGGAGACGGCATCATCTGCGATTGCGCCAATTGGGCAAATGCTCGCCTCATTCCAGACCCGTCCGCAAGAAAAATTGAGAGGAGGTTGAAGAGCATGGACATCGCTCCTTTTGCAAGAGTAGTTTACTCTGACCCTCAAAGGATGGATGGTTGTAGATGCAGTAGAACAGAGGAATTCCCTTCAGAGGACATATTCCTTGAAAGGGAAATTGCTCCCTCTTCCGATGGCTATTTCGTTCCAACGAGGGAAAATGGGGAAGGGTGTATCGGTCTCGTTTGGTTTGAGAGAAGAAAATTGAGGGAGTTAATTTTGGTGTTTGCAACCCCTGATTCGATCCCAAATCCCCATGACATTAAACTTCAAGCCTGGCTGGGAGAATCTTATTGGCAAGGAAGATGGATTCCTCTAAGCGCTGAAGTAAAGAAGGAGAATTCCACTCTTCATTTCTGCATTAACTGGCAGGGGCAGCCGCAGATTGCTCTAAATGGGACGGAAAAGATTCGTTGGATATTTCCTTCCTTTAGGAGACCGATAATCATTAAGCGCATTCAAGCCTTTTCCTGTTCAATTCCAGAGGAAGGCGAATTTATCCTTGAAATTGAGAAGCGTAAGAAGGGCAAAGGAGAAGTAGAGATTTACAATGGAGAGATTCTCGCGAACGGAAGAACGGTTCACAGGCTGAAGTGGGATTTGAGCAAGGAAATTCGTCTAAGGGTGCGTTATTTTCGCCCATCGCCTTGTAAGTCTGATCGCACCATTCTGTGGCTTAGACTCCCCAGTTTTCCCCTTGGTTTCGGCATTGCTATTGAAGACATTTTGGAAAATGGTTGTGTTTATGTTGAAGATTTTGGTGTCTTTGCAACAACCTATTCTAAAAGAATTGGACTTAATGAATATAAGAGAAAAATCGAAGGAAGAGAAAGTATTCTGGAACTTGTCAGGAAGATGCCAGATCAGAAATTTAGTCAAGCAATGGAGAGAGTGCATAAGCCGATTCAAAATAACGGTCCTACCATGCTTTCCCTTGCTTGCGATAACCATAAATTCATTGTTCCTCGCGAGGGCGGTGTTATTTACGAGGCAATGGAAGTCAAAGTGAAATTCGGCACCGGCAGAAGCGAGAAGGTGACAAGATACCTTGATGGGGGTTGGTATCCCATTCCTGTAAGCCAAATTGAGGAAAATGGGATAGTTTACAGGCAAAGGAGTTTCGTTGCTCCTTATGATGAGGATGACGAAACAATCAAGACCCATCCCTACTGGTTTAACAGGAAACCCTTATTTATTGCCGAGATAGAGATGGCAAATATGGGAAAGGAAAGCAAAAGTGGAGAGATAACCCTATCCTTCCTTGCAGATAGGGAAAATGGCACTTTAGCCCGCTTAGAAGCGATGGAAAAAGGGATAACCGTCTTTTCTGGTGAAAAGTTCTTAGCATTTTTGGAAATTTCTGGCGGGAAAATTTATGGAAACGAAGTGAAGGTAATGTGGGAATTAAGCCCTGAAGAAAGAAAGAAGTGTTTTCTTTACATTCCGGCGTGGGAGATGAAGAAAGAGGAGATGGACTACCTAACTGTATCTGAAAAAATTGAACTTCTTCTTGCAGAGACGAGAAAATATTGGGATAGGGTGCTCTCAAACACACTCAGAATAGATATTCCTGAGCCCTTACTCGCAAATCTAATTAAAGCCGCACAAGTTCACTGTTTGATAGCGGCAAGGAACGAAGAAGGGGGAAAGAAGATAGCCCCTTGGATTTCATCCATGTCCTATGGTCCTTTGGAAAGCGAGGCTCATTCAATAATCTATGGAATGGACCTTTTCGGTCATTCTGAGTTTGCGAAAAGAGGTTTGGAGTTCTTCATAAGTCGCTACAACGAGAAAGGGTATCTTACAACAGGATACACGATTGTGGGAACTGGTTGGCATCTTTGGACACTTGCTCGCCATTATAGGCTAACGAGAGATTACGAGTGGATGAAAAAACATGCTAAAGAGATTGCAAGAGTTTGCGATTGGATTGTGCGCCAAAGAGAAAAAATGAAAGTGGTAAATTACAAAGGAGAAAAAGTGCCGGAATATGGCTTAATGCCTCCTAGGGTATCAGCGGATTGGAATCGCTTCGCTTATCGTTTCTTCAATTAGGCGCACTATTATGCTGGTTTAGCGGAAGTAGCAGAAATTTTGCATGAAATAGGTTACCTAGAAGCAGAGATATACCGAAAAGAAGCAAAGGAGTTCAAGGATGACATTGTGAGGGCTTATCGTTGGAATCAATCTCGGATGCCTGTTCTAAGGCTCTCTAATGGGAAATGGATTCCTGCCTATCCCGGTATGCTCTTCTGTTTCGGAAAGGTAGGAGAGATGTATCCGGGGGAGGAATGGAATCGTTCTTGGGCAGGGGATGTGGAATTAGGCGCTCACCATCTCATTCCCTGCGGCGTTTTGGAAGCAAACAGTAGGGACGCGGATTGGATTGTAGAGCACATGGAGGATTTTTAGTTCCTTCAGAGTGGGATGGGAGAATATCCTGAGGATGAGAATCGCAAGGACTGGTTTAACTTGGGTGGATTCTCCAAAATCCAACCCTACTATACGAGAATAGTTGAGATATATGCTCAAAGGGACGAAATAAAACCCTTCATCCGTTCTTATTTCAACGTAATTCCATCTTTGCTAAATGAAGAGAACCTTTCCTTTTGGGAGCATTTTCACAATATGGGTGCTTGGAACAAGACGCATGAAACAGGTTGGTTTCTTGTGCAAACGAGAAATATGTTTGTAGTGGAAAGGGGAAAAGAACTTTGGCTTGCTCCCTTTCTCCCAAGTTACTGGATGGAAGATGGGAAGAAGGTAGAAGTCTCAAGAGCCCCCACCTTCTTTGGCAAAGTAAGTTACAGCATACACTCTTTTGTTGGAAGTGGGTATATAGAAGCGAAAGTGGATTTTTCAGGCAATAAAGCCCTTGAAAAGTTAGTCCTTCGTCTTCGCCATCCAGAAGGAAAGAAGCTCAAGAAGGTTTTGGTGAATGGCAAAGAGTATAAGGAATTTGATAGCACAAGAGAATGTGTATTTCTCGAACCAAAAAGTGGCAAGACACATATAAGGGCATACTATTGATTGGCAATGATGCATAGGCAGTCGCATGCATCCTACCCACACCAAGGGCGCTTTCGGTTCTTCAGTTCTGAAAGTATCCTGTTCGCTATCTGAACATCCTCATGTATCTCAAAGTCAAACATGCCAGCAACAATGAAATCGGCACCGTTCTCAAAAGCATATCTGAAAGCACTCTCTGGCGCTATCGCTCCAGCCGCCATAACCTTGAAAGCAATCCATGGCTTTTTCACCGTCTCCATCAAAGCAGCCAATTCCTCAGGGCGTGAACACCAACGAGAGTCATAGTAAAGTTTCGCAGAAGGATAGTTCAGGTGATGAAATGTGACCATGTAGAAATCTGGGTTGAAACCCGCTTTCTCACAATCTTCCACTACCCCCATCCTATGAGCACCTATGCCAACTGGCAAACCATAAGACCTTGCGTGTTCTAAGGCTTTGTTCAAAATTTCAAGGCGCGGCGGTCCAACACGATCATCTGCATTCGGACCTGAGATGTCATTGTGGAAACCGCAGAGGAAATCCCCTTCAACACCAGAAATGTAAAGGGCATTTGCACCCGCTTCAACTAACGCGTCCATTTGACGCTTGAACTCATCCAAACCGCTGCTCGCCAAAGCGTGTGCAGTGCACATAATCCATTGCATCTTCCCACCACGACGACGATGCTCTTGAAGGAGTTGAATTGCTTTCGGAACATAGTGAATAACGAGGGCGTTTATGCCATGTGCCTCTGCTATCGCTAAAGTCTCCAAAATCTTTTCGTCCGTGTTGTAGTGGCGAGCCAAGTTGTATACATACCGAAGGTCACGGCTGTGAGTGAAATGGGTTAAAAGATTACCGCCTAACAGGAGACGGCTTATCTCCAAATTCCGTATCTTGCCTTTCGGTAAAACTTCTTGAGAGGTTGCGCTTGAAGGTTGTGTTGCTGTAAGGTTGATGCCCAAAGCAGCGATCGCAGCGACTGAAAAAGAACGCTTCATGAAACCGCGACGGCTAATTCGCGCCATCCCCTTCACCCTCCTTGACCTTTCAAATCAAACTCGCAAATCATTATGAAGCCTCAAACAAGCAATCGGACCGAAACTTGTTTCTCCTCAAGGACTTCACCTGTCTCAGCGTCAATGAGTTGTGCTGAGACAGTTTCTGGAGGCGTTTCAAATTCGTCAAGCCAAACAAAGGAGACTTCCACCCACTGTTGTTGGCTGCCAACCTCAACGGGTTTGCTCTCCCTATTGCCTATGCGCACTTTCACTTTCCTCGGTTCAGCGGAAAGGTTTTCCACTTGCGCTTCCACAATGACCCTCACAATTCGGCTGCTTATCGGCTCTTGAATCTGCATCCTCACCGCAACTTTAGGCATCAGAAATGCTTGCCCGCAAAGCATTGGGATGACGCTTTCTTGCAAACTCAAACCTCCGTGCAAGAAAGCCTCCGATTCGCCTTGTAATGCAAACACTGAAAAGCCTTCAGGGAAGGCGAAGAGCAAATTGCCTTGAAGCCCTATTTCGCTCGCTTGAACAACCCAACATCCTTCTGGCTGCCCTCCAACCGCGAACCTTCTCTTTATCTCCAACGCCTTTGAAGGTGCTCGGATAGTGGACGGTTCACACCCTTGTGGCGCAAACAGAAATCCGTGATCGGCGACAACAAAAATCCTTTGGAAGCCTTTCTCAGCAACAAATCTGATACTTTGTGCAATTCTGCCGACCATATCAAACAAACCCTGCGGGTGAAGGTCAGAAGCGAATGTCCCGAACTCGTCTAACTCCCGCGAGAGGACAACGAGGGTTTTCACATCGCTCAAATTGGTAGCCTTCAATTTGTCCAAATCAACGACCTTTCCATCCCGCCCAATAAACCGCTCAAGTCATCTCCTTCTGTCACTTTTGCTCACAATTGATGACCAACCTGTTACTTTCCCAAGCCACACTCAATCCTTCCGAATCGGGAAGCAATGCAGCCATGCCAATCTCAGTGATGCTTGGCAATACCGTTTTCAACGAGCGAACTTCAAAATTGACCGCACTCCCGACACACCCTTGCAAGTGCTTTGCGAGGTCAAATCTCAAGGCATCAACGATAAAGATGGCGACCCTTTCTTGACCAAGACGAATGTTCTGCCAGAAAGCCCATTGTGTGGGTTGCCACCCTTCCCGCTTAACAGCGTTCATGAATGCTCGGTTGACCGAGTCCAGAAACTTCCGATAAGCAACCCAAGCAGGATTGACAAAGCGGTTTTTGTCTTCACTGCTCAAAGAAGCCTGCAAAGCTGACAATTGAAGCGCCCAGTAATCCAAACGCCACCATTCGTTCGTGTAGTGTTTGACGAATTCTTCAACGCGCTGCAATTTCTCAAACACCCTGACGGCATCTTGGCTTTTAAGCCAAATCTTAGCTGCCAACTCTACTGCTTCCCAGAATTGCTTGATCGCTTCATCGTGCCGTGACCAGAACAGACCTTTCCTCGTTTCGGCGATCCTACCCAAATTCTCAACCTTCTCGCCGAAATTGCTCCCATCAGGCATAACAGCCCTTCTCATTTCCTGAACCCACAAATCATCAATGACCTTGAAAGTTTCCGCCTTCACCAATGCTTCGTTTAAGGTGATGTTTCGCAAGTTGTATTGCCTTTCCACTTCGTCCGCGACATTGCGGTAAACTGCTTGCCAATTTACGCTGTCACGCCATCGCCTTGCAAGTTGGCTTAAGGCTTGGCGTTTGGTCAAGTCGGACGGAACGAAAGGGAAGCGATCGGCGATGGATGGGTCAAAACAAACCAAGTCAGCCAAAAGGACAGTAGCCTGAACTTTCCTTTTCAAATCCCTTTCATCGGGAGGAGTTTCTGCGTCGTTCCAGCCAAAGTATTCCTGCAATCTTTTGCGCCAGATTTCCCACAAACCTTGTTCGCTCAATTTCCCTTGCCAATTTTGCTCGCAAAGGAAAAGCAAAACAGCATCTTTGAAGTCCCAAGAAGTGAGCCCAAAGGCAAGTGCTAAGAGTGCGTCAATAATTTCGTTTTCTGTCACCCTCCTGTTGCCTATCAGTTGTTCCCAACTTCTGGCTAATCGTTTTGAGTTCTCTGGTCGGTTTCTGAGCAGGTCAACAAGAACCGAAGTGACAGGGAGATTGCAACGGCGCTGTAAAAGCGAGAGAAAGTCCATTTCAAGTCGTTCGCCCAAAAGTTCAAAATCGCGAAGCCAACTTTCCTGCAATGGCTTCTCAGGGACATAAATGAGCCACTTGCCGCCAAGGTCAGGCGATTTGTTTTCCAACTCAAAACGCAAGGCAAGGAAACTGCCATCAAATTTAACCAACCTGACGCCTTTCGGGACTACCTCGTCAACCACCTCGCTTATCGTCCCTCCAGCATCATACCAAACCACAATCCCATGCTCGCCCTGATGGTCAAACGCCCTTTTGATTTCCGAGCGAATCCAACTTTTCAGAGTTCCTAAACCTGAGTGCTGTGGCATAAACTCCCACCTCTCAAAAAGGGAGATGCCGCCCGATTGGCTTATCGCTTGTAACGCTCACCTAACAATTTTGCGATTGATGTGAAGGGTGCGAAGTATGATGCTCGGTTTAGGGTGAAATGTTCGGTGCTGAGTCACGATGTGCAGCAGTATTCCGCCTGCCCTAAAATTGCCACTGCAGAAGGGAGGAGATAACAATGAGCCGCCAGGTTAAACTCAGGGACATCAGGGCATTGTTTGTTAGAGGTAGGGCAATTTGACCTTGCAATCCAAGCCGCTCAAAAAATTGAAAGCGCAAAGTTTCGTTCGTGGGCATTCAGGGAAATCGCCGTAGCAATGGCAATAGCAGGGCAGTTAGACAGTGCTTTTCAAGCCGCTCAAAAAATTGAAGACTCGTGGATTCGTTCGTCAGTATTCAAGGAAATCGCCGAAGCATTGGTGGAAGCGGGGCAGTTTGACCTCATTATTCAAGTCGCTCAAACAAAAATTGAAAACGCATGGGTTCGTTGGTTGGTGCTTATGGAAATTGCTAAAGCGTTAGCGAAAACAGGGCAAACGAAACGGGAGAATTTAGCCTTTAATCTTGCTATTCAAGTTGCCCAAAAAATTGAAAACGCATGGGATCGTTCATCAGCGTTCAGGGAAATCGCTGAAGCATTAGTGGAAGCGGGGCAAATTGAGCGGGCTAAACAAGCCTTTGACCTATCCATCCAAGCTGCTCAAAAAATTGAAAACGCATGGGATCGTTGGTCGGCGCTTATGGGAATCGCTAAAGCATTAGCGAAAGCAGGGCAAATTGACATTGCAGATCAAGCCCTTGAGATCGCCATTTTAGTAGCACAAGGAATTAAGAGCGCACGGCGTCGTTCGTTGGCATTCAGGGAAATCGCTAAAGCGTTCAGGGAAATCGCAGAAGCGTTATTGGAGGCAGGGCAATTTAATCTTGCTATCCAAGCTGCTCAAAAAATTGAAAACGCATCGGATCGTTTGGAGGTGTTCAGGAAAATCGCCGAAGCATCGGCAAAAGCAGGTCAATTTGACCTCGCCATCCAAGTCGCCCAAGAAATTGAAGACGCATATGATCGTTTGGAAGTGTTTAGGGACATTGCCGAAGTGTTGGCGAAAGCGTTGAAAGCAGGTCAATTTGACCTTGCCTTTACAATTCAAGTCACTCAAAAAATTGTAGATGAATGGGATCGTTTAGAGATGCTTATGGAAATCGCTAAAGTATTAGCGAAAGCAAGGCAAACGAAACAAGCAAATCAAGCCTTTAATCTTGCCATCCAAGTCGCTCAAAAAATTGAAGACGATTGGGCTCGTTCGTCAGCGTTCAGGGAAATCGCTGTAGCATCGATGATAGCAGGGCAATTTGACATTGCAGATCAAGCCCTTGAAATCGCCATCTTAGTAGCACAAGGGATTGAGAACGCACGGCGTCGTTCGTTGGCGTTCAGGGAAATCGCTAAAGCGTTGGCGAAAGCAGGGCAAATTGACCGAGCCATAGAAGTGGCTGAAATGATTGAGATGCCAGAGGAACGCTCTCAAGTCCTTGATGTCGTCATGGCAGCAAAGCGGGAGAAGGAAAGATAATGAGGCAGAAAGGTTTCGGGAGCGTGGAGAACATCGTCCTCTTGTGCTACAATTTCGGTGCGACAAATCTTAGGGCAAATTTGGAGGAGAAACTATGAAGAGGTTGCCGATTGTGAGCGCCTTCTTGGTTTGCGATTCTGTCAGTCGTGATGCTTCAACTGGCAAGACAATTTTGTTCGGAATTTTCACGATCATTTTTGCCCGGCAAGTTCCAACCACTCACCCTTCCCTTTTCCTCTACGCCAGTCTGACAGAGATGAGTGGCGAGTATGAACTATGGGTTGATGTTGTCCATGTTCCAAGTAACACTCGCATCGCTCGCTTCCCGTCTGTTGAACAAGGGGCGTTGAAGGTGACGGCAAATAACCCATTGGATTATGTGGAAGTTGTGTTTGACATTCGCGGTCTGACCTTCAAGGAATTCGGTGAGCACGAATTTCGGCTCTTCATTGATGGGCGACCTATGGCGTTTAGGAGAATTTGGGTTCGGAGCATTGAAGATGCTCCAAGCGAACTTAGGGGGGTGTTGTCATGATAGCACAAGCCAGCGTAGCATGGGATGTCCGAAAGGAAATTGGCAGCGAACTCATAGGACCTATAGAGCGGATAGAATTGAGGGTCTTACCATCTGAGGAAAAGCCTTACCAGCCGCAGGTCTCTGCCCAGTTCACTGAAGAACCTGCGGAACCAGTTTCTTTCCCAAGAGTTGCCTACATAACTGAACTGCCTGAGAGCCAATACAGGCTTAAGCGACCGATAGCGGTCTTCTTAGAGCAAGGAGAGGAGGGCTGGTTGGCTTCCCGCGACGACTTAGGGATATGCTGCTATGGCGCTACAGTTGACGAAGCACTTGCCAACTTCGCTTTGGCTCTACTGGATGACTACGACATCTATGCTTCCGCTGAACCAAACGAGTTGACGGAAGGTGCTTGTAAACTGGCTGAGTGGTTGCGTGAGGTGATAGAGCGCTCATGACCTTTCGCAGTGAGGAAATTGCAAGGGCACTCCTCGCAAGAGGGTTTCGCGAAGAACAGGGTCGGCATAGAAAGTTCGTCTTCTACTATCAGGGTAAACGAACAAACATTCGCACGATGCTGTCTCATGGGAGCAAAGACATTCAGAAGGATTTGCTAAGCGCCATCAAACGGCAATTGCAATTTGACACCATTGAGCAATTGCGAGACTTTATCAACTGCCCAATGGAATATGACGACTATGTGGCTCATCTGCAAAACAAAGGCTTTCAATTTTGAGTCCAAACTAACCTCTCACCCTTTCAGCGTCTCTGGGTAGGATGCCTTTTTGTTTCAGTGGCTCAATGTTGACGCGGACGCCATAGTCAAGGTTGGGACTGTAGCCGTTAGCGACGATTTCGTTCACCTTCTCCTTCACCCACTCGCTTCGGCTTTCAACTTGCAAGTTGTGTGGTCGGAGAAGTTCGTCTATGAGTTGGGCAAGGTTTTTGAGCCCTTCAAGCTTGGAACGGGCTTGATTAAGCCTCTCTTCTTCACCCTGCCTATGCAGTGCATCGCTATTTCGCAACTCTGCAACCCTTTGCTCCATTTGCTGGA